>ERZ780212.22-NODE-22-length-179047-cov-5.926388_pt1 | contig 179047 bp, 143 predicted proteins | sample MGYA00511364_ERZ780212 | MGnify/ENA primary metagenome ERZ780212 (study PRJEB29588, sample SAMEA2147991) | human gut metagenome | biome: human gut; feature: human-associated habitat; material: faeces | place: Denmark | collected 2008/2010 ... | reverse complement strand
TTTCCCTTGCCCAGAATCTCATCATTCTCTGCGGGCATTTTAAAGGGATAGATTACCGGATTCGCGAGCATCTCATCACCAAGGAAATCAGTATCGGCGACTATGTGTTGACTGGTGGAGAACTGGCGGCGGCTGTCATGGCAGATGCCATCGTCCGTATCATTCCGGGAGTGATTTCCGATGAGCAGTCTGCACTTTCAGATTCTTTTCAGGACAATCTGCTGGCCGCACCGGTCTATACACGTCCCGCTGATTACAATGGATGGAAGGTTCCGGATATTTTACTTTCCGGACATGAGGCCAAGATTAAGGAATGGGAGCTGCAACAGTCGTTGGAAAGGACCCGTAGATTGCGTCCGGATTTGTTGGGAGAGTAAGTTTACTGATGTAAATAAAAAGAAAAAGGACATTCGTCAATGAATGTCCTTTTTTATGAATATATATTGCGAATGGCGATCTCTTGTTATTCTTTATACCTCGAGTGCACCAATAATATCCTTTATAGACTGATAACCGTGTCTGTCAAGATAGTCATTTATTCCTTCTACCACTTTCACTGTAACCGCCGGATCAATGAAGTTTGCCGTACCAATCTGGATGGCAGAGGCACCTGCAAGCATGAATTCCACAGCATCTTTCCAGTTCATGATACCTCCCAAGCCTATGACGGGGATTTTTACCGCTTTGGCTACTTGCCATACCATACGTAAGGCAATGGGTTTCACGGCCGCACCGGACATGCCACCGGTTACAGTGGAGAGTATCGGACGCCTGCGTTCCGCGTCTATAGCCATTCCCAGCAGGGTATTGATGAGGGAAACACTGTCTGCACCGCCATTTTCGGCTGCGCGGGCTATTTCAGTGATGTCGGTAACGTTCGGGGAGAGCTTTACGATAAGTGTCTTTTTGTAAACTGAGCGCACGGCTTTCACCACTTCTTCGGCGCCCTTGGCGGTAACACCGAATGCCATTCCTCCTTGCTTCACGTTGGGGCAAGAGATGTTCAACTCTATGGCAGGAATTTTGTCAAGTTCATTAATGATTGCGGCTGTTTCGGCATAGTCTTCGATGGCAGAGCCCGAAACATTCACAATCATGTTGGTCTGAATATCCTTGATGCGGGGATAGATGTGTTCAACAAAGTAATGAACGCCCTTATTTTGCAGTCCCACAGCGTTTAACATACCCGAAGGAGTCTCTGCCATGCGCGGATATGGATTGCCTTCACGTTTGTGAAGAGTGGTTCCCTTTACAATAATACCGCCTATTCGCGATAGTTCGATGAAATCGGCGAATTCTTCACCATATCCGAATGTTCCGGATGCAGTCATCACCGGATTATTCATTTGTAATTCACCAATATTTACACTTAAATCTGCCATAATAGTTTGTTTATATTAAAAACCGGACCTTCTTTACATACGCACAAATGACCTTCCGTGGTATTTTCTACACAGCATAGACAAGCGCCTATGCCACACGCCATCATATTTTCCAAAGATACTTCGCAACTGATGCCTTTACTTTTGGCATACTTTGCTACTGCCATCATCATCGGTTTGGGGCCGCAAGTATATATCTGCTCAAAGCACACCTTATTTAATATGGAGTGTTGTGTTACGTATCCCTTCTCTCCGTGGCTGCCATCTTCGGTGGTGGTATACACCTCGCCATAGGCGGCAAATTGTTCCAATTGAAGCAAATCTTTGTCACTTCTGGCACCCAGCAGGAATGTTGGCTTGCAACCTTTCTTGGCGAGCTGTTCGCCTAAATATAACATAGGAGCTGTACCTACACCTCCGCCTACCAATAAGAGCTTGTCTGAGGGCTTTTCAGGCATTGTGAAGCAGTTTCCCAACGGAAGCACTACATTGATTATATCGCCTGCTTTTGCTTCTCCTAATCGCTTGGTTCCGTCGCCTACAAGTTGGATTAAGAACCAGACCTCGTTCCGTTGTCTATCTACATAATTGATGGAGATGGGGCGGCGCAAAAAAGTGGTAGGTGAGCCGTCCACGCGAATCTCTGCAAATTGTCCCGGAAGCATTTCCGGAAGTGGGGATGGAGAAGTCAGCTTCAACAACACGTAGTTGGCATGCAAGCGGAGGTTCTCTGTCACTGTCAGATCTAAAATATACTTTTTCATATCTATAAAGAGGGATGTTTTTCTTTCGGGTGCAAAGATAGTGTAAACCGAGTGCAGAATAAAATGAACCCGTTTCTTTTTTATGCCGGGGCGTTAGTCTATTTCCATTCTCATTCCTTAATTTTCCGGTTTGAAAGTCTCGTAGGTATTGTCATCAAAGAAAATTCTTATTTCTGTGATTTTTCTGGGAGGTCTTTCTTTGTAGATAATCTCTTGTTTTACAATCTCTTTAGGCGATTTTAGGGCTGTCTCTAATGCAATTTCCTTGCGATTTTTAGATTCTTCCGGCCCGTTGGACAGATTTTCCGGATTCTCGGCGAATAAAGGATAGTCGAATCCATCGTTTTCGGGTGAATCCGGATTATTACTCATATTACCTTTTCCGGTAAGCAGCCACTCCAAGTTTATGTCGTTGTATCGTTGATGCAATCGGAGAATGACTTCCGTACTTGGATATTTGTTACGCGGACCCAAGATGTGAGAAATGGTGGCTTGGGCCACGCCGATACTCTCGGCAAAAGCTCCTGCTGTCAGTTTCTCCCGGTCCATAACCATTTTGAACCTGTCTTTTATACTCATGGTTTATGTGTTATTACAATTGTACATGTTATTTATTGGATTACAAAAGTAAAAAAACGACATCACAAAAGCAAATTAAAAATGTAATATTTTAAAGTTCACAAATGAAATGCTGTTATTACAATATTCATCATTACAAATGCTATAATACAAATTACGAGTAAAATAGGTGTTTATCGTAAGTTTAATAAAATAATATATTTGTCTAGTTATTAGCATATTATATAGTTATTTTTTGATGGTAAATGCTGTATTACATTTGTTTGTCGCTCATTTTATATAATATATAATTTAATAATTTGATTAATCGTCGTATGTAATTGATATATACATATTTATTGCTTATAATTATATGGGTTAACCCCTACTCTATTATTTTTGTAAACCATCAGTTTGCGATATTAAATATTACTTATTACATTTGTGTTTTCAAGTATAATATTACATATGTTATAATACACCCGTCATATAGATATTTATGTAATGTATTAAATTCACAATAGTCAATTATCCTAGTTGTGTATTACAACTATTGTACTCTTGAAAAGTGTAACAGATTTCATATATGACGATTTAAAGCTGAATTGCTCCATCTCTTCTTTTTACTAAAGGAGAAAAGATGTGACATAAATAAGAAAATAAGATGCTTTATTTATTTTCTAGTCTTCAAGACTTAAATCCTTGCTTTATTTCTGTATAATTGGTCGATTCGTTATAAAAACACGATTCTCAGAGCTTATAAATGAACGTAATTTGCTGTAAATATGATTATTATCTCCTATTTTACTGTCTATGCTAAGGACCGAAATAGAAAAAGGGGGATAAATCCCCCTAAAAATGACATAATGATATCAAATCAGTCTGTTTTATGCTTTTTCCCTTTTATGGAAAAGTATGCTGTATGGAAGTTAGTGTAGAATCTTAAAGACCAATTCCCGGAGGATATCTCCATCGCTTAGGGAGGAATTTCCTACTCCTTTGGATTTGGCATCTGCATATCGAATTTCTCCGATTATCTGCATGGTTTTTACTCCGCTGTAACGACGCATGGCACTTAGGTATTCGCGCGACTGCCAGGGAGTCTTTAATCCTATGAAACTGGCAATACCCTGCTCCGTCTTTTCGGGTGCATAATAAGCCAACATCAAGTTGGAGAAGAAGCCGAAAAGTAAAGATAAAGTCATCTGGATAGGGTTTGTTTTCGGATTTTCTTCAAAATATTTTATTATTTTATTGGCCTTTAGTATGTCTTTTTCTACAATGGCACTGCGAAGTTCAAAGTTATTATAATCCTTACTGATTCCAATGTTACGTTCTATTTGTTCGGGGGTGACGCGTGTCTGACCTTTTGGAAGAGTTATAATCAGTTTTTCCAGTTCTCCTGTAAGGCGGCTGAGGTCCGTACCTACGAAATCGGCAAGCATGGAGGTGGCTTTAGGATCCAAGTCTACACCTTTGCGCTTCATGTATGAGGTGATGAATGCCGGTAACTGGGCATCCTTCACCTTCTTGGATTCGAATAGAACTCCCACCTTCTCTATTTCGGCTGCCAGCTTCTTTCTTCTGTCCAGCACCCCATGTTTGTGGCATAGAACAAGAATAGTGGAGTTCAATGGTTTTTGCAGGTAGTATGAAAGCTCCTCCATGTTGCGGATGGCCTGCGCTTCCTTTACGACTACGACCTGGCGTTCGGACATCATCGGATAACGCTTAGCCGCATTGATGACAGTGGCTATATCCACATCTGCACCGTAGACTACGGTCAGGTTAAATTCCTTTTCGGTGTCAGTGAGAACATTGTCTACAATATAGTCGGAGATGAGGTCTATGTAATACGATTCCTCGCCCATGAGATAGTAGACGGGGCGGTATTGTTTGGCTCTCAACTCTTTTAGAATATCATCACAGGTCGTTTCTTGTTTTGCCATATAATAAAGTAAGTGTTACGAGGGGATGTCCCGTAAAGAGGATTACCAGTCGAACTTCAAGTGTTTTACGGTTTTCTTTTCATCAATAATCATGCGCAAGGATGCGATACCGATTTCAACATGTTCCTTTACATAATTTTGGGTCACCAGGTTGTCGCTTTTATCGGTTTTTACACCTTCCGGAATCATCGGTTGGTCTGAAACCAGCAGAAGGGCTCCCGTGGGAATATGATTGGCAAAACCGCAGCTGAATAGGGTTGCCGTTTCCATATCGACAGCCATGGCACGGGTTTTCTTCAGATATTCTTTGAATTCCTCGTCATGTTCCCAAATGCGGCGGTTGGTGGTGTATACGGTACCGGTCCAGTAGTCACGGGCATAATCGCGGATGGCAGAAGAAACGGCACGTTGCAGCATAAATGCCGGGAGTGACGGGACTTCAGGTGGGAAGTAGTCGTTGGAGGTACCCTCGCCACGGATGGCGGCAATGGGAAGGATGAGGTCCCCTATTCTATTTTTCTTGTCTATACCGCCGCACTTACCCAGAAACAGACATGCCTTGGGCCTGATAGCACTCAGCAAGTCCATGATAATGGCGGCATTAGGACTTCCCATACCAAAATTAATGATGGTCATTCCTTCTGCACTGGCAGATATCATGTTGGCATCTTTACCGAGAATGGGAACATTGAACTTTTCTGCGAAAATCTCTACGTACTTGTTGAAGTTGGTCAACAGAATGTACTCTCCAAAATCCTCCAGGTTACGCTTTGTGTAACGGGGCAGCCAATTGGCTACGATTTCTTCTTTTGTTTTCATAAGATTTCATTAAATTTGTGTTCCCAAAAGACGGGAACCATTATTTAACTTACAAATGTAGTAAATGTTATCGTTAAACCTACCAGCATTCGATGCTAAAATTGCCGCAAGGAACGGAAAAAATGTTATTTTCGATATAATCCGTCGTCGTTATGTCGCCTTGACCCCTGAAGAATGGGTGCGGCAGCACTTCGTCCACTTTCTTCTTGCTCACAAGGGGTATCCGCAGGCGCTTATGGCAAATGAGGTGCAGGTACAGCTGAACGGTACAAAGAAACGCTGTGATACAGTGCTCTATCGGCGCGACCTTACCGCCCGGATGATTGTGGAATACAAGGCGCCTGAAATAGAAATCACCCAAAAGGTTTTCGACCAGATTACCCGCTACAACATGGTGCTGAAAGTGGATTATCTGATTGTCAGCAACGGGCTTCAGCATTATTGTTGTCGCATAGATTACGAGCACAACAGCTATACTTTTCTGCAGGATATACCCGAGTATCAAAACTTATAGGAGGAGCTACCAATAGCCCCCTTGCCTCTCTCATCTCATCGCATCATATACCATGCGTGATATGCGGGCGATGATGTTCGCATTGTCCTCATCCGTCTCGTATGAGTCCATGACGAAGGCGGCAATGTAGTATTTCCGGCCGTCGGGAAGGATAACGAGGCCGGCATCATTATCTGCAGTTTTCATACCGTCGGCATTGCGGTCGGAAGAGCCGGTCTTGTGTCCTACCACGGTTTTGGCTGGCAACATACCTTTCAGTTTGTTGGCACCGGTTTCAGTATCTATCATGGTCTGCCACAAGAAGTCTTTCAGCTCCTTGTTGGAGAACAACTCTTTTTCATCAGCCGTTCTCAGTAGTCGGACCATAGCGGAAGGAGTACTCCAGTTGCGGTATACAGCCTCGAAGCTGGAGTGCATGCCGTCTTCTGTTTCCGAGAGGTTGAAGGAGTCGATACTCAACCGGTGGATATAGTCATTGATATGTTTGATGCCTCCTGCATATTCTATCAAGATGTCGCAGGCATTGTTGTCGCTTTGGGAAATGCTGTATTGCATCAGTTCCCTAAGCGTAATCGTGAAATCCTGGTCGGGAAACTTCTTCCGCAGGGGGCTGTAGGTATTGGGCGGCATTTGGGATGCCTTTATGGAAACAATGCTGTCCAGACTGACGCTTTGCTTATCCATCTTGTCCAGTACGGCCAGTGCCACATGGAATTTGAATACACTGAGCAAGGGGAAGTGTACATGGTCGTTATACCGGAGCATGTCTCCTTTGTCTGTCCATACGGCTATACCAACGGTGGTTTTCTTGCCATTGAGCAGACTGTCAATCCGGTTTTCAAGTTCAGACATTTGCTGCGCCCGGACGACGGTAGCTATACAAGTGAATAAGGTAAGTATGGCGATGAAATATGCTTTCATAACTTCAATTTCTTTAAGAGGCAATTCGCACGCAAAGATACAACTTTTAGCAGCAAGTTGCTAAAATGAGTTATGGATTATGAGCTATAAGTGTGATAGCTTATAACCCATAATCCATAACTTGTAGCTCATCCTCCCTATTGTTTCTTACTGAACCTCTCCTGCAACTTCTGCATCAATTCGTAGAAATTCGGGATATAGACCGTGGCGAGCAATGTGTTCAGCGCCATACCAAATACTACGGCAGCTCCCAGTGCAATACGGCTTCCCGCCCCTGCTCCGGTGGCAAAAAGCAACGGCATAACCCCGAATACGAATGCAAGCGATGTCATCAGAATAGGCCGCAGACGGATATGCCCTGCCTGGAATGCCGCATCACGGATTGAATTGCCTTGTGCACGGAAGTCACGTGCAAACTCCACAATCAGAATACCGTTTTTGGCAGACAAGGCAACCAGCAGGATGATGCCGATTTGTGTGTAGATGCTGACCGGAGTACCCATGACATAACATCCCAGCATGGCACCGAGCAGCGCCACCGGAAGTCCCATTACGGCGGCCACCGGACTAGTCCAGCTTTCGTATTGTGCGGCGAGCACAAGGAAGGCAACCAGCAGCGCCATGACGAATACGACGGTCGTAGTGGTTCCTGCCTGCGTCTCTTGATAGGCTACCGAAGTCCATTCGTAGCCGAACTCGTCTCCGAGATGCTCCTTGATTAGACTTTCCATTTGCCGGATACCCTCTCCCGAACTACTGCCCGGAGCCACATTACAGGTCACGGCTGCTGTGGAGTACATGTTGTAGCGGTTTATCTGGTCCATGCCAAGCTGTTCTTCCACCCGGGTGAAGGAAGAGAAAGGTACCATTTCGCCCGATGCATTGGGAACGCTCAGTTTCAGGACATCGTCGATGACACGCTGGGCACGGTCACCTGCTCCCAGCTTCACTTGGTAGATGTGGCCGAACTGCACATAATCATTGACGTAGGCCTCTCCCATATAGTAGTCCAGGGCGGTGAATACGCTATTTAGCGGAATGCCCATCAGTTGCACCTTGTCGCGGTCGATATTTAGGAAATATTGCGGTACGTTGGCCTGGTACTGGCTGCTGACCGATGCCAATGCCGGATAATTGCGGTAGTGCTCCATCAAGGTCTCTACGGCACGTTGCATCTCGGTGGCACCGAGGTTGTGGCGGTCTTCCAATTGGAGTTGCAGGCCTCCGGTGGCTCCCAGCCCGGGGATGGCAGGTGGAACCATGGCAAATATCTCTGCTTCCTGGATGCCGTACACTTCCATATTGAAGCGTTGCACTACGGCTTCAGCCGTATGTTCCTTTCCCTTGCGTTCATTCCAGTTTTTCAGTACGATGAAGTAAGTGGCCGCATTGCTTTGCTCTCCACCTCCCATCACGGAGAAGCCGGATATGCCGATGTAGTCCTTTATTTCGGGGTAAGAATCGAGAATCTTATTTATCTGCTTTCCTACGGCTTGGGTGCGCTCCAGGCTCGATGCAGGGGGAAGCTGTACCACTGCGAGGAAATAGCCGTCATCTTCTTCCGGAACAAATGTGGACGGCCATTTGACAAACAGCAGGACAGCAATCAATGTGAAAACCGCATATGAAACGATGGAAGCGACAGGGCGTTGGAGCAGGTACTCCACTATCCGGTCGTAGACTCCTTGTGTCTTGTCGTACAGACGATTGAACCCCCGATATAGGGGATTTTTGGAAGGCCGGGTAGGTTGCAGCATCAAGGCACAGAGCGCCGGAGTAAGGGTCAGTGAGTTGAATCCGCTTAGTACGGTGCTGGCTGCAATGGTCAGGGCGAACTGTTTGTACAGCTGCCCCGAAATGCCACTGACGAGTGTTGTCGGGATAAACACGGCAAGCAGCACCAGCACTACCCCGACAATAGGTCCGGTAATCTCTCCCATCGCTTCGGTCACAGCCTGGCGGGAGGTGTAGCGCCCCGTGTCCAGCAGACGCGTGGAGTTCTCCACCACCACAATGGCATCATCCACCACGATGGCCACGGCAAGTATCAGTCCGAATAGTGTCAGCGTATTGATGGAGAAGCCGAACAAGGACATGACGGCCAGTGTGCCGATGAGTGATACCGGAATAGTGATGCAGGGAATGACGACCGCCCGCCAGTTCTGCAGGAACAGGAAGATGACGAGAACTACCAGCAGGGTTGTTTCAAGGAACGTCACCATCACTTCGTCTATGGAAGCATGAATGACATCCGTAGTGTCCAGGGTTACATTGTATTGTATGCCTGCAGGGAAATTTTGCGAGAGTTCCTGTATTTTTGCCTTTACTCCTTTGGAAACGTCCAGCGAGTTGCTGCCAGGTTGCTGATAGATAGCGATGGCAGCGGTGGGTTTCCCGTCCAGTTGGGATACTACGCTGTAAGAGGCCGAGCCCAGGTCGATATGCGCCACGTCGCGCAGACGGAGTATCTTCCCTCCGGTTTCGGTACGCAGGATAATGTTGCCGAACTCTTCGGGTGAGGTAAGGCGCCCTTTTACGGTCAGGCTGTATTGATAGGCATTTTTATTGTCTGTGCCGATGGGTTGCCCTACGTTACCTGCGCTGACCTCCACATTCTGTGATTGGATAGCTTGGTATACATCGGCCGGCGAAAGATAGCGGATGCGCATGGCGGCAGGGTCGAGCCAGATACGCATGGAGTAGTCCCCTGCTCCCATCACATTGACGGCGCCTACACCGGGCACGCGTGTCAGCTGGTCCACGAGATTCAGCTTGGCATAGTTGCTGAGGTAAAGTCCGTTGTAGTCTTTGCTGTCCGACGTCATCGTGAGGAACATCACGATGTTCGATGACTGTTTCTGTACAGTGACGCCTTGCACCACAACGGGAGTAGGTAGTGACGACTGGGCCACGCTTACCCGGTTCTGGACCTGCACGGTAGCCATATCAATGTCTGTGCCTACGGCAAAAGTAATGGTAAGAGAGTAAGCGCCCGATGAGCTGGAGTTGGAGGACATGTAAAGCATTCCGTCCACTCCGTTGACTTGCTGCTCGATGGGGATGCCGACGGTTTGTGCCACCGTCTGCGCATTGGCTCCGGGATATACGGCACTGACTTGCACGGTGGGCGGTGTGATGTCCGGATATTGGGCAATGGGCAGGATGCCCAGTGTGACCAGTCCTGCTACGACGATGAGCAGCGCCAATACGGTAGCAAAGATAGGACGGTCTATGAAGAATTTTGAAAACATAGGCTTTGGTATTAATCAATTCATATTAGTTGTCAATAGGATGTATTTTCATTCCATCCCTTACCTTCATCAGTGCTTTGGTGACGTAGCGCTCCCGGGGAGTGATGCCTGCCCTTATCTGGCGCAGGCTGTCCCCTATCAGTTGTCCGGTTTCTATATGGCGGTAGCGCACTATATTCGAATCGTTGACTACGTATATGTATTTCCCCAACTGGTCGGTACCGATGGAGGCGTCTGGCAGCAGGATAGCCTGCTGTTGCTCTCCGTAGGGCAAGGTGATGCTGACGTAGAGGCCGCTTTTCAACAGTCCTTTAGGGTTGTCGAGACGGGCGCGGATGTTCAAAGTTCCGGTGTTCAAGTCTACGTTGGGCGAAAGATAGTCCAGCTGTGCGGGATAAGTGAGGAGTCCGTCTTTACCCAGGCTGACACTCACTTGCCGGGGGATACTGTCTCCCTGCTGCATCAGCATGGAGAGCCATTGGTTGTCTGCCACATTGAAGTAGGTGTACAAATGGTCGTCTTTGTAGATGGTTGCCAATGTGACGGGCTGCACGCTGCCGCCTACATAGTCTCCGGCATCCACCAGGTTACGGCTTACGGTGCCGTCGAAGGGAGCACGGACGGTGCAGTAGCTCAGATTGGTGCGTGCTGTGTTCAGGGCTGCTTCCGCATTGCTCACTGCAGCCTGCGAAGTTGCCACGTTGGATTGTGCTTGTAGCACTTGTATACGGCTTACAGCATCGCTTTTCACGGCTTCCTGCATACGTGTGTAGTTGTTTTGGGCGTATTCCAGGTTGGCGCGGGCAGTGTTGAGTTCTGCTTCTGCCTGCCGCACATTGTCTTGATAGACTGTCGGTTCGATGACAAAAAGTACTTGTCCCTGGCGTACCCGGCTGCCGGGAGCGTAAGCGATGGTCTGTAAGGTTCCGCTGACTCTGCCTACCAGGTCTACGGTCTTTTCAGAAGTCAGGTAGCCCGGATATTCTTTCGTCAGCGTAATGTTCTGCACTGTCGGACGGGCCACGCTTATCTCGGGAACGGGCATCGTTTGTGCCGTTTCTTTCCTTCCCCCGCATCCCGTTGCCAGCAATGGCAGGATGAGCAGGGTGATGTACATTTGATTTTTCATATACGGTTCGGTTTAGTTTATATTCTTATTTCTGATTCATTTCATATCCACCTCCCAATGCCTGGTATAAGGCTATCAGATGCAGCAAGGAGCTGCCTTGTGCCTGCACCAGCTGATTTTCGTATGTCAGGAGTGAGCGTAGTGCGTCCAGTACGTTCTGGAAGGGAGTAAGTCCTTGTTTGTACAAATCGAGGGAGAGTTTCAGAGTTTCTTCTCCCTGGTTGCATACTTCGCGCATGGCAACAATCTGTTGGATGGAGTTGCGATAGGAGTTCATGGCATTATCCGTTTCCTGCACGGCGGTAAGCACTGTCTGGTTGAACTGGTGAATGGATTCATCGAGCTGGGCACGTGCCAGACGGGTGGCATTCACCAGTTTGGTACCGCTGAATAAGGTCCAGCTGATGCTTGGAGCAATTTCAAACGTCATACTGTTCCGTTTAGTCAAGTCCTTCAAGTCATGGGAGGAATAGCCGATGGAACCTTTTAGGAACACTTGCGGCAGCCAGTCACTTTGAGATGCGCCGAGTGTTGCCGCCTGCGCGTTGACTTGGCGTTCGGCTTGCCGTATATCGGGGCGGCGGAGCAGCAGGTCGGCAGGAACACCGATGCCTATGGGTTCCATATAGTCGGGCAGTTTGCCGGGCTCCTCCAATATGGGGCGGATATGCTGGGGGTAAGTACCGAGTAAGATTGCGAGCGTCGTGATGTATTGGTTGATGCCTGCCTCCAGTTGTGGGATGGAGGCTTTGGTACTGTAATATACGGATTTGGCTTGTGAAACGTCCAGTTTGGACACCAGTCCGGTTTTGTAGCGTACTTCGGTAATGTTAAGTACGGCTGCCTGGGTATGGCAATTGTGGGTCACTACACTTAGCTCTTGCTGCAGTTCGCGGAGTCCGATGTAGGCAGAAGCTATCTGGGCACAGAGGGATACCATGACAGAGGTATATTCCTCCTTGCTTGCCATGAAGGTTTCCCGCTGTGCCTTTACCCGTTGGCGGATACTTCCGAATACGTCCAGCTCCCAACTGGCGTTGAGCGAGGCGCTGTATGCACCGGTAATGGATTGCGGAAGTGCGTTGACATTGCCGCTGCTTTGCTGCCGTGCCCATCCTCCGTCCAATGAGATGGAAGGGAAAAAGCTGCCGCGTTCTATCCGCAGATTGGATTTAGCCATATCCATACGGTCCATGGCAGAAAGTACGGAATAGTTTTGAGTGGAGGCTACCGTAATCAATGAATCCAGCATCGGGTCATCGAAGGCTTTCCACCACTTGTCGTCAATGGGTGGTATCTGTCCGCTGAACAGATTGTCATCTCCGGGAATGGCATGGGAGGCGTCCTTTCCCCAGCCTTGTGGGAGTGGTTTCTCAAGATAGCGGTTAGCTTTCTGTGCCATAGCCGCAGGACATAGGCATAATATGAGCAACGCAGTGCTCCAAACTTTTATATTCATAAATAAAGGTTTAGGTGGTTATCTTTTTATGGGATTGATAACAACCTAAACCTTTATTTGTTTATGAGTATTTACTCGGTATACCCGAGTATCTTAGAAGGCATACCCGAAACCCACATTCAAGTAGATGGGATACATGGCAAAGGTAATTGTATTGAAATCTTTCTTGAAAATATCATTCAATCCCCATGTAAGGTCGGCAAATACACTCAGATGTTTGAAGGCACGCCAGTCTACACCAGCTTGCACGCCCCAGGCAAACTTGCGCAAATCATCCGAAAAGTCGTAAGTGGCAATGGCACCGTCGGAGAAGTTTACCTTTTCTCCGGTGGAGTCTCCTTCACGCAAATAGCCTTCATATACATGTCCGGAGAATTCCTCATCCATCAGATATGAGACATATATACCTGCTTTGGCCCGCAATCGTGAGTTGATTTTATATGCACCCAGCACGGGGACGGTGATGTAGGCATTGCGTACTTTAGTTTTTACTCCCCCGGTCCAGTTGCCTTTCAAACGGTTACCGTCATTTCCTATGATTTCCATGCCATAGTTCTTTACTGTCGCTTTGGTAATCATATTTTTGGTTTCCAGTCTTACACCGGTTATTACACCCCATTTTTTTGTTTTGCCCAACCATTTGATGGCATTTCCTTCCAGCATAAAGGCTAAGGTAGGATTATAGGCATCGATACTTCGTATTTCTACGGGTAATGGAAGCGGAGAAGTGCCGCCGATACTGACACCGGCCCTTATTTCATATTCCCAACCGTGTAGAGCGGCGTTTATAAGCGTACGGTTCTGGTTTTCTTGAGCGTATAAGGCAGTCTGCATACATCCCACCAGTACGATAAATGCTAATATTTTCTTTATCATGTTGTATTCCAATTCTATATGATTCTTATTCGTAAATCAGTTCCACTTCGTCTATAAGTAAAGTGCTTCCTGGAGCACCCTCAAAAGTGGCACCATCCTTGCTTGAGGCAAATATGATGCCTATCTTATATTCTCCTTTAGCCAGTCTGGCTTCGTCAATCTTCTTTCCGTACCGTTGGTAGTCGAAAGGTATATCAAAGAATTTCCATTCGTCTCCTTCTGTTTCTTGCGGATTGGAAACTAAAGCAAGAGCCACCATGCTGGAGTGTTCGTAGTTTTGATTCGGCAGATTTCCATCCAGTGTTACATCTGTCCCCTTTCCTGCACTGTCATATTTTACTCCATCATAAAATATTGCATAGATATTGAATATATCTTTTCGGGAGGTATATTCGCCATTTTCATAAAATTGTTCTCCGGCCTTATACTTATAGTATCCAGTCAGTCGTAAAGGTTTATTGTAGAAAGGAGTACCGAAGCGCGTAGCACTAAGCGGATTGGTAATAGCATTCAGCATGTCGAAACTGCCGATAAACAGATTACCGGCGGCGATGGGCATACCTACCATGTTACCTAAGTCGCCAGTGAGGCGTGTTTCCAATTTCACACATTTTCCAGTTTTGCCATTGTCTATTTGGGTAGTAGGATAATCTTCTGTTGCGGCTTCACTCATAGCCCATTTGAATCCCTTATTACCACTTGCCCATGTCAATTCGTTACCGGAATCTTGCTCTTCGTAGAATTCCTGCCATACATTTTGCATGATTCTTACCTTTTCAAAGTGGTATGTGGTCGGAATGTTACTTGCCTTTTGTTCTCTGGCAGTAATGGCGTAGACACGATGCCAGGCCTTGTCTTCCGAAGTGACTGTATATCGTACTGGAGTCGTGAAGTTCTGAACACTCCCACTGGCAGGACTGATGGTAGCTCCCGGAGTCAATTCAAATATGGGGGCCAGACTTGTCATGTCCGTACCTTCTTTCACACTGATCCGTATTGGGTAGGCGTTCTGGCTTTCGTCGTACGACGGGTTCAGATCAATGTATGAATTTGCCAGTACATCTTCTTCAAAAGAGATGCCTGTTATATCAGCTTCAGCATTGGGTGCTTCATCTTTTATGCACGATGCCATCAATATTCCGAAAAGTGAATAGAGTATGAATAATTTGTTTAGTCTCATGCTTTTTAATTTAATTCTATTAATTTTTCAAGCAACAAAACTACTTCTTTTTTCTCTAATAGCAGGTTTTTATGAGCTTATTTAACAAAAAAACGGCAATAGGTGCTTTACTATTGCCGTTTTATATATAGAAAATGTTCTATTTTTAATTATCTGAGCCGATATGTACGATTTTTCTTTTTGCTCTTACTGGCTTTTCCTTTACAACTTCCACTTTCTGTTCGGGAGTTATACCTGCCAATTCCGGGTCAATCATGATACGGCCACAATATTCGCAAACGATAATTTTCTTGCGTGAGCGGATGTCCAATTGTCTCTGGGGCGGAATCTTGTTGAAGCAACCACCGCAAGCATCACGCTGTACGTATACAATACCCAGTCCATTGCGTGAATTCTTACGGATACGTTTGAAGGACTGAAGCAGACGGGGTTCAATCTTTGTTTCCAGTTCTTTGGCCTTGTCTCTCAGCTTCTCTTCCTCTTGCTTGGTTTCGGAGATGATTTCGTCCAGTTCGCTCTTCTTGACGTCGAGGTCTTTTTGTCTTTCTTCCAGCGCAGCAGTGCTTTCTGCCACTTCCTGAGACTTTTCTTCCTCTTGTGCTGCAAATTCCTTGATGCGCTTCTCGCAGAGTTCAATTTCCAATGTCTGGAATTCGATTTCCTTGCTCAAGAAGTCGTATTCGCGGTTGTTGCGTACGTTGTCCTGCTGGTCTTTATATTTAGCTACAGAAGCCTTTGCGGTTTCAATTTCAACTTTCTTTCCTGCGATGGAGGATTTCAACTCGGCAACTTCTGCCTTGATTCTGTCTATACGGGTACTCAGACCGGCTATTTCGTCTTCCAAGTCCTGTACTTCCAGTGGAAGTTCACCTCTCAACGTCTTGATTTCATCGATTTTGGACAGCATTGTCTGCAATTGGAACAAAGCTTTCAACTTCTGTTCTACGGTCAATTCCTGAGGATCTTTTTTTGCTTCTTTAGCCATTTTACTTACATGTATTTTATGGGGTTTGTATTCACCTTGGTCATCTGGACCTCAAAATGAGGAAACAAATCCCGGATTATTGTATAAAATATTTCTTTCGTATATTGCTCACTTTCATAATGCCCTATTTCAGCCAATAATATATCGGTATCATGTCCGAAATAGTCGTGGTATTTTATCTCGCCGGTGATAAAGACATCTGCACGGTTGCGGATGGCAAGCGGCATCAGGAAAGCGCCGGCGCCGCCACACAATGCAACAGTCTGTATTTCCCGCCCGAGGAGTTTGTTATGTCTGAGACACCCTACTTCGAAGGTTTTCTTTATCCGTTTCAGGAATTCAAGTTCTGTCTCCGGTACTTCCAATTCGCCAATGACACCGGCTCCGGCTTGTGGCCATGAGTTTTGCAAGGGATAAATATCATAGACCGGTTCTTCATATGGATGTGCCGCAAGCAGTGCCTTGACAGCTTCCGCTTTTTTGTAGGCGGGTATGATTGTCTCAATACGTACTTCACGTTCGGTATGTAGCTCCCCTATCGCTCCACAGTATGGATGGGCGCCTTCCCGGGCTCGGAATGTCCCCTCGCCTTCCATGTTATAACTGCACAAATCATAGTTGCCGATATTGCCGCATCCAGCGTCGAACAAGGCTTTCCTCACGTCTTCCGCTTGGGCGGTCGGTACAAATGTGGTCAGCTTTACCAGCGCATTTTCCTTGGCTTCCAGGATACGGACATTCTTCAAACCGATTTTCTCGGCAATCTTGAAGTTCACTCCTCCCGGTGCATTATCCAGGTTAGTGTGCGCAGCATAAACAACGATGTCATTCTTGATGGCTTTCAAGATACAACGTTCCACATAATCCCTGCCCGTGATGGATTTATACCCTTTGAAAATGAGAGGGTGATGTGATATAACCACATTATATCCCAATGCAATGGCTTCATCCAGTACAGCTTCAGTAACGTCAAGACACAACAAAGCCCCTGTTGCTTCCGCATCTGTCAATCCGATTTGCAGGCCGGCATTATCAAATCCGTCTTGCAATGGCAGAGGCGCGAACCGTTCAAGGGCGCTTACTAATTCCTTAATTTTCATTGTGAACAGAAAATTTGGTTGCAAATATAGTAAAAAGCAATGGATTGAGAATGTTTTTTATTCTTTTTATAAAATATCAGTAACAAATTTGAGTAATAGACGGTTTTCTTCCAACAAAAACTCTTATCGAAAAATGTTTTATCACGAAAAAGACTATCTTTGCGAGCGATTATTATAAAACTAAATCTATGAAAACTAAAAAACTATTCGGAATTTTATCGCTCTTGATTATAATTGGTGTGACCTCTTGTAACAGTGATACTCCACAAGACAATGTAGAAAACATTAAAATGAAGGTCTCTTCCGAGATTGGCACTTACCAGCCTTGGGGAAGTGATCATTTCATTGATTGTATGTTGGTAAAGGAGGAAGGTAAAAATGAATATGAAGCGTTGGACTTTTTAGGAATTGCCGGGTTTGATTATAGCAAGGGGTATGAATACACCTTATTGGTGAAAAAAACAACTTTGCTCAACCCTCCCGCCGATGCCAGTAATATTGCATACGAACTGGTCGAGGTGTTATCAAAAGTCGGAGTAGAATATGAATATACAATAGAGGTTGATGGACCCAATCCTTTTATTCTTTCTCCTGATGGAGGAAAATATGAGATTCCTTTTGCATGCAAAAGAAAAAAATATGTAGCAGGCGAGTTTACTGAAGAAGAATATGCTCCTTTAAAAGGATTGAGATATAATATGGGGACCAATTATGGAACCTATACAAGCATTATAAAAGATGGTGATACAGTTGGATTATATAAGTTTGTAATCGAGGGTATTGAGCCTTATAATATGGAAGGAACTCCCTGGTGGTATTATGGTATTTATCCTGCTGATGCAGATTTTTTCTCTGAAACAGAGCCGGAACCTATCTACAAACAATTGTTTGAACAACCGCAAACGGAAGGTGAAGAACATTTTATATATCCGATAATATATGCTTCATCGGGTACGTTTGATTAGTTGGACACATTAATCTCCTTTATTATGAAAACATTACTTGTTTTGTTTCTTTTCCTTTTATCGTTATTGTCTTGTCAGGATACGAACCGTTCCGGTAAAGATGTATCTGAGGATATGGAGGAGCCGGTAGATACTACTCCCAAGGCTACGGCTATCTTTTGGGTAGACAAGGATAAAGATTATCAGGCTAAGAAAAAAGACGGTCCTCTTTCTCTACGCACCGTCAAGGCAAGGGTAGAGATTGATTCGCTGGGAAAAGTTAATCTGCTGGCATATACCAAGCCGCAAAGTCAACGCATCAAAAGTTACCTGCAGTATAGGCTTGAAGAATTCCGTGTAAAGAAAGTGATGTTGGACAGCGGCTTTGTGAAACCGGGCGTACAATATGTGCAGCTACGCTATCTCCCCGGAAAACTGGATGCCCACCACCGTTGAAGTTATTTATGCTCCTTTTTTCCCTTCTTCTCTACCATCACCGGCAGTAGCTTGCCGTAGGCATCGAACGACTTGCGGGAAGCCAGAGAGATTGTAATCATCAGTGACAGCATGGAGGCGGTAAAGGTGATGACCATAATCATCATCTGATATTTGATGGCCACATTCGGGCTGCTGCCACCCAATATCTGGCCAATCATGGTTCCCGGAAAAGCAACCAGCCCCATCACGGATATATTGGCAATCAGCGGACTGAAGGATTTGATGATGGCTTGGCGGATGAAAGGTGCCTGTGCTTCCGCTTTTGTAGCACCATTGCCGAGAAGATACCGGTAAAGCTGTTGTTCCCGTTTCAGTCCACTATAATAGGTGTTGAGGGCTATGACGTTACTGGATAGCATGTTGCCCATCAGTATGCCGAAAATAGGGATGAAATACCGGGCGCTGAATACGTTTTCCACTCTCAGTACTATTCCGATAAAGTACAAGCCTACACATACTACACTGCATAAGAAACCTGCGGATATGGGCAGGAGCAGAATCTTCCTCTTCAATTGTGTTCGTGCCAATGCCGTCTGCGATGCTACAAATATCATGACAATTACCCATAGAAAGTTTATCCACGGGTTATCCCATAAAAAGAGGTAGTTCAAGTATATGCCGATGAAGAACAACTGGACAATCATGCGTGCCGTACCTATCACAGTAGCGCGCAACAGTCCGGTCTTGAACTTCCAGATGTAAAACAGCGGTATTAATAATAGCAATAATCCGATGCCCAGGCTGAGGTATGATATATCTATGGTTCCCAATAGTGTGTATGTTATTTCATGATTATATGTCGGTCACATCCGTTGGCGAATCTTTTGTCATGGGATACGGTCAGTATGGCACTTCCATTTTCTGTCTGCCTGCGGAAGAAAGAGAGTACTTTTTCCGCGGAACCGGAGTCGAGAGCGGAAGTCGGTTCATCGACAATGGTCAGTGGTTTGCCAATCATTGAGGCTACGGCTATCATCATCCGTTGGCGTTGGCCTCCGGATATTTCGTTCACCCGTTTGTAATATAACTCTTGTTCCAGACCCAAATCCTCGAAACATGCAAATAAACGGGTTTCAGAAAAGGGTGTACCCCGGTTTGCCTTTAAACCGAAGGGCAATTGTACCATGTCCTTTACCCATTCCAGCGGCAATGCCAGTTCTTGTGGAATCCATGCAGTCTGCTTACGGACAACGTCGACGTTTCCTTTATCCAGCAGAATGCCGTTCAAGACGATGCGTCCTTCTTTTAACGGAGTAAATCCAAGTATGGCATTCAGCAGTGACGACTTTCCGCATCCCGAAGGGCCGGAGATACTGGCTATCTCTCCCCTTTCCAATTGCAGGTTGAAACCCGAGAAAAGTATATCGTTGCCGTAGGCGATACTGGCATTTTCTATTTGCAGCATGGTGTTCCTTTAATCTTTCTGTATCGCAAAGATAGTGCAAAAAAATATTTGTGCTATCTTTGACGCACTAATTAATTCAGGAAAGAAAGACTATGATACAGAATGAACGGGATTGCCGCCACGAACATGTGCTTGACGTGGCAAGGCAAATGCTGACTGCTGCGCGCACGGCACCGAAAGGAAAAGGTATTGATGTGATTGAAGCTGCGCTGGTTACGGGTGAAGACATTAAGAAGCTGTCTGAAAAGATGGTCGCTATGGTTGAAGAGCACGGTATGAAGTTCTTTCTCCGTGATGCGGACAACATTTTGCAGGCTGAATGTGTAATTATAATAGGTACGCGCGAGCAGACGCAAAGTTTGAATTGCGGACACTGCGGTTTTCCCACTTGTGCCGGTCGTCCGGAGGGAGTACCTTGTGCTTTGAATACGGTGGATGTAGGGATAGCTGTAGGTTCGGCTTGTGCCATGGCTGCCGATTTGAGGGTGGATACCCGTGTCATGTTTTCTGCCGGACTTGCCGCTCAGCGTTTGGATTGGCTGAAAGGATGCAAGACTGTCTTTGCCATTCCGGTGAGTGCATCCTCCAAGAATCCATTCTTCGACCGGAAACCGAAGGAAGATAAGTGATAATTGACGAGTAGAGGTTTACAATCATAGAGTAGAGGTTTAGAAGTCTGAAGTAGAGGTTTGGCAATTCTAAACCTAAGGTTTATTCTCCCTCTCTCTGCTAACTTAAAAAGTAACGAATTAGAAAAGATAAATAATATGGGATATTTTGTAGGACTGCCGCTGGGTGGTGCCGCAGAGAAGGACTGTCAGGTGCGTTTTGGCAAGAATATGACTTTTCAGGTAGAGACACGTGCTCCCCACTTGCCTGCCGAATGGGCTTTGCAAAGCGGCATACAGCTTACATGGCCCCATGCGGGTACAGACTGGACCTATATGTTGGACGAAGTGCAGGAATGTTTTGTAGCCATTGCCCACGAAATAGCCGCCCGGGAGACATTGCTGATTGTAACCCCAGAACCGGATGAGGTGAAGAAACAGATTCTCGGCAGGGTGAATATGGAAAATGTCCGTTTCCTGAAGTGTGAGACGAATGATACTTGGGCACGCGACCATGGAGCCATCACCCTACTGGATGCTGACGGTGTATCTCTGCTCGACTTTAAGTTCAACGGGTGGGGATTGAAGTTTGCATCCGATAAGGATAATTTGATTACGCGTCGTGCGGTGGAGTCGGAAGTGATGAAAGGAAAGTATGTAAATCGCTTGGGGTTTGTCCTTGAAGGCGGTTCCATCGAAAGTGACGGCATGGGTACGTTGCTCACCACCTCCGAATGCCTGCTTTCGCCTAACCGGAACGGACAGATGAACCGGGTGGAAATTGAGGAATATCTTCGTTCCGTTTTTCACCTGCAACGTGTTCTTTGGCTAGACCACGGTTATTTGGCAGGTGACGATACGGACAGTCATATAGACACGCTGGCCCGTTTCTGCCCTGCCGACACGATAGCCTATGTACAATGCAAGGATGCGGATGATGAGCATTACGAAGAACTGCATCGCATGGAGGAGCAACTGAAGACTTTCCGTACGTTGAAGGGGGAACCTTACCGTTTGCTGGCTTTGCCCATGGCCGATAAGATAGAAGAGGAAGGGGAACGGCTTCCTGCCACTTACGCTAATTTCTTGATTCTGAATGATGCAGTGCTTTACCCCACCTATCGCCAGCCGGAGAATGATGCCCGCGCGGGGGAAGTGTTGCGGGAGGCTTTTCCCGGTTATGAAATTATCGGGATAGATTGCCGTGCTTTGATTAAGCAACACGGCTCTTTGCATTGTGTTACCATGCAATATCCCGTAGGGGTGTTGAAGTAATGTCGATTATACATAGTAAAACAATAAACCATAGAATAAGATGACAAGAAAAATAAAAGTAGGTATTATCCAGCAGGCCAATACCAAGGACCTCAGGACTAATTTAATGAATTTGGCCAAAAGTATAGAGGCATGTGCGGCGCATGGGGCTCAATTGGTTGTTTTGCAGGAGCTGCATAACTCTCTGTATTTCTGTCAGACGGAAAACACGCAGTTGTTCGACTTGGCAGAACCGATTCCCGGTCCTTCTACGGGATTCTATTCAGAGTTGGCTGCTGCCAACGATATTGTGCTGGTCACTTCTCTGTTCGAGAAACGCGCTCCCGGATTGTATCATAACACAGCGGTTGTTTTTGAACGTGACGGCAGCATTGCCGGGAAATACCGGAAGATGCATATTCCTGATGACCCCGCCTATTATGAGAAATTCTATTTTACTCCCGGTGATATAGGCTTCGAACCTATTCAGACATCTTTGGGCAAATTGGGAGTTTTGGTGTGCTGGGACCAATGGTATCCGGAAGCAGCACGTCTGATGGCGCTGAAGGGAGCTGAAATACTGATATATCCTACGGCTATCGGTTGGGAAAGCAGTGATACGGATGATGAAAAGGCGCGTCAGCTCAATGCTTGGATTATCTCCCAGCGTGGACATGCTGTGGCCAACGGCTTGCCGGTTGTTTCAGTGAACCGTGTGGGACATGAGCCGGATCCTTCCATGCAGACCAATGGTATCTTGTTTTGGGGAAATAGTTTTGTGGCCGGACCGCAAGGCGAGTTCCTGGCCCAAGCAGGAAACGAACGGCCGGAAAATATCGTTGTAGAGGTGGACTTGGAACGTTCGGAAAATGTACGCCGTTGGTGGCCTTTCCTGCGCGACCGCAGAATTGATGCCTATGCCGGATTGACAAAACGATTTCTTGACTGATAACGACGGGGATCTCTGGGGGAGAACTAACGGAATGTCACCCGTTTGTTCATCAGGAAATTGACACTTCCGTAGATGAATAATCCCAGGAACTGGGCAAGGTATTCGTTGCAGTCCAGTCCCTCCACCAGCCCTATGAGGAAAAGGAATTGCGCTCCGTAAGCCATTCCGAAAGCTATAGAAAAGAGCAGCACTTGTCGCCAAGTGTTGCTCTTTTTTTCTGTAGGGAATATCCAATACTTGCACCAGATGAAGTTGTGTATCTGTGCAAGTATATATGCGGTTACATTGGAGAGCATATAGTTGATGTCCAGTTCGTCCATCATTACCCAAACGGTAACAGCCATAATCAAGGCATTCAGCGTGCCGATTACCGCAAAACGAAAAATGCGTGCAGACTCTTTCACTCTCCTACTCTGTATCTGCTTTTACTCTTTCACTTCAACAGTCAGATTCAGTTCGTCCAGCTGCTTCTGGTCAATAGCCGAAGGTGCATCCAGCATTACATCGCGTCCACTGTTGTTTTTGGGGAATGCAATGCAGTCGCGGATACTGTCGAGACCTGCGAAGATGCTGACCCAACGGTCCAGACCGTATGCCAGACCACCGTGAGGAGGTGCACCGTATTTGAAGGCATTCATCAGGAAGCCGAACTGCTCCTGAGCCTTCTCGGGAGTGAATCCGAGAATCTCGAACATTTTGGCCTGCAACTGTGCATCGTGGATACGGATGGAACCTCCACCCACTTCAATACCGTTGCACACCATGTCGTATGCATCTGCACGGACAGCTGCCGGGTCTGTATCCAGCAAAGGAATATCTTCGTCTTTCGGATGGGTGAACGGGTGGTGCATAGCCATCAGGCGGCCTTCTTCATCGCTCCACTCAAACATCGGGAAGTCAACCACCCAAAGGCAGACGAACTTGTTCTTGTCGCGCAATCCCAGTTGGTTACCCATTTCAAGGCGCAACTCGTTCAGTTGCTTGCGGGTCTTCATGGCGTCGTCACCGCTCAGAATCAGAATCAGGTCACCCGGCTTGGCGTTGAAAGCAGCCTTCATTTCCTGCAATACTTCCTGCGCATAGAACTTGTCGACACTTGATTTTACGTTGCCGTCTGCCTCTACGCGCGCGTATACCATACCTTTGGCACCGATTTGCGGTCTTTTCACGAATTCGGTCAGTGCATCCAACTGTTTGCGTGTATAGTGTGCGGCGCCTTCTGCGCAGATACCGCCGATGTAGGCGGCATTGTCGAATACCGGGAATCCGTGTCCCTTCATGATGTCCATCAGTTCCACGAACTTCATGCCGAAACGGAGGTCGGGCTTGTCGCTGCCGTAATACTTCATGGCATCTGCCCATGGCATGCGCATGAACGGCTCGTTCATCTCTACGCCACGGATTTCCTTGAACAGATATTTGGCCATGCCTTCGAAGAGGTTGATGACGTCATCCTGCTCCACAAAAGACATTTCGCAGTCAATCTGTGTGAATTCCGGCTGGCGGTCAGCACGCAGGTCTTCGTCACGGAAGCATTTGGCTATCTGGAAGTAACGGTCGAAACCGGAAACCATCAACAACTGTTTCAGTGTCTGCGGGCTTTGAGGCAAGGCATAGAATTGTCCCGGGTTCATGCGTGAAGGAACGACGAAATCGCGTGCACCTTCGGGTGTGGAGCCTACCAGAATCGGAGTTTCCACTTCGATGAATCCTTGGCTGTCCAGGTATTTGCGTACTTCAATTGTCATTTTATGGCGAAGCTCCAGATTGCTGCGTACATTGGCACGGCGCAGGTCTAGATAACGGTACTTCATGCGGATATCGTCGCCACCGTCCGTATTTTCCTCGATGGTGAAGGGAGGGGTCAGCGATGAGTTCAGAACATCCAGTTCCGATACGATGATTTCAATGTCTCCCGTCGGGATATGCTGGTTTTTGCTGAAACGTTCGTTGACGGTACCCTTAACCTGGATTACGAATTCACGGCCCAAGCGGTTGGCACGCTCGCAAAGTTCGGCATTCACCTCTTCGTTGAACACTAATTGGGTAATTCCGTAACGGTCGCGGAGGTCAATGAAAGTCATGCCTCCCATCTTACGGCTGCGCTGTACCCAACCTGCCAGCGTTACTTGCTTGTTAACATCGGAGATACGGAGTTCTCCGCAGGTGTGTGATCTATACATCTTTTTATTTACTGTTTGACGATTTACTTATTTACTATTTTGAACATGCAAAAATACATAAAACATATTATATGGCGCATCAAAAGGGGAAAGTTATTTTCAGAAACTCCTTTAGTACCTTTTTTACAACATTACATTTTTGTCAGTTTCTTGAATTGCCTTTTGCCTTTATCCAGTATCATCTTGTTTTTATGGGCGATGTCTTCCACAAAAGCATCATTAATTTGTTTCAGTCCGTTGATATAGTCTTGTGCCCGCTGCAAGACATTCGAAGTGTCTTTTTCCGCATCCCGGGGAACAATGACCTGCAGTCCTTTCTTCATAATCTTTACATCTACATTCTCTCCCATCATCATCGGGTCGCCGTCAAAGTGGACTACCCCCGGTTTAGAACGGTGAATACGGAGTGCCTGGCAACGGAACGTCTTAATCCGGCTGTTCTGGTCAATGGTCTTGTTGAAGAGCTGGAAAGAGAGCGACGGTACATCGAGCACAGTGAACGGCTCGAGTATGGTGACGTCCAGCAGTCCGTCGTTCAAGGTGGCTTGTGGGGCAATATACGCATTGTTTCCATATTGCGATGCGTTTCCGCAGGCTATCAGGAACGCCTTGTATCGCAGGGTGCTGCCGTCCATTTCCAGTTCATAGGTTTCCGGACGGTACTTCAGGCTTTCGAGCAGAGTCTTTTCCAGATAAGTGAGTGGTCCTCTCCTTCCCGCCTTGGAGAATTGCAGGCTTACAAATGCGTCGAATCCCACGCCGCAGGTGCAGAAGAAAGGCACATCGTTGATTTTTCCGTAGTCAATGATGTCTATCAGTCCGTCATTGATGATGTCGATGGCCTTTTTCGGCTCCATCGGAATCTGCAGATGGCGGGCAAGTCCGTTGCCGGAACCGCAGGGAATGATGCCCAAAGCGGTTTTTGTATGTACCAGTGAGCGGGCTATCTCATTGATGGTGCCGTCTCCTCCTATGGCGATGACGGCATGTGCATCTTCTTGTGCCTTCTGTGCCGCTATCTCTACGGCATGGCCTGCCCGTTCGGTATAAATCACTTCTTGTGCATACCTTTCCTTATCCAGTTTTTCATCGAGCCACTTCAGTATCTGCTCCTTACTCTGAGTGCCGGATATGGGGTTTATGATAAATGCTATTTTCTTCTTGTTTTCGTTCATGCAAGGGTTGTTGCTATGCAGGTTTTCCAACTGGCAAAAGTAATATAAATATCTGAAAAATTAACCACATAATTCTTTTTAAAATAAGTATAAGTAGTTTTTTTAATGTAAATAGAACATATACCGACATATTTTGCTATCTTTGCCCCCTGTTTTTTAAGACTTGTATTTAATAGAATTAAATATTCATTATATAAAAGATATTTCATGGGTTTACTACAAGACAAATTTGCGAAATACGACCTGCCGCAGCAGTTTATGGCAAAAGGCGTATATCCTTATTTCCGCACAATTAACAGCCATCAGGATACAGAGGTAATGATGGATGGTAAAAAGGTTCTGATGTTCGGCTCTAATGCATATATGGGACTGACATATGACAAGCGTATCATTGATGCCTCGATAGCTGCCACAGAAAAATATGGCACCGGTTGTGCAGGTTCCCGCTTTCTGAACGGAACACTCGATATACATGTTGAACTGGAGAAGGAATTGGCTGAATTCGTAGGAAAAGATGAAGCACTCTGTTTTTCTACCGGATTTACTGTAAACGAAGGTATTATTCCTGCCGTTGTAGGCCGTGGGGATTATATTATTTGTGATGACCGTGACCACGCTTCCATTGTAGATGGCCGCCGTCTTGCATTTGCCACTCAGTTGAAGTACAAGCATAACGATATGGAGGCTTTGGAAAAAGAACTCCAGAAATGCGAACCGGATGCTGTAAAGCTGATTGTTGTGGATGGAGTATTTTCCATGGAAGGTGACTTGGCCAATCTGCCCGAAATTGTCCGCCTGAAGAAGAAATACAATGCCAGCATTTACGTGGACGAAGCTCACGGCTTGGGTGTATTCGGAAAACAAGGCCGTGGTGTGTGCGACCATTTCGGTGTTACCGAAGATGTAGACCTGATTATGGGTACATTCAGCAAGTCATTGGCTTCCATCGGTGGTTTTGTTGCTGGAGACAAGGCGGTAATCAATTGGCTGCGCCACAATGCCCGTTCCTATATATTCCAGGCAAGTAGCACACCTGCTGCTACGGCTGCAGCCCGCGAGGCGCTTCACATCATCAAGTCCGAACCTGAACGCATCCAACGTCTGTGGGACATCACTAACTATGCCTTGAAGAAGTTCCGCGATACAGGCTTCGAAATCGGTGAGACAGAATCTCCTATCATTCCTCTCTATGTGCGTGATACAGAGAAGACATTTATAGTAACGAAGCTGGCTTTTGACGAAGGTATCTTCATCAACCCCGTTATTCCACCTGCATGTGCTCCACAAGATACACTGGTGCGTGTAGCGTTGATGGCTACCCATACGGTCGAACAAGTGGATTATGCTGTAGAAAAATTGACTAAATGTTTCAAGGAATTGGGTATCATCAAGTAAACTTGATTTAAACAGATATTCGGAAAACCGTTTAATAATGATTAGGCGGTTTTTTTTATAGACAAAGCGAAGTAGGATTAAAATTAAATCGTAAAGTACATGAAAAAGAACTTCTTCATCATTACTGCTGTAGTATGCGGAATGAGTTGTACCACCACTGCCTATGCGCAGTTCAAAATCGGTGGAAAGAAAATCAATGTGAACAAAGTTGTCCAAGCTGGTACAGATGCCGTCAAGGCCATTTCATTGTCCGATGCTGACATTGCAGCGATGAGCAAGGAATATATGGAATGGATGGATACGCACAATCCGCTGACAAAGCCCGATACGGATTACGGCAAGCGTCTGGAGAAGCTGACCGGAAATATCAAGGAAGTGGACGGCTTGAAGGTGAACTTCGGTGTTTATGAAGTAATAGATGTGAATGCCTTTGCGTGCGGTGATGGTAGTGTACGCATCTGTGCCGGACTGATGGACATCATGACGGATGATGAAGTGATGGCAGTTGTCGGCCACGAGATAGGTCACGTCATCCATACGGATTCCAAAGATGCGATGAAGAATGCTTACCTTCGTTCGGCTGTGAAGAATGCTGCCGGTGCGGCAAGTTCTACGGTATCCAAATTGAGTGATTCTGAACTGGGTGCCATGGCCGAGGCATTGGCAGGTGCTCAATACTCCCAGAAGCAGGAGACGGAAGCGGATGATTACGGCTTTGAATTCTGCATCAAGAATAATCTCGATCCGTATGCCATGTACAATGCTTTGAACAAATTGCTTGAACTTTCAGCGGAAGCACCGAAGGAATCCAAGTTCCAGAAGATGTTCTCTTCTCATCCGGATACAGCCAAGCGCGTGGCACGTGCCAAGGAGAAAGCGGATGAATATATGAAGGATAAGAAATAACTATCCGCTGCTTACTATGATGAAGTGGGATCAGAGGTTTCTCTGAATCCCACTTTTTTTGTGCCGAGACTATGATATGGGCTTCTGAGGGAGCTAATGGGATAATTCGTTAGTTCACAGTGCTGAACACTTTGTTTTAGCTATAGAAAACAAAGTGTTTTCTTATAGGAAACAAACTGTTCTTTTAAGGGAAACGAAGTGTTCTCTTTAATGAAACACACTGTTCGGTTAAGGGAAACACTTTGTTCTGTTTGGTAAAACTTCTTTTATTTACTTATTTGCTTTTAAATTAGAATAATTTTAGTATGTTTGCCACATTATTTATGAAAAACATGACTTTTGTATGAAAAAACAAGACTTCCTCTTTATTTTTGTTCTGGTGATAATATTCCTGCCATTCTTTGTGAGTGAATCCATCTACGATTGGTATAAGTCTTTCAACGCTGCACATGGCATGGTGATGAGTTTCATTAAATTTGGAATTCTTGCTACACTGGGTGAGATGCTGGGACTTCGTATCAGTGCCGGAGTCTATAACCGAAAAGGATTTGGCGTACTGCCGCGTGCCGTAGTGTGGGGACTGCTGGGAATGGGTATCAATGCGGCCATGATAATCTTCTCCAAAGGTGTGCCGCAATTTATGGAATATATGGGAATGGCAAATGCCGTCGCCATTATAAACGGAGAATTCTGCCTGGACAAATTATGGATAGCCCTCACCATTTCAGTTGCTATGAATACCATTTTCGCTCCGGTATTCATGACATTCCATAAGATTACGGATACGCATATCCTGGATTGTGGCGGTTCGCCTCGCAGCCTCCTCACTCCTATCCCGATGACCCGCATCATTACGCATCTGAATTGGGATGCACAATGGAATTTTGTCTTCAAGAAAACAATTCCTTTCTTCTGGTATCCGGCACACACCATCACATTCCTCCTGCCGGGAGAAATGCGGGTGCTGTTTGCAGCGATATTGGGTGTGGTGCTCGGGGTATTGCTGGCTATTGCGGCTAGGATGAAATAGCCGTTAACTGTAAAACCGCCTTATTTCTTCCCATTTTTCAATATTGCCTGTATGGATTTCTATTTGGTTTATGATATAATCTAAAGAGACATTCATAAATGTGTCTTGTTTAAGCATACGCTTATGAGTATAGAATGTTTCAATTAAGCGAATGAGGATTGGAATAGCTGTTTTCGGATCATGTTCCATTCCTTCCGCTTCAATTCGTAAATAGATAGCCATCGTTGCCCAACAAGATTCTAAACCATATTCAAAATGTAGTTCTTTATATATGTTTTCCCAACGGGCGAAGTACTCTCGGTTGATGCTAATGTCGCTTTGGGCAATCATAAAGTTGCATGCCAGGCTGCCATACAGTACTTCACTGATAACGGAGTCGGTCATGGGTAACCACCTCTGTACTTCACCAAAATCGGGTGAAAGCTTGATGAGATACATATAGGTATACTGAGTGAACGATTTACTCAGATGATATTGGTTAATAAACTTCATTAGTAACTGGTAACGGATGGATTTACTGCGATTTCGTTCCTTGAAAATACCAGTTATTGCAGAATTTAATATACTGGGAGTTACAAAGTCGTGCATCATAATATGTTCCGCAAGAGTATGCAATATTTCCTCTGTTGTCATTTTACCAGAACGTAACTGATTGTGAATAAGCGATGGTTCTTCTCTTTTTTGTTTAAAGTACGAATGACTCCTGTCTGATTTATAATTTTCAAAACGAATATTAAATTTTTGTTCTATGTAATGTATTGTTTCATTCAATTTTGGAGAATGCGTTTGATACTTAAAAAGTTCACGGTCAATATATAAGGCCTCCTCCACGGTTTGGACAGCTTCTAAAAGATATGTATAAGTACGATGGTCAGGAGAGAGGTATTTTGGTTTTCCGCTACGGTTAAACCAACTGATGTAATATTCATACAATACTTTCATTGTGTTGAAGTTATAGGAAAATTTCAGAGCAAGTAAAATATTATTAAAGGTTTTACTGTGCTCAGCTTTTACTCCTTCCATTGCAAGTTGGAACTCTTGGCTAATCTTTCCATCACAGACTACAGAGTCTAATTTATAGAATCGGTATACTGTAGAATAGAAATGCTCATCTTTTAAAATAATGTCATCGTCTTTTTGTACGATTGCAATCCATTTTTTTCTATATTCTTCTCTCAGCTTCGGATACTTTCGTTCGGCATTTATTTTATTAGATATAGTGCTATAGATATCACTTGCTACTTTAGTTTGAGAATTTGATAGATACTGTTTTCTTATTTGAAGGAATAAGTCGTACGCATCTTGTAAGCTACGATAAGGTTTCCGGATACGCATACTACTTATTTCATTGGAAGAATTTATAATTCTAGTCATAGCTTTGGCTTCATTTCCACCTCCTAAGTCTTGATTGATCATAGAGAAAATATATTCTTCGTGCCCCGGATGAGTCGCTAAATTGAAGAGGATAGCCACTACATGGATATCATCTCGTAGAGGACGGAATAAAGGACGATTGATGAGTTCATATGCGTAAATAAAGCGTTTTTCATCCTCACTACTGGCGCGAAGAATATCTTTTAACAAATTACATAATGTAAAATCATCTACCCGTTCTATACGTTTGAAGAAATAAGAAGCATCATCTTGTGTGGGGGCAATCCCTAATAACTGGTTATAGACAATAGGGCTAATTGAGCTTTCAGGATACTGGGCTTTTACTCTCTCTTCTACCTTGTTAATGTATTGTACCGCCTTTTGATATTCTATTCCTTTGCAATTTTTAAAACTGAGCGCCAACAAACGAAAATTATCCTTATGGCTACATTCATAGTTAATATCATAAAAATAGATGGAAGTCTCAAAATCAGGTGAATTCATAATGAGATATGCTATCATTAATTCATAGTGTTGCTCTTTTATACTAGTTTGCAATACAGGTTTATTTATCAGAAAAAGATTACAGATTTCTTTTAAGCGATTGCTATTACGCTGTGTTGATTTTACAAATGAATACAAATTCGCATTACTTATCTCTAATGAAGCTTTGTCATATAATTGCAACATTATTTTCCAGTCATCATAACTTTCTGTAAGCATTGATAAATGTCGGAAGATTTTTTGCGCATCCATATACTCCAAGGAAGAGGGGGATTCGGCATAAGGTTTTATCTTATCTGCTAAGCCGTGTTCCTTAAAAAAAATTACCGCTTTTTGAAAGGTATGTGTATAGAGTTCCATTTTCCGGAAAAGAACATATAAGCTATCCGGAATATCATGCTTCTTTTGCAGGTTTTCAATAAAAGATAAGACAGTCCTATCAGATGAATAATTGTGAGCAAAGCGATATAATTCGCCTATTGTATTTCCATTTAATTCGACATTTGAGTCTGTCATTTCCTGTAATAGGTTTTGGACTTCCTTCCAATTGCCGGCTCGTCCGAGAAGCATGCTATAGGTCAGTTTTACACTTTCGCTATCTGGTGTTTGCTTCGCAAAGTTTTTGATTTTGCCATGAACATATTTCCAAGCAACTTCCCTACATCTTTCTTGGTTAGGTCCTGATGGGATACGAGGCAGTATACGTTGCAATGAATTTGCTGTCGGGAAAGTATTATAAAATGCTTTAATGGCTATTTTCACATCATCCTCATTGTCTATGCAATAAGAAAAAAGTTCTTCTTTATCAGCAAGCCTCCTTTCTTCTTCCTTTTTTAATATAGCTTCCCAAACTAATTCGTTCAAAGAATAAGTATATCTCACAGGGATAATAGAAAGCATTTCCTCTTCATCATACTCGTTTATTTCCTCAAAGTCAAATACCTTTTCAGATAAACGTATGGAGGTATTCCCATCTCTGACCCAAATGCAATTTTTGTCTATCAAGTAATTGATGCATGTAGTGCAATTCTGTTTAAACTGTATTTTAGTCTCTTCTTCATATTCTTTTTGCATAATCATAATGGGAATAAAAAGCGGAGATGTACGTCGGAATAACGAATTGACTTGTGATGCTTTGAAGAATGAGGATATATATGTACCAAAAGACCTCTCTTCTGTCTTTTCGTATAAATTTTCTACAATTTGTTCTACATAATTATTGAGTCCTGGAATATAGTCACCAATAGTTTCACCTTTTTGTGTCGGGAAATTATTATTAAGCCATGTGCGGATATTTTCCTTATCCTTATCTTTGGATATGATAGGTATATTTATCTCACTAATAATGGCTGAATCCTTAAACCAATTTTTTAATGTACCAAAGTTGTCTAAAAAGACATTGTATGAGCTACTGATGGATGAAGCCAAAAAATATAATTGGGGATTATTAATGATTGTCTGAAAGAAAAGATTTACTTTTTTCTCTTCCATCTGAAAGAATACATCTTTTATTTGGTCACAGACTAAATAAAATGTTTCTTCATTGTTATCTTCTTTTTCATTAAACATTATCATGCGTTCTGTCACTTCATCGATATTTTCCGGATTAAGAATGATGACATTTTCATGACTCAGTATTGTATGAATACATTCGTACATAGCTCGCGTCTTTCCCGAACCAGGTACTCCTGTAATTACTATAATTTGTGTTTTTGCCTCGATTGCTTCTTTTACTTTTCCATCTACGCTTTCTCGTGGAAAGTATAAGTTTTGACAAAAACCAAATTGTTCTTCCGCTCTCTTTTTATCGTAATACAATTCTTTGGCTGAGATTGTCTCACCTTTATGAGCAAAATGGGAGAATTGCTGAATATGAAATAACTTTTCTTTATATATTTTGTTGTATTGATCAATTATATGATATTTTAAAGATGAATCATCTTTGTTGTATCCATAATCCACATCATATTGATGCCCTGTATGTAATAGTCTACTTGCAATTTTTAGTAAACAGTTAACTTTTACATCTTTGTTTTTGGGGGAATAAGAAAGTTGTTGTGGAAGGTCTTCACCATTGTATGGATTCTTACAATGAAAGATACTAATGATGGGATATTTACTATTTCGGAAAGCTAAACATGCTGCTAAAAACTCCAATGCAGTTTGGCGGCCTACGTGGTTTAATGGTGCAAGTAAAATAAACCAATCGCATGTGGGAATAATATCTCCGTTAATGCCTTCTTGTTTTGATTTATCACCAATGACAGTAGAATACTCCTCACAATCGTAGATGTGTTCTATAATTGTTCTTTGTGATGTATTTAATTTTTTCAGTTCACTAATCACACTTTGCTTCTCTGAACTATATCGGGAAGCTGATATAACGATTTTCAATCCCATAATATATAAATTATAATTGTGTGTGTTTGGATATTATCAATGATATCCCTGCAGTAATGCATCTATCATAGTTCCTTGACCCTTCAGATAATTCATCATAGGGACGAATATCTGTATGTACAAAGTATTTATTTTTATATTCTTTTCTTTGTGTATCATTGTTGTCTATGACCTTCTGCTCTTCTGGTGTTGGTTTGCGGAATCCTAATAGTAATTTTTCTATATTCCAACGATTATGCTCTACTTGCGAAATAATAAAAATTTGTTCTTCATTCAGTCTTATATTGAGATAATCAGTGATTCCTAAAGAACGTAGTTTGGTGTCTATGGAATAGGCGCTATACAGATTGGACCATTGGTGAGCTACTGGAATCTCATTCCACATTTTTTTCAATATTTTATCTTGAGGAAGCGATTCTGGAAGTGTCTGATAATCATTATAAAATGTATAGATATAATGTATAGACTGTGCCATATGAATATTGGGAGAATCTAAATCATAGCAATTATCCAGCATTCCAAAGGGGAATACGTGAGAGTATTTATGAATATTATCTTCTTTTTTCTTACTGTTGAGCATTGTAAGTAAAGCGCTGGATGTTTCTTGCCGCACAAATACCGGAATATTTCTGTCGTATACATCATCCGGCAGATAAAGTCCCATTGCCACACTTTGCGGAGGATAATTAAGGCAGACAGCTATGCTTAAGATTTCATCTGAAGCCTGGGCCCAGTGACTGACCTTCTGTTGGATAAGCGGAGTTTCTGCTCTACCTTTGATGAATTCAAATTCTATATCCAAAAATTTGGCATCTTTCCCCTTGAAACGGGTGGGAGGAAGTATCTGTTTCAATTCTTTATCTCCACTCATATCATAATAAATAGTAGAAGCTATCTCAAAGTAATGGCGATAACGTCCTCGAAAGAAGTCCATTTCTTTATCTGCCGCTTCATCTATAAACGTAATTACGCTTTTATATTTAGGGTTTCTGCAGAAGTTTGGGAAATGCAACAGATGGGCAGCTTCCACTCCTATTGCCACTCCCATACGGCTCATACCGATGATAACAAGATGAACATGTTTTTCGCTTTCATAGGTTATTGCCTCACGGTCGAGAGGAGGATATTCAATGCAGTTCTCCCCTTTCCCATATCGCCGGCTTACCAATATCTTTTGGGCCCAGCCCTCGTAGAAGTTAAAGGGATGGAATTCTATATATTTTCTCCATTCGGCAGACAAATCGGTCAGTTGGAAAGCAGCAAAAGTAGTCTGATATTCGAAAAGAACGGTGAATGGTATGAGCGAACATTTATTGCATCGTTTATGAATGTCAACTATCTTTTTCAGGCAGTCTATGTTCAGTGAGTCATGGTCATGTTCGTCTCTCTCTCCGATAAGGAATACTTCGCGCGCTTTGGTAGTATAGAGTTTTTCCAACTCCTCGATAGAGTCGCGCCGGGCACGCAGCACCACAATTCTTTTTTCGTTTTTGGCATCCAGTTCCGTATGGATTTTGCTACGGATTTCTTGTGCCGGTTGGGTACTCTGAATCAGAATGTGGCAATTTCCATAATGTGTATCATCACAAATCTGCTGGATGAGTGTGGAAACCATGTTGTCAAAACCGATGATGACAATGTGGTTTTGCAAAGGGTAAACGATATCACCTTCACGATAGCGCTCCACTCTGCGTTCCAACATATTGGAGATTACAGAGATTAATAAACCACAGAATAAAATCAATCCCAATACTACAACCAGCAAAGAAAACCAACGCAGATAAGGTGGTACTTCCACAATATTCCCCGGATCGATGAACAGACAAATCAACTGAAGTAAACGCCCCATAGGTACGTCTTTATCGATACCAGTCCATTCTTCATGAGACGGTTCAGGAAAAATAAATACAAAACTTATCAGGTATATCAGCAAAAAAACAATTACTATGACTCCGAAAAGCCAAGCAAGCTGCCTCCATCCTTTTCCGGAAAAAGAGCGGTCAAAATGAAGGGCAAAAAGTCTTGTTAGAAGATTCATATTTGTTTTGTCATTAGGCAGTTTCCTTTTTTTCAGTTTCTTGTTTCAATTCTTTTCTGATATTCTCTTTCAGTTTATTGATTTCTTTCTCATCGTTATTGATAATCTCCCGTTTTTCTTTTTCTTGGTACAAGGATGCAAGAATGTTTCTTTCTTGTTCCAGATTCAGTGAGAATACATCTATTAATCTCTTGATACATAGAAAAAAACAGATGCATACGCTAAGGGAAATGATGGCATGGAGTGTCATCAGGTAGGTCATTCCACGCGATGGAAAGAACTGAATAAGGTTTTGGAATGTAGTGCATGTCACAATCAATGCTGCAACCAGAAAGAGAATGATAAAGGCAGGAATAACGAATTTCCACCAGTGCCTGATAGGATAATACTTGTTCTCACTCGTCCTCATAGTACTATAGATATTGGATTATTATTTCTTCTGTATGTCGAATCCCAGTTTCATAATCAGCTTCAGTGTCTGTATGGCTGTTTGCCGGTCGTATTCTCGTTCCGAGTCTGATAGCTCTTCGTATGGTATAAGTCCGGGATGTGTCTTTAATTCATCATTGCGTGTTTCTCCGTATTTCCATCCTTCTTTCACTCTTCCCAAAGCCCACACTTCATGCACATTGCGTGCCATGGCTTCTGTGAGTTCTGTCAAATCATCCGGTAAAGTGATATTTTCTGTATTTAAAGGGGACGGTGTGTATGTTTTCATTTTCTGTTATTTAAAATGTGGAAGTGAAAAGTTTATTAGTAGCAATATTAGGCATTTCGGACGACAGAAACAAAAAAAAGGAAAGCTATTTCTAAAAAATATGCAGGTTGCAATGTTTTTTCCATTGCAACCTGCACTTAAATCGGGAGAAGCGAGAATTATAAATTAGCTTCCGTCACCACTTGTCCGTCAAACAGATTAATGATGCGTCCGGCAAAACCGGCATCATGTTGTGAGTGTGTCACCATAACAATTGTGGTACCTTCTTTATTCAGCTCACTCAGCAGTTCCATCACTTCTTTTCCATTCTTTGAATCGAGGTTACCGGTAGGCTCATCGGCAAGTATCAGTTTAGGATTTGATACGACTGCACGTGCGATAGCGACACGCTGTTGTTGTCCGCCGGACAATTGTTGCGGAAAATGCTTGCTGCGGTGCATGATTGCCATACGCTCCATAGCGGTTTCCACTCGGCGCTTGCGTTCGGTGGCAGGAATACCCATGTAGAGTAGCGGCAGTTCGATGTTCTCGTATACATTCAGCTCATCAATCAGGTTGAAGCTTTGGAATACAAAGCCGATGACTCCTTTCCGCAAGTTGGTACGTTGGGCTTCTGTATATTTGGATACTTCCGTCCCGTTTAAATAATATTCTCCGGACGTCGGATTGTCCAACAGACCGAGGATATTCAGTAAAGTGGATTTTCCGCAGCCTGAAGGTCCCATGATAGCGACAAACTCCCTTTCTTTCACTTCAATGTTTACGTCGTTCAAAGCCAAAGTCTGTACTTCCTCGGTCTTGAAAATCTTCTGTAAGTTTACTGTCTTAATCATAATGCTTTGTTTTTATGGGTTATAAATATATCATTTCTTACTCGGATTTGATGCAGTCAATCGGATTTGTTTTGTTCAGCAAATAACTTTGCAGACACACTGTGACGGCAGATATTATCCAGACAATACATAGTGGCAATAGAAAGTCCATAACGGTGAAGGGGGCTTTATAGGCAAACTGTTCATGCCAATGGTGTATGAGCCAATAAACAATGGGGACAGCTAGAATATATGCAAGCAGAATTTGCAGGCAGAATGGTTTATTCAGCAACAGCACGATTTGTCGGGATGTTGCTCCATGAATCTTGCGAATGCTGATTTCGCGGATACGCTGGCGAGTGGCATACCATGAAATGCCGAATAAGCCGAAGCAGGTCAATATCAAGCCAATCAGAGAATAGGCGATAAGGAGTTTGGAGAGAGACAAGACTTTACCATTGCGTTTCATAAAGTCTTGGTGCATGTCTGTGTATTGAAATATCTCCCCTTCATTCATCTTTTCCCATATTTGGGCTATTTGATGTAGTGTTTCTTGTTTATTGCTTTCAATCAGCTTAATCTGCAGATAGTTGGCACCCGACATTCTCTCTGTAGGTGGAAGGTAAAGTATGACCGGGGTAATTTCATTTTCCAATGAACTGAACGGGAAGTCCTCTAATACACCGCCGATGATGTATAAAGAATCGGCAGACTGGTCAAATTCTTTCAAAGGTTTTCCAATGGCATTTATTCCTGCTGGAATCAGCATTCTGACATAGCTTTCGTTGACCAGTGCAGGATAGGCATATTGTTTTTGCAGTTGTTCGGGAGCGTTGCCGGACAAGAGTTTGAACCCCATCGTTTTTACCAGATTGGCATCACTATACAGCATTAATAGGTAGGAACTTTTTTCCGTACCGTCGGCTTGTTTGATGGATAGCTCACGTATCCATGAATTCAATATGGAGCCTTGTGACAGGGCGATGGACTCTATTCCTTGTACATGTTTCTCCAGTTCTTCTTTAAGTATTGTAGCCGGTGCGGCATTGAAATCTCCTATTTCAATCCGATTTTCGTAACAGTAGGCCCGTTCCTTGATGAGATTGATTTGTTCATTGGCAACGAGAGTAGCGAATATCAGCCCTATAGAAATGGAAAACTGAAGAATGACCAGCAAAGCTATGAAACGTTGTTTCTTTTTACCTCCGTAAAGTGTCTTGTATTCGCTGAATGAGAGTTGTGAAAGTCTATGGCTGATATACCAGGCAGGGACAATGGACATAACTAGTACAAAGAGCACTAACAAGGGTAGCATCTGTAGGCTGAAAAAGAAATGTACGTTTAAATGGGATGCAAATAATCCATTGAAAAAAGACAGACAGTCGTTGATGATGAGTAAAGATAATCCGAATGCCAGCAGCACAGTGAGGAATGCATCACCAAACAGTTGGATGCGGATATCCTTCAGGCTGCTTCCCATCAGTTTCTCCACATGTATCATTTTGAGCTGTTGCAATACACGGCTCAGGCTCATGTTGGTATAGTTGCAGCAGGCTATGATAAGTACCAACAAGGCGGCAGCAAGGCTGATATACAATAATTGCACATTACTTTGATTGATATACGGCAGAGGTTGTTGTGTATCGTAGTCCGGTGTAGTAAAGTAGATGTCGGACAGAGGGTCGACGTAATATTGTGTCTTTTCCGGAATCAAAGTGGGAACTTTGTCGTGGTTGATTTTTTCGGTAAACTGTTGGGCATCGGTATTTGGAATTAGTTTCAGAAATGTCATTCCACCCCAAAAGTCTTTGTTATTCCCGGTAATCATGTCGAATTGGAGCAATGATTGTGACCGTGACTTTAATATGGCTGCCACTTCATAACTTTGGGTATCAGTCATGGTTTTTATTTCCAGCAATTCTCCTAATGGATTTTTATCTCCAAACAGTTTATGTGCAAAAGCTTCACTGAGCGCTACTTTGCCCGGTTGTTCCAATACTTGCTTTAAACTACCGGTAATGGGATGATAGTGGAAGAAATGTTGCAAAGTAGTATCGGCAGATATAAAGGTTATATCGTGGTAAATCTCCCCTCCATATTTACAATATTGTGGAACCAGAGAATTGATACGCAGGTAGTCTTCCACTTCTGCATATTTTTCTTTCAGCATAGGGGGAATATTGGCATCAGCATAGGCCACCTTGCTTCCGTCCTGCATCGGATTATCCTGACGCAGACAGAAAATACGGTTCTTGTCCCGATTGCCACTCTCTATATTATAATCATGTACAAAATAGGTGAACAGCAAGTTTGTACATGCTAACCCTATAGCCAGACTGACTATAGAAATGAAGAAGAAAACTTTGTTTCTCCACCAACCGCGGGTAATTATTTTTAGGATTGCAAGTATGGTCATAATTGGGAGATAAATATAATATATTCTTTTATTCGTTTTTAATGACTTCTGCCGGATTTGTCCTTGCTATTTTCAGAATACGGAAAATAATAGTCAGAGTAGTAATGACAGCTACGATTATGAAGATTGAAATCCAAAATAGCGGGCCGTCATTAAAGAATACGATATACATGTTTTTCCATAACTGCAGTATGGCATAACATAAAGGAAATGCTATCGCTGCCGAAAGTACAAGCTGATAAATATACGTACGGGCAAACAATATGATAATCTGTTTCAATCCCGCACCATTTACTTTACGGATTGCCACTTCCTTTTGTCTGCGTTCCGTATCCAGTGTGATTGCCGAATAGACGCCTAATAAAGTGATTATAAGGCTGACAAATGAGAAGAATAAGATTATTCCTTTCATGTTGTTCTCGATGGCTTGTGCTTGGTGAATGTCTTCCAGCAAGGTCGAAATGTGTAATTGTATACTCGGTGGAAGATTCTCTTCCAGTATTTTCTTAACGAAAGTCTTTGCTTCTTCTGCTTTTCCGGGTACACACTTCAAATAGCAATGACCTACATAATATTTGAAATCACAAGGCAGAAAGACGAATCCCTGGCTCTGATTGTAAGTGTCGGCTACAAAATCGGAGCAAATGCCGCATACCGTGTAGCTGTCTTGATAATTGTACAAGGTGGTTCCCAGTAAATCCTTCTTCATACGTTCTGCCAATTTACGGTCTGCTACCATGTCACTATTTGTCTTCAGGGCATGCCCGGAAAGGATAGGGATATTCATAAACTCGAAGAAGTTATTAGGAACATTCATTATATTGACTTCAAGGCTACTTTCCCGGTTATCTTTTTCTGTCTGCATGCTTGTTCCCGAAATACCTTTCAGATAATTAATATCTGTCAGCATTTTATCTTTTATATCCGGATGCTGACTGATGCGCTCTATGAGAGCAAGCTTTTCGTCATTTTTTAGAAAACGGTAATCCATAGGAATACTGATAATTTCGGACTTTTCTTTTTCTGTCAGTGTGTTGAACAGTGTGGAACCGGTCTTGTTAGCCTGCAAATATAAAGCGACTGTAAAGACTATGAATAACCAACAGATGAAAAATTGGATACCCAAAAGACAATTTCGTATCTTCTGTTTGTGGCGTTTGGATTTGTTCTTGTAAATACTTGACTGGATGGAGGCATGCTTCATCCTCCATACGGTAAACAAGCAGAGTAATAAGCATAGCAAAATAATGCCTGCCATATATTCTGTTGTCTGTATCAATAATAGGTCCCGTTCAATGACTAATGTGAAATCAAATAAAGAGAATGAAAGGTAGGGGTTAAATATTTCTATCAGACAGAAAGTCAATAAGAAGGTTATGAACGAAATGATAATGGCTTGGGTAAAAAGTAACCAGAATAGTTTGTTGCCATTACTTCCATTCACTTTACGAATGCCGAACTCGTGCGAACGGTTCAGGTAACTCCCCGTCAAAAAATGAAAAAAGTTGAGTAGACCAGTCAGTAGAATCAAAAGGCCGACAATGAATGTGATTCCGGCAAAGTAAGGGGCAACGGATTTCTCCCGAAAAAGTTTTCCGAAATTCGAGGCTGATACGGTATTTTTCTCATTGAATATTGTGTGCTTCAAGTCCATTGCACGGAAACTTGCTTCGAGTTGTGTGGATGCTTTGCCCGGACGAAGAAGAGCAAAAGTAAGTCCACCGGTCATACTGTCTCGTCCATCGAATTGTATAAGTCCTTCGCTATCGTTCAAGATTAACATATCAATCTTTTGGAGAAAGCTAAGGCTGGTATTCAATGGAATATCTTCTATTATCGCTTGTATGGTATAGATGGTACCTCCTGTTCGTGGTGTGGTATCAGGTGAAGAGAAAAGCCGTTGTGCTAAGGTCATTCGCTTTCCTATCGGATTCTCTCCGAGACCAAATATTTTGTGTGCCAGAGAGCGTGTCAGTATCACGGCATTGGGAGTTTGCGATGCTACAGCCCATGAACCTTGTAATACTTCCGGGGTGAACACGCTATGGTAGGCTGTATCTACTTCCATAGCATATAAATCTTCGTAAGGCAGTTCTTCCTTGTCGATAGTTTCCACATTGTAGCTACGTGGGCGGGGATAGGCAACAAAAGTAAATGCTTCTACTTCTTGGAATTGCAATTGGCGCAGACTTTCAATCAGTGAAGCAGATGTTCCGGACCATAGGTCTCCTTTTGAAGTGTGCATGTTTATGTCTGCAATGCGTTCCCAGTGGGTAAAGCACTTGTCGGTAGAATTTATATAGCGGCTGCAATATAGGCAGATACTAAAACAAAGTATGCCTACCGACAGTCCGATGATAGAGATGATATTCTGTGCCTTGTACTTTAATAGGTTTCTGAATGCTGTTTTAATATAATGTCTTATCATAATAGTATCATTATTGTATTATTCGCTTTTGATTACTTCCGCCGGATTCTGTTGTGCTGCCTGCCATACTCTCCACCCGATACAAAGTAAGATAATAATAGCTATGCCTACAAAGATGGTAGTATAAATCCATAGATTAATGCTTGTACGCCTTACATAGCTCTCTAACCAATGGTTCATCAATACATAACCTATTGGGAATGCTATAGTAGAAGCAAATATTAATAATAACATGTATTCTTTGATAAACATTGTCATGATATTTTTAGTTGTAGCTCCATTTACTTTGCGCACGGCAATCTCTTTACGTCGTTGTTCACAACTTAGCGTAATCAATGAAAAGATGCCGAATATGGTAATCAGAATACATACCATTGATACGAAAGATATTAATTTCATCAATACTTTTTCTGATTTTAGATATTCTTCGTAGCCTTCTTCTACATTCACGAATTTATATCTTGTAGTGGGATAGGATTGACTGAACAAATTCTCTATCTCATTCTTTAATTCTTTCCATTTGCCTTCATGGAACTTTACTAATATATCCCCTCTTCCACCCCAAAATTTATGAGAGAAGCCATGATTCCCAATCAGCATTATTGGATTTACGGGTATGGTAGGAGCCGTTATATGAAAATCCCTTACGATGCCAATAATCGTTTTGACATTTCCTTCATTCAAATAAAGTTTTTTTCCGATGGGATCGGTCATACCTAAAAACTTCACAGCTGTTTCATTTAATATTACCTTATCCGTTTCTTCTTCTTTCATTGCTTCTCCTTCTATAAGGTCAAGATTGTAAAAATCTATAATTTCTTTTCCTTCGATTATACTTTGTATCTCAAATCCTTCTGCTCCTTCAATTCTACCGTCCCAATCTTTGATTTGCAAACTTAAACCGACGGTGCGTGGGAAGAGTCCGTGGTGTCCTTTCAATACTTCGGAGGTACAAGGTATTTGAGCTATTTTTTCTGCAATTTCGTCATAATTGTCATGAGGATAAATAAGGGGAAAAGCTGCAATATTATGGCGTTCCCATCCCAAATCAGTATGGGTGAGGTGATATATCTGTTTCAGCAGAATACTCATACAAAAAAGGAAGAGTATGCTGATAAATATCTGGAATAGGATACTACATCGATAAATAAAGAAGCGTTTATCTTTTCTTTGTTTTACTGTACGACGCAGTGCAAAGGGAAGTAACAGAATGAGTGACAATAATAAAAGTCCGATGAAATAGAGCAGCGATTCATAATAGATGTTTCCCGTAATGCCGGACATTTCTCTGAATATTGGTAAAGTAATCTCTACCAATGCCATGCCTATTATTCCTGCAAGTAAAATCATAGTGCCGTATTCAATCATGAAAAGTGCAAGAATGCCTCTGATGGAAGACCCACACATCCGTCTTAATTCCAATTCTTTATTACGGATGTTGAGTCGGGTTATAAACAAAGACAGATAGTTGAAGAGTGAACATGAAATGACCAGCCCACCTATGATAGAAAAAAATATCAGATATAGGAATTTGATAGATTTCTTTTCATTTATTTCGGAATAATGGTATTGAGTAAGGGGCATTAGTCCGACACCTTCAAATAGTTTATCAGGGTCTCGTGAATCTCCCTTATATTCGCTGGCATTAAGCTTTCTTTGAAAATTTTCGGCTGAGATACCTTTTTTGAGTTTTGCGCAAATTTGAAAGCTTGCATAGCCCCAATAATCTTGCCATTGGTGGAAATAGGCACCTCGTCCCCAACAGCCGAAAGCGAGATTGCTATGTTGCAATCCTTCCAATATAGCTTCAATGGTTACAGTGTTGTCAGCAACAGTCAGCTCCTTACCCAACACGTCAACACTTCCAAAAAGCTTCATTGCCATGTCCTTTGTTAAAGCTATCTGTGAATCATTATGCAGAAAGTCCATATTTCCGGCTAAAAGAGTAATTCCGAACATTTTCATAAAACATGAATCTGCCAATAGCATTGATGTGTTAATAGTGGGACTACCTTCAAGTTTTAGTTCAGTATCATCCCATATCATATACGCACAAGCATCTTCCACTTCGGGAAAGTTTTTCTTCAAGATATTCGATGTTGGATAGGGCATTCTGGTTGAATAACCTGTATCATTGAGCAAATCTTTTTTGTAAAGCAGGTAAAAGCGGTCGGCTCCATCAAACTGACAGTCATAGGTCATTTCGTAATGTATCCATAGATTGGCAAGTGCGAAGCAAGCAAAGCCTATTGCCAGTCCAACAATGGAAACGATACTTTGAGTCTTGTATTTCAGCAGGTTTCTAATTGCTACTTTCAGATAATGTATAATCATGTTTTCTCTTTTTATTTGTCTTCAATAGTCTCTCGTTATAATCTTAATTCAAATATTATGCCAAATAGTTAAGTGTTTTATAATTAGATTATTAAATCTTGTAATGCCATACTGTATCTGTGCGATATAGCACATGTGTTGTGCGAAAATACACGCTTTTATTCACTCTTTATTACTTCTGCCGGATTCTGCCGTGCAGCCTTTTTTACTTGATAAACCAATGTTAATATGGAAATTAATGATATGATGATTGCTGCAACAATGAACAACCAACTGCTGATGTTGGCTTTGTAGGCAAAATCTTTCAGATAAATGGCTATTCCCCAATAAGATATAGGAATGGCAATCAAAAATGACATTGCTAATATGATAATGTATTTTTTGAGTAATAACAATAAAATTTCCTTATGTGTAGCGCCATGTACTTTTCGTATAGCTATTTCCCGGTATCTTTGTTGTATGTCAAATAAGGACAATCCAAACAAAGCTATTGAGGATATTAGAATGGCCATAAAGGAGAAAAAGGAATAGGTAATGGTTATTTGCTTGTCTGACCTATAGAGATTCTCAACTTCCTGTTTTGCAAAAGTATAATTGAAGGCTCCATCAGCATTGTCGTTGTGTAGGCTTTCCAAGAAGGCAACGGCATCTTTTTGATGTCCTGGAGCAATTTTAGCTTGCAAAGGAATTTGTGAAAGATATGTTTCACCGTATATAAAAGCTATAGGAAGAACCGGTTGGGATAAATGTCCACAATAAAAATCTTCGACGATACCTATAATCTGATAAGGGCTCAAATCCCTACGCGGCCATAAAGGTTGTTGAGGTTCCAGTCGGGCATTGATTGTGCTTCCGAGTCCGAAGAGTTGCATGGCTTTTTGATTGAGAATCAGTTTGGCTTCACCTTCATGGTCGATGCCGGCATCCCATAAACGTCCCTGGGATAAACGGAAGCCATGAAATCTTATTTCTTCTTCTGTAATGGGAATGCAATACAATTGTTTGAAATTGGTTTCTCCGAGCTTACGGAAAAGTACCGGAGATTCGGTGAAATATTCATAGGGGGATAAAGAGTAATTCCATGCCGTGAATAAAGGAGAGGCATTCATTGCGGTGGATATATTTTCTTTGGAGGCTTTGCGCAAGGAGGTCTGTTTCAGATATTCTGCTTCAGTGGTAGGCTGTTTGCGTTCATAGCGTTCAAAATAGACTTTAACGATAGAGTCTGTGTCATAGCCTAAATCTATGTGAGTCATTTCATACAGTTGTTTGGCGAAGAACATGGAAACAACTATTAGAATGAATGCCACGATATACTGAATACTCAGATAGAGGTTTCTTACAACAGACGATTTTTCACCACTGCCTATTTTCCGTAATGAATGGATAGGCGTGTTGTATTTGAATTTAAAAAACGGATAGATTGAAGCTGTCAATGGCAGCAAAATCAGGATAGCTATGGTTATTCCGATGTCAAATATACCATTAGGCTGTTGAATGACATCAAAATATTTATTTAAGGGAAAGGCGGAAATTTCGACAAGGAACCAGGCTATAAACAATGATACAAGTGTCAGACAGAAATTCTCGATATATAGTTGGGAGAATAGCTGTGCTGAATTGTTTCCAAAAACTTTCTTTAGTCCGAATTCTTTGCTTCGTTTCAATAATACAACCGTATAAAGACTCATAAAATTGAAGATGCCTACAATTAAAATTAGTACAGCAACAAGTGCCAATAGATGTAGCTGTGGTAAATTCCCCCTTTGCAGCATGTCCTGCCAAACATTAATGGCTGGATGAAAATACACTTCACGCATGGGAAGCAGTTGATACCTGAATTCAACATCCGCAGCACGTGGAGATTGCCGGAACGCTGCATGCCGTGCATTTATCTTCGTAAAGGAAGCCCCTTTATGAATTAATGCCATTTTCATCGGGAAACGGAACTCCCAATCCTCCTGCAACGTTTCAGGAACAAGCAAGTCGAAATGAAGCGAGCGTTTCCCTCCGTCTTTGCCGATAACTCCGGTCACCGTAAGAGGGTCGCCGGTAGAGTATTCAATGGTTTTGCCGATAGGATTTATGTTCCCGAAGAGTTTCTCACTCAGCTCTTCTGTGATAAAGGCGGTTTGTGGAGACGCCGCCCATGATTCGGCTTTTCCATATTTCATGGGAAAATCAGTCACTATTAGAAACAAGCTGTCTGCTACAATCGTTTCTACATCAATATGTTTTTCTTCCTTTATGATATAGTCTTTATTGAACCATACGAAAGTGGACATCGCTTCTATGTCTGCATCTTCGAGGGGCCCTCCGATAACTGCCGTTTTATTGTTGTCATCTTTGTATTCCTGCACCATGATGCCTATCCGGTCTTTGTCGGGACTATAACAATCTACATCATTTTCCTGCTTCACGTAGCGGGAGATTATGATGACACATGCCAGACTTAAAGCCAATCCTAATATATTGATAGCTGTATATATCTTGAAACGATATAATGTCCTTATAGATAACTGCACCAACTTCATATCTTAATCTTATTTTATTCCGCTTTGATTACTTCTGCCGGATTTATCTTCGCAGCCTTGTGTATTTGCCAAAATAATGTTCCCAGTGAGATGAAAGCCACTATCAGTAACGATATAACATATATTCCTATACCTACGGATGCCTTCACTGCGAAATCTTGTGTATATAGGTATATGATATAGTAAGTCAGAGGAGCGGCTATAATAAATGCAACGGCTAATACAAGAATATATTTGCGGAACAATAATTGGTAGAGATCACACATCCCGGCTCCATTGATTTTGCGAATACCTATTTCCCGATAACGCTGACGAATGTCAAAAAGTGAAATGCCAAATAGCCCTAAACAGGATATCAAGACAGCTATCAGTGCGAAACAAGAATAGATAACCGCTATCTGCCGGTCTTTTTGATACAGTTTATGCCATTCATCTTCCAATAAAGTATATTCGAAGTCTGTACAACCATAGATACGCAGCTCTGTGTCGCGCAAATAGTCAAGTACATCTTTAAGTCGTCCGGGGGTATAGGCTATCTGGCACATATCGTCACTGCGCTGTTTGCATACATTGTAGATAATGGGGCGATGTCCTGCACTCAAGTGGCGGTCATAGTAATCCTCAGCAACGGCAACAATGGGATGCAGAGGAGCATTGGGATTTAACCGACGCTCGTTCTCTTCCTGTACCAAAGCTTCAGACAGATTGTCGTAGTGCAAAGCTTTCATAGCTGCTCGGTTGGCTACCAAAACCTCTCCTCTGTTTCCTTCTCCTTCAAAACTGGGAATACTACCTTCTATTATTTTGATACCGTACAACTTAAAAAAGTTAGGGGTAGCATACCAAAACTTCATCTCTACTTTTTCCTCTCTATTGTTATAGTAGGTTACTTTAAAACCTTCGGAAAGTATATGTCGTTTTTCCATTTCAAAATGTTCTATAAAAGGACACTGTGCAAGTGCCTCCCATAGTTCATGTCTGCGTTGCCACATAGCTTCTCTGGCTTCCTGCCATTTTTCGCGTGGCATCGCTGATTCCGATTCATACCCTAACTTGGCTATCAGTACATTTTCTATGCGGAATCCAGGTTGCGTGTGTAATAAGAGCGAAAGCTGCTTGTTGAAATAAAGGGAAAGACTGATGAGCAGGAATGTGAAGATGTATTGTATAAAAAGAAAAAGAATGCGTGTGTGTACAGTACGTTTGCTTTGGGTGGCATCACGAATTGAACTGACGGGTGATGCATAATTGTATTTTACAAACGGATAGATAGAGGTCAATATGGGTAATATTACCCAAATTCCGGCAGAAAGCCAAAAGTCGAAAGATGTATAAGTGAAATAATATTCTAACAAACGGCTGACAGGGATTATTGTTATCTCTATCAGTAACCAAGCCAGTAATAAAGCACAACCGACTAAAAGTCCGTTTTCTGTTAATATCTGCAGGAAAAGTGTCGTTCCTTTTATACCGAACATTTTTTTAAGCCCGTACTCTTTTCCCCTCCGTTGTGTGCCTATCAAATAAAGATTGATGAAGTTTATAATGCCGGTAAGCAATAACAATAAGCATACACAAGATAAAATGTAAATATGAGAACGTTTTCCATAAGTGAGCATGGCAGGGCAACCGGCATCTTGCACATAAGCTGGTTCCCAATAAATATCTGCTATAGGCATGAACGAAAATGTATATTGTCGTGCATCTATATTTTTCCAATTCGGATTTACCCAGCGTGCTTGTTTCCCAAGCTCGTTCATTTTCTTGATGCTTGTACCCGGCGTGAAACGGACGAATTCAATAGGCATACGTTCCCAAAATGAGGAAAGCGTATTTGATACCACAATGTCAAATTGTATCATTGTCTTGCAAGTCGGTTCGGCTATAATGCCACTTACGGTAATGTCTTTCCCATTTGAATAATGTAACACTTTACCTATAGGATTGTCATGGCCAAAAATACGACGTGCACATACTTCCGTCAGTAGTGCAGATTCAGGAGATTTTATAGGAGTTCCTTGCACTATGCGGTAAGGAAAAAGCTGAAAATAATAACTATCTGCTACGAGTGTCCGCACTGTGTAACGGGATGTTTCGTCGCTCACAAAATCCTGTTCCATCAGAATTAAAGAAGTGCGTTTCTCTATGTAACGGTGGTCAATGTATATACTGTCTTTATTCGTGTTTTCTATTGTTGCCATTCCTCTATTGCCATCCATGTCCTGAATGACACCATATACATGATTGCGATCCACACAATGTGTGTCTACCGTCAGTTCTCTATGGATATATCGCATCAGCATGATGCAGCATGCCAGACTGAAAGCCAGACCTACTAAATTTATAACCGTGTATGATTTTGAGCGCATCAAGAAACGCCAAGCGTATTTCAGTGTTTTCATTATATGTCAAATTTATAATTTTTATGTCTTTTATTCGTTTTTCATAATGCTTGCCGGATTGATGTTGGCAGCCTTGCGGATTTGCCCAATAATAGTCAACAAGGAGATGGCAGTTGTTATGGCTACTGCTATGGCAAACAAGTCGAATGTCAAAGGGGCTTTGTGGGCAAAATCCTGCAAATAGAGGGTAATGGCAATCCATGACAAGGGTATGGATAGCAAAGTGGCGACTCCCATGACCGAAAGATACTTTTTGATGAGCAAGGGATAAATATCCTTTGCTTGCGCACCGTTCACTTTGCGTAAGCCTATCTCACGGTAACGTTGCCGAATATCGAACAAGGATATTGACAATAATCCCAATGAAGAGATAAAAATGGCTATTCCGGCAAAGAGCGTATAAATGTTCACCACTTGACGGTCTTCACGATACATCTTTTGGAGCTCATCTTCTATCAGCGTATATTCAAAGTCGGTTCTTCCCGTAGATTCTTCGTATAAGCGGCGCAGGAAATCAATGACTTTGGCTTTATTCTCGTGCTTATACGAGGCTGTAACAGTATAAATTCCGCCTATGCTTGCATCGTGATAATAGATGACAACCGGTTGGGTGGATTGTGAAAGGTGCCGAACATTGAAATCCTTTATGACCCCTACTATCTCGCAAGGTGGATTGTAGAAATCCGGTAAGCTGCTTGAGGCGTAGTGTGGTTCTTCAGGTTGCAGCTTGTCTTTGGTGATGTCTTTTATTCTATAGACTCTTTTAGCGGTTTCGTTGATAATTACCTTGAAACTGTTTTTGGTGAACGCTTCATCTATGGAGTCGTTCCATAGGCGCCCCTCTACAAGCTGAAAATCGTATATTGCCATGGAATGGCTCGTTAAATGTGCGCGCAATGCCGGATGGAAATCGTTTTCGGCTCTGTTGAGCGCAAAGCTGTCAAAACGGAAGTCAGTGAACAGCAAGTTGTTTCCTCTGCTCCAATGCTCAAACAGAGTGCTTTCACTCATTCGTTTATTGACCAAAGCATTACTTATATATTGTCTTTTTCCTTCATCCAATCCATCCTCTTTAGTTGTTTTATAAAGACCTAATTTATCGACATACATCCGGCAAGTTATCACATCGTGCGAGCGGAAACCGAGGTCAGCGCAGAGCATATATTCCAACTGCCGCACAAAAAATAGAGAAACGGTTATTATAAAGATAGTTACGATATATTGAAAACACAGTAATATCATACGTGACCGTGTGGAAAAGCGTGAAGATGCCAGTTCGCGTATGGAGTTGACGGGCTTGCTGCATGTGTATTTCAAGAACGGATAAACAGTAGTCAGCAATGGCAATCCTAAAAGTACGATGGCAGAGACCTTCCGGTCAAAGCCGGAGTCTGTTGTGGTAGGTATATAAAGTTCATGGAAAAAGAAAAACTTGGTTATTTCTATTAAAGCCCAGCAGAGGAGTAATGCCAGTCCCGTCAATAAGATGTTCTCGGCATATATTTGCAGGAAAATGTCTGTCCTGCCTGCACCGAACACCTTTTTCACCCCGAACTCTCTTGACCGCTTGGACATGATGACAGTGTAGATGTTGATGAAGTTCAGCAGCCCTATGATGCCTACCAGGAAGGCTACTACCATCAATACCCGGACATAGCTTTGGTTGCCATATTGATAGTTCTTGTTTTCTTTTCCGTGGTCTTTATCGTAATATAAATCTTTCAAAGGCAGATACTGATAGCGTACTGTCTCATAAGTGCTCCATTTGCTGCGGGGGTGTTCTTTTGAATACTTTTTATTCAGCAGTGCGATGTCTGTATCCGGTGCCATCAGCATGGCGTATATAGGGTCGAAAAAAAGGAATTCGTCCAATTCATCCGACATGAATATATCCGGCATCCATGATGTCTTGGTATCGGGGTCGTCCACCACTCCTATGATAGTGAATTTATTCCCTTTTGTGTTTTTGAAAGTAGCGCCTATGGCATTCTTTCCTCCCAGCTTCTTCATCCAAAAAGAACGGGTGATGACAACATCCCTCGGGCGGACTATTCTTCCGCTTCCGGCAATCACCCTATATGGAAAGATTTTGAAGAAGGTGCTGTCTACAGAAAAAGCGTTCGCTGCAATTTCTTGTTCTCCGAACAGAACGGGCATATCCGATATTTGATAAATCACCGTAAATTGTTCTACGGCAGGATCCTTTTCCAATCCCGACCGGTAGCCTCCCAAGAAGTTTTCACCACTGCTGGTAGAGGTTTTTATCAGGCAAATACGTTTATATTCAGGGAAGCACCGGTTCACTGTATTTTCTTGGTGGATGTATCGGGTTACGGTGAGTACGCAAGCCAAACTGCACGCCAATCCCAATACATTGATAAGGGTGTATGCTTTGAATTTCAGCAATGCATTGATGGCTAAGATTATTTGTCTCATAGTGCGTTGTTTTATTTCAGTATCAATTCTTCCGCCTCGCCAAAGGTATCATATCCCGTTGTAATTACCCAATCTCCGGGCTGCAAACCTTCCGTAATCTCGTATTGTTGCGGATTTTGGCGACCGATGCCAAGCGGCACGCGCACGGCTTTTGTCTTTGCGGCGTTCAGTTTGTAAATCCATTGTCCTCCGGTACTCTGGTAGAAGTTGCCGCGCGGAATGACGAGCGCCTCCTCCGGCTGGCCGAGTTCTATCTGTACCCGGAAGCTTTTGCCTACACGTACGTTGTCGGGCATGTCACCGGTGAAGACGAGGTCTACGTCGAACGTGCGGTCTTTGACTTCGGGAACCACTTTCGTGATGCGCAACGGGTATTTTCTTCCCTGATAATTGATGGTGGCAGGCAATCCGGTGATAATGCGGTCGATGTAGTATTCGCTTAGGGAAGTATGCACTTTATATTGGTCCAGCACCTTGATTTCCGCAATGCTTTCGCCGGAAGCGACCTGCTGTCCCGGAGTCACCTTGACAAAACTGAGCTGGCCAGCGACGGGAGCTTTCACCACCAGGTTGCCGAGCCGTTCGCAGGCGCGTTCATACTTCTTCCGTTCCCGTTCGCGGTCGTTCCTGATGAGGTCTTTGCGGATGACGGTGACGGCAGAGTCATGACGGAGGCTTTCCCTTTGAAGATGGGCATTTTTCACTTTATAGTTGTATTCGTCCTCGGAAACTTCGAGCTGCGCCTTGCTCTTGATGCCCATGCGGTACTCCTCCTTGTCAAGGGCAAAACTCTTGCGCAGGCGGTTGAGGTCATAATCGGTCTGCAGGGCTTGTTGTTGCAGGTTCAGGCTTTTCTGCTCCATTTCAATCTCTTTTTCGCGGTAGGTGATAAGCTGCTTTTCCCAGTCGTCGCGCTGGTCTTCGATACTGCGCAGCAGGTCGGGGTTTTCCATGACGAGGATGGTGTCTCCTTGCCGGAGCAGGCTCCCCTCCTCTCCTATGATGCGTTCCACGCTTCCGGCTTCACGTGCATTGACCTTGATGGTAAGGATGGGCTGAATCACTCCCTCCACATCTACATATTCCATAAATTTGCCGTTTTTGACTTCGGCTATCTGTATGTTGTCTTGCTCGATACGCAGTTTGCTGGGACCCAGCGAAAGGGTGACTACATAAATCAGGAAGGCAAGGAAGGCAACGCCTCCCGCCAGATAGTAGCGGTAACGGATGTACCAGGGTTTCTTTTCAAGTTTTATATCCATAATGCAATATTTTATATACTCTTTTTTTACTTTTCAGATACCCCCTTCAGAAGTTCTTCTGAATAAGGGTTCCGAGTTTTACTAAAACTTCACCGGAGATTTAGTAAATCGTCACCGGAGTTTTAGTAAATCTCCGGTCAGCTTTTACTAAAACTATTCCACGATTTTATTACTGTATAGATTCTTCATTAGTAACCCTTTCCAAGTCTTCTGCCAGTGGCCTCTCTTTTTCAAAGTCATATAGCGTGATGCTTCTCAGTGTATAGTACAAACTCCAATAGTTGTACAAAGCCGTTATATAGCTTCTCCGGGCCGTATCTTTTTCCGTGATGGATGCATTGAGGTCGAGTACCGAGGACTTGCCGAGCAGATAGAGTTTTCGGGCTACTTCGGCGCGTCGTTGGGCTGTATGGTCCGTGCGGGCAGCTATGTTTACCCGTTGCGCCTGCAGGTTGAATTGCTTTACGAGTTTCCGTACGTTCAAGTCGAAATCCGTCTTGTCTTGCTCTACCTGCGTGTAGACAAGGTCTCGGTTGGAACGGGCCACGCGTACTTGTCCCCTTCCGCGCCCCCAGTCCAGGATTGGGAGGGTAATGCCCAAGCTGACGTACTGCTGGTCCAGTGGATTCCGGTAGGCATCTTTCAGCTTGTCGGCAGTTTGTGTCAAGCCGAAGCGCAGGTAGATGTCTGCTTTCAGTCCGGCATTGGCCTTGGCGCGCGACACGGCACTCTCGCTTTCCACCTTGCGGCGTAGCATGTTCTGTATCTCCGGACTGTTTTCGTTGGCAAGCATCAGCGCGGCATCCAGGTCGATGTGCAGGTCGGGCACGCGGTTGTCTATTCTCACCTTTATAAGGAGGTCTTCTTGGATGCCGAGGTAGGAACGGAGTTCCTGCATGCAGTTTTCCACTTCGATGCGGGCATTCATGCAGTTGGTTTCTTCGGTCAGTTTGTTGAGTTCGAGCTGCAACATTTCGTTTTCGCTGATGGTGCCGATGTTATATCGTCCTTGCGCATATATATATAAGGTGTCGGCATTGGCGTAGTTGGCGTTGGCTATTTCGTAGTTGCTTTGTACTTTGGCCAGGTTGAAGAACTTCTCTGTGGCATTGGCGGCAACAAGCTCAAGGGTTTCTACGTAGGTTTTCTTGGCTTCGCGATAACGGATAGGTTCGATGCGCCGGTCCCACTTCAGGCTGTTGTAGCCAAACAAGGACTGGCTGTATCCGATGTTGACGGGTGAAGTCTGCCAGGAATAGGTGTCACTGCTGAAAAGGTCGAGGCGCTGCGCAGCCGTTTCAATGAAAAAGGTTCCTCCGGTCCACGGCACGTTTTGTGTCAGGCTCAGTGTCAGGTCAGTGCTCAGCAGGTTCTGCTCTATGAACTTGACGTTGCCATCGCTTTGGGTCACTTTGTTGATAGCACGGTCCAGATAGGGATTGGAAGTAAGCTTGAGCGTCGGCAGGTAGTTGGCACAGTAGTATTTGTAGTTCCAATAAGCGGAACGGAAGCTATGGCGGGCATTTTGGGCGTCGGGCGACTGCTGGCGGGCCTGCTCGATGGTCAATACAAGTCTCAGTTGCAATTGACCCTCTTAAGAAACGGCACTCGACGTCAGACTGAATGTAATAAGCAATAAAAATATATTCCGGTGCATAGTTGTTTTCTTTACTCTATAAAGTTCAAATTCTATGCCATAAGTATAAGTTGTTGTATTATAAGTGTTTGTTGTGGTTCGAAGCTTTCCAAACGTGTGCAGTTGCGCACAAAAATAGTGCGATAATGCACGCACAACACATGGATATTATACTTATCTTTGCCCGTACAAGAGATGTGGGATTGTGTAGGCCTTGCCTGCACGAAAAGAAAACAGATATGGAACAGTTTGGTAAAATATTGATTGTAGATGATAACGAGGATGTCCTTTTTGCGCTGAACCTTCTTCTCGAACCCTACGCCGAGAAGATAAAAGTGGCAGTGACTCCCGACCGCATCGAGCATTTTATGACAACTTTCCGTCCGGACATTATTCTGCTGGATATGAATTTCAGCCGTGATGCCATCAGTGGTCAGGAAGGTTTCGACAGCTTGAAGCAGATTCTGAGTATCGACCCGCAAGTAGTGGTCATCTTCATGACTGCCTACGCGGATACGGACAAGGCAGTGCGTGCCATCAAAGCGGGGGCTACGGATTTCATTCCCAAGCCGTGGGAGAAGGAAAAATTGTTGGCGACCCTTTCTTCGGGCATGAAGCTGCGTCGTTCGCGGACCGAGATAAATCTGCTGAAGGAGCAGGTGGAAGTTCTGAGCAATGCCACAGCGGGAGGCTCCGAAGAGGTTATTATCGGTGATTCTCTTGTCATGCAGCAAGTCTTCTCTACAGTGGAGAAGTTGCGCGATACGGATGCCAACATACTTATATTGGGTGAGAATGGAACCGGAAAGGATGTGATTGCCCGCCTGCTGTACCGCAATTCTCCCCGCTATGGAAAGCCGTTTGTCACGATAGACCTCGGCAGTATTCCCGAACAGTTGTTCGAAAGCGAGTTGTTCGGCTACGAGAAAGGCGCCTTCACCGATGCACGGAAAGCGAAAGCTGGACGTATGGAAGTGGCAACCGGCGGTACGCTTTTTCTGGACGAGATAGGTAACCTTTCCCTGCCCATGCAGGCCAAATTGCTGACTGCCATCGAAAAGCGTTGTATCAGTCGTTTGGGAAGTACGCAGGCTACGCCCATTGATGTGCGGCTCATCTGCGCCACCAATGCAGACATCCGTCGGCTGGTGGACGAAGGAGACTTCCGCCAAGACCTGCTGTATCGCATCAACACCATCGAGTTGCATATTCCACCTCTGCGGGAACGCGGAAACGACATCCTCCTGCTGGCAGAGTATTTCCTGCAACGGTATGCCCGCAAATATCAGAAAGAGATGCGCGGGCTGACCCGGGAGGCGAAAAACAAGTTGTTGAAATATGCCTGGCCGGGTAATGTACGTGAGTTGCAGCATACAGTGGAACGTGCTGTCATATTGGGAGACGGTTCTCTGCTTCGTCCGGAGAACTTTATGTTCCAAGCTTCCGTTTCCCGTCAGAAGAAGGAAGAAGAAGTCCTCAACTTGGAGCAATTGGAACGGCAGGCTGTGGAACGTGCCATGCGGCTCAGTGAAGGAAATGTGACCCGTGCCGCCGAATACTTGGGCATTACTCGCTTCGCCTTGTACCGGAAACTTGAAAAACTGGGCTTATGAAACGATATTCATTGATTGTGGCACTGCACATCATCGGCATAGCCTTCCTTTCGGTCGGCGTTTATCTGCTGGTGGATGCCGGACTGTGGTTCAGTGCACTGATGGCTTTCTTGATATTAATAGCGATTGCCGTTAATTTGTATCGTCTACAGATGATTCAGGTGCGCATGATGCGCCATCTGGCAGAGAGCCTACGCTATGACGACATGATGCTGTCGTTCCGTTCTCCCTACAAGAACCGGTCTATGGAGGATATGGTGGACGAGCTTTCCGAAGCGATGAGGAATTTCCGTACCCGCGTGCTGGAACGCAATGAGATGGAAGCGTGGCAAAAGCTGATACGTGTGCTGACGCACGAAATAATGAATTCAATCACTCCCATCATCTCCCTCTCCGAAACCTTGAGCGAGCGGGAAATGTCGGAAAAGAACTATCCCGTCATGCGGCAGGGAATGCAGACTATCCACCGCCGTAGTAAGGGGTTGTTGGAGTTTGTGGAGAATTACCGGAAGCTGACAAGACTTCCCGCCCCCGTCCGTCGTCCGGTTGCCGTCCGCGAGCTGTTGCAGGATTTGCAGAAGCTGTTTTCGGAAGAGTATATCCGGATAGAGCTTCCGGAGACCGACCGCATACTCCAGATAGACCGGACACAGATAGAACAAGTACTGATTAATCTGATTAAAAATGCCAAAGAGGCATGTAGCAGGAAAGAGCATCCCCGGATAGAAGTGAAGATGCTACCCGCCCTCTCGTGGCAATGCCTAATCACTGTCAGTGACAATGGTGAAGGCATTCTGCCGGAAGTGCAAGATAAGATTTTTGTACCGTTCTTCACCACCAAGCCTTCCGGTTCGGGCATCGGGCTCAGTTTATGTAAACAAGTGATGAACCGGCATGGAGGGAATATCACGGTGCAGTCTACTGTGGGAAAAGGGAGTTGCTTTACGCTGCTATTTGGATAAGTGGGAAAGAGGGTATATACAAAAATAAGCTACTGAAAAATCAGTAGCTTATTAATTTCTGTCGGGGTAGCGGGATTCGAACCCACGACCCCCTGCTCCCAAAGCAGGTGCGCTAACCGGACTGCGCTACACCCCGAAGTGTCTTTCTCAAAAGCGATGCAAAAGTATGGCTTTTTATTTTAATATGCAAATCCGGACGCTCTTTTTTTGTAAGAATTTTTCGAAGATTTTTAAAATCGTTTGAAATTCAAGGAAATAGAAAAAATCTTTTTTAGGGCATCCGGATGTGCGTGACTTATTTCTGTGGCTTCAGCCAGCGGTCAAGCCAGTTGAAGAAAGTACGTTGCCACAAAATACCGTTCTGCGGTTTCAATACCCAGTGGTTTTCGTCCGGGAAAATCAGCAGTTCGGCAGGAATGCCTCTCAGTTTGGCAGCGTTGAATGCGGCCATACCCTGTGAAGCCAGGATGCGGTAGTCTTTCTCGCCGTGGATGCAGAGGATAGGAGTATCCCATTTGTCGACAAACAGGTGGGGAGAGTTGGCATAGCTACGCTTTACAGCTGGGTTGTTCTTGTCCCAGTACGGGCCACCCAAATCCCAGTTGGTGAACCAGAGTTCTTCGGTTTCGAGATACTGCTGCTCCATGTTGAAGAATCCGTCGTGTGCGATGAAGGCCTTGAAACGCTTGTTGTGGTGTCCGGCCAGCCAGTACACTGAGTATCCTCCGAAGCTGGCACCTACGCAGCCCAGACGGTCTTTGTCTACGTACGGTTCTTTGGCAATGTCGTCGATGGCAGTCAGGTAGTCGTCCATGCAGTGTCCGCCGTAGTTGGTGCTGATTTCTTCCAGCCATTCCATGCCGAATCCCGGCAGACCGCGGCGGTTGGGGGCGATGATGATGTAATCGTTGGCAGCCATAATCTGGAAGTTCCAGCGGTAGCTCCAGAACTGGCTCACGGGGCTTTGCGGACCACCTTCGCAGAACAGCAGGGTGGGGTATTTCTTGTTCGGGTCGAAGTCTACCGGGTAGATTACCCACGAGAGCATGTCTTTACCGTCGACGGTCTTGGTCCAGCGGGCTTCTACTTTACCTAACTTCAGCTGCTTGAAGATGTGGTCGTTTTCCTGCGTGATGCGGGTTACCTCGTTGGCTTTGTTCAGGTTGACGGTGAACAGCTCGTCAGCTTCGCTGATAGAGTGACGCTTGGTGAGAAGTTGTCCGTCGCCCAGCATTTCTATAGAAGCATAGTCGTACATGCCTTCTGTAAGCTGTTCCACTTCACCCTTCAGGTTTGTACGGTGAATCATGCTGGTGGCATGCCATACACCGGTGAAATAGAGTGTCTGGTTGTCCGGAGCCCAGCAGTAGCTGTCTACACCCGACTGGAAGGCTTCTGTAACGTAAGTTTTCTTGCCGTTTTTCAAATCCATTACGCAAAGGCGGTTGCGGTCGCTTTCGTATCCGTCGCGCTCCATGCTTTGCCAGGCAATGAATCCGCCGTTGGGGGAGAACTGCGGGTTCGTGTCGTAACCCATGTTCTTGTCGGTAGCGTCTTCCTTGCAGAGATTGCGGGTCTGCTTGGTTTCCAGGTTGTACAGGTAAATGTCCGAATCGGTAGAAATAGCATATTCCAGTCCGGTTTTCTTGCGGCAGGTATACGCAATGCATTTGGAGTCAGGACTCCACGTGAGCTGTTCGATGCCACCAAAAGGCTTCATCGGCGATTCGTAGGGCTCGCCGGCCAGGATGTCGGTCGCTTCGCCCACCTTGTTTCCGGCAAACGGAGCCACGAACGGATGCGGTACGGTCTGTACCCATTCATCCCAGTGCTTGTACATCAGGTCGTCTATCACCATTCCGCTGGCCTTGTCCAGGTCAGGATACTTGTCGACGGTGCGTTCGCCGTATTTCACCTGTGAGATGAAGAGCACCTTGCTCTCGTCGGGTGAGAACTTGAATCCGTCGATTCCCCCGGCAAATGAAGAAAGCTGTACGCGTTCGCTGCCGTCGGGATTCATTTCCCAAATCTGGCTGTTACCGTCGGCATCCGGTGCCAGGAAAGCAAGCTTGCTGCCGTTCTTGATCCATGCAGGTTCCCCCTCGCTGGCAGCTGTAGTGGTGAGCAACTGGTTGCCTGAGCCGTCGGCATTCATTACGTAGATTACCAGATGGCTCTTGTTCTCTTTCACGCTGTAGTAAGACACCGTGTAGGCAATGCGTTTGCCATCGGGCGATACACAGGAACTTCCGATGCGTCCCATGGCCCAGAGCGTTTCAGGGGTCATACGGCCGTCTTTTACCGTAACCTCCTGCTTGCCGATGATGGGGCCATCTGTCTGTGCGGCTTTTTCAGGACCTACACAGGCCGATGTGGCGAGCATCATGGCTGCTGTCATAGTCATAAAATCTGTTTTTTTCATGTGTTTATTTGATGGTTTAATCTGTGTGACAATTCTTTTCTGCAAAGGTAAGACAATAAATGGAAAAAGAGGAATGTAGCAGAAAAAAGAGCGCCCCTCGATGGCTTGTCTGTATGCCATTGAGGGGCGCTCTGCGGTATGAAGATAATCTTTTTATTTTTTCTTACCTCCCATGCGTTCCTGACGTTCTTTCTGGAGACGTTCCTGCTCTTTCTGCAGGGCTTCCAGTTTAGCCATCAGTCCGCTTGCCTTTTGCTGTGAAGGTTCTTTCTTGTTGGCTTCCAGCTGGGCGAGCAGTTTCTTTTCATCGGTCATGCGGCGCATAATCCACATGGTAATGATACCAATCAGACCGGAGATGAAATAGTAGTAGCTCAATCCGGATGCATAGTCGTTGAAGATGAAGAAGAACATCACAGGCATGATGTACATCATCCATTTCATGGCAGCCAGCTGTGGATTGTTGCCCATATCCTGCTGTTTCATCATGATAATCTGGTTGAGCACCGTAGTGATGCTGAACAGCAGACAGAACAAGCTCAGGTGGTTGCCTAACAACGGAATGTGGTAGCTCCAGCTGATCAGGTCGTCGTAAGCTGAAAGGTCATCAGCCCACAAGAATCCCTGCTGGCGCAACTCGATAGCGTTCGGCACGAAGAAGAAGAGGGCCATGAACACCGGAGTCTGTAACAACATCGGCAGACAGCCACCCATCGGGCTGACATTATACTGGCGATAGAGGGCCATGGTTTCCTGCTGTTTCTTCAGGGCATCTTCCTGCTTCGGATATTTGGCGTTAATCTTATCTACATACGGCTTCAGGGCACGCATTTTGGCAGATGAGATGAAAGACTTCCAGGTGGTAGGGAGTACCAGTACCTTGACGATGATGGTCATAAGCAGGATAACCATACCCATGCTCAGTCCCCAGCCTGACAGCCAGTCGAACAGGTTGATGGTGAACCAGCGGTTAATCAGGCGGATAATCGGCCATCCCAGGTAAACCAGGTCTTCCAGTTCCTGATCTTTATCTTTAAAGCTCAAGTCATTGCTGGCCAGTAGTGTCTTGAAGTGGTTCGGACCAAAGTAGAACTGCATGTGCGAAGCTTTGGCACCTGTCGGGTCGAAAGCTGTCTTCATGTCGGCTGCATAGTTCTTCATGTAACCGCTTCCCTGCTGTTCCATTTTAGATTCGAGCGTTGCGTTGTCAAAGTTCTGCTCTGCCATGAACACGCAGGAGAAATACTGATTCTTGAAAGCTACCCAGTCGAGTGATTCAGGAATGGTTTCTTTTTCATCCTTTGTTTCGCTCAAGTAATCGAAACTGTCGTCCACCGGCTTGTAGGTCAATGACGTGTAACGCTGTTCGAAGTTGTAACCTTTCTCCATCTGGCGGGCACGCTGTTTCCATTCGATGTTCATGCTCTTGGTAGAAGGAGAGAAGAAATTCTGCATGCCGCTGGCCTGAACGGTAAGGTCTACCATATACGAGTTGGGCAGCAGTCGGTAGTTGAAGTCCAGGTGTCCGCCGTTGGCTGCGTTCAGTCGCATGGTCACGGTAGAATCGGTCACATTGGTCGCCTCGAAATACATCTGTTGGCTGAGAATGTTCTCGTTCTTTCCTTCAAAACCGAAATTCATGGAAGCATCTTCGCCGTCGAACAGAACGAGAGGCTGCTTCTTCTGGTCTTTATACTCTTTCAGCAGGGCCTTGCTTACTCGTCCGCCTTTGTTGGAGAAAGTCAGCTGAACCAGCTCGTTCTCCAGTACGGTAAACTGTTCCGTACCTTGTGCGGCCTGGAAGAAGAGGGACGTGCTGTCAGGGCGTGCAGCTTCAATGGCTGCAGCAGCCTGCTTTTCCTGAGCTTCTTCTTGTTGCTTGATAACCTGTTGGATAGAGTCCTGATAGTGCTGTGCGCGTGCTCTTTCTTCCTGGCTGGGGCGGTTGTAGATACCGAATCCCACGATAACCGCTCCAATCAGGATAAAGCCCACTAACGTGTTTTTGTCCATTTCTATTTCTTTACAATGTTATGTTTGGTTTATTTGCTGATAGCTGCCTTGATGAAGGACAGGAACAACGGATGTGGTTTCAATACCGTACTGCTGTATTCCGGATGGAACTGTGTACCGATAAACCATTTCAAGGTCGGGATTTCCACGATTTCCACCAGGTCTGATTCCGGATTGATACCTACGCACTTCATGCCCGCCTTTTCGAATTCTTCCTTGTAGCTGTTGTTGAATTCGTAACGGTGACGGTGACGTTCCTGGATGTGTTCGCTCTGGTAAGCTTCATAAGTCTTGGAATTCGGGTCGATAACGCATTCGTAAGCTCCCAGACGCATGGTACCACCCATGTTCGTGATGGATTTCTGTTCCTCCATGATGTCGATTACATTGTGCGGAGTCTTTTCGTCCATTTCACGGCTGTTGGCATCGGCATATCCCAGTACGTTTCGTGCGAATTCGATGACAATGCACTGCATACCCAGACAGATACCGAATGTCGGTACGTTGTGTGTACGGCAGTACTTGATAGCTACGAACTTACCTTCGATACCACGCTGTCCGAATCCCGGGCAGATGATGACACCGTCCATGTCTTTCAGGTGCTCTTCAATGTTGTCGTCGGTCAGGTTCTCACTATTGATAAAGTGAATGTCGGCCTTGCGGTCATTATAAGTTGCTGCTTGTGAAAGGGCTTCCAGGATTGATTTGTAGGCATCCTGCAAATCGTATTTTCCTACCAGACCGATTCTTACCTTTTCAGTGGCATTGTGACGACGGTTCAGGAAGTCTCTCCACGGGCCGAGGGTAGGAGTTTCGCCTACCGGAAGTCCCATCTTTTCAAGGATAGTTACATCCAGTTTCTGTTCCTGCATACGCAAAGGCACTTCGTAGATGGTCGGCATGTCCATTGACTGGATAACGGCGTTGTCGTCTACGTTGCAGAACAAGGCAACTTTCTTTCTCAGTCCCATGCTGAGTTCGTGTTCTGTACGAAGTACCAGGATATCCGGCTGGATACCTACAGACTGCAGTTCTTTTACAGAGTGCTGGGTCGGTTTGGTCTTCAATTCACCGGCAGCAGCCAAGTAAGGTACATAAGTCAAGTGCACGCACAAAGCGTTCTTGCCTAATTCCCATTTCAGCTGGCGGATACTTTCCAGGTAAGGAAGTGATTCGATGTCGCCTACAGTTCCTCCGATTTCTGTAATGACGAAATCGAATTTATATTTGTTGCCCAGCAATTTGACATTGCGTTTAATTTCGTCAGTGATGTGAGGAATAATCTGGATGGTCTTGCCAAGATAGTCACCACGGCGTTCCTTATCGATTACACTCTTGTAGATGCGTCCGGTAGTGATGTTGTTGGCTTTGGTAGTTTGGATGCCTAAGAAGCGTTCGTAGTGTCCCAAGTCGAGGTCGGCTTCATGTCCGTCTACGGTTACGTAGCACTCTCCGTGTTCATAGGGATTCAGGGTTCCCGGGTCGATGTTGATATACGGGTCGAACTTCTGGATGGTTACGCTGTAGCCTCTGGCCTGCAGCAACTTACCGATAGATGATGAGATGATACCTTTTCCTAATGAAGAGGCTACACCACCTGTTACGAAAATATACTTTGTTTCTGCCACAATATGAATATTTAAAAATTAAATTCAACAGTTTAATGCTGCCTGCTTTCTTTTCTCTTAAGAAAGTGACAGCCCAAATGCCGGTGAGCAATATTTCTACCGACATGGAAGAACTACTTCTTCAAGTTTGCAAAATTATAAAAAAAAGCTGAATCCGCAAAAGTAAGTAGAGCAAAACCACGTTTAACTTTAAATATCCTTACGTTTTCCGATGGATGTACAAATGAAATTTTAAACAAAGGCGGGTAGAAAATTGTTTTTAAGTACAATTAGTAGGTGTGAAAGCTAACTTCTTTTAGAAATAAATCGTACTTTTGCACAAGATTTTAAGAATGACAAAAATGAAAAAGACGAGTCTTTTCTTGGTATTGCTTATGGTGTGCGGTGGGTTGGCCGCACAAGAAATGGAAGTGTCTTCGGATGCGATAAAATCGGATACACTAAAAAATGCGGTAGATTCTTTGAATGTAACAGCTCCTGTAGACAGCTTGCAGAATGCAGCACAGAAGAAAGTAGTTCCGGCTGTAAAGAAAAAGGTGGAACTTCCTCCACTGGAGGTGCGGAATTTCTGGCGGTTGATGCAGAATTTCCGTCGGGAGTATAACGCCCAGCTGGAGCGTTGGGATGATATTTATCTGCTGATAACGGGTATCCGTCCGAATCCGGATTATTATAAATTGTCGATGCCGGCTACTTATTATGAGGCACCGATAGAACAGGCCTTCAGTATTTCCGACTGGAAACCGCAGATACCTTTTATAAAAGAAAATGTGTTGGATGCGCAATTGCCTCAGGTGGCCGATTTGCGTCATTCTGTGCAGGTGGATAAGGCGGTAAATCGGCAGTTGCTTTCTTTTTATCTGTCTTACCCCAGTTTGGTGAAGCAAAATGAGGAGAATTTGAAAGGCTTGAAACCGATATACGGTGAGGTACTTGTAAACCAGCCGCGGAAAGAGAATCTGCTGGACATGATGCAGAATGATGAGCTTCCGAACCGGGTGACAGAAAAAGACCTGCTGGTTATCAAGCCTAATTTCTGGACCTTTGGTGGGAATGGCTATTTGCAATTCTCGCAGAACTATATTTCTAAAAACTGGTATAAGGGTGGTGAAAGTACCAAATCATTGCTTTCCGGCTTCACCTGGCAGGCGAATTATGATGACAGACAGCGTATCCAGTTTGAAAACAAGATTGAATGGAAATTGGGCTTTATTACGGCACCTTCGGATACCGTACACAGCTACAAGGCTAACAATGACTTGCTTCGCTTGAGCTCTAAATTGGGTTACAAGGCTTTCAGTACATGGTACTATACTTTGTCGGCTGAGTTCAAGACGCAGTTCTTCTCAAACTATGAGACCAACTCCGATAACCTGGTTTCTGCTTTCTTCTCACCGGCCGAATTGAACGTCGGTCTCGGTATGGACTACAAGTTTATCAAGGATGGCGTGTGCAATTTGTCTGTGCTGGTAAATCCGATAAACTACACCTTGTACAGCGTGGCCAGTGACAGGGTAGATCCGACAAAGTTTAACATCGAAGCCGGTCATAAACGGGAAAGCGTATGGGGTTCTCGTCTGGAGTCTACATTGAAATGGAAAATGTTCTCCATCCTGATGTGGGAGTCCCGCTTGTCTTATACGACCAATTACGAGAAAGTGCTGGGTGAATGGGAAAATACCTTTACCTTTACCATTAATCAGTATCTTTCTACGAAGCTGTTCGTTCACGGCCGATTTGACGACGGGGTGACTCGTGAAGAAGGTAGAAGTTATTTTCAGTTGCAGGAATTGCTTAGTTTTGGTTTGAGTTATACTTGGTAAAATATTTGCTATGGATGTTTTTTTTCAGATGCCTTCGTTTGTAACGATACTGGATTTTGTGGGGACTTTTGCATTTGCCATAAGTGGTATACGCCTTGCTTCGGCGAAACGGTTCGACTGGTTTGGCGCTTATGTGGTGGGACTGGCTACGGCTATCGGTGGTGGAACCATTCGTGATGTTTTGCTGGATGTGACTCCAGCCTGGATGACCGACCCGATGTACCTCATTTGTACGGCTTTCGCCATGTTCTTTGTCATCTTGTTCGGAAAGTATGTCATTCGCCTGAATAATACTTTCTTTATTTTTGACACCATTGGTCTGGCCCTGTTTACGGTTGTAGGATTCAGTAAGGCGTATGCGCTGGGTTATCCGTTCTGGATTGCCATTATTATGGGTAGTATTACCGGTGCGGCAGGAGGAGTGCTGCGTGATATATTTATCAACGAGATTCCGCTGATATTCCGTAAAGAGATTTACGCCATGGCTTGTGTGATTGGCGGACTGGTTTACTGGATTTGCCTGATGCTGGATATGGAATCTGTACTTGCACAGATTATTGGTGGAGTAACCGTGTTTGTAGCCCGTATTTTAGCGGTGAAATATAAGATTACGCTTCCGATTTTGAAAGGAGATCCGGAGCCTTAGCCCCGAGAAGTCTCCTTACTTTTCGGCTTTTTCCGGAAACGTAGGAACACATTTCATCAGATACATGATTTTCCGCTGACGTTTGTACATGTAAGGGCTGGGTTTTCCGGAATTGTATTTTCTTGGATTCGGCAGACTGGCTGCAATAAGCGCACATTGTTTGCGGGTGAGTTGAGAGGCCGTGGTGTGAAAGTGAGCTTTCGCCACGGCTTCTGCTCCATATATACCATCCCCCATTTCGATGGAATTCAGGTAAACTTCCATGATTCTTTCTTTATCCCATATCAGTTCAATCAGTACCGTGAAATAGACTTCGAATCCTTTTCTGACCCAGGAAGAGGAGGGCCATAAGAATACATTCTTGGCTGTCTGCTGGCTGATGGTACTTGCACCTCTGGCTTTTTTACGTTTTTTATTTTCTTCTATTGCCTTGCTGATTTCCTTGAAATCAAATCCGTTGTGACTGGCAAAACGGTTGTCTTCAGAGGCAATGACCGCCATCGGAAGGTGACGTGATATTTCCTCTTTAGGTACCCATTTGTGCTTCATGACTACCTTTTCACCTTTTGCCAGTTGTTCTACGCTTCGTATCACCATCAGGGGCGTGATGTAGACCGGAATAAATCTTAAGGCAATGACGGAAAGAATGGTAGATGCAAAGAAAAAGATAATCAGATTGCGTATGTATCTTAGAATTCGTTTTCTGTTCATTAGTGTTTGATGTGGGGATGAAAATTATGCCGAGTCTGAAAGACCCGGCATAAGGATGTTTGTTACTATGAAATTTCGATTTATTGCAAAGTTCCAGCTTCAGCCTGCTGAATCATCTGCTGGCTGGCATACATATATACTTCTACACGGCGGTTTTCCTGACGGCCTGCAGCGGTTGAGTTATCGGCTACGGGATTTTCTTCACCCATACCTGTGACAGACTTAATCTGACTGGAAGAAGCACCACAAGCTAACAGATAGCTTGATACGCTTTGAGCACGTTCTTGTGAAAGGTCCAGATTCTTCTGGCGGCTCTGTTCTGCAGTGCTGTTTTTCCAACCTGTATTGTCAGTATATCCGTAGATGGCTACGTCCATGTCCTTGTTCTGGTTAAGTACATTGTTGGCAAATTTGCTCAATGCAGATTTGGCAGAAGTGCTTAATGTTGCGCTGCTGGTATTAAACAAGATACCAGAGTCGAAAGTTACTTTTACTGCCTGCAAGCCGTTGTTGTCGGTTACCTGCTCTACCTGTGCACCTTCAATCTGTTCTGCCTGTGCAGCGGCTTTGTCCATCTTCTTACCAATTAGTACACCGGCACCTGTACCCACAGCTGCACCTACAGCAGCTCCGATGGCAGCTCCTTTTCCGTGGCCAACGACACCTCCGATTATTGCTCCTAAAGCAGCACCACTTCCACCGCCAATCATTCCGCCTTTGGCTGTATTTGTCATACCACACCCGCTAAATACCAAGCATGCGCTCAGTAAAATAGCCATAGAATTCATTTTCTTCATTTTGTTTCGTTTTTAGTCGTTTAGTTAATATGCAAATATAGGATAGTTTTTCATCGTTTCATTTACGCGGTGGCGTACGGAAGCAATAACTTCTTCGTTGTCAACATTTGACAGTACGGTTTCAATCATTTCTGCAATTTCGTACATCAAATCTTCTTTGGCACCACGAGTTGTTATAGCCGGAGTTCCCAGACGGATACCTGATGTCTGGAATGCAGAGCGAGTGTCGAACGGTACCATGTTCTTGTTGACGGTGATGTCGGCTGCTACCAATGCTTTTTCAGCTACCTTTCCTGTCAAATCCGGATATTTGCTGCGCAGGTCTACCAGCATGGAGTGATTATCTGTTCCTCCCGATACGATGGTGAAACCACGATCCATCAAAGCCTGAGCCAATACGCGCGCGTTTTTCTGTACCTGAATCTGGTATTCTTTGTATTCCGGTTGCATACATTCGTAGAATGCTACGGCTTTAGCTGCGATGACGTGTTCCAGCGGACCACCCTGAATACCGGGGAATACAGCTGAATCCAGTAATTGTGACATCATCTTGATTTCACCTTTCGGCGTTTTCTTTCCCCATGGGTTAGGGAAGTCTTTACCCATCAGGATGATACCACCACGCGGACCACGAAGCGTTTTGTGAGTAGTTGAAGTCACGATATGTGCGTATTTCACCGGATTGTCAAGCAAACCGGCAGCAATCAGTCCGGCCGGATGTGCCATGTCAATCATCAGGATGGCACCCACCTTGTCGGCAATCTCACGCATGCGTTTGTAGTCCCATTCACGTGAATAAGCAGAACCACCGCCTACAATCAATTTCGGATGCTCTCTCAAGGCGATTTCTTCCATCTGGTCATAATCTACGCGACCCGTCTCTTTGTTCAGGTTATATTCGCATGGAGTGTACAGAATACCTGAAGTATTTACTGCAGAGCCATGAGACAGATGTCCTCCGTGTGCCAGGTTCAAGCCCATGAACTTATCGCCTGGATTTAATACTGCCAAAAATACAGCAGCATTGGCCTGTGCACCTGAGTGAGGCTGTACGTTTGCCCATTCAGCTCCGAAAATCTGCTTGATACGGTCGATAGCCAGCTGTTCGCTCTGGTCTACCACTTCGCATCCTCCGTAATATCTTTTCCCTGGATATCCTTCTGCATATTTGTTGGTCAGGCAAGAACCCATAGCCTGCATGACTTGTTCACTTACAAAGTTTTCTGAGGCAATCAGTTCAATACCTTTTAGTTGTCTCTGATGTTCTTTCTCAATGATGCTAAAAATAGAATCGTCTCGTTTCATGATATAGTTGTTTTAAAGTGAAAAATCCTGTTAGAAAATAACTCCGACCGAAAAACTCAGAATGTTTTTCCGTTGTTCCAGCTTAATTTCTCCTTCATTATGCGGAGCCTCGGTCAGGTCGGTATTATAAGTGATAGAACGGATGGTGTTATGAAGCCCCACCTCGTAGCGGAAATCAAAGAAGATGTTGGATACGTTGACGGCCAGTCCCACGACTCCGCTGTACTGGAACGGATATTGTTTTTCCTTTATTTCCTGTTGGTGGAAGCCTGTAAATTCGGTTGAACAATGTTTCTCCCATACCCATGTCACCTTGGGGCCTACGAAAAAGGCCATTCCATACGGATGTACGTCAATGAACTTATAGCCGTAAAGAATGGGCAGGTCAAGTGTAGTCATTCTCCTTTTTATTAAGGCATTCTCTTTTAGAATTTCCGAGTTGGCTAATGTGCTGGGAATAGAAACACTTCCTTGAGTGATATTGCAGGAAAATTCCGGTTGTATGAAGTGGTGTTTCTTCATGTTGAAGCGGCAGAACACCGCAGCGAAATATCCCACCTTATAGTTGTTCTGTGCGAGTTCCAGTTCCTTCCCGTTGATAGAAATCTCATCCGTAAAGAACATGGAGGAGTTGAAGCCGGCTTTCACTCCCAGGTTGAAGCGCGGCTGTTTCAGCGTAACCATGGGCGTAGTTACGGCCTGTGCTTGCAGCTCACATACTGCCAGCACACCGCTTCCAATGAGGGTGAATAGGGCTTCTTTTATCATAAATCAGTTATTTCTTTTTTTCTACCGACCATCCGAACTTGCCGATTTTCTCTCCTAATTCGTAATATCCCCCATGGGCATAAACCAGTAGGTTAGATTGAGCCAGTTCAAATTTGCCGGTTTCCGAGTTCAGGTATTTATCGTCTGCTTTCACGTTGACTACGTCCGCAATAAACATGTGATGTGAACCTAAAGCGACGATTTCCTTTACCCGGCATTCAATGCAGAGGGGCGACTCTTCAATGAGAGGAGCCTGCACCATGGCTGCCTTTCCTGGAGTTAATTTCATCTCCTGGAACTTGTTGTAGTTCTTACCTGAACGAACTCCGCACCAGTCTGTGGCAAAAGCCATGTCTTTGGTGGTCAGGTTAATGACAAATTCCATATTCTTTTTCAGAATAGGGTAGGAGTGCCGTTCCGGTCTGACAGAAATGTAGCACATAGGTGGGTTGGTACAGATTGTACCTACCCACGCTACGGTGATAATGTTATATTCTTCTTCGCAGCTGCCACATGTAACCAAGGCTGCTGGAAGAGGATAAATCATTGTACCTGGTTTCCAGTCCTGCTTCATGGTTTACAGAAGTTTGATGTTATCCTTCTGCTGCTCTTTTTCGCAGTAATGGCACTTCAACAAGCCTTTTTCCTTGTCGACGACGTGGAACCATGTTTGCATCGGCTCGTTGTTGGTGATACATTTCGGGTTGTTGCATTTCACGATACCTTTCAGCTCGTCAGGCATTTCCACTTCTTTCTTTTCTACGACTTCATAGTCGCGGATGATGTTCAGCTTGATTTTGGAAGCAACCACTGACAAGCGGCTGATTTCTTCTTCCGTAAAGAAGCGGTCGGCAATCTTGATGATTCCCTTCTTGCCTAATTTCTTGCTTTCAAAGTTGTTGCCTATTGTGATGTTGGCATCTTCATCTTGCAGTCCCAGCAAGGATACGACTGTAAATAACTTATTGGAAGGTATATGGTCAATGACTGTTCCGTTTTTCAGCGCAGCCACTTGTAATTCTTTCTTTTCACTCATAGTTACTTGAATTGAATAGTTTCCGGATTATTTTTCAGTATCAGCTTTTACCTCGTCGAGTGTAATTCCTAACACATCGCAAAGGATGGCCTGGCGGGCATAAAGACCGTTCTTGGCCTGTTGGAAATAGTAAGCTTTCGGATTGTCGTCCACGTCGTAGGTAATCTCGTTCACACGAGGAAGCGGGTGGAGGATTTTCAGGTTCGGACGTGTATGCTCCAGCATCTTGTTGTTCAGGATATACACATCTTTCACTCTTTCATATTCCATCAGGTCAGTGAAACGTTCCCGCTGAACACGAGTCATATACAGAATGTCTGCATCTGCAATGGTTTCTTCAGTGAAATCAGTGTGTTCCACGTATTTGATGTGATGTTCCTGGCAATACAGCTTGTATTCGTCCGGCATTTTCAGTTCGTCCGGAGCAATGAAATGGAAAGTAGGATTGAAGTGTCGCATAGCCATCAGCAGCGAGTGAACTGTTCTTCCGTATTTCAAGTCACCTACCAGATAAATGTTCAGGTTTTCCAGTGTACCTTGAGTCTTATAGATGGAGTATAAATCCAGCATTGTTTGTGAAGGATGCTGGTTTGCACCATCTCCGGCATTTACGATGGGCACCGGAGCCACTTCACTGGCGTAACGTGCAGCACCTTCCAGATAATGTCTCATTACGATGATGTCTGCATAGTTGCTCACCATCATGATGGTATCCTTCAGCGTTTCTCCTTTAGAAGAACTGGTCACCTTCGGATCAGTAAATCCGATGACTCTTGCTCCCAGGCGATTGGCTGCCGTTTCAAAGCTCAGACGGGTACGGGTAGATGGTTCAAAGAACAGAGTGGCAACTACTTTTTCTGCCAGCAGGCGGCGGTTAGGTTTCTTTTCAAACTCTCTTGCCATTTCCAGAAGATACATGATTTTCTCTTTGGAATGTTCGGCGATAGTAACTAAACTTCTATTTTCCATGTTAGCTGTTTTTGATTACTTTTATAATACCGGAGTTCAAAGGTAGGTAAAAAAAATAGAAATCCCACCGTTTTTAGGATATTTCGGACTACGTTTTCGCATTTAAGAGGATATTGCGGAAAATAAGTCTTTGTTACAAAGATTTTCCGTAAATTTGCGGCTTAAAAGTCTAATTAATGAATATAATAAAAGTATGAGAAAGATATTTATATATGCAATGTGGGGTTTTGTGTTCATCTGCATTGCCGCAGTTGCCATCGTTTTTACGGCCATTGCAAAAGGTAAAATAGGGTATGTTCCCCCGGTAGAAGAGCTGGAAAACCCGAATCTGAAGTTTGCCACTCAGGTCATTTCTGAAGACGGAAAACTGTTGGGAACCTGGTCGCTTAGTAAGGAAAACCGAGTGTATGTGGGCTATGAAGACCTTTCTCCCCATCTGGTACATGCCTTGGTGGCCACTGAAGATGTGCGTTTTGAAGACCATTCCGGTATCGACGCCCGTGCTTTCATGCGTGCGGTTATCAAACGCGGTATTTTCATGCAGAAACATGCCGGTGGAGGTAGTACCATTACCCAGCAGTTGGCTAAGCAGTTCTATTCACCGACAGCCGACAATGTAATGGAGCGTCTGTTGCAGAAACCTATCGAGTGGGTGATTGCGGTAAAACTGGAACGCTATTATACAAAGGAGGAAATCCTTACCATGTATCTTAATAAGTTCGACTTCCTGAACAATGCCGTAGGTATCAAGACAGCGGCTAAGACGTATTTTGCCAAAGACCCGAAAAACTTGAAAATAGAAGAAGCCGCTACCTTGATAGGTATGTGTAAGAACCCTTCTCTCTATAACCCCCGTCGTTTTAACGAACGTTCCCGCGGACGTCGTAATACCGTGCTCGACCAGATGCGTAAGGCAGGCTTCCTTACTCAGGAAGAATGTGATTCTTTGCAGGCACTTCCTTTGGTGCTGAAATTTCAGCCTGTCGACCATAAAGACGGATTGGCTACCTATTTCCGTGAATACCTGCGTGGCGTAATGACCGCTCGTAAACCGGACCGTAGCGATTACCGTGGCTGGCAGATGCAGAAATATTATGAAGATTCTTTGGCTTGGGAAACCAACCCGTTGTATGGCTGGTGTGCGAAGAATAAAAAGAAAGACGGTACCAACTACAATCTGTATGTAGATGGATTGAAGATTTATACCACTATCAATTCCCGTATGCAGCAGTATGCCGAAGAAGCTGTCTATGAACATGTAGCCAAATACCTGCAGCCTCGCTTCTTCAAGGAAAAGAGAGGGCGTAAGACAGCTCCCTACACCAATCAGCTGACACCGGAGGAAGTGGAACAGATTTTGAATCGCTCCATTCGTCAGAGCGACCGTTACCGTACCATGAAGGCTGACGGATGCTCTGAAGCTGAAATCATGAAAGCATTCAACACCAAATACGAAATGTCCGTATTCTCATGGGATGGAGAAAAAGATACAATCATGACTCCGCTTGACTCCATCAAGTATTACAAACATTTCTTGCGTGCAGGTTTCATGTCCATGGACCCGATTACGGGCCATGTGAAGGCATACGTGGGAGGACCTAATTACAACTACTTCCAGTATGATATGGCTATGGTAGGCCGTCGTCAGGTAGGTTCAACCATCAAACCTTATTTGTATGCGCTTGCCATGGAGAACGGCTTCTCGCCATGTGATGAAGTCCGCAATGTAGAGCAGACTCTTTTTGATGAAAACGGAAAAGCCTGGTCACCCCGTAACAGCTCCAAGTCACATTATGGAGAAATTGTGACCTTGAAATGGGGATTGGCCAACTCCAATAACTGGATTTCAGCCTACCTGATGAGCAAGCTCAGTCCGTACGACCTGGTTCGCCTGATACACTCATTTGGTGTGTTAAATAAAGATGTACAGCCTACCGTTTCCCTCTGTCTTGGACCATGTGAAATTTCGGTAGGAGAGATGGTTAGTGCGTACACGGCCTTTGTCAATAAAGGTATCCGCACCGCTCCGTTATTTGTCACCCGTATTGAAGACAATGATGGCAACGTCATAGCCAACTTCACGCCGCAAGTGAATGAAGTCATTAGTGAATCTACTTCTTATAAGATGCTCGTTATGCTGCGTGCCGTAATTAATGAAGGTACCGGTGGCCGTGTTCGTCGTCTGTACGGCATCAAGGCTGATATGGGAGGTAAGACAGGAACCACCAACCGCAACTCCGACGGATGGTTTATGGGTTTCACTCCATCGTTGGTATCCGGTTGCTGGGTAGGTGGTGAAGAACGCGACATCCATTTCGATACGATGCGCGACGGTCAGGGGGCTTCTATGGCATTGCCTATTTGGGGTATCTACATGCAGAAAGTCTATGCTGACAAAACATTAGGCTACTCACAAGACGAGACTTTCGATATTCCAGGTGATTTTGATCCTTGCAAAGACCGTCTGACAGAGATAGAAGAAGAAAATACCACACGTCTTGATGACGTATTCTTCCAATAACAAAGAACAGCGGGAAGTTGCTTTTCCAACATGCAACTTCCCGCCGTTTTCTTTATATTTCCGCTTTCTCTTTTGAGAAAACAGCCTTATACTTTCTTTACGTATCCTACTGGTATTTCCACGGTGGCATAACCCAAGTGGTCAATGCGTATCATCACTTGCGAGTGGCCTCCTATTTCTACCAGTTCACCTTGTAGACCTTTCAGAGAGCCTTTGATTACTTCTACCTGTTCCCCTGGGGCCAGCGGCTCATTTTGGAACCGTACCGTCTCCTCGGAGTAATCCAGCATGAACTTAAACTGCTCCATCTCTTTGTCCCGGATAATGGCCGGTCGTCGGGTTGCCGGGTCTATCAAGCAGCCCGTTAGCGACGGAAAATTCTGAAGCAGCTCAATTCGTCCTTTTTCATCCGTGCAGATAAAAATCAACATCGGGATTACGACCTGCTTGATTTTCTTTTTCCGGTCACTCCATTGACGCACCACTTCCTGTATGGGTAAGAAATGCTCCACGTGGAGCATTTCTAATTTTTCTGCCGTTTTTTTCTCGTGATGCATTCTTACGTAGAAAGCATACCAGTGTCTCTCTATTTTCTCTTCCATTCGGATTATACTGTCTGATGATTGATGCAGATACCTTTCAGGTACCATTCATACAAGCGGTGAATACCTTCGTCTATTTCTACTTTATGGTGCCATCCCAGGCTGTGCAGCTTGCTTACGTCCGTCAGCTTGCGCAGTGTGCCGTCCGGTTTCGATGCATCCCAGCGCAGTTCACCCTTGAAGCCGATTTCCTTCATGATTTTCTCTGCCACTTCGCGGATAGACACTTCCTTGCCCGTACCCACGTTGATGTGGCAGTTACGGATTTCAGTAATACCGTCCGCATTCTTCTTTGACGCATCATACGTCTGCTTGAAATCCACATTCAGCAACACATGTACGCTGGCATCCGCCATTTCTTCACTCCACAAAAACTCACGCATCGGCTTTCCCGTACCCCAAAGCGTAACCGCTTCCGGTGTGATACCGAACTTCGCCAGCTTTTCCAGAATCTCCTCGTCCGTATTACTTCCGTTTACACCTTCCACCGGGCGCAGGTTGATGTCCTTACGTACCGCATCCCAGTCGCCCTCGTTCAGGCATTTCGCCAGGTGAATCTTGCGAATCATGGCCGGCAGTACGTGACTGTTTTCCAAGTGGAAATTATCATTCGGACCGTACAGGTTGGTTGGCATTACGGCGATGTAATTCGTGCCATACTGCAGGTTGAAGCTTTCGCACATCTTCAGTCCCGCAATCTTTGCAATGGCATACGGCTCGTTCGTGTATTCCAGCGGGGAGGTGAGAAGCACCTCTTCCTTCATCGGTTGCGGAGCCTCACGCGGATAAATGCAGGTACTGCCCAGGAACAATAACTTTTTCACCCCGTGACGGAAACTTTCGCCAATCACGTTCTGCTGAATCTGTAAGTTCTGGTAGATAAAGTCCGCGCGGTATTGCAGGTTGGCCATGATGCCTCCCACATGTGCCGCAGCCAGAATCACCGCATCCGGCTGTTCCTCGTCAAAGAACTTCTTTACCGCAATCGGGTCCAGCAAATCCAGTTCCTTGTGCGAACGTCCTACCAGGTTATTATAACCCCTTTCCTTCAGGTTATTCCAGATAGCGGAACCCACCAGTCCGTGGTGTCCCGCTACATATATCTTCGCTGATTTGTCCATATTCGACAAATTAATTATTTATTGTTTCAGAGACAGAAGAACAAAAGAACATATAATCTTCATTATTAATTCTTCATTCCTCATTCTTCATTATTTCACGATTCCCTTCTCCAGATACTCTGCCAGGTTTGTGCGAATCTGTTCACCTGCCTTTTCTACGGCCACTTTTGCCATATCCGCATCCACCATGATTTTTACCAGTTCCTCAAAGGTTGTCTTCGACGGGTTCCAGCCTAACTTAGCCTTTGCCTTTGTCGGGTCACCCCAGAGGTTCACTACGTCTGTCGGGCGGTAGAAATCCTCGCTTACCTCTACCAGGCACTTGCCGGTAACCTTGTCATAACCCTTTTCGTTGATACCTTCACCCTTGAATTCCAGTTCGATGCCTGCATACTTGAATGCCAGGTAACAGAATTCACGTACACTGTGCTGCACACCCGTAGCGATAACGAAATCTTCCGGTGTTTCATGCTGCAGAATCAGCCACATACATTCCACGTAATCCTTGGCATAACCCCAGTCGCGCAGTGAGTCCAAATTACCCAGATACAGCTTCTCCTGTTTTCCCTGTGCAATGCGGGCTGCGGCCAGCGTAATCTTACGTGTTACGAAGGTTTCTCCACGACGTTCCGATTCATGGTTGAACAAGATACCCGAGCAGCAATACATATTGTAAGCCTCACGGTATTCCTTCACAATCCAGAAACCATACAGCTTAGCCACTGCATACGGGCTGTAAGGATGGAACGGTGTGTTTTCATTCTGCGGCACTTCTTCCACCTTTCCGTAAAGTTCCGAAGTAGATGCCTGATAGATGCGGCAAGTATCTTTCAGTCCGCACAGACGGACAGCCTCTAACACGCGGAGTACCCCTGTGGCATCCACGTTGGCTGTAAATTCCGGAGAATCAAAACTTACCTGTACGTGGCTTTGTGCAGCCAGGTTGTAAATTTCCGTGGGGCGTACCTTGCTTACCACTTGCAGAATACTCATCGAGTCACTCAAATCTGCATAGTGCAAGTGAAAATTCGGTTTACCTTCCAGATGTGCGATACGTTCGCGGAAGTCCACTGACGAGCGGCGAATAGTACCATGTACATCATAACCTTTTTCCAATAAGAATTCGGCCAGGAATGATCCGTCCTGTCCTGTAATACCTGTGATTAGTGCTACTTTTCTTTCCATAAATAATCAAATTTTACCCCGCAAAGATATAGAAAAAGCCCCGTACTGCCAATGACAGCCGGGGCTTTTCTTCTGATTATATGCCTTTTGCTTTAGAATTTCTTAAACTTTAATATGGCATAATCAGACTCTAAGGTCATGTATTTCCCGTTTGTTTCCACTACCTTGAACGTCGTATTCACATTGTTTAGTCCGTAGGGCTCCAGTTCCCATACCTCAGCCGGACGGGAGTTTTCCGGAATGTCATACGTGCTCATGTCGTTCATGGTGATGCTATTACTTGCTTCATCGTACTGGTATCTTCCACGGAAAGGAGTCAATCCCTGTGGCCCTTGCTTTTCTGCCACTTCCACTACCCAAAGCTGTATACTGTAATAGATGCGTTCGCACGGATGCACCTCATTGTCTGCTTTCGTCGTAAATTCCAATAATTGCCAGTGTCCTTCAATCTCACTGTTTATCGGTTCCTTCTTGCAACTGTTGCATACCATGGCCAGTACCATTATGCAAAGCCCTATATAGAAAATTCGTTTCATACTTCTTTTCTTCAATTAAAAAATCACTCCTGTTTTTCTGATGGTCAGCATGCCTCCTGTAGAATTACCCAGGTAATTACCTCGGTCAAGTCCCAGTGCAGCCGAAGCACTCCATCCTTTTGCCCATTTCGGTGTATAAGTTGCTTCATAGAGCGAACTGAATTGTTTCCGCTGTTGGTCAAGAGGAATGTCGTATGTGCCCCAGTGGCGGGCAAATGAAATCAGCATGCGGTATCCCCACTCCGAAGAAGGCTGTCCGCTGATGCCCAGGTGATGTGCTCTTACGCGATTACTCCGGAATGAAATACTATGGTCTGCATTATAGGCTGGTCCTGGAAGTAACGGATTACCCATGCTCATACCTTGGTGCTGCCAACCTCCATAAATATAATGATTGTAATAATTATCGTCGGCGCTGATTTGGTATTCAGGAAACTGTCCCCAAAAGCTATCAAACAACAGGGGACCTGCTTGGTCCTTTGTGCAAAGTCCTTCCCATACGGCCGAAGTTATCCACCGGTTTTTCGGAAAAGTAATTTCCAGTCCGATTTGTCCGTCTTTCCAGCGTCCATATTCCCAAAACATCTGTGATGTATCTTCAAAATAATGTTCCATATAAGCCCGGAACTTCCATTGTCCCCAATAGTAATTCAGTGCAAAGTTCCAGCTTCCTAACATATTTCCTTCCACATTCACTTGTTCTCCTCCAGGAGTATCACTTCCTCCTGCTTGAGGGAAAAAAGCTTTCCAGTAAGCCTTCAAATTGTCCGGCATGTCCAGCACCTTCTCTGTACTTCCGTCTTCCAGCTTCAGATACTGATCACCTCCAAATTGTGACGCCATCAAAAGACCAAATTCAAACTCCAATGGAAGTTTTTCCTTGTTCCCTAACCGCAGCATGAGTGATTTGCTATGGTAAAGCACATCCTTTGTGAAATACTGCCCAGGTTGAACAAAATCTTTCTGCCAGCCATTGTCTGTAAATGAACCGTATGCAATGTGTCCTTTAAAAGCCAGCCATCCCTTTGTGCCCGGCACGTTTAGAAACTCCTTGATTTCTCCTCTGATTTGTGGAATCGGTTGCGTGTTAGGACCTTCCACCATCATTCCGCTACTTAGTGCTGTGTTCTTGGTCAGCGGAAACCCCGGGCGTTCCTTACTTCCGATGCTCAGTGTCAGCATCTTCCAGGAAAAATCACTGTATATCTGATGAATGAACACATCTTGCGCCTGATGAATTCCTCCCGCCATGTCTAGTCCGGCTTCAATACGCCATCCGCGTTTGAATTGTTTCTCGTAAGAGATTCCTGCCAACAGATATCCCGAGTTCGGATTTGTGCTTCCTAATCCGTAACGGTTGCTCGTGAACCATAGCGGGGCGTATGTACCGTCTCCGGCAGTAGCTCCTAATTCTACATGGTAGGTGAGGGAAGAGTTTTCAGTCTGTCCAGAAATGGATGTGCATAAAAATAAGCCACAGATTATTAGTAAGTGTTTTTTCATTTGTTTTTTGTTTTTATCAGATCATTATTTTTCGTCTGAACTTTGTACATCCCAGTCTTTTATTGTACCTGTTTCAGATGAAAAGCTGATACCGACTTTATATAATTTTCTTTTATCATTTTTATATGGATTCGCATATCCCTTGGATTCAATTTGTTGAAGGGCTTCTTTAGCTGTACTGTTCAGTTTAAATTCAAAAATATATACGAATTTGGGCGTTTCTATAATGCAGTCCACTCTTCCCTGGCTTTGTTCCTTTTCGGTATATACCGTGTACACGCTCATTAGTCGGAGAATCAGATAAAATGTATAATGGAAATACCGTTCTTTTTCTCGCTCATTTTCTTTTCTTCGCATGGTATAGGGTATTTCTGCGAGAAAAGCTGTAAGTATGCCATGAAATTTTTCCAGATTCCCATCTTCCAAAGAAAATACCATTTCTTGTGCAATATTACGTGTATCCTCATTTGTTTTAAGATAGTTGGATGCTATTAAGGTCAGTAATCCACTTTTCACCTCATTGTTTGGAAAATCCAGCATGAAGCGGTTTCTTCTTTTGTCGTAATCTTTAATAGTGAGATAACCACTTTGAAAAAGCATAGGCAAAGGATTTTCCGCATGTGCTTTATAGTCCATGAAATTACTTGAGTCATAATATTTCCCGGTAATTTCGTTGATGTTCTCATCCGATAAGTTCAATAACCGGATTAAGTATTCAGGCGTGCCCGAACTGAACCAGAAGTCATAAGGGCGTTTGGAGTCGAATGCATTCAAAATGCTGAATGGGTTATAAATATCCTTCATCCGTTCACTGAAATGATAACCATCATATTGTCGTTTCAGAATCTGTTTCATTTCGTTGGCAGTACATCCTTCTCTTTTCGCCATTTCTTGGATTGAAGTTTGAAAATACAATTGCAGTTCCTCTTCTGTGATACCGCATATTGCCTCATATTCTTCATTTATGGTGATATCTTTCGGACTGTTGAATCCACTGAAGACACTGACCTGAGAGAATCTGGTTACTCCTGTTAGAAATACAAACTGAAGATATCTGTCAGCCAGTTTAAATGTAGAATAAAAAGCTTTCAGTATATCACGGTTATGGTTGAGCAATTTTTCGTCACGGTCCAGTACATCCAGCAGCGGCTTGTCATATTCATCCACCAGGACCACAGCTCCCCGCTGATATTTCTGGGCTGCTGCCCTTAATACATTCTCAAATCTGGAACCCAAGTTGAAGTCAATTCCTGGATTTATTCCGTATATCCTTTCCCAAGAAGAAATGTAGCCTTCCAGTTTAGCTTCCAAAGCCCTTGGCTGGTTAAAGTTTACTCCATTAAAATCAATGTGAAATACCGGATAGGCAAGCCAGTTATTTTCCAGTTTGCTTATTTTTAACCCTTCAAACAAGTCTTTTCTACCCTGAAAATAATTTTCCAGCGTAGATAGCAGAAGACTTTTCCCAAATCGTCTCGGGCGGCTGAGAAAGTATATTTTCCCTCTTGTTACAAGTGAATATATTAAATCAGTCTTGTCTACATAGATATATCCATCCATTATGATTTGTTCGAATGTTTGTATGCCTATAGGATATTTCATATGTGTAAAGATAAAATAATGATACCGTATTGGAATTAATCTTTCTTTTTCAGTTCATTCTTGAAGTCATGATAAATATCTTTCCCGAAAAGAATCCATGCAGACTCAAACACAAAAGCTAAGAATGCAAAAGCAATGATGATGAGCATTTTCTTGGGAGATGCCGGAGCAAGTGGTACGGTGGCTGGTTCTACTACGGCAAACACCGGTTTGGCCTCCTGTACTTTTCCACGCAGAACCTGCAGCTGTCCCATGGACTGGCTATAGATTTGTTCTGCTAAACTTAAGTTTTTTTGTAATCTATCTTTTTCCGAAGTTACAGCTTGAAGGATGACATTCCGGTTGGCGTCTGCAAATTTGGCATATTTCTGTTGTGCATCAAAATACTCTTTCCGGTATTGTTCGCATAAACTTAATTGGAAATCATAGTCTTGCTTTGCTTTGCGAGTACGATAGTCTGTTATATACTCTTGTAGTTTATGTACCGCACTATCTGCTACGATTGCGGCTGTAAGTGGGTCTTGTAGTGAGATACTTACTTTTGTCATATTGGTCTTTTTATCTGTTTCCACTTTTAGAACTTTTTTCAACATACCAATTCGTTCAACTTGTTCAGGGGTAAGATGAAATGGGTCAATTGTTTGGGGAATGCTATCTATTGGTGCTTTTTTGAATAGTGACATAATTCCATTAATAGCCATGTTTGGAGCTTCCATTATATAACTCCACCATGGTTTTTTTTCAGAATTGAGATAATCATAAAGTATGTACTTTTCTTTATTTTGTGTCTTGATGGGAGTTTGGAGCATCTCTAATATAAATGGGTTCGTTTTTACGATTTCAGGAAACATGTTGAAATTTAAAGCATCTTCTCCAAATCCGGTAGCACTATTTCCTAATCCAAACATAGATGCTATACCAGATAATCCGTTGGTAACATTAACTCCTGATTCTGGAGATAATATAACTTCAACCTTATAAGTTTTGGGCAAACTAATTCCTATGATTAAGCCAATTAGTCCTCCTAATCCAATAATCTTTAGGAGTTTCTTTCTAAAATGGAATAATTTTCGAAATAAAATGATTAAATCGATTTCGTTAATGGCCTTGTCCTCTTCTAATTGTTTGTTATTCATTGTTTCCATTATTCTTGGTTGTTTAAGCTGCTTTTATATTAAAGTAAATTCGAATATGGATTATATATTTATTTAATTAGGGTTATAGCAATAAAAATAAAATTCCAATTTTATTTTTTCCTTTTTAGACGGATGTTTTTTGGGCAGCCGCCTAAAGACGTTTACAAATTTAACGATTATTATTTGTATATTATCATTGGAAGAAGTGTTTCATGATTTGTTTCTATTTTTAGTTTCCTTAGCTATTTTCAAAAGTAATTCCTGAAGATAGCACCTATCAGCTTGCTTGTTTCTATAGATTACTAAGTTCTGTATACCTCTGACACTCCTGAAGGATAAGCTGTTTTTCTTTGTGTCGTTATAAGTCTCTGGCTCTTTTACAGTCATATTGCCGTTATTTCTATAGGTGAAAATCCAACTCTAGAATTTGTTCAAGTTTATTTTCTATGAGTTTTTCTAATACTATCTTCTCCATTTGTTTATGTGAGATTTCAGTGAAATATGACTCTTTTACTGATATTCAGACTTGGGTTGGAATTTTGAAAGCAATTATTTTAGAATATATAACTTCATATATTTTATAAAAATATCTAAGGGATAGTAAGAAAGGGTTCGTGTAAATATTGTTTTCTTTAAAAGCTCTAATATGTTCTTTCATTATTAGTTTTCTGCTAGCAAATCCAGATGTACTTGCGCCTCCAACCCTCATTGTAACAAAATCTTTTTCAATGTATAAAGTGTTAATCCTTTTTATATAAATTGCTCTTAGTAGAAACTCAAAGTCCGCAGCAATTTTGTATGATGTTTTGTAGAGCCCGATTTTGTGAAAATATTTTTTCCTAATATAAAATGAAGGATGAGCTGGCATCATTCCATATTTCATCAAATAGGGACGAAATATTTTAGAAGAATAGTATCTGACTATTTTGTTGGGATTTTTATCGTTTATGAAGTGTACGTCACCGTATATAGCATCAATTTTTTCATTTTGAAATGATTTAGAAATGGTGTCTAAGATATTATTTGACGAAAAGAAATCATCTGAATTCAAAATCCCTATAATTTCTCCTGTCGCAAGTAATATGCCTTTATTCATCGCATCGTATATTCCTTTATCCTTTTCTGATATCCATTTTAATTTATTGCCTAGAATAGGTTCATACTCTTTTACAATATCTATTGTGTGATCATCGGAAGCTCCGTCTATGATAATGTACTCATAATCTGTATATGTTTGGTTTATTATGGATTCTATAGTGTCACGTATCGTTTTTTCACTATTGAAGGTCGTTGTAATAATTGAGATTTTCATTTGTGTTTTTGGATTAATAGTCGTTGTACTAGGTTATATACTAGATATAATCGATAAGCAATTTTAAAACTCAAAGTAGAGGATTTGCTAAAACCTCCTGTAGATGAGTTTGTGCTGTGTCTTCTGTATTTTATTAGTTGTTCATTTGAAATCGTTGATTTATAAAAGCTTTTAGCGATGAGAAAAATCCAGTTATCATGGGTACAATATTGATGGTTGTGTGGAAAAGGAAGAACTTTCTCTAAAATATTTCTTTTAAAAGCCATGCAACATCCTAAATAGCCAAATTTATAAATATTCCCTATTAGACTTTTATAAACGATTCTTTCTTTATAAAATGAATCTTTTGTAGCTTGCCCATCTGAATTTATGATAACAGCATCAGAAACTATAAAATCATAACTTTGTAATTCATTTATGCAATATGATACTTTATTTTCCATCCATATATCATCTTGATCACATAAAAATATATATTCCCCTAGGGCTTTTTGTAAAGCATTCTCAAAGTTTGGTGTATATCCTTTTTCTCCTTGATTTATAAAAATCTTAATCCTTTTATCATTAATACTTCTTATTATTTGGAGTGTGTCATCTGTGGAATGGTCGTCAGATATAATAATTTCATCATTATCACTTAGTTGTGGTAAAATTGAGTTCAATTGTTCCTTTATATACAATGCTCCATTATATGTTGCTATACATACAGATATCATGATGCTAAAAATATATGAGGTGTTTATAAAATAGGTTAATAGAAAATAGCAGAATAAAATAACAAGCTGTACATAGTCCTTTTATTCTTTTTCCTTTAAAAAGAATAAATAGATATGGGAAAAGTAATATCTCGATACTTCCAAATAAATCAGAAGAACGATATCCTAGAATTGGAGTTATTGCGCCTAATGTCGGAAAAATGCATAAAGAAATTGCAAAAATTTTCAGGTATAAAGTAATGCGCTCATCTTTATGTCTGAGACTTACATAAAAATGGAATAGAAGATAATAGATGAGTAACTTAAAAACAAAATAGGGGTTGAATAAATTTATATTGGAGAAACCTTCACTTCCTATTTCTTGTAATGTTTTATACATAATAAGTTTCTCTCTAATTGGTGCAATGGGAATATGTTCTACATTTATAAAATTAAAAGCAAAATAAAAAATGTAGCCTAATAATGGTAATATTCCCCAAAATATATATTTGTTTTTTGAGAGAGGAACTGCGTCTATAAAGAGTAGAACAAGCAGTAGCAAGCTAGAAAAGTGAAATAAAGTAGCTAATAGAATAATGCATGCAAATATCTTTTTTTTATTTTGAGCCAAATAAGGGATTGATGTCAGAAATAATGCTGTTGCAACTCCTGCCCTAATTTGGTTTATATCTTGTAACATTATTATATTTGATAAATAAATTATAAATGAAATAATAGGAAGATATGAGTACTTATATATTATTCGCATTTTTAAACTAATTCCAATGGCAGCATAAACTAGGAATAATGTATAATTGGGTAGACCTAAAGTTCTAATAATAAATGTTATGAGTAAAAATGTTGGTTCTCCTATAGAAAGATTGTTATAAATGGAACTTTCATATGTACTATAATCATTGTCAACTCCTACTCCTCTAAGTCCAACGATTAGTATGAGAATGATAGTAAATATTATATATTGTTTACTGGATAAGTCTCTATTAAAATTATTGTATATTTTGGTAAATAGATAACCAAAAATAGCTGTTAAAGATATAATTAAGTGCATATTTCTTCCTGCATCAATTTGTTATAATTGGATTTTGGAGTGCATGTTTTAATTTTTGATATGAATTATTCCATGTATAAGATTTTATTAGATTTAATCCGTTGTATGCAACTTTTATTCTTAGTGCATCATCTTCTATTAGTCTGATAATATTCTTTGCTAAACTATTATAGTCACCAACTGGAGATAATAATGCGGTTTGTTCATGCTTTGCGACAACTGTATACCCTCCGATATCCGTACATACAATTGCACATCCGCATAGCATCGCTTCAGGTGGAGTTAAACAGAATCCTTCTTTTGAACTTGGGCCTAAAAAAATCCCAGATAAATTATAAATCTGTAAATGTTCTGTGGGCGATGGTGTTTGTGTATAATAAATCCAAGATGGTAAATCTTGAGGCCTACTAGGGACACCAAAAAAACGTGCTTTTAGTTCTGGGTATTTTTGTTTTACAAGCATAATCGCTTTCAGGCCAATATTACATGCTTTTAATGGGTGGTCATGCCATAACATTGTTATTGAATATTTGTCCTTTTTCTCAATAGGGGTTGTTATATAGAACTTTTGTTGATCGAATCCATTTTCTATTAAAATCCATTTTTCATTAAGCTTTTGAGCGATATCTGCTAACCATGGGGCTATAACTATTTTATTTAATTTCATTTTCCAAGTCTTAATGACTGAATTTTTATCGCCATCCCAGTCTTCAAATGATTGAATTAAGTAGTATTTTTTTTCTGGAGATATTTTTTTATATGAGTCAACCCAATAAGCTGTAGACCATGATGTTGCAAATAGGTAGGATGTTTCTGGTATAGAAGATTGAGTAAGTCTGTATCTTAAAAGGTGATTGACCTTTTTATTTATTTTGAACCATTTTTCAGGTGTGTAATTTTTTGATATTCTATATTTTAACCATCTGAACCACCGACAGAAATAATATCCATATCTTATTATGAGGTTTTTTACGGGACGTGATGTTATGCCATAAACTATATTTACTGTATATCCATCTTCTACCAATCTATTTGCATATTCATATACGACTTTGAATCCGCCAATTGGGGTTTCTCCTGTGCGTGGTAGTATGAAAGTTATAATTTTTTCTTGCATATTTATAGTGACAATAGTTTATAATATAATTTATATGGAGATATAGTTGTATAATATATGATTTTTGCCAGTAGGGTTGGTTTGTTTAAATTACATTTCTTTAATAGTAATCTGACATGATAATCATACCGATTAAAAAATCTGATATCATAGCGTGCGTATGGTTTAATATATTTTTGATATATTAAATTTTCCATTTGATAAAATCTTTTGAAAAAGTAGTTCTTGTTTTCTTTTCCCATTATTGAGGATGTAGAAACTCGGTATTTTGCAGTATATTCATTAAGGAAATACAAGGGATAGCCGTTAATGGTAGTTTTAAGCCACATAGGCCAGTCCTCACACATGGGGATGGATTCATCGTATCCACCTAATTGAGTGAATAAGTTTTTTTGTATAAAAGTTGTAGGAGTTCCTATTTCGTTAATTATACATAGTAAACTATATTGTTTATGAGGATTGGGATTCTTATTTGTTTTTAAAATTCTTGATATTCGTTTTCCTTTCTTTATGACACTATTTTCAGATAAATCATTATGGAAGAATTTCATTCTAGAATGAACAATTTTCGCTTCTGGATATAATTGTGCGAAACCAACTAATTCTTTCTATTGCATTTGGATATAGGGCATCATCTCCTGCGATATTTTTTATCCATGTACCAGAAGCAGCATGATATCCTCTATTGCAATTGGCTACTACTCCAATCTTTTTAGTCATTATTTTATATTGGCTTTTGTCAAGACGCCAATTGTGGATATTTACTAATCTTTCAAGTTTTAAGCTTTGCATGAAAGTAGAAAAAAGAGTCATACTAGTCAAATACGCCAAAATTGGATGTTTGCCAAAAGTACAACGTTTAATAATATACATACTTATTCTATTTGCCTAATATACTTAACATTTTTTTATATATTGGTAAACAAGCCGATTTAACTAATACTTTTATATCATTTAAAGAACATTTTTGATAAGAAACAGATTTAGTAAAATAATGGAAGAATAATTTATAGTTATATTCACTAAATAGTGTATATGAAACTTCCATCCAATGTTTATGATAAATAGCATTTTTATTTTTACAACTATCTATATCTTCTTTGAATTCGTTCAGAAATTTGTTTTTAATGATTATAAACAATTCACCATTAGGCGCATTGGAGTGTTCTTTACTTGAAAATCTATTTACTAGACATTCATTAGAAGGAAGAAATAATTTATATTTTCTAAAGAATCTTATCATAAATTCCCAGTCCTGATGCCTTATATAACTTTCATCAAAACCATTTAAGTCAATGCAAACTTCTTTCCTAAATAAAAGAGTAGAGCTATTAAATTTTACGGTTTCGAGTAACAATTCTTCTAATAGTTTCCCTGATTTTTTATTATTTGTTTTTCTAATTTTTCTTCCATTATATTGCATGTTACAATAACATCCGCCCCATGTATTATCTAATCGCTCTAAAGCATTAACTTGAATTTCTATTTTATTTATAGAAAATTCATCATCATCATCAAGAAAAGCAATATATTCTCCTTTTGAGTTTTTTATACCAGTATTTCTAGCGGCAGCCCCATTTCTATTCTTATTATGTTTTAAATAACGAAAATTGTTTAAAGACATATATTCATTTATTTCCTTTTCAGTCCTTATTTGATTATAAGTACCGTCACCATTGTCATCTACAACAATTATTTCTATATTATTATAAGATTGATTTAAAACACTATTAATAGCTCTTTTTAAGTTAACAGGCCTTGAATAAGTTGGTATAATAACACTTACTAATTTATTCATAGGATTGATTTATATTATAAACAAATTGTAATAAACAGAATTTACTGTAATGAGTTAAATGGAATAATAGAAAATATATTTAATTTCTATTACTAATCCCTTCTGAAGATATCCCTCGTATATACTTTGTTCTTCACGTCATCCAGACAGGCATCATATCTGTTCGCTATAATGGCACCGCTCATGCGCTTGAAGTTTTCCAGATTGTTCACCACCTTCGAACCGAAAAAAGTAGAACCGTTCTCCAGCGTAGGTTCGTATATTATCACCGTCGCTCCTTTTGCCTTAATCCGTTTCATCACTCCCTGGATGGAACTCTGGCGGAAATTGTCGCTGTTCGATTTCATTGTCAAGCGGTATACTCCAATCACACATTCTTTCTCACTTTCCGAATTATAATCACCACGGTTATAATAGTCATAGTAACCGGCCATTTTCAGCACCTGGTCTGCAATGAAATCTTTTCTTGTACGGTTCGATTCCACAATCGCGTGAATAAGGTTCTCAGGTACGTCCGCATAGTTGGCCAGCAGCTGCTTTGTGTCTTTAGGCAGACAGTATCCTCCATATCCGAATGATGGGTTGTTATAGTGAGTTCCTATACGAGGATCAAGACAGATGCCGTTTATTATGTCCACAGTGTTCAGTCCTTTCATCTCCGCGTAAGTGTCCAGCTCGTTGAAGTAGCTGACGCGCAGTGCCAGATACGTGTTAGCGAACAGCTTTACCGCTTCTGCTTCCGTCAGTCCCATATACAGCGTGTCAATGTTCTCCTTCAGAGCCCCCTCTTGCAACAGTTCCGCAAAAGTCCTTGCTGCTGCCTTCAGTTCCTCCGTATGGTTGCACACTGTCTCCGCCGGATATCCCACAATGATACGGCTGGGATAGAGATTGTCATACAATGCCTTGCTTTCTCTCAGGAATTCCGGTGAGAACAGCAGCTTCAAGTCCTTTCCGTACTTGCGGTACAGTCCTTCGCAGTATCCCACCGGTATGGTACTTTTTATCACCATTACCGCCCTCGGGTTTACGCTTCTTACCAGGTCAATCACCTCTTCTACATGTGAGGTATCGAAATAGTTCTTTACAGGATCGTAGTTTGTAGGCGCCGCTATCACCACGAAATCAGCATCCCTATAAGCCAAAGCTCCGTCCAATGTTGCGGTCAGATTCAGCTCCTTTTCTGCCAGATATTTCTCTATATAGTCGTCCTGGATAGGGGAGATTCTGTTGTTTATTTTCTCCACCTTTTCCGCTATCACGTCCACGGCTTTCACCCTGTGATGTTGAGATAGTAATGTGGCTATTGACAGTCCTACATATCCTGTTCCTGCTACTGCTATGTTTTTTTTCATAATTTTTTGTTCACTTTATATAGTCATATAACTTTAATAAGTCCAATATACTAAATATCTATCTTTTTATTTCGAAATAGATGAATTACATTATGTAATTCATCTTTACTTATGAGAATAAAAAGTATAGAATAAAGGGCCATAAAGCATAAAGTATATATAGTTACTTGTATGATAAGATTAGCATCACTAAACAAATTGTTTGGTATCAAGAGCATAATGGTTATGGAAATAATTCCCATGTATAGATTTTTATTGAACGATTTGCAAAATTCTTTAAATGGTAAATAAATAATTGCGCTTATTTGGATTTTCCATCCTAACCATACCATGATTAGTTCAAGTATTCCTTGCGACCATGCAATTGCTTTTGTTGAGATACAGGCAGAAATAAATATTGAGGGAACCGTAATAACTATTCGAATGATAGTATATTTTAAAGATAAATGTGTGTTACCTGTAGCAGCAGCTAATCCTCCTTGTGGATTGGCAAGACAAACCCCCATTCCCCATAGAGTAAAAATCATTAGAAGAGTAGAGGCTTCTTTAAATGAAGGACCATATAAAATAGTAATAATGGATGGGCTTAATATTACTATTAAGGATAATAGTGGAATGTCGATTGTACTTACTATTCTTATAATTTGGAGATAGTAGTGTTTTAACTTTTTTTTGTCCTCTTGGAATTTTGCAAATATCGGTACTGAAATTTTGTTTACAATAGCATTAATTAAAATAATTACTTTATATATAAGCTCTTTTGCCAAATTGTAAATTCCTAATTCTTCTGTACCTATTAATTTCCCTATGATAGCTATGTCTATTTTGGAGGCTAAATAATCTAAGATTTGCGTACCAGTTTGATACATGCCTACTTTCATAAGTGGAATAGATTGCTTAAAATCTAACCCTAATAGTATTTTGTAGTTTTTTTGTCCTCCAATGAAATTCCAGCTATTAACAATAATAGATTGAGATAACGTAGATAGAATTAAGCTATAGATTCCATAGCCTAAAAAAGCAAAAGTGAAAGCTATGATAAGTGAAATGAAAGATGCTGTCATGTTTCGTATAGCCATTTGCTTAAATAGGAACTCTTTTTGAAGTATGGTATCATACAGCCTTCCTATTCCTTGTAGAACTAAATCTAATAATGCAATAGGCATTAATTGAGTTATAGAAGGTTCATTATAAAATTGTGCGACAAATGGAGAACATAAACTTAAGAGACAATATAGTATGCTGAATGTGATTAATTGAATCCAGAATAAACTGCTAAATTCTTTGCGAGTTAATCCTTGCTTATACATTATTGCAGAAGAAAATCCTAAATCTGTAAATGTAAAGGTTAGACCCAATATGAATGTTATAATAGCTACAATTCCAAAATCACTTTTCTCTAAAAAACGTGTTAATATACTGAGACGTAAAATCTGTACAATAGATGTGGTAACTGTTGAAATGGACATCCATTGCGCTCCTTTAATTGCTTGTTTTCTAACGTTAATCATTGAAGTGACTTAAAAATGCAATCCATAATCTTATTTGATAATTCCATCCCTTTTGTGCCATATCGCTTATTAAGCGTAAAGAAGGTTTATGCTGTTCAGGATTCTTAATAGCTTCTATCAGGCATGAACCTAAATCTTTTATTGAATTGAAAGTAAAATATGGCATGTTATCTTTCTCTAATTCTGGATAATGGAGCCAACCGCCATTAAGTATAGTACAATCGGATAATAAGTATTCGAAAATTGTTGCACAGTTTGCATCTGTAGTTTGTGCATGAATAAAGATGTCAGAGCACTTCCTTAATAAGATAAGTTGTTCCTCGTCTAAATAATCTTCAAATATTCTATATTTGAAACCTGTATTGTTAAGATATGTTTTTACGTACTTTATATATTCTTCTAATTCCGGACTTTTAGGATAGGTCATTGGTAATATTAAAAATAAGTTCTCAGGTAATTGCTCTCTCACTCGAGCTAATTGTTTCAATATCAATAAATGATTTTGAGCTTTAACAGCATTATACCCTATTGTTATAACATATTTTTCTGCTATACCGAGTTCTTGTTTTGCTTCAAGGCGCGATATTTTAGAATTAAGAATGGTGTCTATTTGATCTGATCCAAAATCAAGGGTTACAATTTGAGTGTCTTTGATATGGAATAATTGTTTTACTGTCTGTTGAAATCCGGCAGATGGAAGAGCTATGTAATCGGCTTTTTGATAAAAAGGTCTTAATATAAATCTGGTAAGTTTTGAAATGCGAAGAACATCACTTCCTAGTGGAACTAGAATGATATTGTTACTTAGTTTTTTGTAAGAATTAATCGCAAATATATTTTGCGGGTTAATCCATAAAATCAATATTGCATCATATTTTTTATGTTGTGAAGCTAAATTTTCTAAGGTTCGTTTAAAATCTATAGCTCTTGTTATTAGACCGAGATATTTGATTTTATAGAATTTTCGCATAGACTCTTGTAGATGAAATGCGTCGTTACAATAAGTGATACAGTCTGGTTGTTCCTCTTTCTGTTCGTAACTGAGGATGTCAATATTCAGACTATTATCTTCCTTTTTGAGGTGAGAGATGAAACGATAAGCATGTTTATCATATACACCTCCAACTATTAGGATTTTTCTCATGATTGTTTTTTGATAAGTTTCAAATATTCATTCCAGTCTCCCATATCTATCCAATCATTCTGGCTGATAGGGTAAACCCCGACTCGACGTCCTTCTTGTTTTAATTTTTCCATTAAATGGGTTATGTGGAAAAAATCATCCGGAATTTCATCAAGTATGGATGGCTCAAGGATATATAATCCTGTATTGATTTTAAATGTGAGGTTAGGTTTTTCTTCGATAGACTCTAATAAACCATTTTCTCCAGTAATAATTGTTCCATATGGAATAGAGTAAGTTTTTAACGCGGCGACAACTGTTAATTCATTGTGATTACTTTGATGATATTTCAGAATATCGGCATAATTTTCATTGATGAGAATGTCACAGTTAGATACGAAAAAAGTGGAATTGAGTTTATCTTTGAGTAGGCGTAAGCTTCCTGCTGTTCCCATTGGCTTTTCTTCCTGAAAATAGTGTATCTTATATTGTGGATTCTGTAGAAAATCGAAATAATTTTTAATAACTTCTGCTTTGTAATTCACTGAAATATAAAAATCATGACATTCGTATGATACAAATTTATCCATGATTGTTTCCACAATGGTTTTTTCTCCAATCGGAATTAAAGGCTTTGGATATATGTTTGTTAAAGGTTGTAATCTAGTTCCTTTACCTCCTGCCATAATTATGACAGGGATATTTATATTTTCATGAGGTAATATTGAATTTTCTACAAATAAATCCTCCCAAAAATATATATCAATTAAGTTATCATGCTCATCAAGTATAGGCATTGCTTCTGCACGTAACTCTTGCATCTTTCGTTTGATTAGCTCTATTGATTCCCCTACGTGTGCATAAACTTTTTCTCGATCTAGTATGTTGATAATCCTTTCATTTAAGTTAATATTCCTAAGAATAGCACGTTGGATATCCCCAATTGTAAGCATTCCTTTAAATGTGTTATTTGAAAAGACAAAAAGTAATTTTGTCTTTTCAATATCCATTTTCTTTAAAGCTGCTATTATAGAGTCATCTATTTTTATACTTCGTTCTTGTATTTTTTGGTTATTTATTTGCATATCAATATACGTTAAATTGTATAATTGTCAGATACTCTTCTTGTTTTAAGTTGGTCTATGCGTAATAAATAATGCAGCTAAACATATAGTATATTTTATAATCTACTCGTGCACACATATTTAATTATTCTTTAGTGCATTAGATATAGTTTCAATGATAAAGTCTATCTGTTTATTTGTCAAAGCTGCATACATAGGGAGAGTTATTTCGTTGTCCGTTACATATTCAGTTTGTGGCAGATGTGTTTCAGGATTCTTGTATATTGAAAATTTATGAATTGCGGGGTAGTGGACACTTGTTTGTATGCCTGCTGCATGAATAGCTTCTCTGATTTTGTCTCGTTTTTCTCTTGTTGAATTCAATAAGACTATAGGCATGATGTAGTTAGATACAAATTCATTGTTATCAGCAAATGGAATAACAATATCTTTAATTTTGGATAATCCATCTACATAATGTTTTCTTACTCGAATTCTTTCCTGTAAATCTGCTGGGAGTTTTTTTAGCTGTTCAATTGCTATGGAGGCACGGATATCATCTAACCGGAAATTATATCCAAGTTCTACAATATCATAAGCGGTAGCATGCCCTGAAGCACGTTGGTAAGACATTGTTGTCATGCCATGAGAACGGAGTAATCTGGCTTTTTCAGCCATTTCTTTATTGTTTGTGATAAACATTCCTCCCTCACCTGTACTAATATTTTTGTTGGAAAAGAAACTGAATGCTGCGCAATCACCAATAGTTCCTAATTTTTTTCCTTTATATTCTGATAAGGGACCATGGCAGGCATCTTCAATAACTTTTAGATTGTGCTTTTTTGCTATTTCCATGATTTCATCCATTTTTGCAGGAAATCCTCCCATGTGTACAACAATAATAGCTTTAGTCTTGGACGTGATTTTTCGTTCAATATCTGTCGGATCTATGTTGATATGTTCAGGACCTACAATGTCGCAAAAAACAGGAGTTGCTCCTGCGTAGCGAATACAATTTGCAGAAGCAGCGAAAGTAAGTGATGGACATAAAACTTCGTCACCAGGGGTTATGCCACAAACCAAACAACAAAGATGCAATGCATCTGTACAGTTACTCATGCTAACAGCATAATTTACATTAAACATCTTTACAAACATCTGTTCTAGTTCCTCACATTTAGGGCCAGTGGAAATCCAACCTGATTTTATGGTTTCTGCTGCCGCATTGGCTTCTTTTTCGTCAAAGTTTAGTTTGAATAATGGAATATTGTATGACATAATAGTAATAAATTTGATTACATTTTCTGATCCAGATTTTTCCCTTTTTCTTCGTGCTCAAAGTTAGGAATAAAGCGTTTAATAGCCTTCACTACATCTTCTTTCGTAAAAGAAGGCTGAGAGAAAATATTTTCCATTTCTATGAAGAATTGGTCGATTTCTTCCATCGGGCGAACTTTTACTTCTTCAATGACTCCTAAGCTATGAAAACGATTCATGTCCAATTTTTCACCTGGAACGTAGAACTCTTCGTATGCTTTTTCACCAGTCGTGTCACTTCCGAAATAAACAACAGGATATTCTTTGCTTTCAAATGACATGTCACTGGCAAATTTTTTAGCTTCTTCATCAGTTGAAAATTGCTTTTTTTTGCATCCTAAGGCTTTTACATATTCATCGCAGATAGAAGAGAAAGTCAGCATTTGTTTCTCACCAAGTTTTGGGAAGAAAATTTCGCCATTTTTCCCTAAAATACAAGCTAACATGCAAATCTGTCCACTTTCTTCTGGTGAAACAAAATAGCGTTTCACATCGTTTGGTGCTGCTAATGGTTGTTTAAGCATTGCACGGTGAATCCAGCCATCAGGTAGGGATCCATTAGAGAACGCTACATTGGCAAAACGGGCGGTGGTTACTTTGAATTTAGAGGTATAGGCCATAATCATATCTTCCATAATGCGCTTGCTGGCTCCCATAATGTTTACAGGATTGGCTGCCTTATCGGTTGATACGCAGAAAAAATGTTTAGGTGGATAAACAGCCAATAAATCTAATAAACGTTTTGCCTTTATATCGTTGTTTTCAATAAGAGCTTGTACGGAGTATTTGTCTTTTTCACTGCGTACATGTTTGTGGGCGGAGAAGTTTGCAAAGATGTCAAAACCTTTTTCCTCTCTGAAAATACGTTCAAAAATAGGGTCGGCAAAGTTAAGCGTATAAGTGCGATATTCTTCCGGGACATACATTCCGTATGTAGAACGCAAATCGCGCGTTAATTCCGCCAGACCATTTTCATTTAAATCAATAACAATTAATTTAGATGGCCGAAATGGCAGGATCGCTTTGATAAAAGATGAACCAATGGACCCTGCTCCACCTATGACGCATACACTTTTATTTTCAATTTCTTTTTGCAAAGTTTCTTTGTTGGCTTTAATATCTTCAGAGAACATACTTTGCTGTCTGTTTATTACATGGTCAGCAATGAATTGCTTTAAATTTATCATAAATCGTAATTATTTTAGTGCTATATTTTAGGTACGCTTCGCCGTTACCTGTCCCACACCCATTCATCCCAAACAGATAAAAATAGGTATGCAAGGTAAGCGTCAGCGTCTATTTATCTTACAAAAATACCCCATTTCATCGAAAAGTCAAAAAGAAATCCCGACAAAATGAGTTTCTAGCCAGTTTTAGTAAACAAATGAACAGAATTGACAAATACTGCATCGCATTTTCTTGTTTTTTCATCAATTTTTTCACCCTCTCAAAAACGCCTTTGCGTTTGGAAGAAAACGCAAGTACGTTTTACCTCAAACGCAAGTGCGTTTTACTTAAAACACAAGTACGTTTTAGTTGAAACGCAAGGGCGTTTTCGGAGGCTTCTGGAGAGGGGTGAAGGAAGAAATCTTGACGGGTTGTCGGGGTTGGCAGGCATTTTTATAAAGTATATATACGCGGGGTGTGGAAAAATACAACGCTTATATTTTTCCACACCTATATATAGAAAGTTTGAAAAACCAGTGACAACCCGTCAACCCGTCAAGAAAGTGTCTGGAAAGGGCATAAAAAAAGCGGTGCGCATTTTCTGCCACCGCTCTTATTTACATTTTTAAACATTAATGCGTATGTACAATCTCCGTAGGAGCCATCTCTGCATTACGCTTTTCTGTCTGCGTCACCACATTGCGTGCCAACTCCATAAAGGCCATACCAGTCATGGAGTTTTCGTCGAGGGCAGCAGGTGTTCCTGCATCGCCACTCTCGCAGATGCTCTGCACGATAGGAATCTGTCCGAGCAACGGCACATTCAACTCTTCTGCCAGACGCTTGGTTCCTTCCTTACCAAACAGGTAATATTTGTTTTCCGGAAGTTCTGCCGGAGTAAACCAGGCCATATTTTCCACCAGACCGAGAATAGGTACGTTTACCTTGTCGTTGGTATACATATTGATACCTTTACGCGCATCGGCCAACGCCACCTGCTGCGGCGTGCTGACAATCACGGCTCCCGTAATGGCCAATGTCTGCAACAGGGTCAGGTGAATATCGCTGGTGCCCGGAGGCGTATCCAGCACGAAATAGTCCAAATCGCCCCAGTTGGCATCTGCCACCAACTGCTTCAGGGCGTTGCTGGCCATACCTCCACGCCAGAGTGTAGCCTGGTCGGGGTCTACAAAGAAACCAATGGAAAGCAGCTTGATGCCGTATTTCTCTACCGGTACAATCAAATCGCGTCCGCCTACTTCTTCGGCATACGGACGGGCATCTTCCACCTGGAACATCTTCGGCACAGAAGGACCGAAAATATCGGCATCCAGCAGACCGACCTTATAACCCAACTTAGCCAGTGCCACAGCCAGATTGGCTGCCACGGTAGACTTTCCTACCCCTCCTTTACCAGAAGATACCGCAATCACGTTCTTCACCTGCGGCAGCATCTTGCCCGGTTCCGGACGAGCAGCCTGCTTGCTTTCGGTAGCAATCGTTACCTCTACCTCTTTCGATACATACGTATGAATAGCGGTCTCGGCCGACTTAACCACCGATTTCATAAACGGGTCGGTCGGTTTCTCAAAAATCAGCGAGAAACTCACCTTCATGCCGTCAATGCGAAGATTGTCGGCCACCATCTCCGCTTCTACAATGTTTTTTCCGTTACCCGGATAACGCACCGTAGCCAGTGCGTCCATAATCAATTTCGGATAAAGTGTCATATCTTTTTCAGTTTTGAATCATTTGCTTGTTTTCAATCCGCTGCGCTTGCTCCGGTTATAGCTCCGGTAATCGTCCAGCTCAATCTCCACGTCCGGTTCCTGCAACTCTCCTTCCTGTGGCAAGTGAAACTGGATGTACTTGATGTTCAGTCCGCGGTCCAGCCACTGCTGTTCGTAATAGGTGCGGATGCTGAGAATGTCATCGTCCATACCGGAATGATACAAGTCGTCAGTCATAAATTCCACCGGAAAATGATTGGCTTCAATCATGTACTTCGTATAGGTAAACATGAAGTTACTGTCCGTCTTCAGGTGTACCAGTCCGTCCGGAACCAGGAAACGGCGGTAACGGTTCATGAAATAAGTGGAAGTCAACCGCTTGGTAGCCTTCTTCATCTGAGGGTCAGAGAAAGTCAGCCAGATTTCGCTCACCTCTCCCGGGGCAAAGAAACGGTCGATGATTTCAATGTTCGTCCGCAAAAAGGCTGCGTTTGTCAATCCTTCCTTCAATGCATCGGTAGCTCCGGTCCACATACGCGCTCCCTTGATGTCGACCCCTATAAAGTTCTTTTCCGGATAGCGGCGTGCCAGCCCCACGGTATATTCACCACGTCCGCATCCCAGTTCGAGCACAATCGGATGGTCGTTCTTGAAGAAATCACGGTTCCAGTTGCCTTTCATTTCGAACGGCACGTCATCTACCACCGAATACGGATATTCAAACACATGCGGATATTCCGCCATATCTGCGAATTTCGCTAATTTTCCTTTTCCCATATTTTCGTGAAACGTTTCCTTAAAATCCGTGCAAAGGTAAAGTTTTTCGGTGAAAAGGGAAACGAAAAAGGAGAATTACGTTTATATAACAAAATGAGAATTATGAACAGACATATCTTTCAGAACATACTTTTTCTATTGCTGGCAATCGGATGTACAAAAGAGCCTATTAAAACCATACAAAATACATTAATCATTCAAGGAGAGAATGTAGCACGTTTCAATACCTCCCGAAATACGCTCAACGAAGGCCTGCCTGCAGGAAGCACGTTGACCTTTTACAGTCAGGGCGGCATTCATGCAGACGAGCTTCCACTTTCCTACAACGGCAGCAACTGGGAAGGAGAGAATCTTCCGGAATGGGAGGATTCCCAACAACCAGCTGTCAGTTGTTCTTTCTGCCCTCCCTTGTACCGGAACCACCAGTCCTTTTACCAGGATGGTTTCTTATGCGACCAGCTCTATGCCCAAGCCACCACAAACTACGGAGAAAACATTCATTTATCTTTTCAGCACTTGTTTGCCCGTATCGTATTTAATGTATCCAGCAAACTGAACAACCAAATTAGTCTGATAGAATTTACCCCTTCTTTATCTGTAACCGGGATTAATCCTGATTCCGGAGAAATGTCCTATCAAGACACAGCCTCTCCTATGCAAATGGAACAAAATGAAGATGGAATATATAGTTTTCTGGTTCCACCTACCACTCTGTCCATTCACATACAGATCTATACCGCAGCAGGAGAAGATTATGAAAGTCAACTGGAAGAACATGCTTTTTCATCCGGATACGAATACACTTGTTCCATAAAACAAGACGGCGAAAACCCTGGCATTTCTACCGTAGAAGACTTCATTGCCTTCACCCATTTAATTAACGGAGAAGTCTATGAAAACAGAAGTCTGGAAGAGTTTGGTAAAAAAACGGGAGAAACCACGACCTACTACCTGCTGAACGACTTAACCTTTACTGAAGAAGAATCCACACAGGTGCAAATGATTGGAAAGTACAAAAAAGGGGATAGCACCGGAAAAGGCTTATTCAATGACGTATTTGACGGGAAAGGACATAGTTTGAATAATCTACGTTTCGAACAAACAGTGGATGGAAGTTATTATGCCGGCCTTTTCAGCGGAATATCTACCACCGGAGCTGTAAAAAACCTAATTCTCGGACAAGCCGTATATAATAAAGAAAATGACACCAAAAATGCGGCATTTCTAGCTGGTATAAATCGAGGAGAAATCAACAATTGTATGCTCCAAAACTGTACCGTTGAAATCATCCGGGATGACAGCGATTTCGGAAACCTGGCAAACTGGAACGAAGGAATCATTATCAATTGCCATGTAGATAACGTAAGACTAAAAAATGAGATTCCACAAGGAAACGCCCTCACACGATATAACCAAGGTGGGAAAATCATCAACTGCGCAGTCACCAACTGCAATTTCAGTAAAGCTAAAAACAGAAGCGGTCTCATCTGCAGTATCACTAAAAACGGAGAAATTCTGAACTGCTATCTTAAAGGAAACACAAGTAAGAATCATGCCATCTGCCTGCAAGCCACCGATTCCAATATCCGCTGTTGCTACTATGACAGTTCCTCCAAAGTTCCGATAGGAAACCTCTCAACAATCTCTCCCTCCGACTCCATCATGAAATACGTCAGCACCGACGAAGAGAAAGGAATCCTGCCGACCATACTCAACCAATGGATACTCGACAGCGGAAAGCGGCTCTTCCCCCATCTTACCTTCTTGTCGTGGGAGAAAGGAGAAACACTACCCGCCATCCTGGTATCCCCATAATTTTTCTAAAAATAAAAAGAAGGTATTCATAAATATTGTATTTTTGCGCCAAATGCAAAAATTGAAACCATGAACAATAAAAAATTTATCATCACCATCATTATATTGGCTGTGATTGTAGCAGCAGTATCTTTCTTTGCCGTAAATGAAGCCCGTAAGAACAAAGAAATGAGTCAGCTCTTTGCGGTGGAAAAACAAGAGATGGAAAATGAATACAGCACGTTTGCTACCCAATATGACGAATTGCAGATTCAGATAAATAATGACTCCTTGCGCGAAAAGCTGGAAAGCGAGAAATTGAAAACCCAGCGCCTGTTAGAGGAACTGCGTCAGGTGAAAACCAGCGATGCAGCTGAAATCATGCGGCTGAAAAAAGAATTGAAAACCGTACGTGCCGTATTGAGAAGCTACGTAATGCAGATAGACTCCCTGAACAAAATCAATGCTGCCTTGATGCAGGAAAATCAGGAAGTAAAGAGCAAATATAGTGCTGCTACCGCACAGATTTCCAACCTGTCACAAGAAACAAAGAGTCTGAATGAAAAAGTATCACTGGCTGCCCAGCTGGATGCCACCAACATTCGGGTACAGACCCTGAACAAAAGAGGACGCGATACGGAACGTGTAAAGAATATCAAGAAGATTTCGATTTCATTCACCATCGTGAAGAACATTACGGCACAGACGGGCAACAAGACCCTTTATGTACGTATTGCGAAACCGGACAACGAAGTACTGACCAAGAGTCCGAGCAACCAGTTCAAGTTTGAAGACCGCAACATCAGCTATTCTATCAAGAAATACATTGAATACACGGGTGAAGAACAGACCGTTACGGTATACTGGGACGTAGAAGAATTCTTGTCGGCCGGTACATACCACGTGTATATATTCGCCGACGGCAGCATGATTGGTCAGGGTTCATTCCGCATGAAATAATTTTCAGAAAACATGAAAAAGCACATCAGTCACCTGATATACGGTTGGCTTGCACTAATGGGCCTGCTATCTTCCTGCGGAGAAGACCGCTCGGGAGAATACTATGCCCTGATTGCCACCAAGACATGGATTTACGAGGTGATGCAGGAAAACTATCTTTTTTATGAAGATATTCCGGCAGAAGAAAAACTGGACTTTTTCAAGAAGCCGGCTGAGTTTCTTACTTCAGCCGCATCCTCCAAAGACCAGAAAAACGGGTATGTGTTTTCTCATGTAGACTCCGTGTTTACTACCTCGCGTGCCACCAGCACCTATCCCTGTTTCGGTTTTGAAGCGGCCTTGGTACGTACTGAAGGAGGAACAAATGCACTAAGGGTTTTGTACATACAGCCTAACTCGCCAGCAGAAGAAGCCGGACTGAAACGAGGCGACTGGATTATTGCTGTAGACAACCAGAAAGTATCCACAAGTGATTATTCCACTTATATCACCCGACCGACAAAAGCGTACAGTTTTACATTGGGTAAATACAATCCTTATCCGGAAGAGGTGGACGACCCGGAATTCAACTACGTGGAATTTGATACGATTGAAGTAGTCCCAATGCCGGAACCTCGCTACGTGGAAGAACAGGATGTACTTAAATACAGCATCATCTCCTCGGGTTCACGAAAAGCTTTCTACCTGCTGTACAACGAATTTGGAGAAAGTACCGATGCACTCAAGGAAGTGTTTTCACAGCTGAACGGACAGCAGTTTGACGATATAATCCTGGACTTACGTTATAACCCGGGAGGATACGTAAATACATCGCAGCAGCTTTGCTCGGCTTTAGCTCCCGCCACGGCAATGGGACAGCCTTTTCTGCACATGACTTACAATGACAAAATCAATAAAACGGAAACGCTGAACTTCGAATCCAGTCCGCTGACCGGAGGAGGAAGTCTGTCTTATCAAAACTTGTATGTCCTCACTTCGGGCAATACTGCTTCTGCCTCTGAAATTGTCATCAACTGCCTGAAACCCTACATGGAAGGCCGTCTGTTTCAGGTAGGCACGGCCACTTACGGAAAGAATGTGGCCCAGCAACTGTTTACCAGCGAAGAGGCGCCGGGCATTGAATTATGGCTCACCACCACCTACCTGAGCAACTCGCAAGGATATTACGACTATTTCCAGAAAGGACTGTCGCCGGATTTTGAAATCGAGGAGAACTATGGAACAGACTTAGGCGACTTCGGTTCGGAAGAAGACCAGCTTATGCAACCGGTTCTATATAGAATGGAAAACGGAAGCTTTCCGGTGGTTACCAACCCGGACGAATCAGAAGATGCTACGACTTTAAGCCGCAGCCGGACTTCCAAGCATGTGCAATTGCTGGTTGACCCCATTGCACGGAAGCCTCATTACAACCGCATAAAAAGATAAAAGTAACCGGTAAGACACATGCTCAGAAAAAATTATATTTATTACTGATTCTTTTCAACAAAACGCTTTGACTATTTGTTCTAATGTCATACATTTGCAATGTTGCATAAGCAACCAAATAAAAAGTCAGCATCAGTAATGAAAAGAATTACAAGTTTACTCTTACTGCTTGGCGCAACTCTCAGCAGTTATGCCCAACAAGTACTTACTCTGGACAGTTGCCGGGCACTCGCTCTGGCCAACAACAAAGAGCTGCGAATCTCACAGGAAAAAGTCAATGCCGCCCACTATGAGAAGAAAGCAGCATTCACTAATTATCTGCCTAAAATTGATCTTACAGGGGGATATATGCGCACGCAGAAAGAAATATCCCTGCTCAGTGATGCACAGAAGCAAAGCATCGGTAACATGGGTACCAACTTAGGGAACCAGTTGCAACAAGGTATGCAGTCGGCTGAATTTCAGGCTGCCATGCAACAACTTGCTGCGGCAAATCCCGGACTGGCTGCCGGATTGCAAGGATTACTGCCGGGTGCTGTGGCCGGACTTACGGATGGACTGAATGCCGTAGGACAAGGTCTGGTGGATGCCTTCCGTACAGATACCCGAAACATGACGGTGGGAGCTGCCACCCTCACCCAGCCTCTCTTTATGGGTGGAAAAATCATTGCCTACAACAAGATTACCAAATATGCAGAACGTCTGGCTGAATCACAGCATGCCACGGGTATGCAAGATCTTATCCTGCAGACGGACCAGATTTACTGGCAAATCATTTCACTCGTCAATAAGAAAAAACTGGCAGAGAATTTTTTGGAGCTGGTACAGAAACTGGATTCGGACGTAGACAAGATGATAAAAGAAGGGGTGGCTACCAAAGCCGACGGATTAAGTGTCAAAGTGAAAGTGAATGAAGCCGAAATGATGCTTACTCAGGTAGATAATGGCTTGAACCTTTCGAAAATGCTTTTGTGCCAGCTCTGTGGTCTTCCGTTGGAAACCGATTTCCAACTGGCCGATGAAAGCATGAAAGACTTGCCCCTTCCCAACACCTATACGGAAGCGAACGTCAGCACGGCCCTCAGTAACCGTGAAGAGCTGAAGAGCCTGGAATTGGCATCGGAAATCTATCGCCAGAAAGTAAACGTAGTCCGCGCGGATTTTCTTCCTTCTGTAGCTTTGACCGCCAATTATCTGGTGACCAATCCGTCGCTCGTCAACGGATTTGAAAATAAGTTCCGCGGCATGTGGGCTGCCGGAATCGTCGTAAAAATCCCTGTATTCCACTGGGGAGAAGGTATCTATAAGGTAAAGGCCGCAAAGGCGGAAGCCAACATCGCCCGCTACAAGCTGGAAGACATCAAAGAAAAAGTGGAACTCCAGGTGACGCAGAACTCCTATAAGGTAAACGAATCGACCAAGAAATTAGCCTTAGCAGAAAAGAACATGGAGAAAGCAGAAGAAAACCTGCGCTATGCCAATTTAGGATTTAAGGAAGGAGTCATTCCGACCAGTAACGTGCTGGAAGCACAAACTGCCTGGTTCTCGGCACAAGCCGGAAAGATAGACGCACAGATAGACGTCAAAATGAGTGAACTTTATTTGAACAAATCAATGGGAATTTTAAAATAATACAGATATATGGAAAAGACTCAACGCAACAATATCATGCTGGCTTTCTTTACATTGTTAGCCGTAATCGTTATCGTCAGCATCATCGGATTCTTCACCTTAGGAAAAGGTCCTGAAATCATACAAGGCCAGGCTGAAGCCACAGAATACAGGGTATCGAGCAAGGTACCGGGACGTATCCTGAAATTCTTTGTCAGCGAAGGAGATAAAGTGAAAGCGGGTGATACACTGGCTATTCTGGAGGCTCCGGATGTAATGGCTAAATTATCGCAGGCACAAGCTGCCGAACAGGCTGCACAGGCACTGAACGAGAAGGCCCTGCGAGGTACAAGAAGCGAGCAACTGCAGGCTGCATACGAAATGTGGCAGAAAGCCAAAGCAGGACTGGAGATTGCCGAAAAATCATACAACCGTGTGAACCGCCTGTACGAAGAAGGGGTGATGACCGCACAGAAAAGAGATGAAGCAAAAGCACAATACGATGCCATGAAGGCGACCGAACGTGCTGCCAATGCACAGTACACAATGGCCAAGAATGGTGCACAACGCGAAGACAAGGCCATGGCTGCCGCACAGGTAGAACGTGCCAAAGGAGCTGTAGCCGAGGTTTCTTCTTACGTATCGGAAACTTACTTAGTAGCTGCTGCCGATGGAGAAGTGGCCGAAATCTTCCCGAAAGTAGGTGAACTGGTTGGTACAGGAGCTCCCATCATGAACGTAGCCCAACTGGATGACATGTGGGTGACATTCAACGTACGTGAGGATTTTCTGAAAGACTTCACCGTAGGAAGCAAGATTAAAGCCTACGTTCCTGCCCTGGAAAAAGAAGCTGAGTTCCAGGTGACAGTCATGAAGGACTTAGGTACGTATGCCGCATGGAAAGCCACCAAGACCACCGGTCAGTTTGACCTGAAGACTTTTGAAGTAAAGGCAAAACCCGTACAGCCTGTAGAAAATTTACGTCCGGGTATGTCTGCTATCATTGAAAAATAAATCCACATGTCGACAACCACCTATCAATGTTACCTGAAAGTGATGCGAAGAGAAATTCTCCGCATTGCCACCAAGCCGATGTACCTGTTCTGCATGGTCATCGCTCCATTGTTCTGTTTCCTGTTTTTCACTACCCTGATGGAAAACGGGCTGCCGACCAATCTGCCTGCAGGAGTGGTGGACCTCGACAATACCGCCACGACACGCAACATTATCCGCAACCTGGACGCGTTTCAGCAGACCCAGATTGTAGCGCATTACCCAAGTGTCACAGAAGCAAGACAGGCCGTGCAGCGCGGAGAGATTTATTCATTCTATTACATTCCGAAAGGAACGACCGAAGAAGCCCTTGCCAGCAGACAGCCTAAGGTATCTTTCTATGTCAACTATTCTTACCTGATAGCAGGTTCCTTACTCTACAAGGACCAGAGAACCATGTCGGAGTTAGCCTCCGCGGCCGTGGGACAAGCAACCCTATTAGCCAAAGGAGCCACTGAAGACCAGGCACTTGCCTTCCTGCAACCGGTAGTCATTTCTACCCATGCACTGAACAACCCCTGGCTGAACTACTCGGTGTACCTGTGTAATACCTTGTTTCCGGGTATCCTGATGCTGCTCATTTTCCTGACTACCGTATATACCATCGGAACAGAATTAAAGGAAAAGACTTCAAAGGAACTGATGCAACTGGCCGATAACTCCATTGTGACGGCACTGGTAGGGAAATTGATTCCTCAAACCGTGACGTTCTTCATCATGGCTACGTTCTATAATGTGTACTTATACGGATTTCTGCACTATCCGTGTCACAGCGGGATTTTCCCGATGCTGTTAGCCGGACTGCTGCTGGTACTTGCCTCACAAGCATTCGGCGTATTCCTTTTCGGCTTGTTCGGCTCACTCCGTCTGGCATTGAGTGCAGCTTCTCTGTGGGGAGTCATTTCATTCTCCATCTCGGGATTCACCTTCCCGGTCATGGCGATGCACCCTACACTGCAGGCTTTATCCGTCTTGTTCCCCTTGCGGCATTATTTCCTGCTCTACGTAAATCTGGCCTTAAACGGTTATCCGGTCATTTATGCCTGGCATGCCGTTACCGCCCTGCTGCTGTTCATGCTCCTGCCTTTCTTCTTCCTGAAAAGAATACGCACGGCCATGCTGCATTATGTCTATATTCCTTAACCCTTTGCGTTCATGAAAAAAGAATCGTTAAAACAAACCATACAACAAGGCTTTGCAGGTCTCTTCCATATATGCAAGCAGGAACTGAAAGCCGTTTTCAAAGACCAGGGCGTACTGATTTTCTTCTTGCTTGTTCCGCTGGCCTATCCGCTGGTATATGCCTTTATTTATACCAATGAGGTGGTACGCGAAGTGCCTGTAGCGGTAATAGACAACAGTAACACGGCACTCAGCCGCCAGTTTATCCGTACGGTTGATGCAAGCGCCGATGTGCATATCCAGTCGCATTGTGCGGATATGGAAGAAGGGAAAAACCTGCTGAAAGAAACAAGGGTATATGGCATTCTCTACATTCCGGAAAGTTTCAGCAAAGACATCGCTTCCGGAAAACAAACCACAGTCAGTATTTACTGTGACATGAGCGGTATGCTATACTACAAAGCACTGGTATTGGCAAGTACCAACGCTTCACTCACCTTAAATAAAAAAATCCAGATACAGCGAATGGGAAATACAACGGAACGGCAGGATGAGGTCAGTACGGCTCCCATTGAATACGAAGATGTATCGCTATTCAACCCGCAAGACGGATTTGCCAGCTTCCTGATTCCGGCTGTGCTCATCCTGATTATACAGCAGACGCTATTGTTAGGTATCGGACTTTCAGCGGGAACCGCCCGTGAGAATAACCGCTTCAAAGACTTGGTCCCCATCAGCCGGCAGTATCAGGGTACGCTCCGCATCGTAGGCGGAAAGTCATTGGCTTATTTCCTGATTTATGCATTAGTAGCTGCGTATGTGCTCTGCCTTGTACCGCAACTGTTTGATTTGGTACAAATTGCACAGCCTATGACCTTGCTGGCTTTTGTGGTGCCTTACATCTTGGCATGTATTTTCTTTGCGATGACCTGCTCCATCTTTATACACCACAGAGAGTCGTGTCTGATGATTTATGTCTTCACCTCCGTGCCGCTCCTGTTTATCTCCGGAATCTCCTGGCCGGGAGCTGCCGTACCTACGTTCTGGAAAGTATTCTCCTGGATATTCCCATCTACGTTCGGTATCAACGGGTTTGTAAGAATCAACAACATGGGCGCAACTCTTCCGGAAGTGTTAGTCGAATATCAGGCACTTTGGATACAAGCTATCGTATATTTCTTCACAACCTGCATTGTTTACCGGCGACAAATCATATTGAGCCGCCGACATGCCATGGAACGCCTGCGTATGTTCAGGCTACGAAAACTGGTTGCCAAGACATCCAAATAACCAAACTTTAGTTCAATTATCCGGCTTCGTAAATTTTACCAGGCCGGATAATTTATCTTTATTAACACCTGAACAAGAGTGAATACCCCAGAATACTCGTAGCTTTGCGAATATTTATAAACAAGCTTATGAAACACCTTATTTATATATTCGCCGGGCTGATATGTTGCATGGTTACATTGCCTCAAGTGGGGGCTTCTCCATTGGAAAACAAGAAACAGCGTTTCCGAATCACCGTACTGAATACCGGGGGAGAGCCGCAACAAGGTATCATTCTGAAAGTGGCAGGCTACAGCAGCGAGTATATCAGCGACGAACAAGGTCTCATCGATTTCGAACAATCCATTGACAACAATTACGTCCGTACTGCCAATTTTTACTTCCCGACAGATAAGAACAGAACAGTCAAATCCTTGCGACTGGACGAAGCAGCACAAGATACGATTATCCGCATAGACCGTCCGGAGGATTTGGCACGCTTCAAGCAAAGCGGTAAGACATTACTGGTAAACGGCGTGCTGAAAGAAGGAGGCAAGCCCGTTCCTCATGCAGAAATCAGCATCCAGGGAACTGGGAAACGCACATTCTCTAATGTGCAGGGCGAATTCAGCATTGAAGCAGATTACAGTCACCTGATTATGATACGGGCAGAACGCATGGAAAACAAGTATCTCGACATCGAGTCTTTCTTGCAGAACCCTAACCAGCCGTTGGAAATACGAATGACCAAGAAAGGAGCTGACCGGGTGTATCACGTAGTAGAGAAGATGCCAGAATATCCCGGAGGCATGAAGGCCTTCTTCAACTATATCAGAAGAAAGGCGCATACCACGGAACTGGCTGAAGAAACTCAGAAAGAAGGTGCGGTCATGATTCAATTCATTGTAGAAAAAGACGGCAGTATCACTTCCCCTAGCATTGTAAGAGGGCTGGACGCACGCCTGGATACGGCCGCTTTGGATGCCATCATAGTGATGCCCGACTGGATTCCAGCACAGGAACACGGAGTTAACGTACGCTGTAAATATTCTGTTCCGGTTCCTTTCAAGAAGCCGAAACCAGCTCCTCCTGTGGCTCCGAAACCCACTCCTGAAATAAAGAAAGACAGTATCGCGGTACCTTCAGTTCCTGCTGACTCTCTTGCACAGGATACGATTCTTCAGGTTATCCCTATGCCATCTGCAGACTCACTCGTCACAGATACACTGATCACGGATACAACTTTAGTAGCCTCTGCTGACAGCATAGCCATACAAAAAGAAACAGCTGCCTCATTGTCTACTTCTGAAGCCACAGAAGTCAAACCGAAAAAACGGAACTTCATCGTTCGTTTCTTCCGCTGGCTGTTCGGCATCAAAGACAAGGAAAATACGCCCGCAGAGTCCAAGGAAGAAAAAACATCCGAAGTTGTACCGGAAGAAGGAATTCAGAAAGAAGAATAAATGTAAAACTTAAATAACACAGTCATGAAAAAACTTTTTGTACTTTTTTATGCGCTAATGTGCCTGGTTACTCTGCAGGCGCAAAAGGTAACGCTACAAGATGTAGCCAACGGCACCTATCGCGCACAAAGTATACAGGGATTAAAACCGATGCTGGACGGTGAACATTACACCCAAATCAGCAAGGATCACAAACGAATCGTCAAATACTCTTTTAAGACCGGTAAAGAGGTAGCTACCATCTTTGACGTAGCCACTGCCCGCAACCACAAGCTGAAAAGTTTCGATGACTATATCATGTCACCGGACGAAAGCTTGATATTGATTCAAACGGAAACCAAGCCGATTTACCGTCGTTCATTCACAGCTGTATATTATATATACAATGTGAGAAACCGTACACTTGAACCTTTGTCAAACAACGGTCCGCAGCAGGTTCCTTTGTTCTCACCCGACAGTCACCAGATTGCATTTGTGCGCAACAACAACATTTACCTTATCAAACTGCTTTTCGGTAACAGCGAATCGCAGGTAACGAAAGACGGAGAATATAACAAGGTGCTCAACGGTATTCCTGACTGGGTATATGAAGAAGAATTCAGCTATAACCGCGCCTTCGATTTCAGTGCAGATAGTAAAATGATTGCATACGTCCGCTTCGATGAAAGCCAGGTTCCCATGTACTCTTTCCCATGGTACAAGGGTATGGCTCCGGAAAAAACAGAATATACCACCTATCCGGGAAGCTATGACTACAAATATCCCAAAGCAGGAGTTGTAAATTCCAAGGTTAGCGTACATTCTTTTGACATAAAAAGTCGTGTAACCCGTAAAATGGAACTTCCTGTAGATTCTGACGGTTATGTACCTCGCATCAAATTCACCGATGATCCGGAAAAGCTGGCCATCATGACATTGAATCGCCACCAGAACCGCTTCGACCTTTATATGGCCAACCCACGCAGTGCCATCTGCAAAGTAGCCATCCGCGACGAAGCAGAACAGTACATTAAAGAGCAAGCCTATTCAGACATTGCATTCTACCCGGAACACATCGTCATGATGAGTGAACGGGATGGATACAACCACCTTTACCTGTACACCATTGGAGGAAACCTGGTGAAACAAATCACAAAAGGAGAATTTGAAGTAAAAGATTTCCTGGGATGGGACCAGAAAGCAAATGTTTTCTATTACACCAGCAACGAAGGAAGCCCCTTGCGCACTGCGGTGTACAAGATTGACGGAAAAGGTAAAAAGACCAAACTTTCTACACGTACCGGAACAAACAGTGCATTGTTCAGCAAAAACCTGAATTATTACATCAATACGTATTCCAGTGCGCAGACTCCTACTCTTATCACACTGAACAACAACAAGGGTCAGGAAATGGCTACACTGCTTGACAACAAAGAACTGAAAAGCAAAACAGCTCAGCTGAACATGCCGACAAAAGAGTTTTTCTCTTTCAAGACCAGCGAAGGAGTAGAACTGAACGGTTGGATGATGAAACCAGCCAACTTCAATCCTTCCAAGAAATATCCGGTAATCATGCACCAATATAGTGGTCCCGGTTCTCAGCAAGTACTCGACAAGTGGGGTATCGGAAGCTTCAGTGACGGGGGTATGTTTGAAGCCGTAATGTGCGACAAAGGTTATATCATGGTCTGCGTAGACGGACGTGGTACCGGAGGTAGAGGAGCTGTATTCGAAAAATGTACGTACCTTTCTATCGGTGTGAAAGAAGCTACCGACCAGGCTGAAGCAGCTAAATACCTCTCTACTCTGCCTTACGTAGATGGAAGCCGTATTGGCATTTGGGGCTGGAGCTATGGAGGATACAACACGTTGATGTCAATGAGCGAAGGTTCTGGCGCATTCAAGGCCGGAGTTGCCATTGCCGCTCCGACAGACTGGAGATTCTATGACTCAGTCTATACCGAACGTTTCATGCGCACACCGAAAGAAAACGGTGACGGTTATCAGGCTTCTTCTGCCATCAGCCGTGCATCCAAGCTAAAAGGAAAACTGTTGCTCATCCATGGAAGTGCAGACGACAACGTACACTTGCAGAATTTCATGGAGTACAGTGAAGCACTGGTACAGGCAAACATCCAGTTTGATACACAGATTTACACCAACCGTAACCACAGCATCTTCGGAGGAAATACCCGCAACCACCTGATGAACAGAGTGGCTAATTTCTTCCTGCAGAACCTATAATATTTCATTTTAGCAGATGACACCAGCCACCAAAAACTGGTGTCATCTGTTTTTCTTTGTTCTTTTATCTTACCACTATGACACACATCAGAAAGCCTGATTGGCTAAAAATCCAGATTGGCACCAATGCCCGATATACTGAAACCAAACGCATTGTAGATACTCATAAGCTTCATACCATCTGCAGCAGCGGACGCTGTCCCAACTTAGGTGAGTGCTGGGGAAAAGGAACCGCCACCTTCATGATTGGAGGAGCCATCTGTACCCGTTCCTGCAAGTTCTGCAATACACAAACCGGAAGACCTCTCCCATTGGACCTGGAGGAACCGCTCAGAGTGGCCCAGTCCATCCAACTCATGAAGCTTGACCACGCGGTCATCACTTCTGTCGACCGGGATGATTTAAAGGATTTAGGTGCCTCACACTGGGCTGCTACCCTGATGGCTATCCGAAAATTGTGTCCTGACACCACCATAGAGGCACTTATTCCCGATTTTCAAGGCCACAGCGAATTATTGCAGCAGGTCATTGAAACACGTCCCGATATTCTTTCACACAACCTGGAAACCGTCCGCTGTCTCAGCCCACAGGTCAGAAGTGTAGCAGATTATGATACCAGCCTGAAAGTTATCCGTCAAATTGCAGACAATGGACTAAAAGCCAAATCCGGTATCATGGTAGGACTGGGAGAAACCACAGAAGAAGTAGAAGAAACGATGGATGACCTGCTACAGAACGGTTGCCAGATACTGACCATCGGACAATACCTGCAACCAACTGCCAAGCATTATCCGGTAGCAGAATACATCCATCCAGACCAGTTCAAGAAATTTAAAGAGATAGGTGAAGCCAAAGGATTTGAAATTGTAGAAAGCGGTCCGTTGGTACGTTCTTCTTACCATGCTGAAAAACATCTCCGCAGACAATGAACAATTTTCTTTTTCCATTTGTTGCAATTTTATCAACAGATGCTTTTCAACGATGAATCTATTGCTCAAATACAAAGATAAAATTGTATCATTTGGATTGCTTCCTATCATTATCACACTGATAGGCATTCATCTGTTCCCAACGACCGCCATGTTGGGAACAGGACTTGCTATCAGCATTGCGGGACTGCTTTACGATGTGTTGCGCCTGAAAGGGCTTAATTTCTTTCTTTTACAGGGAACTATCGGAATCGGTGTCTGCTTCCTTTTAAGACTGTTCACCGGATATGAATACATCCCTAAGAACAGTCTGACTCCTTCATTGGAATTCATGCTGTTAGTATGTGCCTTCATCCATGTGACGGCTCCGGAAATTTATCGGAATTTCTTAAGAAAGTTTCATCTGAACTTCACTTCCTCCTATTTACTGGAAGCAAAGATAATCGTGATTTTTTCCAGTATCCACTTAATTGTATTGTTTTTCCTCTACAACAAGCTGATTCCCTTTTCTCCTGAAAATAACTTTGGAATCATCTATTTGATTCCTACACTTATTTACGTAATATGTCTGGTCATTAACATCGTAGGAATACAGATTGCTGCCACACAATCACCACGAGAGCAACATATCATACGAATTGTTCCTATCTGCAACGGGAAAATATATCTTACCCCGCATACAGAAAACACAACAATTTGGGATGCTCCTATCAAGACTTTATTTGACGGACCGTTAAGAAAAAGCCAACGTCACGCAAAGAACCTGGTAAAAAAACATCAGTCAACTTCTCACACCACACATAAGAAGAAGTTTTTTCCAAGACTCATCCTCAGCTACCGTACACAAGGCAGTACACCGGCTTTCGTGCAGTTATATATACTTCCCGTCAGCCATGAAGATGAATTCAAACTCTCGGAAGGCTACTTCTTTACTTGTGAAGACATCAGACAAAATCCGGAAAAATTCAGCCACGAGCTAAGAATTGAATGTGACCGCCTCCACATGGTGGCCCAGATATGGAAAGAGTTCAAATAAAATGTTATTTATAAATCAGGAAGATACAAGGAATCTTATTCAGTTCCGGTAACTTTCCCTTCCATTCCTTAACGGTTTTGGTCTGGATAAATTCTCCTTCACAAGTTATATTGGCTGCAATACACAATTTCGTTTGCGGACGACAAGTTTTCAAGATGTCTTCCAACATCTTATGATTGCGATAAGGAGTTTCGATAAACAATTGAGTCTGGTTCTCGGAATAGACACGTGCCTCCAACTCTTTTAAACGGCGCATGCGGTCGGCCGGTTCTATCGGCAGATACCCATGAAAAGCAAAACTCTGTCCGTTAAATCCTGAGCCCATCACTGACAAGATGATGGAAGAAGGTCCTACCAGAGGAACCACCTTAAAATTCCGCTTCTGGGCAATAGCTACCACATCGGCTCCCGGATCGGCCACAGCCGGACAGCCAGCTTCAGAAATAACTCCCATGGAGTGTCCCTCTGCAAGCGGAGCAAGATAACCCGATATAGCTTCCGGAGAAGTATGCTTGTTCAACGGATAAAAAGTAAGCTCATCAATGCAAATATCCGCATCCACCTTTTTCAGGAAACGGCGTGCCGAACGCACATCTTCCACTATAAAATGCTTTATATTGACAATTATCTCCCGATTATAAGAGGGTAAAACCTTTTCGATAGCCGTATCACCTAAAGTAACAGGCAACAAATACAATGCAACTTCCATAAGGAATCTTTAAGTCAATCAGTTTAATTCTTTTATCATTCCAGAATAATCCGTACATTCCAACAAACTCTTTAGGGTCATTTTCGGATGATTCTTCATATAGCGCTCTATCACCTTCATGCCCAGCCATATTCCCAAGAAAGGAGGAGTCTTTTCACCGTTAAACAGAAGCCGTGTGTTAGAAGATACATACGAGCGAATAATCATTGGATCGGTAGTCCTCATATAATGGTTCTGACGGATTTCCTCCCAAAGTTCTTTTTCGTGCTGCTCGCACCATTTTATTTCTTCCTTGGAGTAGCCCAAAGCCGTTTTGCCACTTCCATTTCCTTCAAGAATAGTTTCCACAGTCCAGGCTATTTTCCCCCGATACAGCAGAATATCCATCAAAGAACGATGACCTTCCTGCCACAAGAAAGGATATTGGCCCAGCAAATAAAAGGTAAAACAATCAGGCACGATGTATTCCGGCGACATCGAGCGTCGCTGGTTTGCGTAATAATACTTTTGATAGAGAGGATAGTCACTCCCCATATACTTGTCCAGACTGATTCCCAAAATACTGTCTCCAACAACGACAGACTGATTCAGGGCAGAAATCTGTGTATAAATCTGCGGAACCGGCAACTCATGAATTTCTTTTTTCAGGTTGCTGAATCCCTGTGTCAGACGCTGTTCAAGGCTGCTCACGTCCTTAAACTTCTCTCCCACATCTTCCATTAAATGTACCAATATGGAATCTGAGAAATAGGCACACAAACGGTCGTTCATGTCTACCATATCCACAGAACCCAAATCAAGCACTTCCTCTATCAGCAGACGGGTCTCCTGGGCAAATTCAGTATTCATCCGCTGCAAGGAAAAGAAACTGTTCTGCACAGTTGCTTCATACTGCAAGCGGTCATATCGAGCTATCTTTATTCCTGAAAACGAAAAATCGTCTTTCTGCTTGTCAGAACGACAAGCAGAAAAGACGATTATACTCAGTAATATAAAAATAAGCCGATACATTCAATATTATCCGTAAATTATATTGCCATTGGCATCTTTATATTCATCTAGCCCCTTTTCATAAGTTGCCATAGCTCTCAAGCTCATACCTACGCTGGAAAAACCACCATCGTGGAACAAGTTCTGCATAGTCACCTTACGAGTCAGGTCAGAGAACATTACGATACAATAATCAGCACATTCATCAGCCGATGCATTGCCCAGAGGAGACATACGGTTAGCAAAGTCAAACAACTTGTCCATACCTTTCACACCCGATCCGGCAGTAGTCATAGTCGGTGACTGAGAGATAGTATTGATACGTACATGGTGTTCACGTCCGTAAATATAACCGAAACTACGAGCAATTGATTCCAGCAAAGCCTTTGCGTCTGCCATATCATTATAACCATAGAATGTACGCTGTGCAGCCACATAACTCAAAGCTACGATAGAACCGTATTCATTGATGGCATCCAACTTCTTGGCAGATTGAATCATTTTATGGAATGAAACAGCTGAAATATCCAATGTTTTACTCAACATGTCATAGTCCAAATCGTCGTAAGTACGTTTTTTACGAACATTTGGAGACATACCGATAGAATGAAGTACAAAGTCAATCTTTCCGCCCAATACCTCCATTGAACGCTTAAAGACATTTTCCAAATCTTCTACAGAGGTAGCGTCAGCCGGAATCACTTCACAGTTTAATTTTTCCGCCAAAGCAGAGACCTCACCCATACGTACTGCTACAGGGGTATTAGAGAGTGTGATAACGGCACCTTCTTCTACAGCCTTTTCTGCCACTTTCCAAGCGATAGACTGTTCGTTCAGTGCACCAAAAATAATACCTCTTTTTCCTTTCAGCAAATTATAACTCATATTATTTTCAATTATAAATTTGGGGCAAAGATACAAACTTTATTTACACTATTTACATTTATTGAGGCAAAATATTTAATCACGTAAAATTATGCTCAGTTTTTTCACTGATAAAATCAAAAATTGCAAGCGTATATCAAACAGAAAGCTTATTTTTGCATCCTGAATAAAAAAGGTTTTTCATAATATTATTTAGGTTAGAATTAGATTTATTATCCTCCTGCATGTCCCCTGTGAAGGCAGCATGTTCAGGAGGATAATAGCTTAAAGAAACATACGTGAATCACATTAATCTTATATATAAACACATTATTACAATGAAAAAGTTTCCCACTCTTTGCCTCGCTATCATCTACAGCGGGAGTATGCTTTTTGCCCAGACGGCAGAAAAGACCATTAAAGTGATTGTTGAAAATCCTTGGAATACAGCTAAAACCGACGAACCTGTAGTAATTGATATTCATTCTTTAAATACAGGATTCACCGTTAAATCGGCCGTTGTGAAAGAAGGGAACAATGAAATACCTTCACAGTTGGACGATTTAAACTTCGATTTAAGAGCTGATGAACTGGCTTTCGTGACTAATTTGCCGGCGCAATCCAAAAAAGTATTCACCCTGACTCTTTCCTCTGCCAAAACAAACAAGACCTATCCAGCCCGTGTGTTTGCAGAAATGCTGTTCCGCACAGCCAAATCAAATGAATACGCTCATGGCACAGCTGTATATGCTCCGGGCGACAGCTACACTTACACTATTCTGCAGCATCACGGCATTGCGTTCGAAAGTGAACTAGTGGCCTACCGTATCTATTTTAACGAGAAACAGACAACCGATTTATACGGAAAGTTCAACAAAGGTCTGGAAATAGAAGAAAGCATGTTCTATCCTACAGACGAACAATTACAAAAAGGATTCGGAGATGACGTGATTCTGGTAAGAGGCAGTTGCGGAGCCGGAACATTAAGAGGATGGGACGGTTCACAAGCTACCGACATTCAGCCTGTGGCCTTCCGCGGACAACGCCTCATCGCCAGCGGTCCGGTACGTACCATTGCCGACGCTGAAGTAAAAGGTTGGGAATACCTAGGAAAGGAACTGAATATGATTAACCGTTACACACTATATGCCGGACATCGCGACGCACAAATAGATGTATTGTTTGACCAGCCTTTAGATAAAGAGACCTTCTGCACAGGAGTGCAAAACATCGGTTACAGTGCTACCATGTATTCAGACCACGAGGGACTGGTTGCCAGCTGGGGAACCGACTGGCCCGTAGGCGACACCATCAAATACAAAAAAGAAACAGTCGGTCTGGCGACTTATATTCCAAAGAAATACATCAGAAAGGAAGCTAAAGACAAGGAAAACTTCCTGTACACCGTCAGCGCCCCCCAAGAAAAGAGTTTCCGGTACTACACCATGTTTACTTCACGTAAGGAAAAATTCGGATTCCCTGATTCAAAAACATGGTTCTCTTACGCACAAGAATGGAAAAAATCCCTTGAACAGCCCTGCAAAATAACCATCGAAAAATAAGAATAAAAAATCAGCCCCGACAAATTGCCGGGGCTGATTTTTTATTCTTATAAATACATTAGTTTTCTTTTACTTCCCATCCCAATGCACTTGCACCCAATACAGCTGCATCTGCATCTTTCAACTGAGAAAGCAACAATTTTGTTTTTCCTGCATAAATCTTCAGGATGTTTTCATCAATAGCTTTCTGAATCGGTTTCATGATGTAATCACCTGACTTAGCCAAACCACCGAACAATACAATTGCTTCAGGACTTGAGAAAGCAATAAAGTCAGCCAAAGCCTGTCCCAAAATACGACCAGTAAATTCAAAAATGTCCTGAGCCAGCTTGTCACCCTTCACAGCTGCATCATATACATCTTTTGACTGAATTTCATCTGCCGGAATATTTCTCAACAAACTGGGTTCTGTGCGCTGTACCAAAAATTCGCGTGCTGTACGAGCCACACCTGTGGCAGAACAGTAAGTTTCCAAACATCCCTTACGACCACATCCACATGCACGACCGTTACGATCAACGATCACATGACCCAATTCACCGGCAAATCCATCATGACCATAAACCAGCTGTCCGTTGATTACGATACCACTACCTACACCAGTTCCCAAGGTAATCATGATAAAATCTTTCATACCACGTGCAGCACCATAAGTCATTTCACCGATAGCAGCCGCATTGGCATCGTTAGTCAGTGCAGTCGGAATACCCAGACGTTCTTCAAACATTGAAGCCAGAGGAATGATTCCTTTCCAAGGCAAGTTAGGTGCAAATTCAATAGTACCGCTATAGTAGTTTCCGTTAGGAGCACCCACTCCCATACCTTTTATCTTTTCAGCTCCACCAAACTGCGAAAGCAGAGGGAGAAGTTTCTTACATACAGCATCAACGTAGTCTTCGATGTTATCATATTGCTGTGTTTTGACAGAATCAGAAGCCAACACATTACCACGTGAGTCAACTACACCAAAAACAGTGTTTGTTCCGCCAATGTCCATACCTACCACATAAGGTTTTTCCATGTTTATTGTCATGACATTTCTCTATTTAGGGTTAATTATCTACGGACAAAAGTAAATAATCAGTAAAAACAGAGCAAATTTTTAACGCATTATTTTTCGAAGCTTTTCACTTTTCTTATTTTTGCGAGACCTGATAAATCAATAAATTCACACAAACCAAATGATACACTTAGAAAACGTTCACAAAACCTATTACAACGGTACTCCCCTTCATGTACTTAAAGGTATCAACCTTCATATTGACAAAGGAGAATTCGTTTCCATCATGGGTTCTTCCGGTTCCGGAAAGTCTACCCTTCTGAACATCTTAGGCATCTTAGACAACTATGATTCAGGAGAATATTACCTGAACGATGTACTGATTCGTGACCTGAGCGAAAGCAAGGCTGCCGAGTACCGCAACCGTATGATCGGCTTCATCTTCCAGTCATTTAATCTTATTTCTTTCAAGAACGCCATGGAGAATGTAGCCCTTCCCTTATTTTATCAAGGTGTAAGCCGGAAAAAGCGCAACCTGTTAGCCATGGAATACCTGGATAAATTAGGATTGAAAGAATGGGCACACCACCTCCCGAATGAAATGTCGGGCGGACAAAAACAACGTGTTGCCATTGCACGCGCATTAATTTCAAAGCCTGAAATCATTTTGGCAGACGAACCCACCGGAGCACTGGACAGTAAGACTTCGGTAGAAGTCATGCAGATTCTAAAGGAACTGCACGAGAAAGAAGGACTGACCATCGTAGTGGTCACCCACGAAAGCGGAGTCGCCAACCAGACCGATAAGATTATCCATATCAAGGACGGACTGATAGAGCGCATAGAAGACAACATTGACCACAATGCATCTCCATTTGGCAAAAACGGATTCATGAAATAAAACACCAGCCATGACAGAATTAATACAAGAAATCTACGGAACCATCATGCGCAATAAATTGCGCACCCTGCTGACCGGCTTTTCCGTAGCATGGGGCATCTTCATGCTGATTGTATTATTGGGAGCCGGAAACGGCCTTATCCATGCCTTTGAGAACCAGTCGAAAGGCATGATTATGAACTCCATGAAAATCTATCCGGGCATGACCTCACAACCTTACAAAGGAATGAAAGAGGGCCGCAGCATTTACCTGAAAGAGAGTGACCGCAAACTCACCGCCACTTCATTTCCTGACCACATCATCCAAACCGGTGCCACCGTCAGCAAAAGTGATGTCATTCTTACTTACGGAAAAGAAGCACTCAGCATCGGAATCAACGGAGTTTTTCCTAATTATCCTTCACTTGAAGCCATCAAGATTAAAGAAGGACGCTTCGTCAATGCACGCGATATGGAGGAACGGCGAAAAATTATCGTACTGCATGAAAAAACGGTAAAGAACCTTTTTCCTCACACTTCTCCTATCGGGAAATACCTGAACGCACAAGGTGTACCCTATCAGGTGGTAGGTATCTATACCGACCAGAACAGTTTTTCGCCTTCTGCTCTCGTGCCATTCACTACCCTGCAAACCATCTATCAGAAGGGTGACAGTATAGACAACATCACATTTACGACCAAAGGGCTAGCCGATGAACCGACCAACGAACAATTTGAAGCGAAATACCGGCAGGCTTTAGGACTGAAGAAACAGTTCTCGCCTACCGACGAAGGAGCCATCTGGATATGGAACCGCTTTACGCAATACCTGCAACAGCAGACAGCTACCCAAATCCTGCATACCGCCATCTGGGTAATCGGAATCTTTACCTTACTCAGCGGCATCGTAGGAGTGAGTAACATCATGCTGATTACCGTCCGCGAACGCACGCACGAATTCGGCATCCGCAAAGCCTTGGGGGCCAAACCCGCTTCCATTCTCTGGCTGATTATCTCGGAAAGTGTGACTATCACGACTTTCTTCGGCTATATTGGCATGGTGGCAGGCATTGCCGTGACAGAATACATGAATCAGGTAGCTGGTAAACAGACCATGGATATGGGCGTCTTTTCGATGACCTTTTTCGAAAACCCGACTGTAGACTTGTCCATCGCCATAGAAGCTACTTTGACATTAGTTATCGCCGGTACGCTGGCCGGACTTTTCCCAGCAAGAAAAGCAGCCAGAATCCGACCCATTGAAGCACTTAGAGCAGATTAATCATGAGACGATTTGATTTAGATACATGGGAAGAGATTCTTCTCACTATCACCCGCAACAAAACCAGAAGCTTCCTGACTGCCTTCGGTATTTTCTGGGGAATATTCATGCTGATTTCCCTGATGGGAGGTGCCAAAGGGCTACAGCAAATGCTTTCGCGCCAGTTTGAAGGCTTTGCCACCAATTCAGGTTTTCTGGGTACAAACAAGACGAGCAAGGCCTACAAAGGTTTTCAGCAAGGCAGATACTGGGACTTGGAAAACAAGGATGTGGAACGTGTGAGAAAACAGGTCAGCGAACTGGAAACCGTGACTGCTACCCTTGCCAAATGGGGCATCAATGCCATTTATAATGAAAATAAAACCTCAGGTACGCTGAAAGGACTTTATCCGGAATACCAGAAAATAGAAGAGCCCAACATCGTGTTCGGACGGTTCATCAATGACATTGACATACGCGACCAGCGGAAAGTCTGCGTGATTGGAAAGCGTATTTACGAGACTTTGTTTCCGGGAGGAGAAGACCCTTGCGGAAAATTCATTGAGGTCAACGGCATCTATTACCGGGTAATCGGAGTAAGCATGGCGGTAGGAAACATTTCCATACAAGGACAGTCCGAAACGTCGGTCATCATCCCGTTTTCCACCATGCAACAGAACTATAACTTCGGACAGAACGTGCAGCTGCTCTGCTATACGGCCCGTAAAGGATACTCCATCAGTGAAGTAGAGAAAAAGGTAGAGCAAGTGGTCAAAAAAGCACACCTGATTCATCCGGACGACGGACAGGCCGTTATTCTGGTCAACGCTGAAGCCATGTTCAGCATGGTAGACAACCTGTTTTCCGGCATCCGGATTTTGGGATGGATGGTCGGTCTCGGCACCCTGCTGGCAGGAGCCATCGGTGTAAGCAACATCATGATGGTTACGGTTAAGGAACGAACCACCGAAATCGGCATACGCCGCGCCATCGGGGCACGCCCGAACGACATTCTGTCGCAGATTCTTTCCGAGAGTATGGTACTGACCATCCTGGCAGGTATGGCCGGCATTTCCTTTGCCGTCTTCCTGTTGAACCTGACAGAAATGGGAACCTCCACCCCGACCTCTCCCACCGAATTTCAAATCAGTTTCTGGCAGGCAATCGGTGCTTGTGCTCTCCTCCTGATTTTAGGACTGTTAGCCGGACTGGCTCCTGCCTACCGGGCCATGAGCATCAAACCCATTGAAGCCATACGCGACGAATAAATAAAACCACAAGACAAACAAAAAACCAAAGTTGATATGAAAAAGTACATCAAGATTATTTCGCTGGTGCTAATTGCACTCATCTTTATCGGCACATTTGTATTCCTTTATCAGAAATCGCAGCCGAAAGATACGGCCTACGATATTCTCCACACCCAAACCACCGACTTGGCACAAATCACCGTGGCTACCGGAAAAATTGAGCCACGCGATGAGGTGCAAATCAAACCGCAGATTTCCGGTATCATATCCGAAGTCTACAAGGAAGCCGGAGAAACGGTGAAAAAAGGAGAAATCATCGCCAAAGTCAAGGTAATCCCCGAATTAGGTTCGCTCAACTCTGCCGAAAGCCGTGTACGCCTGGCCGAAATCAACGGCCGTCAGGCAGAAACCGACCTGGAGCGTATGGAAAAGCTTTACCAGAGCAAACTGGTGAGCAGCGAGGAATACGAAAAGACTTTATTAGCAGCCAAACAAGCCAGAGAAGAACTCCAGGCAGCCAAAGACAACCTGGAAATCGTGAAAGAAGGTATCACCAAAAGCAGTGCCTCCTTCAGCAGCACGCTGATTCGTTCTACGATTGACGGACTGATTCTGGATGTCCCCATCAAGGTAGGCAACTCGGTCATCATGAGCAATACGTTCAACGACGGTACCACCATCGCCACCGTAGCCGACATGAGCGACCTTATCTTCAGAGGTAACGTGGACGAAACAGAAGTGGGACGTATTCACGAAGGAACTCCTGTAAAAATCACCTTGGGAGCCTTGCAGGACATGAAATTCGATGCCGTACTGGAATACATCTCTCCTAAAAGCGTAGAAAATAACGGAGCCAACCAGTTCGAAATCAAGGCCGCCATCACGGTGCCCGACAGTATCACCATCCGCTCCGGCTACAGTGCCAATGCGGAAATCGAACTCCAGCGGGCCAACAATGCCCTGACCGTACCGGAAAGTGCCATCGAATTCAGCGGTGACTCCACTTTCGTATATGTACTGACGGACAGCGTACCGACACAGAAGTTTACCCGCCGTCAGGTACAGACCGGCATCAGCGACGGAGTGAACATCGAGATTAAAAGCGGGCTGAAAGCCAACGAATCGATTCGCGGACTTAAAAAAGAAATGTAAGCCATGAAAATCAATACAAAATTACTGACAGCACTGAGCATCAGCGTGCTGCTGGCCAATGGCACACAAGCACAGGAGGCATGGGACTTGACTCGCTGCATCGACTATGCCATTGCTCATAACCTGACCGTCAAACAACAGGAAGCCGCACGCGACAAAAGCGAAGTGGAACTGAACACCGCCAAATGGAGCCGTCTGCCCGACCTGAACGGTAGTGCCTCTCACTCTTTCAACTTCGGACGAAGCTTGCAGGCCAACAATACGTACCAGAGTATCAACACACAGAATACCGGCCTCAACCTGAGTACGAGCGTACCCTTGTTCACCGGTATGCAGATACCCAACAACATTGCGCTCTCCAAACTGAACCTGAAAGCGGCTACCGAAGATTTGAACAAGGCCAAAGAAGACATCAGCATTGAGGTAGCCTCTGCCTATCTGCAGGTGTTGTTCAACGAAGAACTGGTCAAGATAGCCCGGCAGCAGGTAGAGTTAAGTCAGGAAATGCTGGCACAAAAGGAGGCTTATTTCAAGAATGGAAAAGCATCTGAAGCGGAATGGTATGAAGCCAAGTCGCGCGTGGCACAAGACCAGTTGTCACTGGTGCAGGCCGAGAATGACTACCGTCTGTCTCTGCTCGATTTAAGCCAGTTGCTGGAACTGCCCTCTCCCGACAATTTCAGGATTGTCTCTCCCGACATCCAGCCTGAGCAGTTGTTCGGTACACTGACTCCTCCTGCCGAAATCTACAGTCAGGCCTTACTGACCAAGCCGTCCATCAAGGCTGCACAATACCGTCTGGAAGGAGCTGCACGCAGCATCCGCATTGCACAAAGTGCCTATTATCCGCAACTAAACTTCGGAGCCGGTCTGGGAACAAGTTATTATAATGTATCGGGAAGAGAAAATCCGAGCTTCCACTCTCAGCTGAAAGATAATTTCAGCCAGTATGTAGGACTCTCATTAAGCATTCCCATCTTCAACCGACTAAGCACACGTAACCGGGTACGTACAGCACGCCTTGAACAGACTACCTTAAACTGGCAACTGGAAGAAACCAAGAAGAAACTTTACAAGGAAATCCAGCAAGCCTACTACAATGCGGTCAATGCAGAAAGCAAATACCAGAGCAGTCAGGTGGCAGATGAAGCAGCAGAAGCTTCTTTTAAGCTGATGAAAGAAAAATACATGTACGGAAAAGCAAACGCTACGGAATACAACGAGGCACGGACCAACTGGATGAAAGCGGTGTCCGACTGCGTACAAGCTAAGTACGACTACCTGTTCCGTACCAAAATACTGGATTTTTATAAAGGAATTCCCCTTACACTAAAATAGAATAACATTCTACATATCAGCAAGTTGCACACTTTTAATCAAAACGTTTGAATTCCTCCTGAAAAACGCACTTGCGTTTGAAGGAAAACGTACTTGCGTTTTGATTAAAATGCACTTGTGTTTCAAGTAAAACGTACTTGCGTTTGAATCGAAACGCACTTGCGTTTTTTTACCCGAATAAATCCGGAATAATTTCCGGTAAATATCCGCTTCGGATTCGCCACTCCTGCGGGTACAAGTTATTGGCCCGGTTACCGATATTCTTGGCAAATCCTAATACCTGACCTTGATAAGTAAGTGTCACATACCCTCTCGGCACTTCCGGTGAAAGTACTACCGCTTCTTTCCGCAAATAAGCAATGGCCTGCGGGTAAGTCAGTTCAGCCATCGGGAACGAATCTCTCTCAAAAACGGTACTCATAGCCAGTGCATGCGAAGGCTGCCAGTCCTTTCCCTTCAATTCCCCTAAAGAAATTCCAGCATGCAGTATGCGTAACTGGCCCTTCAGCAGGTCATACGTATCTTTATAGGCAGCAGGAAAGGCCATCGCTTCACTGTCATTTACTTCAAACACATAGTCTCCGGCTCCCTGCACCCAGGCTTTCATCTCCTTTGGCACTTGAAGCGCAACCACCTTACCTCCTTTTCCTTTTTTGGAAGCCTTTCCACCGGTCTTTGTCCGCACACTCACCGCGGGTTCATCCGCTGTTTTCCGCAGCACTGCCATAAACAGACCTTCCCCCGTAGTCTTATGAGGCAAGAAACGGTAAACCGGAAACTCCGTACCGATCAGATTTCCCGTAATGTGCCAGTCCGGCTGCGTTTCCAAAGGAAGTACCTCTGCCCCCAATTCCTGTGCAATCCATGCCACATTGTCCTCATTTTCCTCCCGATTGTATGTACATGTGCTATAAATCAACAAGCCTCCGGTCTTCAGGCAAGGCCATATATCCCGTAAGATACGGCGCTGACGCTGCCAGCAGGTGTCCACATTCTCTATGCTCCACTCCTGCACGGCCACTTCATCCTTGCGGAACATTCCTTCCCCAGAACAGGGCACATCTGTCAGAATCACATCGAACAGCGGTCCTAATTCTGTAAAATCAGCCGGATCATTATTGGTTACAATCACCCCCGGATTTCCCCATTTTATCAGATTCTCAGCCAGCACCTGCGAACGGTTGCGCATCACCTCATTGGCCACCAGCAAGCTGCCTTCCGGAAGTACGCTACGGGCCAAGGTAGATTTCCCTCCCGGAGCCGCACACAAATCGAGCATCGTGACCGGCTCGTGCACATACTGACGCAACGCCTGTTCAAGGAACATGGACGAAGCTTCCTGCACATAATAACAGCCCGCATGAAACAAGGGGTCAAACGTAAACGACGGACGACCGGACAGGTAATATCCTTCGCAACACCAGGGCACAGAGGTGCTTTCCTGCGGAACAAGGTCACTTTTATCGGTATTCATACGAATACTGACAGGCGTATCTTTTTCCAATGCTTCGGTCAAAGCAGCAAACTCCGCATCTCCCAGCAACTCACGCGTACGGAGGATAAAATCAGAAGGTAAATTCATGTTTCCAGCAATTGATTACGGCGGCAAAAATACAAAAAAATTAGCTACCTTTGCACAAACAAAAAAATCCAATCATGAAACAATATCTCGATTTGTTGCACCGCATCCGTACGGAAGGAGTACGAAAAGAAGACCGTACCGGAACGGGCACCATCAGCGTGTTCGGACATCAGATGCGCTTCAACCTGGAAGAGGGCTTCCCGCTTGTCACGACCAAGAAACTTCACTTGAAATCCATCATCCATGAACTGCTCTGGTTCTTACAAGGAGATACCAACGTGAAATACCTGCAAGAAAACGGGGTCAGAATCTGGAACGAATGGGCAGATGAAAACGGCGATTTAGGACACATCTACGGTTACCAGTGGCGTTCATGGCCAGGTTATGACGGCAAGTTTATCGACCAGATTTCGGAAGCGGTGGAAACCATCAAGCATAATCCCGACTCACGACGCATCATTGTCAGTGCATGGAACGTGGGCGACCTGAACAACATGAATCTTCCGCCCTGTCATGCATTCTTTCAGTTTTATGTAGCCAACGGCCGCCTCAGCCTGCAAATGTACCAGCGCAGTGCCGATACCTTTTTGGGAGTACCTTTTAACATTGCATCGTATGCCCTGCTGCTGCAGATGATGGCACAGGTAACCGGCTTGAAAGCAGGTGACTTCATTCATACACTCGGAGATGCTCATATCTACCTGAATCACCTGGAACAGGTAGACCTGCAGCTCACCCGTACCCCGCGCCCCCTGCCTACCATGAAAATCAACCCGGACGTGAAAGATATTTTCAGTTTCCACTATGAAGATTTTCAGTTAGAGAATTATGATCCCTGGCCTCACATTGCCGGAAAAGTATCTGTATAAACATTAAGAACCACCAGACATGACACTATCCATCATTGCAGCCATCAATCAGAAAAGAGGAATAGGCTATCAGAACAAGTTACTCTACTGGCTGCCCAACGACTTAAAACGCTTCAAGGCACTGACCACCGGACATACTATCATTATGGGACGCCACACGTTTGAATCACTTCCGAAAGGCGCTCTCCCCAACCGGAGAAACGTGGTACTCAGCCGCCAGGAACTGCACTTTGAAGGTGCGGAATGTTTCCACACACTGGCCGATGCCCTGCATACCTGCAAGGAAGACGAGGAGGTATTTATCATCGGGGGAGCTACTCTCTACACGGAAGCACTCCCATTGGCCGACCGCCTGTATCTTACGGAAGTAGACGATGAGCAGACACCCGCCGATGCCTTCTTCCCGGAAGTAAGTCCGGAGCTATGGAAAGAAAAAAGTAGAGAATGCCATCCGACAGACGAAAAGCATCTCTACTCCTATAGTTTCGTAGATTACGAACGTACGCAAAAATAAGCGTCGCGATTTTAATCCTCATCATTCGCCAGATCCATTATCGGCATCTGGCGCTTGATAGCTTCACGGAAAGAAATAATTGTTTCCGAGCGCGACAAGCCCAACGGTTGAAGTTTATCGTGGATAATTTCCAGCAAGTGATGATTGTTCTTTGCATAAATCTTGATGAACATGTCATACTGCCCTGTCGTAAAATGACATTCCACTACTTCCGGAATAAACTTCAAAGCTTCCGTTACAGTGTCAAACTGTTCCGGATCCTTCAAATACAAACCGATGTAAGCACAGGTCTCATAACCTATCTTTTCCGGATCAATGATAAATTCTGAACCTTTCAGAATTCCCAGGTTCGTCAACTTCTGAATTCGCTGATGAATAGCGGCTCCCGATACATTACAAGCACGTGCCACTTCCAAGAAAGGAATACGTGCATTGCCTGCGATCATACGCAGAATTTGTTCGTCTAAACTGTCTAATTGATGATGTCCCATCTTCTATGTTTTTGTATTCGTGCAAAGATAATACTTTTTCTTCATATAATTTCAATATTTATTACTTTTACATGCCTTTAACCATGAACTTTGCAGAAGAACCAGCATTTTTCATCAAATATTTACAATATCGACCATGCATTTTTTAATTTTGCAATTTCTAAATAGCAAAGAAAGAGCAAAAAATGACTGTAAAAAAATAGCGAGAAGCGGCATCCTTCACCGATGCATCTTCTCGCTATTTCATTATAACTGATACGAATTAAAACTGGAACAAAGCAGTCAGTACGATGCGGTTATTCTTTACCAGATGGGTGTTGGTCACCCGTGCCTTGTCGGTATAATCGCCATACCACGCGCCGGTCCAAGTATATTCTGCTCCGAACTTCCAGTTCGGGCGATTGTAAGTCAATTCGGCCCCCAGTGTATTCAACTGGTCGATATTTGTTCCTGTACCCAATACTCCAGTCACATTTTTCGATGCTCCCAAGTTTTTGAGATACCCGGCAAACACTCCGCCACGGAACTTACTTCCATACATCATATTTACCCAAGTATGCGATACACGCAAAGGAGTATACTCCTGTTCACCCGTGCGAGAGTCGGTACACGTAATGCCATACCCGCCAATTGTACTGGTCTGTGTCAGGTTTGATCCTAACACGCTCTTGGCTGCCAGCAAAAAACGGCGGTGCACATATTTCACATGCGCCTCAGCCGAAACTCCTGTTACCCGTTCACTTACCTTATATACCTTGCCATCGTATTCCGACTGCGTACGGGGAGACATGGAAGACACATGCACACCCGCTCCGGCAAGCAACCCGGGACGATTGTAATCCATGCCCAAATAAAATTCGGGCAAGCAACCGTTCTTCATAAAGCTCTGGCTTTTAGCCGTAGCAACCTCTCCTACCTTGTTTGAAGAAGGACCTACCGACAAATATTGAGACTGCCATATGGCAGCTGCGGTCAGTTTGAAATTTTTGTTCGTAAACCGGTAACGAACCTGCGGTGCACGACTAAAAGGCTGATAAGGTGCTCCCATGTTCAAGTTCAAAATTTCAGGAGCTACATCTCCATACAGAGGATGCCATGTTTGTCCAACCAGCAGGGCTGATTTTCCCCAATCAAGGTTGAAATACACATGACGAATACGGAACAAAGAATAAGTCGTGCCCGAACCACGAAAATCGACTTCCACCTTTGCCGAAGTCTTTGCCTTTCCCAAGGTAGGTCCTGTCACATCCACTCCCAATCTGGTGTACAATGTATAGAAGTTACCATCCGGTTTGGCATTCAAATCCTTTCCATCCGCATCAGGAGCTACATCCTTAGGATACATGTAAAAAAGTCCGTCGACAGTTTCTGAGTTGGAACGGCTGTTATAGAATAAGTCGGTCCGCACCTGTCCATAAAATTTATAACCAAAACCTTCTTTCTGAGCCATTACCCCTGCCGAAGCGGCCATCATGACCCACATTAAAAAGCATCTTTTTTTCATTTGAAATTACTTTTACCTTTACAGCCCGCAAAATTATACATAATCTACAGAACAGCCAAACAATTCTTTATAAGGAACGTATCCGGCGGAACCAGCATACAAACCAAAGCGCAGCCACCAGTGTACAACACAATCCGACAGGATAAGCCACTTCGGCCGACAAGGCCAGCCCTTCGGGAGCAATGAGAATATAGGTGGCACAAACACAAGTCATAAACAGAGCCGGAATCAAGGTTACCCAATAGTTTTTCCGTGCACAAACCAGCCAGACCGTAATGGCCCACAAAGTAAAGACAGACAAGGTCTGATTACACCAGGCAAAATATCGCCAGATAATCTTGAATCCTTCCGCATCTCCAAAGCTGTACACCAACAACAAGATGGTAACCAAAAATATGGGAATACAAATAAACAAACGTTTAGCGATAGAACGCTGCTCTACATGAAAAAAGTCAGCCACAATCAGACGTGCCGAACGCAAGGCGGTATCACCACTCGTAATAGGAGCTGCCACAATTCCCAATATGGCCAAAATGCCGCCGAATGCACCTAACCAGTCTTTCGATATATCCGTAGCAACCTTAGCCCCAGAATAAGCCACTCCGGTCACTTTATCCACAATACCGTTCTCCTGAAAGAAATAAGTCGCCGCTGCAGCCCAGATAAGTGCCACAATTCCTTCCGTTACCATCGCTCCATAGAAAATCGGACGGCAGTGCTTTTCATTCGTAATGCAACGCGCCATCAAAGGCGACTGGGTAGCATGAAAACCGCTGATGGCTCCACATGCAATGGAGATAAACATCATCGGGAAAATCGGGTTCTTCTCGTACTTTGTACCAAATCCCTCCCACATTTCAGGCAAGGCCGGACTTTTGACATACAGCATAACAAGAATACCTACAGCCATAAACAACAAGGCAAAGGCAAATAAAGGATAAATGCGTCCGATGATTTTATCAATAGGAAGCATGGTCGCCAAAATGTAATACAAAAAAATCACGACCATCCAGAAATACACATCCAGCGCAGAAGGAGTCATACCGGTCAGCAGCTCTGCAGGTCCTGAAACAAAGACCGCACCGACCAGAATCATCAGCAAGACAGTAAACACGCAGGCCACTTTTTTAGTCCGGCTTCCTAAATAACGACCGATAATTTCCGGAAGGCTTTCTCCATTGTTACGCAGCGATAAAGCCCCAGACAAAAAATCGTGTACGGCTCCGGCGAAAATCGTACCGAACACAATCCACAAATAAGAAGCCGTACCAAACTGTGCCCCCATTATCGCTCCGAAAATAGGTCCAAGCCCGGCTATGTTCAAAAACTGAATCATAAAAATTTTCCATGTAGGAAGGGGAATAAAATCCACCCCGTCGGCCATTGTCAAAGCCGGCGTTTTACGTGTGGAATCAGGAGCAAACAAGGAGTTGACGTACTTTCCATAAACCCAATATCCCACCACCAATAATACCAATGCGAGAGTAAACGTTATCATATCTATCAATTTATCTTTTATTATCGCGCAAAAGTAATAAAAAGAAACAAACCGTTACTGTTTTCAAGAAAAATTTACTCCGAAGCCCTCATTCTTTCGCCTCTTCTTCCGGCTTATTATCTTCTTTCTCTACTTATCCGTAATTTATATGTATATTTGCACAAACATTTAAAAGATATGCGCATACTATTAATCGGTCTTCTATTTATAAGCGGCTTGCTTTCCTTACAAGCTCAGCCTAAAGAGGAAATACGCGCCACCTGGCTGACCACTCTTGGAGGAATGGACTGGCCCACACGGAAGGCGAATTCGGCCAAGGGAATTGAAGCACAGAAAAATGAGCTGATCCGGCAACTTGATGCCTTAAAGGCAGCCAATTTCAATACCGTACTTTTTCAAACCCGTCTTCGGGGAGACGTTATCTACCCTTCTGCAATTGAGACCTTTGCAGAAAGTCTTACAGGACATACCGGCAAGAACCCCGGATATGACCCACTGCAATTTGCAATAGAAGAATGTCACAAACGAGGACTGGAACTTCATGCATGGCTGGTGTGTATTCCTATCGGAAACAAGCGCCAAGTAACGCTGTTGGGAAAGAACTGTGTAGTAAAAAAACAACCGGCACTCTGCAGGCAGTTCAACGGGAGCTGGTACCTTGACCCCGGAAATCCAGGAACAGCTGATTACCTGAGCCGGATAGCCAAAGAAATCACAAGTCGCTATGACATTGACGGCATCCACCTGGATTATATCCGCTATCCGGAGCAGGGCGAAAAGTTCCCGGACAAAGATACCTATCGGAAATATGGGAAAAAGCAGGAGCTCAAGCAATGGAGACGGGATAACATTACCCGCATTGTCGCACGAATTTACGCGGAGGTAAAACAACTGAAGCCGTGGGTGAAAGTCAGCAGCTCCCCCATCGGGAAGTTCAATGACACACGGCGTTATTCATCCTTTGGCTGGAACGCATACAGCACAGTATATCAGGATGCACAAAAATGGCTGAATGATGGTATTCAGGATGCGCTTTTCCCCATGATGTATTTCCAGGGAAATCACTTCTACCCTTTTGCACTCGACTGGAAAGAAAACAAGAATGAACGTTGGATAGTACCCGGACTGGGAATCTATTTTCTTCACCCTAAAGAGCAGAACTGGAAAGTAGATGAAATCATACGCCAGATTTATTTCTCCCGAAGAATAGGATTGGATGGACAGGCTTATTTCCGTAACAAATTCATGCTGGAGAATACCAAAGGAATACTGGACGAACTGACGAACCATTTTTACACCTACCCGGCAGTAGTGCCTCCCATGCGATGGACAAAAGGCAATCCTCCCTCTCAGCCGACTTCTCCTTCTTTGATATTAAAAGGAAACAATATCGAAATGAGCTGGAAGGCATCCCCATCTTTGCCGGGAGGAATCTATTACCGGATTTATGCATCTGCCACTTATCCGGTAGATACAGAGAAGGCTCAAAACCTGATTATTACACGTACAGACAGCTGTCAATATACCTTTGTGCCGGATTTGTCTACAAAGGGAGGTATCTACTGGGCAGTTACAGCCGTAAACCGTTTTGGGTATGAAAGTAGCCCACTGGCGTTAAATGTACCGGCTAAAGACAATCCTGTGATTTATTACGGAAGCTTTCCGGCTATCCCAAGCGGATATATGCTCATTGTGAGTGATGCCACGGGTATGGAGATTCTCCGTACAGTCCAGCCGGAAAAGGACATTCCTCAGAAAACGGGAAAAGGCTTTTTCCGATTCAGCCTGTTAGCTCCTGACGGCACAATCACCCCTGCCGGAGTGACGGTGTACTGATTTTATCCCGAAACGCATGGTAATAAAAGGAATAATCACTAAATTTGCACATTCAATTGAAACAAACAAACTTACTATACTCATGAGCAATCAACGATACATGCAGCGCGGCGTATCTGCATCTAAAGAAGATGTACATAACGCTATCAAGAACATTGACAAAGGTATTTTCCCCAAAGCATTCTGTAAAATCATTCCTGATATTTTAGGAGGTGACCCGGAGTACTGCAACATCATGCATGCCGACGGAGCCGGAACGAAGTCTTCACTGGCTTATTTGTACTGGAAAGAAACCGGTGACTTGTCTGTATGGAAGGGTATCGCACAGGATGCATTGATTATGAACATCGATGACTTGTTGTGCGTAGGAGCGGTAGATAACATCTTAGTATCTTCTACCATCGGCCGTAACAAGCTGCTTGTACCGGGAGAAGTGATTTCTGCCATCATCAACGGAACAGATGAGTTGCTGGCTGAACTTCGCGAAATGGGTGTCGGCGTATATGCTACAGGTGGAGAAACTGCTGACGTAGGCGACCTGGTTCGTACGATTATTGTGGACAGTACGGTAACTTGCCGTATGAAACGTGCTGATGTCATCGACAATGCCAATATCCGTCCGGGCGACGTAATCGTCGGTCTGGCTTCTTATGGTCAGGCTACTTATGAAAAAGAATACAACGGTGGTATGGGAAGCAATGGTCTGACCAGTGCCCGTCATGATGTGTTCAGCAAATACCTGGCTGAAAAATATCCGGAAAGCTACGACAAGGCTGTACCTGAAGAATTGGTCTATAGCGGTAAACTGAAACTGACGGATGCCGTAGAAGGCTCTCCACTGGATGCCGGTAAGCTGGTTCTTTCTCCGACACGTACTTATGCACCGGTAGTTAAGAAATTGCTGGATGCCCTGCGTCCGGAAATCCACGGTATGGTTCACTGCTCAGGTGGTGCACAGACAAAAGTACTGCACTTCGTAGGCGACAATTGCCGTGTCATCAAAGACAACCTCTTCCCTGTTCCTCCTTTATTCCGTACAATTAAAGAACAAAGCGGTACCGAATGGGACGAAATGTATAAGGTATTCAACATGGGACACCGTCTGGAAGTTTACCTGTCACCGGAACATGCGGAACAAGTAATTGAAATCAGCAAGTCGTTCAACATCGACGCACAAATTATCGGACGCATCGAAGAAAGCGACCACAAGGAACTGATTATCCGTTCTGAATTTGGAGAATTCAAATATTAATCGCTTATAAATTTAGGTGGAAAGCATATCAGACTATCTTTCCACCTATTTCTATGCTTATACAAAAGGGAAAACATCTTTCCCTATAGATTCAACCGCGGTATAAACCCTAATAATGCATAAATGGCAGAAAACAACACCTTATTAGAAAAGCTGGACGGACTTGTAGCCCGTTTTGAAGAGGTATCTACCCTCATCACGGATCCTAATGTAATTTCTGACCAGAAACGATACGTCAAACTGACCAAAGAATACAAAGAGCTGGGCGACTTGATGGCTGCCCGCAAGGAGTATCTTCAATGTCTCAACGGCTTGGAAGAAGCCAAAATGATGATGAGCGAGAATGATCCGGAGATGAAAGAAATGGCTCGTGAAGAAGCAGCCACCTGTGAAGCTCGCATTCCGGAACTGGAAGAAGAAATAAAATTATTGTTGGTACCGGCAGACCCGCAAGATGACCGAAATGCCATTCTGGAAATTCGTGGCGGTACAGGAGGTGATGAAGCTGCCATCTTTGCCGGCGATTTGTTCCGCATGTATTCTAAATACTGCGAATCGAAAGGATGGAGACTGGAAGTTTCCAGCGCCAACGAAGGAGCTGCGGGTGGTTTTAAAGAAATCATCTGTTCGGTAACAGGTGAAAAAGTGTATGGTACGCTGAAATATGAATCAGGTGTACACCGCGTACAGCGAGTTCCTGCAACTGAAACTCAGGGACGTGTACACACCTCGGCCGCATCGGTAGCCGTACTTCCCGAAGCAGAACCTTTCGACGTGGAAATCAACGAAGGTGAAATCAAATGGGATACATTCCGAAGTGGCGGTGCCGGAGGTCAGAATGTCAATAAGGTAGAATCTGGCGTACGCTTGCGTTACAACTGGAAAAATCCGAACACCGGTATCGTAGAAGAAATCCTTATAGAATGTACGGAAACTCGTGACCAGCCAAAGAACAAGGAACGTGCCCTCAGCCGTTTGCGTACCTTTATCTACGACAAGGAACACCAAAAGTACATTGACGACATCGCTTCCAAACGTAAGACAATGGTAAGTACCGGTGACCGCTCAGCTAAGATACGTACTTACAACTATCCACAAGGACGTATTACCGATCACCGCATCAACTACACCATCTACAACCTGGCGGCTTTCATGGATGGTGACATTCAGGATTGCATCGACCACCTGATTGTAGCCGAAAATGCAGAACGATTGAAAGAAAGCGAATTATAAATACGCGTGTACGATTTTATCCCTACCCGCGTACAAAAGAAGTATATAATTATCATTAAAATAAACGTGTCATGAACAAACAAGAATTATTTGAAAACATCAAAAAGAAAAAATCTTTTTTGTGTGTAGGACTTGATACTGATATAAAGAAAATCCCGGAACACCTTCTAAAAGAAGAAGACCCGATTTTCGCATTCAACAAAGCGATCATCGATGCAACAGCTCCCTACTGTATCGCTTATAAACCCAACCTAGCTTTTTATGAAAGCATGGGCGTAAAAGGTTGGATTGCATTCGAAAAAACCGTTGAATACATCAAGAAGAACTATCCAGACCAGTTCATCATCGCTGACGCAAAACGTGGAGACATCGGTAACACTTCTGCCATGTATGCCCGCACTTTTTTTGAAGAACTGAATATTGATTCTGTCACTGTAGCTCCTTACATGGGAGAAGACAGCGTGACTCCGTTCCTTACTTATGAAGGGAAATGGGTTATCCTGCTGGCTCTGACTTCCAACAAAGGTTCACACGACTTTCAATTAACGACCGATACGGAAGGTGAACGTCTATTCGAAAAAGTATTACGCAAATCTCAGGAATGGGCTAACGACCAGAACATGATGTACGTGGTAGGTGCTACTCAGGGACGTATGTTCGAAGACATCCGCAAAATCGTTCCCAACCACTTCCTGCTGGTACCGGGTATCGGTGCTCAGGGCGGTTCACTGGAAGAAGTCTGCAAATACGGTATGACTAAGGAATGTGGATTGATTGTCAATTCAAGCCGTGCCATTATCTATGCAGACAAAACAGAAAACTTTGCCAATGCAGCTGCAGAAGAAGCCAAAAAGGTACAACAACAAATGGAAAAAGAACTCGCTGCTATTCTCTAAGAAACAATTAGTTTCCACATACAAAGAAGTACAAAGATTCTCAACAGGAATTTTTGTACTTCTTTTTTATTGTACAAAAAAACAAGTTCCAAACGCACTTGTATACGATAGCAATGAAAATTAATGGTCGTTTCAGGCAAATAATTGTTTTTTTTCACGGATATGTAAAAAAAAAATACGTAATTTGCATAATTAAGTAGTAAGTATGCTTTTTCAGGCAACTAAATATTGAAGAACAACCAAGGAAAACCAAGGAATTAAAGATAACTAATATGGAGTTCTCAGCTAAGCAAATTGCGGAATACATCCAGGGAATTATAGTTGGTGATGAAAATGCCACAGTACACACCTTTGCCAAAATTGAAGAGGGTGTACCGGGAGCATTATCCTTTCTATCCAATCCTAAGTACACTCATTATATCTACAACACGAAATCTTCCATTGTACTGGTAAATAAAGATTTCGAACCTGAACATGAGCTTCAGACCACACTTATCAAAGTGGATAATGCATACGAGAGTCTGGCCAAACTCATGGCGTTATATGAAATGAGTATCCCCAAGAAACAAGGTGTAAGTCCGTTAGCATCCATTGCAGAAAGTGCCAAGATTGGAAAGAATGTGTACATCGGCCCATTTGCCTGCATCGAAGACGGGGCTGAAATTGGAGACAATGTATGTATACATCCGCAGGCTACCATCGGAAGCAATGTGAAAATAGGCATGAACACCATTATTTATCCTCATGTAACCATCTATCAGGATTGCAGAATTGGGAACAATTGTATTCTTCACGCCGGAGCCGTAATCGGTGCCGATGGATTTGGTTTTGCTCCGGGAGCAGATGGCTATGAAAAGATTCCACAAATAGGAATTGTGGAACTGGAAGACAATGTAGAAGTTGGTGCCAACACTTGTATTGACCGTGCCACAATGGGACATACACTTATCAAACAGGGAGTAAAACTGGATAACTTGATTCAGGTTGCCCACAATGTGGAAATTGGGAAACACACCGTTATGGCATCTCAAGTAGGAATTGCCGGTTCTGCCAAAATTGGCGAATGGTGTATGTTCGGAGGCCAGGTGGGAGTTGCCGGACACATCAAGGTAGGAGACCATGTCAATGTAGGAGCACAGTCTGGTATTCCAGGAAATACAAAATCAAACACTACATTAATGGGCTATCCAGCAATAGACCCGAAACAGTTCGCACGTTCTGCAGCTATCTACAAGAAACTACCGGATATGTACGTGGAACTCGGACGCCTGCAAAAGGAAATTGAAGAATTAAAAAAACAACTAAATAAATAAACCCATGTTGAAACAACAAACCTTAAAAGGCAGCTTTTCACTCAATGGAAAGGGACTCCATACAGGAGTTAAACTGACCGTTACGTTCAATCCTGCCCCAGAGCACTACGGGTATAAGATACAGCGAATCGATTTGGACGACCAGCCCATACTGGATGCTGTAGCAGAAAATGTGGTAGACACAACCCGTGGAACAGTTTTAGCAAAAAACGGGGTAAAAGTTAGTACCGTAGAACATGCGTTGGCTGCATTATACGCAGCAGGTATAGATAACTGCTTGATTCAAGTTGACGGACCGGAATTTCCTATTTTGGACGGAAGTGCCAAAGCATACGTAGAATGCATCAAGCGCGTAGGCATCGAAGAACAAGCTGCTCCGAAAGATTATTACATCATCAAGTCAAAGATTGAGTTCCGTGATGAAGAAACAGGTTCTTCCATCATTGTACTTCCTGATGACAAGTTCAGTGTCAATACACTGATTTCATACGACTCCAAAATATTGACCAACCAATATGCTACGTTGGAAAATATGGAGTGCTTCCCTACAGAAATTGCTTCTGCACGTACATTCGTATTTGTCCGTGAAATTGAGCCGTTGCTGAATGCCGGACTCATCAAGGGAGGTGACCTAGATAATGCCATCGTTATCTACGAAAAGCAGATGACACAGGAAAACTTCGATAAGTTAGCTGACGTGATGGGAGTACCTCACATGGATGCCAGTCATTTAGGATACATCAACCATATTCCATTGGTATGGCCTAATGAACCTGCACGCCATAAACTGCTGGACATCATAGGTGATTTGGCGTTAGTAGGCAAACCTATTAAAGGCCGCATCATTGCTACCCGTCCGGGACATACCATCAACAACAAATTTGCCCGCCAGCTCCGGAAGGAAATCCGTATGCACGAAATACAAGCTCCGGTTTACAACTGTAACGAAGAGCCGCTGATGGACGTAAACCGCATTCGTGAATTACTTCCTCATCGTTATCCATTCCAATTGGTAGATAAAGTAATTGCTATTGGAGCCAACTATATTGTGGGTGTTAAAAATGTAACATCTAACGAACCATTCTTCCAAGGCCATTTTCCACAAGAGCCTGTAATGCCTGGTGTGTTACAGATTGAAGCAATGGCTCAGGTAGGAGGTTTGCTGGTCTTGAATTCAGTAGACGAACCGGAAAAATACTCTACCTACTTCCTGAAGATAGACAATGTAAAATTCCGTCAAAAAGTGGTTCCAGGCGATACTTTAATTTTCAGAGTTGAGTTGATGGCGCCTATTCGCCGCGGAATATCGACTATGAAAGGATACGTTTTCGTAGGTGAAAAAATTGTCTGCGAAGCTGAGTTTATGGCACAAATTGTAAAAAACAAGTAACATGATCAGTCCTTTAGCATATATAGACCCGGAAGCTAAAATCGGGGAAAACGTAGAAATAGGCCCTTTTGTTTTTATAGACAAGAATGTAATCATTGGTGATAATAATGTAATTATGCCAAATGCCAACATTCTGTATGGTTCTCGTATTGGAAATGGAAACCGTATATTCCCCGGAGCAGTAATTGGAGCTATCCCACAAGACTTGAAGTTTCACGGAGAAGAAACCACTGCAGAAATCGGAGATAACAATACCATCCGTGAAAATGTAACTATCAATCGTGGTACAGCTGCCAAAGGTAAAACTGTGGTAGGTAATAATAACCTGCTGATGGAAGGAGTACACGTAGCTCATGATACGATTGTGGGAAACGGATGTATTATTGGCAACCAAACCAAAATGGCTGGAGAAGTGATTATCGATGATAATGCTATCGTAAGTGGTGTTGTACTAATGCATCAATTCTGCCATGTAGGAAGCTACGTTATGATTCAGGGCGGTTGCCGTTTCAGCAAAGACATACCACCTTACATCATTGCCGGAAGAGACCCTATCGCTTATTGTGGCATCAATATAGTAGGTCTTCGTCGTCGAGGATTTACAAACGAGCAGATTGAAATAATCCACAATGCCTACCGCATTATTTACAATAGTGGGAAAAATGTCACGGAAGCCATTGCGCAAATAAAAGCAGAAATGCCGATGACACCCGAAATTGAATACATCATTTCATTCGTGGAAAACTCACAGCGCGGTATCATTCGATAAAAAAGATTTTGTATATTTACCCCATCAACAAAAGACTAAAAGAAAATGGTATACAAATTTAGAATCATATCTGACGAAGTCGATGATTTCTTAAGAGAAATCCAAATCGACTCTGAAGCTTCTTTCTACGACCTGCACGAAGCTATTCTGAAATCAACTGGATACAAAGATGACCAGATGACTTCTTTTTTCATCTGTGACGATGACTGGGAAAAAGAAACAGAAATAACGCTGGAAGACATGGGAAGCGGAAGCTCGGAAGAAGATACATACATCATGAGAGAAACTCCTCTAAGCGAATTGCTGGAAGATGAAAAACAGAAGATGATATATGTGTTTGACCCGCTTGCTGAACGTGTATTCTTCATTGAACTTTCAGAAATCATCACCGGAAAAGATTTGGACAAGGCAGTATGCACTCGTAAAAACGGAGAAGCTCCTCAACAGACCATCGATTTTGATGAACAGATGAATACAAACGCAGCGCTCGACCTTGACGAAAACTTCTATGGCGATCAAGACTACGACATGGAAGACTTTGACCCGGAAGGTTTTGACATCAACGAAGGAAGCGGAAATCCTTATGATGAAGATAAATATTAAAAAGAGCTGACACGTAGTTACATCAGTTTGAAACAATATAAGAAATGTCATCCTGGGTCTGACTCAGAATGACATTTTCTTTTTTCCCTACCGACCTATCCCCAACATACAAATGAAAAAGCCCGTCCTTATCGTACTTATTGGTCCTACCGGTGTAGGAAAAACAGAATTGAGTCTTTCCATTGCCGAAAAGTATCATACCTCTATCATCTCTTCAGACTCCCGCCAGCTGTATAAAGATCTGAAAATTGGTACTGCAGCTCCCACTCCCGACCAGTTAAAGCGAGTACCTCACTATTTTGTAGGCACCCTTGAACTAACTGATTACTATAGCGCAGCACAATTCGAGGCGGAAGTACTAAAGAAGCTGGAAGAGTTGTTCAAGGTTCATCCGGTAGTGGTGATGACCGGAGGGTCCATGATGTACGTTGATGCAGTCTGCAAAGGAATAGACGATATTCCTACGGTGGACAAAGAAACACGCGAACTGATGTTGCGCCGTTATGAAAGTGAAGGTCTGGAACAACTTTGTGCAGAACTACGGGTACTCGATCCGGAGTATTATCGTATTGTAGACCTAAAAAACCCCAAGCGGGTAATTCACGCACTGGAAATCTGTTATATGACGGGAAAAACCTACACTTCATTCCGCACCCGCAACACCAAAGAACGTCCGTTTCAAATCATCAAAATTGGCCTTACACGCGACCGTGAAGAACTTTACCAGCGCATTAACCAGCGCGTGGATGAAATGATGAAAGAAGGATTGCTGGAGGAAGTCAAAAGCGTATACACCTACAAGCACCTCAATTCACTCAATACCGTAGGCTACAAGGAGATATTCAACTACCTGAATGGAGAATGGGAGCTCCCCTTTGCGATAGAAAAAATCAAGCAAAACTCACGCATTTATTCCCGAAAACAAATGACTTGGTTCAAGAGAGATCCAGAAATCACGTGGTTCCATCCTGCACAAGCAGAAGAAATTATGAAATTCCTGGAAGAACGAATCAATCAGGCGTAGCCGATTGGTTATCTTCCAGCAAGAATTCTTTCCGGAACATATCCACAAACAGAAGGAACAGCGATACGAGCAACGGACCAAATATCACTCCCATAAAACCAAATAAAGGGAGACCGGCCACTACACCGAAAATCGTAATCAACGGATGCACATCCGCCATTTTCTTCTGGAGCAGGAAACGAATCAAGTTATCGCACTGTGATACGATGATAGCTCCATATCCCAGCATCATCAGAGCGTTTACCCAGCTTCCTACAATCAGGAAGTAGATAGTAATCGGTACCCATACCAAAGCAGTACCTACCAAAGGAATTACTGAAGCAAAAGCTGTCAGCATGGCACTTAGAAATGGGTTAGGAGCATCACAAATCAAATAGCCTCCTAACGATATAAATCCTTGGATAATGGCCAGCAAAGGAATTCCAATGGCGTTGGAACGCACCATCAGCTGTACCTTCTTCAGCACTTCAATCTTATTTTCGGCTTTAAAAGGCAACAATGTAGATATATAGTGCTCCATGGATTTTCCTTCGTAAAGCATAAAGAACAACAACATAATGGCCACGCACAGATTAACCAGCAGGTCACTCACCCCCGTCATTACCGACTGACCGATGGAGGAAGCCTGTGATACAAAGAACGACAGACTTTTCTCCGACAAAATATCGAAACCTGTACGGTCCTTGATAAAATCAATCACATCCCATGCCGGACGAATAATAGCCTCCGTATCAAAATGCATCTTCGAAACCTGGCTCACCAAAGCCCAGCTAAACAAAGAAAGTGGTATCAGAATAAAAAGTGTCACTCCAATTGTCACCAGCCATACAGCCAATGCCGGCTTCATCTTGGTCTGAAGCCAGAAAGTGAAGTTACGCAACAGCAAATAAAGCGTAAATCCTCCCAGAATACCGTTCATAAACGGCTGTGCCTGGCGAAACAGCAAATACCCCAATCCAAGGATAAAAACAATCAGTGAATATTTCCAATACCTTTCTTTCATGGTTCCTTAATTTATACTGTCACACTAATTCTCCTTTGCTTCTTCCTGCGGAATACGGAAAGCCGTGTAAAGTTCCAATACTGCCGCTACCGTCAGGCAAACAATCCATTCGTTCCGTTTCCACAGCAACATGATTACTCCGGTCAACACCAGCAACATAGCTCCCAAAAGCTGCTGACGGCGCAAACGACGGATAATGATATTCTTTCCTTTATAATCAGAAACCAACTGTACGTAAGCAAACAGACAAGCCCCTACGAGATACACATACGGAGCCCATACTAGTCTTACGAACTGCAATGCCAAGCCAATAAACAACACAATGGCCCCCACAACAGCCAGTTTATCCTTCATCTTTGATTCCATCACTTGTCTTCTTCAAAAATAAAAATATCCTCATTTTCTTTCTTCATCAGGTATTTTTCACGAGCCACCTTCTCCAGCGCTTCTTTATTTGAGGTAATCTCCTTCAGCAACTTGCTGTCCTCTTCATACTGCTTCCGGTAACGCTCAATTTCCGTATTCAACTGATGAATTTCACGCTTATGTGCTATGCGGCGTATCAGACTGTTTTCATCCAACACTCCGATAATCAACAGAAAAGCACCGATGGTTACCCAATACTTATGCCTTCCGATAAAAGCCCATATATTAGCCAGTTTACCCATAAAATACACACTTTATTACCCTTGCAAAGATAGAAATTATTTCCTAGCAAGCCCATGACAAGAAAGAGATTTTATGTACATTTGCAGAAATATCAAGGAATCAAACAAAAGAATCGACACATGGAAAATTATATCGTATCGGCACGCAAATACCGTCCCTCTACTTTCGATACCGTAGTGGGGCAACGTGCATTGACCACGACCCTGAAAAATGCCATTGCCAATCATAAACTGGCGCATGCCTACCTGTTCTGCGGTCCGCGAGGAGTAGGAAAGACCACCTGCGCACGTATCTTTGCCAAGACCATCAACTGTCTTCACCCGACCAGTGAAGGAGAGGCATGCAACGAATGTGAATCATGCAAGGCTTTCAACGAACAGCGTTCCTATAATATCCATGAGTTGGATGCGGCCTCCAACAACTCAGTCGAAGACATCCGTTCCTTGATTGAGCAAGTACGCATCCCGCCCCAAATCGGCAAGTACAAGGTGTATATCATTGACGAGGTACACATGCTGTCTACCGCCGCATTCAATGCCTTTCTGAAGACGCTGGAAGAACCACCTCAGCATGCCATTTTCATTCTGGCCACCACTGAGAAGCATAAAATTCTTCCTACCATCCTGAGCCGGTGCCAGATTTATGACTTCAGCCGCATCACGGTCAACGATACGGTGGAACACCTGGAAAACGTAGCCCGCAAGGAGCACATCGAAGCCGAACCGGAAGCCCTGAACGTCATCGCACAGAAAGCCGACGGAGGTATGCGCGATGCCCTCTCCATCTTCGACCAGGTAGTGAGCTTCACCAACGGACACATCACCTACCAAAGTGTGATTGAGAACCTGAACGTACTGGACTACGAATATTATTTCAAGCTGACCGATTTCTTCCTGGAAAATAAAGTAGCCGAATGTCTGCTCACGTTCAATGATATTCTTCGAAAAGGATTTGACGGCAACCATTTCATCACGGGGCTGACTTCGCATTTCCGAAACCTGCTGGTAAGCCGCGACCCGTCTACCCTGCAACTGCTGGAAGCCGGTGCTTCTATCCGGGATCGATACCAGGCTCAAGCGCAGAAATGTACGCCACAGTTCCTGTACAAAGCCATGAAACTGTGCAATGACTGCGACCTGAACTACCGGCAAAGCAAGAACAAACGCCTGCTGGTAGAGCTTACCCTTATTCAGGTGGCACAACTCACAGCCGAACCGGAAGATGCCGGAAGTGGGCATGGCCCTAAGAAACAGTTATCCCCCGTCTTCCATACGGCACAAGCCAGTCAGCCTGTAGCCCCAACCGCACAAGCGACTCCTGCAGCTACAGCTCCGGTCTCTCAGCCGACTCCTCAGCCTCAACCGGCGGCAGCAAGTGCACAACCTTATACAAGCACCTTGCAGCAACCGGAAGTACCCTACACAAAAAGCAGTCCACTGCCCAAAGTCAGTACGGAAAGAAAGGCACCTGTCATCAAAGCCGGCAGTTTAGGCATGTCTATCCGCAAAACACAGACAGCCTCCGCAGAGCCAGCTGCACGAACAGCATCCAATGCGCCCGTGCAACAGCCCGTGGCAGAGACATGGGAAGATTACATGTTCAATGAAAAAGACTTAGGCTATTACTGGCGTGAGTTCGCCAGTCTGCTACCTAAAGAAGAAGCCGCCAATGCCGGACGCATGATGAACATGCACCCTCACCTGCTGGCCGACCAGCAGACATTTGAAGTAGCGGTGGACAATGACATGGTTCAGAAATACATGCAGCAACTGGCACCGAAGATAGAAGCCCATCTACAGGAGAAACTGCATAACCGCAAAATCAGAATGACTACACGGGTAAGCGAAGCCAACGAAAACGTGCGTGCCTATAGCCACGTAGAGCGTTTTCAGATGATGAGCAAGAAAAACCCCAGTCTGCTGAAACTCAAGGAAGCCCTCGGCCTGGAACTCTCCTGATGCCGAAGTATCCATAAAGAATGCGGGCGAAGAAACATTCACATACTGTTTCTCCGCCCGTATCCTTTTATATTTCGGCAAACCTCGGCTTACAAATCATGATTCTTCATCCGATACTCAGCCAGTTCCTCGTACTTTGTTCCCGGACGACCGTAATTACAATACGGATAAATGGAAATACCGCCACGTGGAGTAAAGATACCCGTCACCTCAATGTATTTCGGATCCATCAGTTTAATCAAGTCTTTCATGATGATGTTCACACAGTCCTCATGAAAATCGCCGTGATTACGGAAACTGAACAAATACAGCTTCAAGCTTTTGCTTTCCACCATCTTCACATCCGGCAGGTAGCTGATACGGATTTCCGCAAAATCCGGCTGCCCCGTAATCGGGCAAAGACTGGTAAACTCCGGACAGTTGAAACGTACCCAGTAATCATTCTCCGGATGTTTGTTTACAAACGATTCCAGCACCTCAGGCGCATAATCCTGCTTATATACCGTTTTCTTATTACCCAACAAAGTGAGTTCGTCTTTTCTTTCCATACTTACTTATTTTGTTTTGAAGCCAAATATTTTTCCAATCCCTCACGGCGCAATTTACAAGCCGGACAATGTCCGCACCCGTCACCCGGGATTCCATTATAACAAGTCAGTGTCTCGTTTCGAACCAAGTCAAGCACTCCCAGTTCATCGGCCAGCGCCCATGTCTGTGCCTTGTCAATCCACATCAGCGGTGTATGAATCACAAACTGTTCTTCCATGGCCAGATTCAGTGTCACGTTCAGCGACTTGATAAACGAGTCCCGGCAATCAGGATACCCGCTGAAATCCGTCTGCGATACCCCCGTCACCATGTGATGGATGCCTTTCTCACGCGCATAAACCGCTGCAATGCTCAGGAAAAACAAGTTTCTTCCCGGAACGAACGTATTCGGAAATGAATCTTTCGGTTTTTCCTCATCCATGTGAATAGACGTATCCGTCAGAGAGTTTTTTCCCAGGTGCCCGATAAACGACACATCCATGACTTCAAACTCTACCCCGGCTTTCCGTGCAATTTCACGCGCCAGTTCCACTTCCTTTTCATGCTTCTGTCCGTACAGAAAGCTCAGTGCATATACTTTCTCAAAATGCTTTTTTGCCCAGAAAAGACAGGTCGTAGAATCCTGCCCGCCGCTAAATACGACGAGGGCCTCCTTATTATTTACCATATTTCTTAGATTTCCTTGATTCTTAATACATTATACGAGATATGCTCGTCATATACATCTGTATCATCCACTCGCTTGATGTACTTCACTACACGAACGGTTACTGGCAGTACAATCACTTCATACAAAGTCTTGAGTACCACCTGCACCAGCATCATCTTGGCCAGCTCACTCACCGGCATCAGTCCGCCAAAAGCCAGCGGGAAGAAAATCAGCGAGTCAGCTCCCTCTCCGGCTATGGTCGACAATACGGCACGGGCAGAGAAATTCTTTCCGTGTGAAGCCACTTTCATGCGACTCATCACATACGCATTGATAAACGAACCAACCAGAAAGGCTGTCAGACTGGCTACCGCAATGCGAGGTGCCATGCCGAATACGAAATTGAAGCTTTCTTCTCCCTCCCAGAACGGAGCAGCGGGAAGAGCCACTGCCAACTGTCCCATGGCCACTACCATGAAATTCATGAGGAAGCCCATCCAGATAATCAGACGCGCCTTACGGAAGCCCCATACTTCGGCAATACAGTCATTAATAATGTAAGAAATCGGGAAAACAATGAGTCCGGCAGTTACAGAAATCGGACCCAGCTGTACGACTTTGGTTTCTAACAGATTGGCTGCCACCAGGCAGACACAAAACACAATGCCCAAAACCATAAAAGGCACTGATACGAGATTTTCTTTTTTCATCGCTCCTGTTTTTTACGTGGTGTTCTAGAATACACGACCGCTATTCACGGCATCGCATGTAAATGTTCTCTTTTTAATCGGGCGCAAAGATACAAAGTTTTTTTGAAACTGAAACAAATTCCGTTTTCCTTGTACAGATTACTCCCAACACATTTGCATATTCTCTGTCCCACAGTGCGGGATTTGTATCCCACACTGTGAAATATATATTCCACACTGTGGTTTTTGTATTTCACACTGTGAAACAGAGAATCCTCTTTGGAGAAACAAAGAAAACACAAGAGGAAAAACAAATAAAAATCGTACCTTTGTAAATAATGTATCTAAATTTATTCCACACTATGGCTCAAATACATATCAATCAGAATACATGCATACGCTGTAAGAAATGCGTCAGAATATGCCCCTCTGCTCTGTTTACCCTTCAGGAAGATAAAGGTATTGAAGTGAATGCCGACGACTGCATCAGTTGCGGACATTGCGTGGCCGTTTGCCCGACCGACTCTATTGAGCACGCTGATTTTCCACCCGAAAAGGTTCATACCATCGACCGCAGCCAACTTCCCACTGCCGACCAGGTGGAACTGCTCATCCGTTCCCGCCGCTCGAACCGTGCGTTCTCCAAAGAAAAAGTCTCGGAAGAGCTGTTACAGCGTATCATAGAGGCTGCCCATAGGGCCCCGACGGCAACCAATGCACAAGAAGTCAAAATGGTATTGGTCACCCGCCCGGAAACCTTGAAGGAAGTCAGCCGCATCACCATTGGCACTTTTATGTCGATAGTAAACTTGGTGGAAAATCCGTTACTAAAATTGATACTGAAGCCGCTTATGCCTTCAGGCTATCGCTACGTGCCGGTGTTCAAAAGACTGCATGAGGAATTTGAACGAGGTAACGACGGTATTTTGAGAGGGGCCACGGCCGCCATCTTTTTCTATACCGACAAAAAAGAACGTTTCGGATGTCAGGACTGCAACCTTGCCTACCAGAATGCTTCACTCATGGCAGAAGCAGTAGGAGTCTCACAGTTCTACACCGGATTCGTGTGCAGTGCAGCAGGAATGGACCGGAAAAGAAAGTTGCAAAAGCTGTTAGGTATTGAAGGAACCGTTCATGCCGGCATCGCATTAGGCATGCCGTCTTTCCGCTTCGATAAATACATCGACAAAAAAGAGGTGGTATTGAAACGTATTGATTAAACCGAAAGTGCCATGACAAAAAACAACCTGCTAAGCGAAAAGCTGAATTATACGGGAGCCAGCCATACGCCGACTCACCTGCATTTCTGTACATACAATACAGAAATTCTGGAATATCATCAGGGAGCTTCCATCAAAGAGTTTTCTCCTTTCATTCGGCCGGATGCCATCAACTGGGTACAGATTCACGGATTGCAGAATACAGAAATCGTGCAGGAAGTCTGCGATTTCTTCCACATCGACTTTCTTACCACACAAGATATTCTCAATGCGGAGCATCTGACAAAAATTGAAGAGCATGACACCTACAATGTGGTCATCCTGAAACAGTTGTCGGTAGACGAAGAAAACACGTATACTCCCCAGCAGCTTTGCATTGTGCAGGGAAGTAATTTCATACTTACCTTCATGGAACACGACAGCGATTTCTTCAATGAGATTCACACGGCACTGAAAAACAATACCCTGAAAATCCGGAACCGCCAATCCGATTTTCTGCTGAGCGTCATGCTGAACAGTGTCATGGCCAGCTTTATGTCTATCATATCCCGAATGGAAGACCAACTGGAAGATATGGAGGAATCGTTGCTGTCACCGGAAACCAGAAGCGGACTGGCATTAGAGGATATACAGCCCTATCGAAAGGACGCTCGCCTCATCAAGAAATGCATCCTTCCGCTTAAAGAGCAGATGAGCAAGTTGTTTCATGCCGACAACGTACTGCTTCATAAAGCCAACCGTCCGTTCTTTAACGACGTAAACGACCATCTGCAATTCGTACTACAGACTCTCGACGGCTGCCGCGACATGATTTCGGCCCTGGTAGACCTTTACCTGTCGAATAATGACCAGCGGATGAACAACATCATGAAGCAGCTCACCATCGTATCGACTATCTTCATTCCGCTGACATTCCTGGCAGGCATCTGGGGAATGAATTTCGAATGGATGCCCGAACTGGGATGGAAATACGGTTACCTGATGGCCTGGGGACTGATGCTGTTTACCGGCATCGGAGTATATCTGTTTTTCAAACGGAAGAAATGGTATTAATCACAAACTATTCACCTAAATTATTCTACACAGTATGCGAAAAAAAGAACTTTATCAGAAAGTCATCGAATATTTCCAGACGGCCATGCCCGTAGCCGAAACGGAACTGCACTATAGCAACCCGTTTGAACTGCTGATAGCTGTCATTCTCAGCGCACAATGTACCGACAAGCGGGTCAACATGATTACTCCTCCCCTGTTCAGGGATTTTCCTACTCCCGAAGCTTTGGCTGCCACCACTCCGGAAGTAGTGTTCGAATACATCCGCAGCGTGAGTTATCCCAACAACAAGGCCAAGCATCTGGTAGGAATGGCGCAGATGCTGGTACGCGATTTCCAAAGTACCGTGCCCGACACGCTGGAAGAGCTGATTAAATTACCCGGTGTAGGACGCAAAACGGCAAATGTTATCCAGAGCGTGGTATTCAATAAGGCTGCCATGGCAGTCGATACCCACGTGTTCCGCGTAAGTCATCGCATCGGACTGGTTCCCCGCACGTGTACCACTCCGCTGGCTACTGAAAAACAACTGGTAAAATACATCCCTGAAGCACTTATCCCGACCGCACACCACTGGCTGATTCTCCACGGACGTTACGTTTGTACGGCGCGTGCCCCTAAATGTGAAAGCTGCGGACTGAACGGGATTTGTAAAGAGTCTTTGAAAACCATTTAAACACGGTTTAACATGCTAACTTATTAATATATAGGAAGGCATTCAGTAAATATCATAAAATCAGCCAGCAAATTCATACACCATTGTATCTTGTAAGGGCATTTACTGAATATTCCTAATCAGATGTTATAGTTATCACTACTGTCCACTAAAAATAGACAAGATTAAAAATTAAATAAATTCGGTTCACTTGAATCATATAGGTCTTTGACATTTTGGAAATTCGATTTGTCGAACAATACTATTAAATACAGGTCCTAAAAACATGAGTAGCATGTAGCGACTGTCGGTTATGGTACATAAATATGGCTTCCGGTACTTTTCAATTTTCCTTCCTTCATCACATCACACTGTCAGCCAGATGGTTACGGTGAAGCTTCTTATTGCCTTCGCTGTACCGGCCAGACACGCCCTCTTCCACCGGAGCGGAAAGGCGATAATGCATTCGAGGAAATTTGAGAAAATAAGGCCGGCTTTTTATACTCTTTTAGCCCGAAGGTGATTCCTTCACTCCCCTTCCTTCACTGCAACTTACTGACAATCAGATGTGATTGTGCAAAAAGTGAAGGATGAAGGTAAAGTGAAGAAAAATTCTCTCTATATAAAGGAATATGGTGAGGAGAAAAAGGCCTGATGTGCTATTTTTGTCCGGAAAATTTGTGTCAATATGCCGGACGGCAAAACGCTTCGGTGTTTTTGTCAAATCGCCCTTACGTCAAACAAAACGTCTTTACGTTTCAGATAAAACACTTCAGCGTTTCAAGCAAAACTCTTCGACGTCTGAGGTCAAACGTAAAGGCGTTTTATCCCAAACGCTTAGGCGTTCAGAGAACATCCGGAACGGTTCAAAGCCTCTTTTTTGAACGTTGAAGCGTACGCGCCCGCACACCGAAGCCTTTGGAGGCGCATGCCGAAACATTTTCCCGGCATGAGCTTCCATTGCTACAATGAGATTCCGAAGACTCTCACGATTGGAAAGCTGACCAAACACCACCGTAAGCAGTTGATTCCAACAGGTATAGCTCTTGATATACTTGCCGCCTTCATACTTACGGACGAGATAATTGAAATGGTTGCAATCCATAAATTGGACTAATTGAGAGAAAACGAACCGATCTTTATGCATAACGGTCTGGTTATGAACGCAAAAGTAAATTCAAATCCATCGACTCCAAAATCACTTGTAACAAACTGAATTTCAACATTTTCAAAGATCTCCTATAATTTCTTAGTAAACACTAATGTATATATTAAAATTACCAAATTATTTTGATTTTTAATCTATAAATTATATATTTACACTGAAAAAATATTAAACCTATTTACAATTAACCAAATGTATTAACTATGAAACTTCCCATTGGAGGAATAAGTCTATTCCTAGCCTTAAGTGGACTACCTGCCGGAGCAGCAAATGCCGCTTTGGACACAGGTGTACAAAATTCAAGTATTTCACAACAAGAAAGTACCTGTAAAGGAGTTGTAAAAGACAGTAAGGGAGAAACAATTATTGGAGCTTCCGTAGTAGTAAAAGGAACGTCAAACGGTACCATTACCGATTTTGATGGAAATTTTGCTTTATCTGCCGTAAAAAAAGGAGCCACTATTCAGATTTCTTTTGTTGGATTTAAAACACAAGAATTTGTATGGGACGGCTCTCCTATTTCCGTAACACTAAAAGAAGATACTGAAGTATTAGAAGAAGTGGTAGTAATCGGATATGGCGTACAGAAAAAAGCAGACCTTACCGGGTCGGTAGCTAATGTCAGTGCAGAAAAGCTGAACACACAAAGCAACTCCACCATCGGTCAAGCGTTACAAGGGAAAATCGCCGGTGTAGACATTGTTTCACAAGGCGGAGCACCCGGTGGCAGCACACGCATCATGGTTCGTGGTATCGGTACTTTAAACAATTCCGCACCTTTGTATATCGTGGATGGCATGTACATGTCAGGAATCGACCATATCAATCCGGGGGATATTGAAAGCATTGATGTCTTGAAAGACGCCTCTTCCGCAGCAATCTACGGTTCACGTGCTGCCAACGGCGTAGTAATCATCACTACCAAGAGCGGAACAAACACCGACGGAAAACCTATTATTGATTTGTCTGCAAACGTGGGAGTCACAGCACCTTCCAAATATCTGGACATGCTCGACGCTGCGGGCTGGGCAGAAGTTACCACCAAAGCACGTGAAGCCGCAGGCCTAGCTCCGTTGGAAATGGCCACCGATTTGGCTTCTAAACCCAACAACGACTGGCAGGACATCATGTTCAATCCGGCATTGATGCAGAACTATAACCTTTCAGTAAAGGGAGGAGGAAAATATGCGACCTATTATAACAGTATAGGATACACGAATCAGGACGGTGTGGTAAAAGGAACCAATTTCCAGCGCTATACCATGCAAAGTAAAGTAGACTTCAAAAAAGGCATCTTTCAGGCCGGAACAAATGTCATCTTGTCGTACGACCAAAACAAGCCTCTAATGTCAGACACCCGTGGAGGAATGATAGGTCATATCATACAGGCTGTACCAACTTTAGAAAAATACAATCCGGACAATGTGGGAGGATATGGCAGCATGTATGGTGATGTGACCAATCTTACTCATCCTCTTGTAATGACAGATGAAAACCTGATGGATAGAAACCAAGACAACATAAAGGTTTTCGCCAATGCCTATGTATCTATAGAGCCCATAAAAGGATTAAAATACAAATTAAACTTCACTCCTGATTTCCAGTTCTATAGAAACAGTAGTTATACCGGCTTATTCAACTGTGGGCTAAGTAAGAAAGAAGAAACGTCCATTTCAGACCAACAAAGACGCACGCGTAACATCCTAGTCGAACACCTGTTGACATTTGACCGCACATTCGGAAAGCATAAAGTTTCATTGCTGGCAGGATACTCTTACCAGGACACACAAGTACGCTGGTTGGAAGGCTCTGCACAGGGTATGCCGGAAGGTATCAAAGAAATTGAAGGAGCCTCTAAAGGATTTGCTACGAATGGCAATCTGACAAGAAGCGTACTTACCTCAGTATTGGGCCGTGTTTTCTATTCATACGACAACCGTTATCTTATCACTGCCACCATACGTCGGGACGGTTCTTCAAAATTTGCTTCATCCAATCGTTACGGTAACTTCCCGTCAATCTCTCTAGGATGGAACATTGCCGAAGAAAAGTTTGTAAAGAACAACGTGCCTTGGCTTGAGCAATTGAAACTCAGAGGAGGTTATGGCGTGTTAGGTAACCAGGAAATCACAGATTATCAGTTCACTTCAGTTGTAACGTCCGGTATTAACTATCCTGACGGAGATGGTGGCCTTATTTTAGGAGCATTCCCTAAAGATTTTGCCAACCCGAACATCAAATGGGAGGAGACTTCCATGACCAATGTCGGCATTGACTTCCTAGCCTTACACAACCGGTTAAGCCTGACAGCCGACTGGTATGTGAAGAATACGAAAGACATTTTGCTGAGTGTGCCTATTCCTATCTCCACAGGTGGTGCCAATGACCCAGTTCGTAATGCCGGAAAAATTCAAAACAAAGGTTTTGAATTCAATATCGGATGGAATGACTATATCAACCAGGATTTGTCATACGGTATTAACTTCATCGGCAGTTTCAACAAGAATGAGGTTATCAACATGGGTACTGACTCACAGGTTATCAACAGTGGTGCAACCAATCAAAACATCAACACCTGCAAGACCCTCGCAGGCTATCCTATCGGTGGCTTCTGGCTAATACCGGCTTTGGGATACTTCAACACAACGGAAGAAATACAAGCTTATCAGAAAGACGGCCAGTTAATCCAGCCAAGTGCAGAGCCTGGAGATATCAAATTCCAAGACACCAATAATGACGGAAGCATTACGGATGACGACCGTGTTTACTGTGGAAGTCCTTTCCCGAAATTCACTTACTCTATCAATGCCAATCTGACATATAAGAACTTCGATTTCTCCATAGGATTCCAAGGAGTAACCGGAAATAAGATTTATAACGCTACACGCCAGACACTTGAAGACGTAACAAAAGGTACCAACTTCCTGGCAAGCTGCCTGGACTATTGGACACCGGATAACAAGAACGCCGCACATCCGCGTTTAATCTGGACAGACCCGAACCGTAACACCCGTGCCGAATCAAACCGGTATCTGGAAGATGGTTCATACTTCCGCCTCAGAAACATTCAGATTGGGTATACATTCCCAAACTCATGGTTTAAAGGAGTGGTACAAAAAGCACGCATATATGTGAATGCCGAAAACTTGTTCACCATCACCTCTTATACAGGCTATACTCCTGACGTAAATGCGACCAACGTTTACTCTCGTGGATTCGATGAATTTATCTATCCGTCTAACCGGACTTTCATGTTAGGATTAAATGTTACATTTTAAATGAAAACACTTATGAAAAAGCTATATACCTTAATCACCTGCACATTACTCTCAGCAGGTCTGACCTTCACCTCATGTGAAGATCAGCTTGATCAGGTTAACCCCAACAAGCAGACAGAAGATACATTCTGGAGGAATGAAGCAGATTTTGAGCTGGCATTAACCTCTTGTTATACCCCATTAAAGAACGCACTGGGAGGAGGATATTATGGGACACGCGGAGTGATGCTAAGAATATGCCGTGCCGATGAAGTGGAATTCCGCAATGACATTAGCGAAATATTCCAAGCCATGAACTTTACGAATACGACTTCGAATTCACTGACACAAGGAATGTTCTACCAGTTCTATAACGCACTATATAGAACCAACTCTATCATACAGAAACTGGAAGAAAAGAAAGGAGAATTCTCCGAAGATTTTATCAATAAAGTAAAAGGGGAATGTCTTTTCATCCGCGGTTTTTATCTTTTCCAATTAGGGAAAGAATTTAAAGACGCTCCTCTGCGAATGACCGCTTCACAAGAGCCTTCTACTTTCCCTTTGGCCAAATCCAGCCAAGCGGATATCTGGGGGCAGGCTATTACTGACCTGACAGAAGCAGGCAAACTTCTTCCTGTCAAAAATGACGTAATCGGAAAACCGACTAAAGGAGCTGCTTATGCCACTATTGGGAAAATTCTAGTATATCAAGAAAAATTTGATGAAGCCATTGACATCTTAGAACCGCTTACCAAATCTCCGTACACTTACAAATTAGTCAATGATTTCTCTTGGAATTTTGATGAAGCGCATGAAAATAATGAAGAAAGTATTTTCGAACTGCTCATAGAACAAGTGGGAGGAACTGACATTTGGGGCAACGGTGAATTGGCCAACTCTACCCAAACCAATACCCGTCCACGAGAATATGCGGCGCCAGAAGTCAGCGGATGGTATGAAGCCAATCCAACCCAACAGATGATGAATATATTCTGGAAAGAAAAGGACAAGGATGGAAATGTAGACATCCGTGCACGAGAATCTGTGGCATGGGACTATCCGGGCTGCATGTATTACCTGAAACCATTCCAAGAAGTTTTTGCAGCAGACAAGTTAAATACTTATTGGATTCTGAAATATCAAAACTCGAAAACAATGGAAGCGGAATCAGATCCGCCGATGTCTTCTATCAATGAAAGAGCCATCCGTTATGCCGACGTAATCCTCCTACTGGCCGAATCTTACTTAAGAGGAAGTTCCAAAAAGAATCTGGACACAGCTATCGGATACTTAAATGATATCAGAAGACGAGCTAACCTGAACGACTACTCCGGACCTAAAACAGACGAAGGGGTATTTGCTGATTTGGAGCATCAACGCGCCATAGAATTCTTTGTAGAAGGTGAGCGTTTCTACGACCTGCGCCGTTGGGGATTGCTGGAAGAACGCCTAAAGACTTGCAACGAAGTTAGATACAAGCAGTTCATGACTGGTCAAACTGGTAATACCAACAGATATTACTATTATCCGATACCAGCAAAAGAACTTGAAACAAACGATTTATGTACGCCGAACGAAGGATGGTAATCTTAAAAAGTGCTGTACGCTATCGTGCAGCACTTTTTTATCTTACTTTTGTCATACGAAACAAAAACTCATGCCCAATATGAACAAAATATCGCTCATCCCATTTCTGGCTTGTGCTACTTCACTTTCAATACAAGCCCAGATAACACAGCAGCCCCACATTGTGCTCATCCTGTGTGATGACATGGGATTTTCCGACTTAGGATGCTACGGCAGTGAAATCCGTACGCCTCACATTGACAAGCTGGCTCAGGAAGGAATACGATTCAGCCAGTTCAAGAATACAGGAAGAAGCTGTCCGAGCAGGGCAGCCCTACTTACCGGCAGATACCAGCACCAAGTGGGTATGGGATGGATGGCAGAAGTGGACGAACACCGTCCGGGATACAGAGGACAAATAGATAAAGAATACCCGACCATCGCTGAAATCATGAAAGCAGGAGGATATCATACTTACATGAGCGGGAAATGGCATGTCACTACCACTGGAGGATATGATGCTCCCAATGGCAGTTATCCTGTGCAAAGAGGATTCGACAGGTATTACGGTTGTCTGCACGGAGGAGGAAGTTACTATAAACCTGCCCCTGTATACAATGATTTAAAAAGAATCACTCAATTACCCGACGATTATTACTATACAAAAGCCATTACCGATTCCGCGGTAAGTTTTATCCATACCCATGATGTAAATAAGCCTATGTTCTTGTATCTGGCCCATTATGCACCTCATCTGCCTCTTCAGGCTCCAGTAGAGTATGTTGAAAAATGTATGGACCGATATAAAGTAGGATACGATGTGCTACGAAAGCAGCGATTTGAAAAACAAAAGAGCTTGGGACTTATTCCTGACAATATAGAATTGCCTATCTTCAATAAAGAATTCAACGGAAAACGTCCGTCATGGAATGAATTGACACCAGAACAGCAAGAGAAATGGATAAAAGACATGGCTACGTATGCTGCCATGATTGAAATCATGGACGAAGGTATCGGACAGGTCATAAAAGAACTTAAGAAAAAAAACATGTATGAAAACACCGTGTTTCTTTTTATGAGTGACAATGGAGCTACTGACGAAGGAGGATTTATCGAACAACTGATGTCAGACCTATCAAACACTCCCTATAGAAGCTATAAGAAGTGGGTATTTCAAGGTGGAACCAGTAGTCCGCTGATTCTTTGTTATGGTAATAAGAACAAGAATCTACAAAAAGGAAAAGTATGCAATCAACCAGCCCATATCATTGATATAATGCCTACTTGTATGGCATTGGGAAACGTAGCATATCCTAAAACATTCTCACATGCAGACCTACCAGGGACAAACCTGCTCCCAGCCATAACTGGCCAATCCATTCACAAGCGAACGCTGTACTTTGAGCACCAAAGTTCATGCGCTATCATAGAAGGCAACTGGAAACTGGTAAGGGCTGACAGAAACAGTCAATGGGAGCTGATAGATCTCGACAAAGATCCGTTTGAAACACATGACCTCTCTGCCACATATCCAGATAAAGTAGAGGAACTGGAAAGCAAATGGATTGAGTGGGCAAATACACATAAAGTTTTCCCCTTAGAAGATAAAACATGGACAGAAAGAATCAATTTCTATCATGAAAAGAATTCCTATCAAAAAGGAGATTATTAATTATTAACCTTAAAAATAAGTCATATCGTATGAAGAAACTATTTTTGGACATTCGAACTGCCCTATGTAGTTTGATACTCATGATTGCCCAACTAGGATTTGCCCATCAACCGGAATTCTCTACAGCCGGTTTCTTTGAGCTTCCTAACACCGGAAGAACCGTTTACAGTATGAACCCTGCATGGCGTTTGCATAAAGGCAGTGCGGATGGAGCCGAACGTCCGAATTTCAATGACAAGGAGTGGAATCTAGTCTCTCTCCCTGACGGGATAGAATATGTGCCTTCCGAAGCCAGCGGCTGCATCAACTATCAAGGTGAGGTTTGGTATAGAAAACACTTTACTCCAGAAGAAGCATGGAAAGGCAAACAACTTTTTCTGCATTTTGAAGCCATTATGGGAAAATCCAAGGTATGGATTAACGGAAAACTCGTCAAAGAACATTTCGGTGGTTTCTTGCCTGTCATCGCAAACATTACTGAATACCTGCGCTACGAACAAGACAATGTGATAGCAGTATGGGCTGACAACAGCAACGACCCGTCTTATCCTCCAGGAAAGCCACAGGATGCACTTGACTTCACCTATTTCGGGGGTATTTACAGAGATTGCTGGCTCATTGCGCATAATAACGTATTCCTCACCGATCCTAATTATGAAAATGAAACTGCCGGCGGAGGGTTGTTTGTCTCCTTCAACCATGTATCTGAGCAATCTGCCGATGTAAAGCTGGATGCACACATCCGGAACATGTCCGGAAAATCATTCTCTGGAAAGGTAGAATACCAACTGTTTAACACCTCACAGAAACTGGTTGCTCAAGCGGAAAAAGCATTCTCTGTAAGCAAAGGAAAAGGACGGCAGACATCCCTTGTGCTGCACGTGAACCAACCTGAATTATGGGAACCTGACTCTCCTACATTATACCAGCTTCACGTTATGATAAAGGATAAAGCAGGAAACATCATCGACGGATACCGCCGCCGTATTGGAATCAGAAGCATTGAGTTCAAAGGGAAAGACGGTTTCTGGCTGAATGGAAAACCTTACCCTTACCCATTAATTGGCGCCAACAGACATCAGGATTTTGCCATCATCGGTAACGCCCTGTCAAACAGTCTTCACTGGAGAGATGCCAAAAAGCTTCGTGATGCAGGATTAAGAGTCATCCGCAACGCACATTATCCACAAGACCCGGCATTTATGGATGCTTGTGATGAACTGGGACTGTTTGTCATTGTCAACACTCCTGGATGGCAGTTCTGGAACGATGAACCCATCTTTGCACAAAGGGTATACAGCGACATCCGCAATATGGTCAGACGCGATCGAAATCACCCTTCTGTCTGGATGTGGGAGCCGATTCTCAACGAAACATGGTATCCGGAAGATTTTGCCAAGAATGTAGTAAGCATTCTTCATGAAGAATATCCCTATCCTTATTGCTATGCAGGCTGCGATGTAACTGCTAAAGGACATGAATATTTTCCCATTCATTTTACACATCCTGTCAATGGGGCTGGAGGAGCATTTAACACATCAGACTTAGACCCTAACATTTCGTATTTCACCCGTGAATGGGGAGACAACGTAGACGACTGGAATTCTCATAACTCTCCCAGCCGGGTAAACCGCTCCTGGGGAGAAGTTCCGATGCTGATACAAGCTCAGGGATATGCTAAAACAGATTACCAGTACACTTGTTACGATGCGTTATATCGTAATCCACGCCAGCACATGGGAGGATGTTTATGGCATTCTTTTGACCATCAGCGCGGCTACCACCCGGACCCGTTCTATGGAGGTATCATGGATGCGTTCCGCCAGCCCAAGCTATCCTACTACATGTTCTGTTCACAGCGTCCGGTTGAAAAAAATGACAAATTGATTGCCGAAAACGGACCAATGGTTTTCATTGCCAATGCCATGACTCCGTTCTCTCCCAAGGATGTAACCGTATACAGTAATTGTGAGGAAGTACGCCTTACCTGTTGCAAAGGAGGAAAACCATATATCTACAAAAAGGAAATCAAAGGAGAAGGTATGCCTTCACCCGTCATTACATTCAACAATGTATGGGACGTAATGCACGACAAAGCATTGGCCAGAGCCAATAAACATGAAGAATCATATCTGCTGGCAGAAGGTTTTGTAGACGGGAAACTGGTAGCAACTCATAAAGTTGTTCCTACCCGACGTCCTTCTAAAGTAATTCTTTGGGTAGACAACGAGCAGACAGAAACCATGGCAGACGGTTCTGATCTGATTACCGTAGTAGCAGCAATTGCTGATGACAACGAAAACATCAAGCGGCTAAACAACTACCATATTCAGTTTGAGATTGAGGGACCGGGCGAGCTGGTAGCCAATAATGAAACCTTCACAAATCCTCGCGCCATTCAATGGGGAACTGCTCCAGTATTGGTTCGTGCCAAAACACAGGCAGGAGAAATAAAGCTAAAGGCATCAGTTGTATATAACGGCATACATACCCCTACACCTGCTGAAATCACTATTCAAACAGTAGAAGCCACACATCCGCTTATTGCTGACTCTAATGAATTGAAGCTTCTACAAAATCAGTCAAAGAATGGCAAAAGATTTATGCCGCTCAATAAGGTAAGCCAAGAAGCACAACAGCAAAGCCGACTAAAACTGAAAGAAGTAGAAAAGCAACAAAGCGATTTTGAATAACCGATATTTTCAATAGGATGATACTCTTACAGACTTTTATCAATATAAGTATCAAGATTTAAATAATAAGATAAAATCCTAGAGTATCCAATACAAGATAATATATAACCAATTTATTTGTGTAAAAAAATTATTACACAAATAAATTGGTTTTTCAAATGAATATTTTATTCATACCAATCAAATCTATATTCAATAAAGATGAAAAGAATTACATTTATTTTATTTCTTATTTTTATATTCACTAAATCATTCTGTAATAACAAATTACAATGTGATACGATATGTTATACTAAACGAAATGGAATTAAGCTGAATATAGAATTAATATCCCCTTGCAATTTTAATCATAAAATGCCTGCTATAATATTTTTTTATGGAGGAGGCTGGATAAAAGGAAATAGAGAGCAATTTAGACCTCACGCAAGCTATCTGGCCCACAAAGGTATTGTAGCTATTCTCGCAGATTATAGAACTAAAGAACAGTGTAATGCAACCCCTTTTAATTGCGTGGAAGATGCAAAATCAGTAATACGTTTCGTAAAAAACAATACCGATAAATTTAATATCGACACCACTAAAATAGTAGCAGCAGGAGGTTCCGCCGGTGGACATTTAGCTGCATCATGTGCCTATATTTCCAATTATAATCATCCTAAAGATGATCTTTCAATCTCTCCTCGACCAACAGCATTAGTACTATTTAATCCCGTTATTGATAATGGGAAAAACGGATTTGGCTCTGATACTATCAAAAAAACTATATGACATTTTCTCCCCTACATAATATCAAAAAAAATAATGCACTACCGACATTATTTATGGTGGGAGATAATGATAAACTTGTTCCCTTAAAAACCGCTCAAAAATTTAAAGATTTAACAGAAGAAAATGGCGCTACCTGCATACTAAAAGTATATAAAAAACAAGAGCATGGCTTTTTTAATTATAAACCAAATAGTAATAATAAATACTATAAAATCACACTGAAAGAACTGGAATCTTTCCTTCACAAATTAGGCTATTTACAAAAATAAATTTACACACTATATGATCATGTTTAAACGTTATAATATCTATAAAATAATCATTGTATATACATATTTAATTACCCCAATTTTTTGCATAGAAGCACAGATATTACCATTTCCCAATTCATATTCCAACTATTCTGATACTTTAAAGATTAAAAATATAGTCAGAATCTCAGGTCATACCCCAAACAACTACATAAAAAATGTCTTAGAACAAGACATCTTTAAAGGTATTAAAGTTACCTATACAGCTTCTCATGGAAACATATCTTTTCAAAATGACAATCTATTACCAACGGAAGCATACGATATTGACATTAATAATAAAGGTATTATTATTAAATCATCATCATTAAATGGATACATATACGCAATCCAGTCACTTCGACAAATTGTAATCCACTCATCACCCAATACTAGAAGTTTTCAGTTCACGACAATAAAAGATGAACCTCGTTGTAAATATAGATCTTTCATGTTAGATTCAGGACGCCAATATCAAAAGATTGAAACCATCAAAAAATATATTGACTTAATGAGTTTACTAAAAATGAATTATTTTCACTGGCACCTAACTGAAGGACTAGGATGGAGAATAGAAATTAAACGCTACCCTAAACTAACCTCAATAGGCTCTAATGTCGCTCGTGGAAAAGAACAACAAGGATACTATTCTCAAGCAGAAGTAAAAGAACTCATTATTTATGCAAAAGAAAGAGGCATTACAATCATACCTGAAATAGACATTCCAGGACATTCAGAAGCGGCTTTAGCATCTTATCCTTCTTTAGGCTGTACCCAAGATAGCATTATCATACCAGAAAATGGATTTACAGATCAATTGTTTTGTGCTGGAAATGACTCCACACTTTTTTTTCTAAAAAACGTATTCCTAGAAATATGCAACTTATTTCCATCTCAATATATTCACATAGGAGGAGATGAAGCTCCAAAAGGGAAATGGAATAAATGCTCACTCTGTCAAAGTAAAATACAAGCACTAGGCTTAAAAGACAGTAATCAACTACAGTTATGGCTTATGACACAAATTGCAGAATATCTAAAAACTCAAGGGAAATATGCCATCTGCTGGGAAGACGTTATACATCATGATTTTACAAAAGAACTACCTAACAATCTTATCATTCACTGGTGGAATTGGAGAGGGCATAAGGATGAAGCCTTTAATAAAGCTTGTACACTGGGAATTCCTGTAATATGCGGGACAAATTATTATACCTATCTAAACTTCCCAGATAAACCTTGGAAAGGATATGCACAAGATAGAACTTCCAGCGTATATGACGTATATTATAGAAATGAATCTCTACCAAGATTAAGTCATAAAAACACTTTAGGGATGAGCTGTTGCTTGTGGACTGATTATGGTTTAACCGAGGATTTATTAGATCAAAGGTTATTTCCTAAAATATTCATATTAGCAAACCAAATGTGGAGTAATTCCACCATAACTTTAAATGATTTTCTTACAGTCCTTATTAAAAAGAAAAAATTTTATTCTCCATTAGGATATACATACACCATAAATCGTTACTCAAAAAGTGATTTCAATAAATCAACAACACCATAACTTTAAAGAAATAATGGCATGCAAAGCAACTTACCCCAAAGCTTTACATGCCATTATTCTATTATAATACTAAAAGTTTCACGTCAAATAATCCAGCTCATTCCGCATGCTCACCAGCTCCTCGCGGATACGCTTCAAACGCTCTACCACATTGGCCGTCTGCATGGTTCCTTCCTTGTTCTGCCGTAACCGCTGCCTGGCGCCAGACAGTGTCAACCCCTTTTCTTTCACCAGATGATACACCAGGCGAATGTTCTCAATGTCTTCTTTACGGTACTGACGTACATTTCCCCCTGTTTTCTTAGGAGAAATCATCGGAAACTCTTTTTCCCAATAGCGCAGCAATGATTCATTCACATCAAACATTTTTGCCACTTCGCTGATGGAATAATAAAGTTTCAGTTCTTTATCTGTTTTCAAAGCCATAACAAGCAATTCTTTTTAATCAAATACACGACCGTGGTTAGCAGCCAGTTCAATCATCTTTTCGTAATCGTCAGCATTCAAGTCCATGAAATAATAGTTCACCGGATTGACAATCTTTCCCTTTACACGCACTTCATAATGTAAATGCGGACCGGTACTCTTTCCCGTAGAACCTACCTGACCAATCACTTCCCCACGTGCCACATTCTGACCCACTTTCACTTCAATCTTATTCAAATGAGCGTAACGGGTCACATAACCAAACCCATGGTCAATGATGATACAATTCCCATACAGTCCATCCCATCCGGCCTGTTTTACCCTACCGTTTCCTGTAGCATATACCGGCGTACCGATATTGGCAGAGAAGTCCATCCCTGCATGAAACTTCACGGTTTTATAAATCGGGTCAACACGCATGCCGTACCCCGAAGCAGTCTGTTTCAGATTCTTGTTTGAAACCGGCTGGATGGCGGGAATGCAGGCCAGCATCTTGTCATGCTGTTTACAGAGCCCCACCACTTCGTCGAAAGATTTGGATTGGGCATAAATCTTCTTCTCCAGATCATCCATTTTCTGTAGTGTATGGATAACCAGACGGCTGTTGGCCATGTCCATCAGTTCATTATAACGTGCATTATTTGCGGTAGCCAAACGCTGTTCATCCGGTAACGGGTCTGCCTGCATCATTACGCGGTAGATGTTGTCGTCACGTTGTTGCAGGCGTTGCATCACTCCTTCCGCCTCATCCAGACGAGAGGAAAGAATGGCATATTGCGACAAAAGTCGGGAATTTTCCGTACGAAGGTCTTTTTCCGAAGGAGAACCGAAAATCCACAACAGCAGGATAAAGCTGCCTGCCCCCAGTCCCATACCGACAAAGAGTTGACGCAGGTAACTCAAAGCCCGCTGGCGCACGGTGGGATAAATACGGTCGTAAGTACGAGTTTTCGGATTATAGATATAATAGACTTTACGCATGTGGTTCGATTTTGGAAATTTTTAAGCAACAAAACATCAAGTTTTTGCACCAAACATACAGACAAAAATAATAAAACCAATTATCTTTGCAAATCAATTTTGAGAATATTAACTACAAGACAATATAACGATTATGTTGACAGCAAATGAAATCCGCGACTCATTCGTCAAATTCTTTGAGTCGAAAGGACATCAGATTGTGCCTTCTGCACCGATGGTCATCAAAGACGACCCTACGCTGATGTTCACCAATGCCGGTATGAACCAGTTCAAGGATATCATACTTGGCAACCATCCTGCTAAATACAAACGTGTAACCGACTCACAGAAATGTTTGCGTGTGAGCGGAAAGCATAATGACCTGGAAGAAGTAGGTCACGATACGTACCACCACACCATGTTCGAAATGTTGGGTAACTGGTCATTCGGCGACTACTTCAAGAAAGAAGTGATTGGCTGGGCATACGAATACTTGGTAGAAGTATTGAAACTGGACCCGAAAGACTTGTATGTCACCGTATTTGAAGGAAGTCCTGAAGAAGGTCTTGCCCGTGACGATGAAGCCGCCGGCTACTGGGCACAGTACTTCCCTGCAGACCACATCATCAACGGTAACAAGCACGATAACTTCTGGGAAATGGGCGATACAGGTCCCTGCGGCCCATGTTCTGAAATCCACATCGACTCCCGTTCAGCCGAAGAAAAAGCAGCCGTTCCGGGACGCGAACTGGTGAACAAAGACCATCCGCAGGTTATCGAAATTTGGAACCTCGTGTTCATGCAATACAACCGCAAGGCAGACGGAACCCTGGAACCGCTTCCTGCGAAAGTAATTGATACCGGTATGGGATTTGAACGTCTGGTACGTACACTGCAAGGAAAAACATCCAACTATGATACTGACGTATTCCAGCCCATCATCAAAGTCATTGGTGACTTGTCTGGCAAGAAGTATGGCGACGATCCGAAAGTGGATGTAGCCATGCGTGTAGTAGCCGACCACATCCGTACCATTGCCTTCTCTATTACCGACGGACAGTTGCCGTCTAATGCCAAGGCTGGTTACGTTATCCGTCGTATCCTGCGCCGTGCTGTTCGTTACGCTTATACATTCCTCGGACAGAAACAGGCATTCATGTACAAGCTGGTTCCGGTGCTGATTGAAAACATGGGTGGTGCCTACCCTGAACTGAAAGCTCAGCAGGCTTTGATTGAAAAAGTGATGAAGGAAGAAGAAGAATCATTCCTCCGTACACTGGAAACAGGTATCCGTCTGCTCGAAAAGACCATGAACGAAACTAAAGCTGCCGGGAAGACAGAAATCAGTGGAGTGGATGCATTTACATTGTATGATACATTCGGATTCCCATTCGACTTGACAGAGCTGATTTTGCGTGAAAACGGTCTGACTGCCGACGTGAAAGGCTTCGAAGCTGAAATGCAGAAACAGAAAGAACGTGCCCGCAATGCCGCTGCAGTAGAAACTGGTGACTGGGTTACCCTGAAAGAAGGTGAAACTACTTTCGTAGGTTACGATTATACAGAATATGAAACCAGCATCCTGCGCTATCGCCAGATCAAACAAAAGAACCAGACTCTCTACCAGATTGTATTGAGCGAGACTCCGTTCTATGCAGAAAGTGGTGGTCAGGTAGGTGATACCGGTGTATTGGTGAGCGAATTTGAAACTATCGACATCATTGATACAAAGAAGGAAAACAACCTTCCGATTCACATTGCCAAGAAACTTCCGGAACACCTGGAAGCGCCGATGATGGCATGTGTAGATACAGACAAGCGTGCTGCTTGTGCTGCCAACCACTCTTGTACGCACTTGCTGGATGAAGCTTTGCGTCAGGTATTAGGTACTCACGTAGAACAGAAGGGTTCTCTTGTAACTCCTGATTCACTGCGCTTCGACTTCTCTCACTTCCAGAAAGTGACTCCGGAACAGATTCGTGAAGTAGAACACCTGGTAAATGCGAAGATTCGTGAAAACGTACCTTTGACTGAATACCGCAACCTGCCGATTGAAAAGGCTAAGGAACTGGGTGCTATCGCCCTGTTCGGCGAAAAATACGGTGACGAAGTGCGTGTCGTACAGTTCGGTTCATCTATCGAATTCTGTGGAGGTACACATGTATCGGCTACCGGAAAAATCGGTATGGTAAAAATCATTTCTGAAAGCTCTGTAGCTGCAGGTGTACGCCGTATTGAAGCTGTTACCGGTGCGAAAGTAGAAGAAATGTTCGATACCGTACAGGATACCATCAACGACTTGAAAGCATTGTTCAACAATGCACCCGACCTGAAGGCTGCTATCTCCAAGTACATCGAAGAAAACGCTGGTCTGAAGAAACAGATGGAAGAATTCATGAAGGAGAAAGAAGCTGCTGTCAAGAACAAGCTGATTGAAGGTGCAAAAGAAATCAATGGCGTGAAAGTTATCAAAGCTGTACTTCCGATGCCGGCAGATGCAGTGAAGAACATTGCTTTCCAGTTGAAAGGACAGTTCACAGAAAATCTGTTTGTGGTTATCGGTAGTGTATTCGAAAACAAACCATTGCTGACTGTAACCATGAGTGAAGACCAGGTGAAAGCTGGACTGAATGCTGGTCAGCTGGTACGTGAAGCTGCTAAGCTGATTCAGGGCGGTGGCGGTGGTCAGCCTCATTTCGCTACTGCCGGTGGTAAGAACCCTGACGGATTGAATGCCGCAGTTGACAAAGTAGTTGAACTGGCTGGATTCTAATTTTCAGCAGACTATATCAGTACTTATTTTTTACATTTCATCCCCCTTATTTGCCCATTTTTAGGAAAATAAGGGGGATTTTTTTCGTACTTTTGCCCACATTCTACAAGCAGACAACCTATGCCCCAAGATAAATATACGCTTATGACCACGGCACCGGTACCTCGCCTTATCCGAGGACTGGCCGTTCCGACCATCATCAGTATGCTGGTCACTTCTTTCTATGTCATGGCCGACACCTATTTTGTCGGAAAAATCAATACCCAGTCAACTGCAGCTGTAGGTATTTCTTTTTCCATCATGGCCATCATTCAGGCATTCGGTTTTTTCTGCGGACACGGTTCGGGCAATTTTATTTCCAGAAGATTAGGTGCACGCGACTACCGCAGTGCGGAAAAGATGGCGGCTACGGGCTTCTTTAGTGCATTCCTCATCGGTTGTGCCATCGCGCTTGTCGGTCTGCTTTTCCTGGACCCTATCTGCCGGGCACTGGGTTCTACCCCCACCATTCTTCCATACGCCAAGACCTATTTAGGAATTATCCTGTTGGGAGCCCCTTTTATGGCCTCCTCTCTGGTGCTCAATAACCAGATGCGATTCCAGGGGAACGCCGTTTATGCCATGATTGGCATCATTGTGGGGGCCGTACTCAACATCGGACTTGACCCGCTATTAATATTCGTATTCGACATGGGAATTGCAGGAGCCGCCTGGTCAACCTTCATCAGTCAGGTATGCAGCTTCACCATCCTGCTTTTCATGGACCGGAAAGGAGAAAACATCCGTATCCATTACCGGCACTTTACTCCGACTCCAGCCTATCTGAAAGAAATCGTATACGGAGGAAGTCCTTCTCTCTGCCGTCAGGGGCTGGCCAGTGTGTCAACCATTCTGCTAAATGTAGCAGCCGGAAACTTTGGAGATGCCGCCATTGCCGGAATGTCCATTGTAACCCGCATCTGCATGTTCATCAATTCCTTTGTCATCGGTTTCGGACAAGGATTTCAGCCGGTATGCGGATTCAACTACGGAGCAGGACTAAACCGCCGTGTCCGACAGGGATTCTGGTATTGTGTGAAAGTAGGCGTTATCTTCTTAGCCATCTGCTCCCTCATCGGCTACATTTATGCCCCAGAAGTAGTTTCCTGGTTCCGAAAAGAAGACCCGCAAGTGATCGCCGTAGGAGCCGAAGCCCTGCGCTGGCAACTTATCACGCTCCCATTAGGGGCCTGGGTGATTCTGTGTAACATGCTGCTACAAACTATCCGCCAGCCTCGCCGGGCCGTCATTCTTTCTTCCTCCCGCCAAGGGTTGTTCTTTATCCCCTTGATACTGATTCTGCCGTACTTTTTACAGTTGCAGGGTGTGGAGATGTGTCAAGCCGCAGCCGACCTATGCTCTTTTCTACTGGCTCTTCCTCTTACCATTCCGGTACTGAAATCACTGCGCATAGACAGAACTCCCATGAAAGAAGAAAATGCCTGATAAACACGAAACTCCTTATTCGTCTTTTCTTCGATAATCATTAGGAGTCATTCCTGCCATGCGTCGGAAATACTTGCTGAAAAATGACGCATTAGGAAAATTCAACTCATCGGCAATCTGATAAACCAGCTTATCCGTGTGACGCAACATCAGCTTGGCCTCCTGCATCACCGCCTCATTTACCCAGTCCATCACTGTGCGTCCGCTGGCCTGACGGACCAGTGTACTCAAATAACACGGTGTCAGAAAAAGCCGATCGGCATAAAACGTAATGCTCCGCTCACGAGCCGCATATTTATTGACCAACTCTAAAAAACGATTGAAAACTTCCTCCTGCCGCGTGTGTTGCTGACTTTCAGTGGATTGACTGCTTTTCCTGACAAAATCCAGTTGATGAAAGCACAGAGAAATCAGACTCTGCACGGAAGCTCTCGGAAAAGGCTGGTCGTGTACGACTTCCCACAGTAAGGCAAACAACTGCTCCATGCGCTGCACTTCCTTCGCAGTTAAAGACAGATGCAAAAACAATCTCCCCTGCAAATAGGTCTGCAACAACTCCTCTTTCTGCCAGTTCTCCATTAAGCTGTTTGAAAAGGCCAGCATAGCTAAATCCAAATCAGATGATATATAAAGGAACTCAAATACCGTTCCCGGAGATACAGCCAGCAAATCGCCCTCCTTAAATTCCACTTCACGAAGGTTGATACGCAGCCGAAGCGTCCCCGCACGAAAAAACACCACTCGCCCCTCGGTCAACCGATAGAGCTGCCCTTCCATCGGGATAAAATGAATTACGTCGGCTATTCCCTGAATGGAACGAAGCAATCCCAATTCAGAAGTAAGAAAGCGGGAGGTATTCGTCCCTTCTCCCACATGTTCACGCACTTTCTTCAATGCCAGTAGCAACAGATGATTCGATTTCATTTGACACCGTGTTTTCCTGCAAAGATAATATTTCAGGCCTTTTTTACGACATAAACAAGCATTTATCGAACAAAAAGAACATTCCGTCACACATATAGGACCGAAAGATTACACAAAACCCTCTATCTTTGTCATACAACCTTTTAATAAAGACCCAATGCCTATGATACGAACATTTCTCCTTTTGTGTGCATGGAGCCTGAGTGTGATAAGTCAGGCACAAATCACCTTGGAAAGTTGCAAGCAGCAGGCCCGTGAAAACTATCCGCTGGTACGACAATACGACTTGATTCAACTGTCCGAACAATATACGCTCTCAAATGTGGCGAAAGGCAATCTGCCTCAAATCAGCGTAAGCGGAAAAATATCTTATCAAAGTGAAGCTACTACCTTTCCATTCGAGATTCCGGGATTGGGCATAAAAGGACTACCCAAAGACCAGTATCAGGCATTGATTGAAATCAAACAGAATATATGGGACGGAGGAAAAATCCGCAACCAGAAAGCTCAGGTCAAAGCCGAAGCCGAAGAACACGAGCGACAGCTTGATACAAGCCTGTATGCACTGGAAGAAAGGGTGAATCAGGTATTCTTCGGTATCCTGTTACTGGACGAGCAACTGGCACAAAATGTATTACTGGAAGAAGAACTCGCACGCAACCAAAAAACGGTAGAGGCTTACCGGATAAACGGCACAGCCAATGATGCAGACGTAGACGCGGTAAAGGTAGAGATTCTTCAAACCAAGCAGCAGCGTATCCTGTTGGAAAACAACCGTATGGCCTATCTGCGCATGCTGTCCTTACTTACAGGAAAAGAACTTCCGGCACAAACCCGGTTAGTACGTCCAGCCCCTGTGGCAACGAATGCATCTGAATTCAACCGTCCTGAACTACGGTGGTATGAAGCACAAGAACAGACTGTCGCCGTACAACGAAAGGGGTTACAGACGGGTTACCTTCCTGCTTTTAGTCTTTTTGCACAAGGAGCCTACGGCAATCCGGGACTGGATATATTGAAAGACAAGTTCAGAACCTACTACTTAGTCGGGGCACGGTTTACCTGGAATTTCGGAAGCCTGTACACCCTGAAGAACGACCGGAAAAACCTGGACAACCGCATCCAGCAAATTAGAAACGAACGCGACTTATTCTTATTCAACACACACTTACAACTGGCAGAAGAAGACGGCACCATCCAAAGTCTTCGCCAGCAAATGAAAGAAGACGAAGAGATTATCCGATTACGGGAAAACATCCGACGGTCTGCCCAAGCCAAAGTAGCCAACGGCACCATGAGCGTCAGTGACATGCTGAAAGAAATTACAGCCGAGAATCTCGCGCGCCAAGCCAAGGCCGTACATGAAGTACAATTGCTAATGCATCTACACCAAAGAAAACACCTGACCAACTAACCCGTTTCACCCTAAAATACTCAAGCGTATGAAAAAAAGATATGTATTTCAAACTCTGCTGCTGATTTGCCTGACTGCCTGCGGCTCCAAAGACGAATTTGATGCCACCGGTACCTTCGAAGCGACGGAAATAGTGGTATCTTCCGAGGCTACCGGGAAACTGTTTTACCTGAATGCGGAAGAAGGTATGCACTTTACGCAAGGAACCGAAGTCGGACTAATTGATACGGTGCAGCTTTATTTGAAGAAACGACAGCTGGAGGCGCAGATGAAATCGGTGGAGAGCCAGCGTCCCGACATCCACCGGCAAATAGCTGCCACAAAAGCACAGATTGCTACGGCACAACGGGAACGCGACCGGGTGGAGAATCTGCTTAAAGCACAAGCTGCCAACCGCAAACAACTGGATGACTGGGATTCACAGTTGGCGGTACTCAACCGGCAACTGGAAGCGCAACTTTCTTCGCTGGGCAATACCACCGCCAGCCTGACAGAGCAAAGTTCATCAGTCGCCATCCAGGTGGCACAAGTGGAAGACCAATTAAAAAAATGCCATATCACCGTTCCCATCAACGGAACCATCTTAGCAAAGTATGCCGAACCCAGTGAACTGGCTACAGTAGGAAAACCGCTGTTCAAGATAGCCGATATGGAGCACATCTTCCTGCGGGCATACCTCACCTCTTCACAGTTAGAGTCGGTGAAATTAGGTAACGAAGTCACCGTTTTTGCCGATTTCGGCAATGCACAACTCAGGAATTATCCCGGCAAGATAGTCTGGATTTCCGAGGAAGCGGAATTTACGCCCAAAACCATCCTGACCAACGATGAACGGGCCAACCAGGTATATGCCGTCAAAATAGCCGTCGAAAACGACGGACACATCAAACTGGGCATGTACGGGAAAGTCAAATTCTGAAAACCGAAAGTGACATGAAAAACCTCATAGAAGTCAGTCATGTAAGCAAAAGTTACGGAAAGGTGCAAGCCCTGCGAGATGTATCCTTCAGCGTAAAGCAAGAAGAACTGTTCGGCCTCATCGGTCCCGACGGAGCCGGGAAAAGTACCCTGTTCCGCATCCTGACCACCTTACTGCTGCCGGACCAGGGAAGTGCCCGAGTACTGGATGCGGATGTACGGGCCGACTTCCGTACGATACGGCAGAGCGTAGGGTACATGCCGGGACGCTTCTCTCTGTATCAGGACCTCACGGTAGAAGAAAACCTGCGTTTCTTTGCCACCGTATTTCATACGACCGTTGAAGAAAACTACGAGCGGATACGCGCCATTTATGAACAGATTGCCCCCTTCAAGCAGCGTCGGGCAGGTGCATTGTCGGGAGGAATGAAGCAGAAGCTGGCTTTGTGTTGTGCACTGGTTCACGCCCCGAAAGTCCTCTTTCTGGATGAACCGACTACCGGCGTAGACCCCGTTTCACGCCGGGAGTTCTGGGAGATGTTAGCCTACCTCCGGCAGGAAGGTATTACCCTTGTCGTATCCACTCCTTTCATGGACGAAGCCTTGCGATGCGACCGGGTGGCGTTTCTTTACGAGGGAGAAATTAAAGGCATCGACCGTCCGGAAGCCATACTGAAGCAGTTCAGCGAGATTCTATGCCCTCCCGGCCTGCAACGAAAAGCCGTCGATAAACATACTCCGCCCATTATCCAAGTAGACAACCTCGTCAAACGGTTCGGCTCGTTCACGGCCGTCGACCACATCTCATTTTCGGTACAGCGGGGAGAAATCTTCGGTTTCCTGGGAGCTAACGGAGCCGGAAAGACTACCGCCATGCGCATCCTGTGCGGGCTAAGTCTTCCCTCCGAAGGAAAGGCTGAAGTAATGGGGTTTGACGTACGGACACAAAGTGAGGAAATCAAAAAACGAATCGGCTACATGAGCCAAAAGTTTTCACTTTATGAGGACCTGACCGTACGCGAAAATCTTCGCCTGTTCGGAGGTATCTATGGTGTCAATGCCAAGGAAATCAACAAACGTATGGAAGAAACCTTACAGCGTATCGGGCTTTACGAAGAGCAGCATACCCTGGTCCGTTCGCTGCCTTTAGGATGGAAGCAACGGCTTGCCTTTTCGGTAGCCATCTTCCACCGTCCGGAACTGGTTTTTCTGGACGAACCGACCGGAGGAGTCGACCCAGCTACCCGCCGTCAGTTCTGGGAGCTGATTTATCAGGCTGCCGACCAGGGGATTACCATTTTTGTCACAACGCACTACATGGACGAAGCTGAATATTGCGACCGTATCTCCATGATGGTGGACGGACATATTCGGGCACTGGATACTCCCGACGGACTGAAGCACCGTTTTGATGCCCAAAACATGGACGAAGTCTTCCAAAAATTAGCACGTGAAGCCCAACGAGGAGAACATGCCTTTACTCACACGCAAACAGAACAGCCATGAAACAGTTTATCGCTTTTGTCAGAAAAGAATTTCACCATATCCTGCGCGACCGGCGTACCATGCTGATACTAATAGGCATGCCGATTGTACAGATTATCCTTTTCGGCTTTGCCATCTCGACTGAGGTGCGCAATGTACAGACTGCCATCCTTACACCTTCCCTCCAGACGGATGTACGGAAAGTGATGGAACAACTGGATGCCAGCGAGTATTTCACGGTGAAAGATGTCGTCCAGTCACCCGACGAAATCGAACGGCTGTTCCGACGCAACCTCATCGAACTGGCCGTAGTCTTTCCCTCCGACCTGCATCGCCTGCGTTTTGATTCGGAAGAGATACAGATTTTAGCTGATGCCACCGACCCGAACCTGGCCGTCACACGGAGTACGTATGCACAGACAATTTTAAGGCAAGCTATGCAGACTCTCCGACAAACTACAACCACCCCGGCCTATTCACAACCGGATAAGCAGCCAGTCATGGTGTACAATAAACTGCTCTATAACCCGCAGATGAAAAGTGCCTACAACTTTGTACCAGGAGTCATGGGATTGATTCTGATGCTGATTTGTGCCATGATGACCTCCATCTCCATCGTACGCGAAAAGGAAACAAGCACGATGGAAGTCCTGCTGGTCTCTCCCGTCAACCCGCTATTCATCATTCTGTCGAAGGCAGTTCCCTATTTCGTGCTTTCCCTGCTGAACCTGACGACCATCCTGCTGCTTTCCGTCTTTGTGCTCGACGTACCAATAGCCGGAAGCCTGCCTGCCCTGTTAGGCGTATCCCTATTGTTCATTTTCGTATCCCTGGCATTGGGACTGCTTATCTCCTGCATCACTCATACGCAAGTAGCTGCCCTGTTAGTGTCGGCCATGGTACTGATGATACCCACCATCATCCTGTCGGGCATTATCTTCCCGATAGAAAGTATGCCGGGCATTCTGCAGGTCCTCTCCTGCCTTATTCCCGCACGCTGGTACGTAGAAACCGTCCGCCGACTGATGATTGAGGGTGTACCACTGGTATATGTATGGAAAGAAGTGGCAGTGATGTGCCTCATGGCAGTGGTACTGATTACGGCTACTGCCCGCAAGTTTAAGAACCGACTGGAATAAACCGCCAAGCCTATGATGTTACGTTACCTGATAGAAAAAGAATTCAAGCAGTTGAAACGCAACAGTTTCCTGCCCCGCCTCATCCTGCTTTTCCCCTGCATGATGATGCTGGTCATGCCCTGGGCTGCCACATTGGAAATAGAGAACCTGCGCATTGCCGTCATCGATAACGACCGCAATCCTTCTTCCGAAAGACTGGTGCACCGCATCGAAGCTTCCCGTTATTTTCAACTGACGGCACTTCCTCCGTCCTACGCACAAGGCCTGCAAGCCATCGAGAAAGACCAGGCCGACATGCTGCTGGGAATTCCACGCGGCTTTGAGAAAGCGCAAGCCAACGGACAAAGTCCGACGGCACTCATTGCAGTCAATACCGTTAACGGCACGAAAGGCGGACTGGGCAGCGCTTACCTGCAACAGATACTCAACCCGTCTTCTTCGCAAGATTCTGTCCGCTACCGGTTCAATCCTTACCTGAACTATAAAGTATTCATGGTTCCTGCACTGATGACCATGATACTGGTCCTGCTCTGTGGCTTTCTGCCTGCCCTGAACGTGGTAAGTGAAAAGGAAGCGGGTACCATCGAACAAATCAACGTGAGTCCGGTCAGCCGCTTTACCTTCACCCTTGCCAAACTGTTGCCTTATTGGGCCATCGGGTTTGTGGTACTGAACCTGTGCATGCTGTTGGCCTGGCTGGTGTACGGATTAACTCCGGCAGGAAACGTGCTGACCATTTACCTGGCCACCCTGATTTTCGCACTGGTCATGTCGGGACTGGGGCTGGTCATATCCAATTACTCTTCCACCATGCAGCAGGCCATGTTCGTCATGTGGTTCTGCATGCTGATTTTCATCCTGATGAGCGGACTGTTTACCCCCATCAGCAGCATGCCGGAATGGGCACAAGGCATCACCTACCTCAATCCGTTGCGCTACTTTATGGAAATCATGCGCATGGTCTACCTGAAGGGAAGCAGCATCTGTGACATCGGTTTCCAGCTTTCCGTACTTTCGTCCTTTGCCCTTCTGCTCTATGCATGGGCCATACGCAGCTACCGCAAGCAGCAATAACCCCAAACGTGCTTGCCATCTTACCTCGACACGTATGTGCGGAGCCCTCATCACGTTCGTGTCAAGGTCTCGTCACCTTCGTGTCAACATCTCGTCACGTACGTGTCGAGGTATTTACACCAAGAAATTTCTTCAAAAATGCCCTTTTCATAGGTAAGAATTGTAAGTCAATTATTTCCACTACACAGAATTATTCAGTAACTTTGCCCGAATCTCTTTACATAGGAACCATTTTAATATGAGCGAAGATACTTTTGACAAGGACGAAAAGGAAATGGCAAACTTGCCCGAGAAAGAAGAACACTCTGACTACAAACCGGTATCGACCACTGACGAAGCAGTAAAGCACCAGTTGAGTGGCATGTACCAGAACTGGTTTCTGGACTATGCTTCGTACGTTATTCTGGAGCGTGCCGTACCTCATATCAACGACGGATTGAAACCGGTGCAACGACGTATTCTCCACTCCATGAAACGGCTGGACGACGGACGCTACAACAAGGTGGCCAACATTGTGGGACACACCATGCAGTTCCACCCTCACGGAGACGCTTCTATCGGAGATGCCCTTGTACAATTGGGACAAAAGGACTTACTCATTGACTGCCAGGGAAACTGGGGTAACATCCTGACGGGCGACAGTGCAGCTGCTCCCCGTTACATCGAAGCCCGGCTTTCCAAGTTTGCACTAGATGTGGTGTTCAACCCGAAAACAACCGAATGGCAGGCTTCCTATGACGGCAGAAACCGGGAGCCGGTTACACTGCCGGTCAAATTCCCGCTGCTACTGGCCCAGGGGGTAGAAGGTATTGCCGTGGGACTTTCTTCCAAGATTCTTCCACATAACTTCAATGAACTGTGCGATGCGGCCATCGCGTACCTGCACGGAGAAGACTTCCAGCTTTATCCGGATTTCCAGACAGGTGGTTCGATTGACGTGTCACGCTACAACGACGGCGAGCGAGGAGGCGTGGTGCGCGTGCGTGCCAAAATCTCCAAAATTGACAACAAGACCCTTTGCATCAGTGAAATCCCCTATGGAAAGACTACGTCTTCGTTGATTGACTCTATCCTGAAAGCCATCGAGAAAGGAAAAATCAAGGTAAGAAAGGTGGACGACAACACGGCCGGAAAGGTCGAAATCTTAGTACACCTTACTCCTGGCGTATCGTCCGACAAGACACTGGATGCCTTGTATGCCTTTACTGACTGCGAGGTGAACATCTCACCCAACTGTTGTGTCATCGACAACAAAAAACCACATTTCCTTTCAGTGAGCAAGGTGCTGAAGAAGTCGGTCGACAATACGCTGGCACTGTTACGCAAGGAACTGGAGATACAACGAGACGAAACACTGGAAACCCTGCATTTTGCTTCACTGGAAAAAATCTTCATCGAGGAACGTATCTATAAAGACAAGCAGTTCGAACAGGCTGACTCCATGGATGCGGCTTGCGAGCACATCGACGAACGCCTGACGCCTTACTATCCGCAGTTCGTACGCGAAGTGACCAAGGAAGACATTCTCCGCCTGATGGAAATCAAGATGGCACGTATCCTGAAGTTCAACAAGGACAAGGCGGATGAGTTCATCGCACGCCTGAAAGCGGAACTGGAAGAGATAGACAATCACCTGGCGCACATCACGGAATATACCATCGACTGGTATCAGCGCCTGAAAGAAAAATATGGTAAAAACTTCCCGCGCCGCACGGAAATACGCAACTTCGATACCATCGTGGCTACCAAGGTGGCCGAAGCCAACGAAAAGCTGTATATCAACCGTGAAGAAGGGTTCATCGGTACCGGACTAAAGAAAGACGAATATGTATGCAACTGTTCCGACATCGACGATGTAATCATCTTCTACAAAGACGGTAAATACAAGATTGTCCGCGTGTCCGACAAATTGTTCGTCGGAAAGAACATCTTGTACGTCAACGTATTCAAGAAAAACGACAAACGTACCATCTACAACGTCATCTACCGTGACGGAAAGGAAGGCTATTATTATATCAAACGTTTCAATGTCACCTCTATCATCCGTGACAGGGAATACGACGTAACGCAAGGTACTCCGGGCTCTAAAATCGTGTACTTCACCGCCAATCCGAATGGAGAGGCTGAAGTCATCCGTGTAATGCTGCGTCCTACGCCCCGTATCAAGAAGCCTACATTTGAAAGGGATTTCAGTACCATCAACATCAAGGGAAAACAATCCATGGGTAACTTGCTGACTAAGGCTGAGGTACACAAGATTTCCTTGAAACAGCGAGGAGGCTCTACGCTCGGAGGCAGAAAGGTGTGGTTCGACCACGATGTACTCCGACTCAATTACGATGGAAGAGGACAATACCTGGGAGAATTCCAGAGCGAGGACAGCATCTTAGTGGTATATAAGAACGGAGAATTCTATACTACCAACTTCGACCTGAGCAACCATTACGACCCGGATATTCTCTGTATCGAGAAATTCAATCCAAATAAGGTATGGACAGCCGTGCTCTATGATGCCGACCAGCAGAACTATCCGTACCTGAAACGCTTTACCTTCGAAGCGACCACCAAAAAGCAGAATTTCCTGGGCGACAACAAACATACGCAACTTATCCTGCTGACCTGTCAGGTGTACCCGCGCATCCAGGTAGACTTTGGCGGACACGACAGCTTCCGCGAAGCACTCATTCTGGAAGCCAGCGACTTTGTAGGTGTGAAGAGCTTCAAGGCAAAGGGCAAGCGACTGACGACTTATACCGTCGGCCAAATTACGGAACTGGAACCAACCCGCATGCCGGAACCGGAGCCGGAAGGACCTGAAAAAGAAGAAGGCATGGAGGAAGATGAAAGCCAGGAAGACGACGGACAAATGAAACTCTTTTAAAACCGTATGAAACTACGAATTTACCTTATACTTTGCGCATGCTGGGCTGCTTTTTCGCTTCAGGCACAAGAAGACAGCCTGCGTGCCACACGTTACGTAATGCGCTCCATACTCTATGGAGCGGGAATGAGCAACGTGCTCGATACGTACCTTTCCCCCTTGGAATACAAAGGACCGGAGATTCGTATCCTTCGCGAAAACATGCGTATGACCCGGTTAATGAACGGAAACGTATCGGCCCAGAATCTATTGCAGGCCAATGTATCGTACACACATAATCCGAGCCAGACTGCCAATATGTATGCCGGACTCGTAAACTGGACCTATGCACTGCACTATCAGTTTCGCCTGAACGAGCAACTGAAACTGCTGGCAGGCCCGATGATTGACCTGAACGGGGGATTCGTGTACAACACACGCAATTCTAACAATCCGGCACAGGCAAAAGCATACGGAAGTGTAGGTATATCCGGAATGGCCATCTACAAGTTCCGTATCGGAAACTATCCGCTGGTGGTACGTTATCAGGCCAATCTTCCGCTGTTGGGAGCCATGTTCTCTCCGGAATTCGGACAGTCATACTACGAAATGTTTTCCTTGGGACACAAAGGAAAGAACGTACTGTTTACTTCGCTTCACAACAACCCGTCGCTCCGACAGATGCTAACGCTTGATTTCCCTATCCGTAAAGTCACCATGCGCGTGGGATACATCTGCGACCTCCAGCAAGCGAAAGTCAACCACCTGAAATACCATACTTATTCACACGATTTCATGATTGGCATCGTGAAAAACTTCTACCTGCTGAAAGGGAAGAACCGTATTTCCATGCCTTCAAACGTTACGCCTTATTGATATGAAACGGATTTATCATTGCTACTTATATAGCCTTCTGCTGACACTGTCCTGCTGCATGTTCTCCTCCTGCATACGGGAAAACATTCAGGGCAATTCTCCGGAAGCCAACTTTGAATCGCTCTGGAAAATCATCGATGAGCAATATTGTTTTTTAGACTATAAGCACGAGACGCATGGACTGGACTGGGATGAAGTACATACCCGCTATGCCAAGCGGATTTCTTCCTCCATGAGCTGGGAGTCACTTTTCGAAGTCTTGTCGGAAATGGTCAATGAATTAAGAGACGGACACGTCAACCTGAGCAGTTCACTGGGTACATCGCAATACCGGGAATGGTTCGATGCTTATCCACGGAATTTCAGCGACAGTATCCAGAGCAACTACCTGAAAAAGGATTACATCATTACTTCCGGACTGACCTACCAGATTCTGGAAAATAACATCGGTTACATCTATTGTGAAAGTTTCTCCGACGGTATCGGCGACGGAAACCTGGACCAGATGCTGAAGAAACTGGAGATTTGTGACGGACTGATTATCGACGTACGTAACAACGGAGGAGGTAACCTGACTACAGCACAGAAACTGGCCGCACGGTTTACCAATGAAAAAGTACTGGTCGGCTACATCCGCCATAAAACAGGTCCGGGCCACAATGATTTCTCGGACCCTGAACCAGTATATCAGGAACCGTCCAACAGTATCCGCTGGCAGAAAAAGGCAGTAGTATTAACCAATCGCCGTTCTTACAGTGCCACAAACGACTTTGTGAATACCATGCGTCAATTCCCCAATGTAACGACTATGGGAGATACCACCGGAGGAGGCTCAGGTCTCCCCTTCAGCTCAGAAATTCCCAACGGATGGTCTATCCGTTTCTCTGCCAGCCCGATGTTCGACCCCGACATGAACCAATTGGAATTCGGTATCGAACCGGATGTAAAAGTAGATATGACCAGCGAAGATATGCAGCAAGGAAAAGATACTATCATCGAAACCGCCATCAAAAAGTTAAAGAATTAAGGTGCTGTATTTGGAGAATATGAAAATTCTTCCTATCTTTGCCCTCGCAAAACAGAAATACACATTTCTGCATGCGCCTGTGGCGTAATTGGTAGCCGCGCCAGACTTAGGATCTGGTGTCGTGAGA
>ERZ780212.19-NODE-19-length-194831-cov-2.853329_pt1 | contig 194831 bp, 184 predicted proteins | sample MGYA00511364_ERZ780212 | MGnify/ENA primary metagenome ERZ780212 (study PRJEB29588, sample SAMEA2147991) | human gut metagenome | biome: human gut; feature: human-associated habitat; material: faeces | place: Denmark | collected 2008/2010 ... | reverse complement strand
AAGATATACAGCACGGTCAGGAACATGGCATTGCGCACAATATAGCATTTATCTTTTCAGCGGTCATAATCCACTTCTGTGGTACAGATCCTGCGACTATCGGCAGGGTGTACGACAGCGAGATGGCGAAGGAAAGCGAGTATGCGGATGTTGTCAAGGAGTTCAATGGAGTTTATCCTGCGGAGCAGGCCGGGATAGAGGATGGAGATACCGTCCTTGAGATCGGCGGAAGCAAGATCAAGAACTTCAGGGAGCTTCAGATATATCTTGAGATATACGGGGACGGTTCTCCTATAGACCTCAAGATGCAGAAGAAGGATGGCACGGTGTACGATACGACTGTATATCCGGTGGAGACAAGTGCAGGTTATAAGGTGGGAATCGTAAGCTGCGGTTATGTCTTGCCACAGAATTTTGGCGAGCTGATGAAGTATTCTGCCTATGAGGTCAGATACTGGGTCAAGGCCACGTTCCTGAGCCTTAAGCTCATAGTCACCAGACAGGTCAGCTCAGATGAGGTGTCCGGCCCTGTGGGTGTGGCAAAGTCCATGAACGATACGTTCAATGAGGCTGCAAAGGTCGATGTCCTTACGGTTCTCCTCAACTGGATGAACTATATAGTGCTTCTCTCGGCCAACCTTGGAATCATGAATATGCTTCCGATACCGGGACTTGACGGAGGACGTTTCCTGTTCCTGCTGATCGAGCTTATAACCAGGCGGAAGGTTCCGAAGGACAAGGAAAACATAGTCACATTTGTGGGATTTGTGCTGGTCATGATCCTCATGGTCGTAATATTGTTCAATGATATAAAGAATGTATTTTTCAGTTAAAGGCAATTAAAGAAGGAGGAAAGGCGCCAGTGCTTATGTACTGGCGCTGTGAGTATATATGAAGACAAGAGAGATCCATATAGGTGACAGGGTTATAGGCGGAGGCAATCCGATACTTATACAGTCCATGACCAACACAAAGACGAGCGATGTGGAGGCTACGGTTGCACAGATACTCCAGCTTGAGAAGGCCGGATGTGACATAATCAGATGTACGATAAACGATGAGGCTGCAGCAGATGCAATCCCGGCTATAAAGAAACAGATCCACATTCCGCTTGTGGGCGACATACATTTTGACTACAGGCTTGCCATAAAGGCCATAGAAAATGGTGTGGACAAGATCAGGATAAATCCGGGAAATATTGGAGGACAGGAGAAGCTGGCAAAGGTAGTCGAGGCTGCCAGAAAGAGAAATATTCCTATAAGGGTCGGTGTAAACAGTGGTTCTCTGGAGAAGAATCTCGTGGAGAAGTACGGCGGAGTGACCGCAGAGGGAATAGTTGAGAGCGCTCTTGACAAGGTGCGCATGATCGAGGAGCTTGACTATCACAACATAGTCATAAGCATCAAGTCGTCTGATGTTATGATGTGCGTGAGAGCCCATGAGCTCATCGCGGACAAGACAGATTACCCTCTGCATGTGGGAATCACGGAGTCAGGAACCGTCACAAGAGGAAATATCAAATCATCGGTGGGACTTGGAATCATACTCCATGAGGGAATAGGCGATACGATAAGAGTGTCCCTGACAGGAGATCCGGTGGATGAGATCCTGTCGGCAAAGCTTATTCTCAAGGCTCTTGGACTCAGAAAGGGTGGAGTAGAGCTTGTGTCATGTCCGACCTGTGGACGTACTGAGATTGACCTTATCGGACTTGCAAACAAGGTTGAAAAGCTTGTGTCAGACTATGACCATCTCAATATTAAAGTCGCAGTTATGGGGTGTGTGGTGAACGGCCCGGGAGAGGCCAAGGAGGCAGACCTTGGTATTGCAGGAGGCAAGGGCTGCGGACTGCTCATCAAAAAGGGTGAGATAGTTGGCAAACTCAGTGAGGATGAATTTATACCGGCGCTGAAGCGCGAGTTAGATAATTGGAGTGAATAGGATTGAACAACGAAGATCGTATTTTGGAACAAGAGAATATAGATCAGATGTATGCCGATGAGATGCAGACTCAGATGGATTATGAAGCCCAGATGGCTGAACAGGAGATGTATGAGAGCCAGATGTATGCTGATATGCAGCAGGAGAGCGCATCGTACACCCAGGCGGATGTTCACGACTCGGACTGGCATATCGCAGATGATATGGAGGAAGATGCCGAGGACGAAGACGTGGTCAGTGATGGCTCTGCAACGGCGGTTTCAGATGCCGGAAATGAGCAGGCGGAGCTCTTCATGACGGTGTTCCCCGGAGTGGAGATGACTAAGGAGCTTGCAGGTCTGTTCACCGAGGTGTATGTGACAAAAGTTACGATATATGACAGTAAAAATATCCTGCAGGTTGACATAAGATCGAGACATATAATAAGCAGACCGAATATAGAAAAGGCGGAGGAGTGTATCCGTAAGTTTGTATTTGGCAATAAAAGGTATACGGTCCAGATACGGGAACACTATACACTTTCTACACAGTACAATCTCGAAGCAATAGTCAAAGCATATCAGGACAGCATACTCTACGATATAAGATCATTCAGCAATGTGGGCTACAGGCTTATATCCAGATCGATAGGAGAACTGTACTGTGACGGAGACGCGATAACCATAGCTATAGAGGACAGTAAGATAGCGCATATACACGCTGAGAAAATAAAGGCGTATATGGAGGAGATGTTCCAGGAGAGATTTGACCTGAATGTCAATGTTGCATTTGAGTACAGTGAGGCGGACAAGGAGAAGCTGAGGAGAGCCAGTGCACTTGTTGAGCAGCAGAAGATAGATGCCATATTGAACAACCTCAGGGATCATGGCGACATCATCGTGGATGGAAAGGCCGTGGATAAGGATAAGCTCGGAGTGTCGAAGAAGGAAGATAAGAAGAGCGAGGGACACAAGCCTGATGAGAAGAAGGCTGCTCCTGCATCCTCCGGCGGCGATTCAGGCCAGAAAAATGGCGGTGAAAAGGAGAAGTTCGGAAGAAGGCGAAGATATTCAGATGATCCAGAGGTGTTCATAGGAAGAGATGTGGAGGGCAAGCTGCTTGAGATATCCAGCATCAACGATGGTATCGGAGAGGTCGTCATCCACGGACAGATCATGAGCACTGAGGAGAGAGAGCTCCGAAATGGCAAGATCATACTGACGGGATATATAACAGATTTCACAGACACCATAGGCTTCAAGATGTTCTGCAGTCCTGAGGATATGGAGGTCTACCGCGAGGAGATACAGAAGGGTAAGTTCTATAGGATGAAGGGCCTTGCCGAGTTCGACTCGTATGCCAAGGAGGTTATGATATGCCGAGTGCTCGGTATGAAGCACATTCAGGACTTCCGTGTACCTCGTATGGATACATATCCTGAGAAGCGTGTCGAGCTTCACATGCATACCAAGATGAGCGAGATGGACAGCGTGGTCGATATAGAGACCATCGTGAAGCGTGCCAGCGACTGGGGACACCCTGCCATAGCGATCACGGATCACGGTGTTGTTCAGGCTTTCCCTATAGCAAACCATACAAAGGGACTCAGAAAAGATTTCAAGATCATATATGGTGTCGAGGGTTACTTTGTCGATGACCTGAAGGATCTGGTCAAGAACTCAAGGAATCAGAGCCTTGATTCGGAATACGTGGTATTTGATATAGAGACAACGGGACTTTCCAAGAAGCACAACAAGATCATAGAGATCGGTGCGGTCAAGGTGAAGGACGGAGAGGTCGTAGATACATTCTCGGAATTTATAAATCCGGGTGTGCCTATCCCATACCAGATAGAACAGCTTACATCCATCAATGATGATATGGTAAAGGATGCGCCGATGTTCGATGTGATCGTGCCGAGATTTGTGGAGTTCTGCGGTGACGATATCGTGGTTGCCCACAATGCGTCATTTGATACGGGATTTGTGAGAATGAATGCGGAGGAGCTTGGACTTAAGTTCGACAACACGGTTCTGGATACCATGACGCTCAGCCATATACTGCTGCCGGAGCTCGGAAAATTCACTCTGGACAGAGTGTGTAAGGAACTCAAAGTCGTGAATGCGCATCACCACAGAGCCATAGACGATGCGGAGGCCACGGCGAAAGTATTCTTCAAGCTGCTCGACATGCTGAAGGAGAGAGATGTTAAGACCATGGATGATCTAAATGTCCTTGGAAGCACCTCACCTGATGCGATCAAGAAGGATAAGACATATCACGGAATCATCCTGGCAAAGAACGAGATAGGAAGAGTCAATCTGTACAGGCTCATATCTGAGTCTCATCTGACATATTTTGCGCGAAGGCCGCGTATGCCGATGAGTCTCATCAACAAATACAGAGAGGGTCTGATAATAGGCTCTGCCTGTGAGGCGGGAGAGCTGTTCCGTGCCATAGTTGATGATGCGTCGGATGAGGAGATAGTGAGACTGGTCAACTGGTTTGACTACCTTGAGATACAGCCGCTTGGCAACAATGAATTCATGACGAGGGATACAAGGAATCCAAAGACCATGGACGATCTGATCGGATACAACAAGAGGATCGTGGAGCTCGGAGAGATGTTCAACAAGCCAGTGGTCGCAACCTGTGATGTGCATTTCCTTGATCCTGAGGATTATATATACAGGGCGATCATCATGAAGAGCAAGGGCTTTGACGATGCTGATATGCAGCCACCGCTGTATTTCCGTACCACGGAGGAGATGCTGGCGGAATTCCAGTATCTTGGAAGTGACAAGGCCAAGGAGGTCGTCATCACCAACACGAATATGATAGCGGACATGATAGAGAGGATAGAGCCGGTCAGACCGGACAAGGCGCCTCCTATCATCGAGAATTCGGATCAGACACTTACGGATATATGTTATACCAAGGCACATGAGATATATGGCCCAGACCTGCCACCTCAGGTTCAGGAGAGACTTGACAGGGAGCTGCACTCCATCATTTCAAATGGATTTGCGGTTATGTACATCATCGCACAGAAGCTTGTGTGGGATTCAAATGACCACGGATATCTGGTTGGTTCCCGAGGTTCGGTTGGATCTTCATTTGTCGCAACAATGGCCGGTATCACGGAGGTAAATCCGCTGTCGGCTCACTATATCTGTCCGAAATGCCACTTTGTGGATTTTGATTCAGAGCTTGTAAAGTCGTATTCGGGAATGAGCGGATGTGATATGCCGGACAGAGACTGTCCGAATTGTGGAACACCGCTTATAAAGGAAGGACACGATATACCATTCGAGACATTCCTTGGATTCAACGGAGACAAGGAGCCTGATATCGATCTGAACTTCTCGGGTGAGTATCAGTCGAAGGCACATGCATACACCGAGGTACTCTTCGGCAAGGGCAAGGCATTCAAGGCGGGAACCGTAGGTGGTGTTGCGGAAAAGACAGCATTTGGATATGTGTATAATTACTTCAAGGATCACTCCAAGGAGGATCTCATGGCGGAGGCCAAGGCGTCCGGAATGGATGAGAAGGCCGCGAAGAAGTACGCTGAGGAGAATGCAACGGTCACAAAGAGAAGATGCGAGATGGAGCGTCTGGCCCTGGGATGTACCGGTGTCAGGAGAACCACGGGGCAGCATCCGGGTGGTATGATAGTTCTTCCGAGACATGAGGAGATATATTCATTTACACCTATACAGCACCCGGCAAATGATGTGACGTCGGATATTATCACATCGCACTTTGAGTACCATTCAATCGATCATAACCTGTTGAAGCTTGATATTCTCGGCCATGATGATCCGACTATGATAAGGCGTCTGGAGGATCTGACGGGACTTGATGCCACAAAGATAAGACTTGATGACAAGGATGTCATGGAATTGTTTCACAGCACAAAGTCGCTGGGGATCACACCGGAGGATATCAATGGGATACCTCTTGGAAGCCTGGGGGTGCCGGAGTTCGGAACAGACTTTGCTATGCAGATGCTTATAGATGCCAAGCCGACATGTTTCTCAGATCTTGTGCGAATAGCGGGTCTGGCGCATGGAACCGATGTATGGCTGGGCAACGCGCAGGAGCTCATCAAGTCGGGCAAGTGTACCATATCGACAGCCATTTGTTGTCGTGACGATATTATGGTTTATCTGATACACATGGGACTTGATGCCGGACTTGCCTTCAACATCATGGAGAAGGTTCGTAAGGGAATAGTTGCCAAGGGCAAATGTGACAAATGGGATGACTGGAAGGCGGAGATGGCTGCCCACGGAGTACCGGACTGGTACGTATGGTCATGTCAGAAGATCAAGTACATGTTCCCGAAGGCCCATGCGGCGGCCTATGTCATGATGGCGTGGAGAATTGCCTGGTTCAAGGTCAATTATCCGCTTGAATACTATACAGCATTCTTCAGTATCAGAGCTGATGACTTCAGCTATGAGATGATGTGCTTTGGCAAGGAGAGAGTTCTCTTCCATATCAATGAGATAAGCAAGGTGGACAAGAACAAGAGATCAGCCAAGGACGAGGGCAAGCTCAAGGATCTGAAGATAGTTCTCGAGATGTACGCAAGAGGCTACGACTTTGTTCCAATAGATATATACAAGGCAAAGGCTGACAGGTTCCAGATAATAGACGGCAAGATCATGCCATCCTTCGCATCCATAGAAGGAATGGGAGAGAAGGCTGCACAGCAGCTCTACGATGCCGCCCAGAAGGGGCCGTTCCTCTCCAAGGAGGAGATCAATGAGCGTGCAAAGATCGGCAAGGGAACCATCGAGAAGATGAGTGAGCTGGGCATCCTGGACGGGATGCCGGAGACAAATCAGCTTTCGCTGTTTGACTTTATGTAGGCTGGCGGAACAAATTAAGTCAATAATCTGAAAAAAGTTTGCAATTTTATAAAAAAAGTGCTTGCATTCTGCTTTCGTTTCTGTTATATTAAACAGGTCGCAAGCGAAGCGGCAGGATACAAGCACTTATGGTTCGTTGGTCAAGCGGCTAAGACGTCGCCCTCTCACGGCGAAAACAGGGGTTCGATTCCCCTACGAACTGCTAAAAGCTGAAATCATTAAGATTTCAGCTTTTTTTTGTGTTTGCCCCCAGTGTATTACACATTCTCTGCAATCTTGGTAACTCCCACATATATCTGCGAAATCTTATACCATGTTTTATAGTCAGTGACACCTGTAGCCGGAAGATTGAATATCTGTTGGAACTTTCTCACGGCATCTGCGGTGTTCTGACCATATAAACCATCGACGGTTACGGTACCGATGGCAGGATAGTTGAGTGAGATCCTGGCGAGCTGTCTCTGGAGCTGTGAGACCTTGTCGCCGCTTGAACCGATGGTCAGCTCGTAGCCCGGATAAGAAGAAGGTATACCGGATATAGTCTCCGATGTGTTGATGTATATTGTATCCCCGTAATAGTATCTGAGAATCTGGATGGCGGTAAGACCGTCGTCTGCCAGGGATTTTGACCCCCACTGTGTCATCCAGCCCGGACAGGATACACGTCTGCCGTCGCAGTATTGGGTGAACAGTGGCTGTGTAACGTTGGGCTTTGAGAGATAGTTGGCGAACATTTCATCGACGATCTGGGAGACATTTTCAAATATGGTTGCATTGTAGACCCACTTCTGGTCGAACGCGGTATTGCTCGTGATAGTAAAGTCGTATCCTTTTCCCCTGTACCACTCGGTATAGACCCTATTAAGGGTAAATGACTGTATCGCAAGTACATTTGCACGGATGGCTGCATCAGGCCAGGTGGAATATATCTCGTTGCAGGCAACATTCTTTATGTAATCCTTATATGGAACATAGTAGTCCCTGGCGGTGGAGTCCGCCGGGGCGCCGTCATGGACAACTATGGTCTCAGGTACAACGACGCGGCTCAACACTATGCCGCCTGATGGATTCACCGGTTTTATCATGTCCTCGGCGATCTTGGGTGGATACTGCTCCCAGAGGGTGTGGGCGTCGAGAACGGTAGGGTTCGTATCGCTTCCATCGGATGGTGTCAGCTCTATGTTCTGGATCCCGTTCTCACCGGAGAATATCTGAACCCCGGAGATGAAGCGCTCGTTGTATCCGGGAGCGTTCACAAGCACGTTGTATTCCGAGTATGGCTGGTTTTCGCCAGGCTCCAGACTGTAGGCGACATCGGGGGCGGGAAGCTCTTCGTCGATGACGATACCATTTTCATCGGTGACAAATTCCTCTGAGGTGGAATCGGGCATTCCCGTAGGGCTTATGTATACGGAAGCACCCTCGACGGGAAAGAAATTGTTGTTCGTTATCTGAATTTTTAGTGAACCAACGTTATTTGTAATTGCCATTTCTTAATTCCTCATTTATAATTTGCTGTGAAAGTTTTTTAAGCAGCTTTCACAGTAAGTATATGACTAGATTTATAGAATATTCGGAGGAGATAAGATATGGCATACTTTCCAATGTACATCGATCTTGAGGGCAAGAAAGTAATAGTTGTAGGTGGAGGTAAGGCAGCACTTAGAAAGATCAATTCGCTGCTGTATTTCGGAGCGAAGATAGCGATCATTGCGCCGAAGGTGTGCGATGATATAAAAGCGATAAAGGGAATAAATGTACATGAGAGCAACGTGGCACTTGACATACTGCAGAATGCAGACATTGTTGTGGCGGCAACCAGGCGCCCGGAGATCAATGCCAAGATAGGTACATATTGTAATGACAGGGGCATCATGGTAAATGTGGCTGATAACAAGGAGCTCAGCAGCTTCCTGTTTCCAGGCGTTATCGTCCGCGGAGATCTTGTGGTGGGAGTCACAACAGGCGGCAACAGCCAGGCGGTATCCAAGCAGATCAGGAATATGATAGACAGGATGCTTCCAGAGGAGTACGAGGCGCTCACAAGAAAGATGGGAGCGTACACGGAGCTTGCAAATGTCAACATCAAGAGCACGGCACTTAGGGAGGAAGCACTGGATGAACTCGTCAAGGTTGCACTGTCCAACAAATGCGTTCTTGACGACAAGAAGGCGAACAAGGTGCTTGACAAATATTACCGTGAGGACGCAGCCAGAAGAAACGCATAAATATTTGTTAATATTTGTACTTGAATTATTTGATAATTATGATACAATAAGTAAGATTGTTATAGATTACAGCATGAGAGTGGGCCTTGGCCCACTCTCAATTGTTGTGGGGATAATATTTTACAGAAAGGTGGTCGTATTTACGAAGAGAGCGGATATTGAAGCAAAGACGGAGGCACTTGTGATGCCGATCATTGAGGCGAACAATCTGGAGCTTGTTGATGTGGAGTACGTCAAGGAAGGCAGTGATTATTACCTCAGAGTGTATGCGGACAAGGAAGGTGGCATCACGATCGGTGATTGCGAGATAGTGAACAGAGCACTTGGAGACCTGCTTGACCAGGATGATTATATAGGAGATGCCTATATACTGGAGGTCAGCTCACCGGGGCTTACGAGACCACTGAAGAAAGAGAAGGATTTCAAGAGAAGCATAGGTAAGGTCGTGGAGATCAAGACATTTGCCAAGGTGAATGGTGCAAAGGAATTCGAGGGTGTGCTCAAGGCATATGATGAGAATACAGTTACCATTGAGCTTGAGGATGAGACAGAGATAACGATAACGAGAAAAGATATTTCCATGATACGATTAGCATTTATATATTAGGAGGATAAAAAGGTGTCAGAGATCATTGAAGCATTGAATCAGCTTGAGAAGGAGAGAAACATTAGCAAGGATGTTCTGCTTGAGGCTATAGAGAGATCACTCAAGACAGCCTGCAAGAAGGATTTCAATACAGACGAGAACATTACAGTTTCACTGGACAGAGAGACTGGTGAGTGCCATGTATATGCAGCCAAAGAGGTTGTTGAGGAAGTTGAGAATCCTGCATGCCAGATAACACTGGAGCAGGCCAAGATGATAAGCAGCAAGTACGAGATAGGTGATACAGTAAATATAGAGATCACAACCAAGAACTTTGGAAGAATCGCAGCACAGCGTGCGAGAAATGTCATCGTTCAGGCGATCAACGAGAACGAGAGAGCAGCTATATACGATCACTTCCATATGAAGGAGAAGGATATCGTAACAGGAATCGTTCAGAGACAGGTTGGAGACAGCGTGAATGTGAGCCTTGATGACAAGACAGAGGCACTCTTAAAGCCGTCAGAGATGATCGAGGGAGAGAGCTACGAGAGAGGCGACAGAATAAAGCTTTATATCACAGAGGTCAAGAAGACAAACAGAGGACCAAGGATCACTGTATCAAGAACTCATCCAGAGCTCGTCAAGAGACTTTTTGAGAAGGAAGTAACAGAGATCGCAGACGGAACAGTTGAGATCAAGAGCTTCTGCAGAGAGGCAGGATCAAGATCTAAGATCGCAGTATGGTCAAACGATGAGAACGTCGATGCAGTTGGAGCATGCGTAGGAATCAATGGTGACAGAGTAAATGCTGTCGTTGCAGATCTGAACGGTGAAAAGATCGACATCATTCCTTGGAGTGAGAACCCTGCTGAGTTTATTTACAATGCGCTCAGTCCTTCAGATGTTGAGGACGTATCAGTTGATCTTGATGAGAAGACAGCATTTGTCGTAGTACCTGATACACAGCTTTCACTTGCAATCGGTAAGAAGGGTCAGAATGCTCGCCTTGCAGCCAAGCTGACAGGATACAAGATCGATATCAAGAGCCATTCAAAGGCCGAGGAGATGGGTTACTTTGATGAGCAGCCAGAGGATGAGAACTTTGATCCTTATAACGAAGATGAATATTATGATGAAGTAAGCGAAGATAAAGATGCCGATGCTGCTTCATTTGACATAGATGAAACAGTAGACACAAACGACGAAGAGTAATCATTTGCATTGATGTAGTGGCACATGATAGAGAATAGGGAGTGATGAGATGGCAAAGAAGGTACCTCTGAGGCAATGCCTTGGATGCCGTGAGATGATGCCGAAGAGTGAGCTGATAAGGATAGTCCGAAGCAATGACGGGCAGTTCGCAGTTGATGCAACCGGCAAGCTCAACGGAAGAGGCGCTTATATATGCAAGAGATCCGAGTGCCTTAAGAAGGTGGTTGGAAGCAAAGCACTTGAGAAGGCTTTCAAGGTCAGCATACCTGCTGAGGTGTATGAACAATTAGACAAGGAGCTGCGTGACATTGAAGAATAACAAGATCTACTCGTTAATTTCTCTGTGTGCCAGAGCCAGAAGGCTGTGCAGTGGCAATTTCTCAGTAGAGAAAGCAGTTAAGAATCAGAGCGCGTACGTGGTCATTGTGGCGAAGGACGCTTCTGACAATACGAAGAAACTTTTCGACCAGAAATGTAATTATTATGGGATTCCTTATTATGAGTACGGGACAAAGGATGAGCTTGGCAAGTACAGTGGCAATGAGATGAGAACATCCATTGCGATACTTGACGAGGGATTCGGGAATCAGATCATAAAGTACATGAATGTAAATGAAAACATGGAGGTGTAACATTTGGCTAAAATCAGAGTACACGAATTATCAAAACAGTTAAACATTTCAAATAAAGATATCATAGATACACTTGGCGCAAAGGGAATAGAGATCAAGAGTCATATGTCCAATCTGGACGATTCGATGGTTGGAATAATTAAAGCTAAGTTTGGAGCAAAGACTGCGCCAAAGGCCGAGGCTCCAAAGGCTGAGACCCCAAAGCCTGCAGCACCAAAGCAGGAGGCTCCAAAGGCAGCGCCTAAGACAGAGCAGCCAAAGCCTGAGACAGCAAAGCCTGCTGCAGCGCCAAAGGCGGACGCGCAGAAGCAGAATCCTTCAAGGGATGACAATTCAGCAGCCAGACAGGGTTCTGGCAATCATGTAAGATTTGCCAGGGAGGACAGAAACGGCGGCAAGATGAATAACAACGGTAACAGAGTCAGATTTAACAACGACAGACAGGGCGGTTCAGACAGAGCCAGATTCAGCAACGACAGGAACCAGGGCGACAGAAATCAGGGTGACAGACCAAGATTCGGCAGAGATGGCCAGGGCGACAGAAATCAGAGTGACAGACCAAGAGTAGGCAGAGACGGTCAGGGCGACAGACCAAGGTTTAACAGAGATGGCGACAGAAACCAGGGTGACAGACCAAGATTTAACAGAGACGGCCAGAATGACAGACCAAGGTTTAACAGAGATGGTGATAGAAACCAGGGTGACAGACCAAGATTTAACAGGGACGGCCAGGGTGACAGACCAAGGTTTAACAGAGACGGAGACAGAAACCAGGGCGGCGGCCGTTTTGGCAGAGACGGAGGCGACAGAAACCAGGGCGGAAGAGGCTTTGGAAGAGATGGCGGAAACCGTTTCAGCAATCGTATCAACATGCCATTTGGCAAGGATGACGAGGATGACAGCCCGGCTCAGAAGAGAGCACCGTTTAGAAGAGACCGCAAGGACTTCGACGCCAAGGAGATGCCAGGTAAAGATCTGAAGAGTCAGAACAGAGACAATTACAACAGAGATAAGAATAAGCCTCGTAAGGGTAATAGAAGATCTCCAGAGGAGGTTGAGGCAGATATCAGCAGACTTGCAAAGAATGTCAAGAGCAAGCCTCAGAAGAAGCAGCAGACACCACAGGAGGATCCGGATGCAATCAGAACCATCACACTTCCAGAGACAGTTACACTCAAGGATCTTGCCGATGCGGTTAAGACACCTGTAACAGCTCTCATAAAGAAACTTTTCCTTGCAGGAAAGATGGTTAATGTGAACTCTGAGTTTTCATTTGATGAGGCTTCAGAGATCGCTCTCGAGTACAACTGTATAGCTGAAGAAGAGGAGAAGGTAGATGTTATCGAGGAACTCCTGAAGGAGGACGAAGAGGACGAGAAGGATATGGTTTCAAGACCACCTGTTGTCTGTGTTATGGGTCACGTTGACCACGGTAAGACATCACTTCTTGACGCTATCAGACAGACAAAGGTAACATCAGGTGAGGCTGGTGGAATCACACAGGCCATTGGTGCATCAGTTGTCGATGTAAATGGTCAGACTATAACATTCCTTGATACTCCTGGACATGAGGCGTTCACAGCAATGCGTATGCGTGGTGCACAGAGTACAGATATCGCTATCCTTGTTGTAGCTGCCGATGATGGAGTAATGCCACAGACAGTTGAGGCTATAAACCATGCAAAGGCTGCCGGAATAGAGATCATCGTAGCGATCAACAAGATCGATAAGGAAAGTGCCAATATAGAGAGAGTTAAGCAGGAGCTTACAGAGTATGAGCTTATCCCAGAGGATTGGGGCGGTTCAACAATATTCTGTCCTGTATCTGCACATACTAAGGAAGGTATCGACAATCTCCTTGAGATGATACTTCTAACAGCAGATGTGCTTGAACTCAAGGCAAATCCTAACAGAAAGGCAAGAGGTATCGTCATAGAGGCTGAGCTTGACAAGGGACGCGGACCTGTTGCAACAATGCTTGTACAGAAGGGAACACTCCATGTTGGAGATTACATCGCAGTAGGTGCTTCACACGGTAAGGTTCGTGCTATGACGAACTCAAGAGGTGAGAGAGTTACAGAGGCTCTTCCATCAACACCTGTACAGATCCAGGGACTTAACACAGTACCTGATGCAGGTGAGATATTCATGGCAGTTGACAATGAGAAGGAAGCCAGAACCATATCTGAGACATATATCTCACAGGGTAAGGAGAAGCTCCTTGCAGATACAAAGCAGAGAATGTCACTTGACGATCTGTACAGCCAGATCCAGGCCGGCAACCTCAAGGAACTCAAGATCATCATCAAGGCAGATGTACAGGGTTCAGTTGAGGCCGTTAAACAGAGCCTTTTAAAGCTCTCAAATGACGAGGTTGTCATCAAGTGTATACATGCAGGTGTAGGTGCTATCAACGAGTCAGATATAATTCTTGCGTCAGCATCAAATGCCATCGTAATTGGTTTCAATATCAGACCGGATGCGAGAGCAAAGGATATGGCAGACAGCGAGGGCGTAGATGTTCGTCTGTACAGAGTCATCTACAATGCAATAGAGGATATTGATTCAGCAATGAAGGGTATGCTTGATCCTATATATGAGGAGAAGGTCATCGGACACGCAGAGATCAGACAGACGTACAAGGCTTCTGGTATCGGTGTCATTGCCGGTTCATATGTTCTCGACGGAACAATCAACAGAAACTGCAGCGTAAGGATCACAAGAGAGGGCAATCTTATATTTGAAGGAAAGCTTGCTTCACTTAAGAGATTTAAGGATGACGTAAAGGAAGTTAAGTCAGGATTCGAATGTGGTATGGTATTTGAGAACTTCCAGGACGTTGCAGAGGAAGATCAGATAGAGGCATACGAGATGGTAGAGGTGCCTAGAAAGTAGTAATAGATATGAGAAAAAACAGTGTAAAGAATAACAGGATAAATGGTGAGGTTCAGAGGGAACTGAGCAGGATCATAAGTCGTGAGATCAAGGATCCCAGAATATCACCTATGACATCAGTTGTTGATGTGGTTGTCACACCTGACCTCAAATTCTGTAAGGCATATATCAGTGTCCTGGGAGACCAGGATGCTGTTGATTCCACATTTGCAGGGTTGAACAGCGCAATGGGATATATCAGAAGAGAGCTTGCTCATTCTGTAAATCTGCGCAATACACCGGAGATAACATTTATCATGGACCAGTCCATAGAGTATGGTGTCAGTATGTCCCACAAGATAGATGAGGCTCTCGGAAAGCATGGCGATGCTGACGAGAGTACAGATGAAAACTCAGAGAGTGAAGATGAGTTTGAAGAGTAGGATATAATATGAGAATTTAAAAGGAGGTATATCATGAACGATCTTATAAGGGAGATAGAGAACGCAGACAGCATAGCCATAACAGGACATATCAATCCTGATGGTGACTGTATAGGTTCAACACTTGGAATGTATAACTATATTACAAGCAATTACCCTGACAAGAGGGTTCAGGTATATCTTCAGGAATTCCCGGATGTATTCATGTTCCTGAATGGTGCATCTACTGTAAAGCATGAGGCAGATGACGAGACCTATGATCTGTTTATGTCGCTTGACTGCGGAGATATGGACAGATTCACACCATTTGTCAGATATTATGAGACTGCGAAGAGAACTCTTTGCATAGACCACCATGTGTCTAACAAAGGCTTTGGTGATGTGTGCTATGTGGAAAGTGATGCATGCTCCGCTGCGGAGGCTATATTCAAGCTCCTGGATGAGAAAAAGATCAACCAGCAGTGCGCAGAGTGTCTGTATACCGGTATAGTCCACGACACAGGAGTGTTTAAGCACAGCAATACCACCAGAGAGTCCATGACCATAGCGGGAATCCTGATAGAGAAGGGAGCGAGACCAAGCTTTGTCATAGATGAGACATTTTACAAGAAGACGCTCACACAGAATAAGCTTCTGGGCTATGCGCTTCTCAACATGAAGCAGTTTGCAGATGGAAAGATAACCCATACACTTCTGACAAAGGAGGACTTTGACAGATTTGGTGCCAGCAAGATGGATACGGATGGAATCGTGGATCAGCTCAGACTGACATCAGGTACTGAGGTTGCTTTCTTCATGTATCAGGCTGGTGAGGATAATTACAAGATATCCCTCAGGGCAAATGATATCGTGAACGTGAGTGAGATCGCGTGCAGCCACGGCGGTGGCGGCCATGTGAAGGCTGCGGGATGCAATATGTCAGGTGATCCGGAAAAGATAGTTGCGGAGATAGTTGCGGATATAGAGAAACAGCTTGGCTGATAAATTGCAGAAAAGATGTGATCTGGAACAGGTACTGATACAGCGGACTGATGTAAAAGACTTTGGATTGGATTTGAAATAGTTATGATAGATGGATTTATCAATATATATAAGGAGCAGGGGTTCACGTCATTTGATGTGGTGGCAAAGCTCCGTGGTATATTAAAACAGAAAAAGATAGGTCATACCGGAACTCTCGATCCCATGGCGGAGGGAGTTCTTCTTGTGTGTCTGGGAAGTGCTACGAAGATGTGCGATCTGCTCACTGAGAAGAACAAGACATACACATGTACCATGCTTCTCGGAAAGACAAGTGACACCGAAGACGTGACAGGAGTCATGACAGACGTGACAGATGTATATCCTGATGAGAAGACAGTCAGGGCTGCGGTGATGAGTTTTGTAGGCGATTACATGCAGATCCCGCCTATGTATTCAGCCATCAAGGTGAATGGTAAGAAGCTCTATGAACTGGCAAGAGCCGGACAGGTCATTGAGAGGGATCCGAGACCGGTCACGATACATGGGATTACTATACAGTCAGTAGAACTCCCGAGAGTGACATTTGATGTGAGCTGTTCCAAGGGAACATACATCAGAAGCCTGTGCAGGGATATAGGAGAAAAGCTTGGCTGCGGTGCTGTGATGGAGAAGCTTGTCAGAACCGAGGTGAAGGGCTTTACTATAGAAGAAAGTCTGACGCTTGATGAGGTGGAGAAGGCAAGGGATGACGGGACACTCATGCAGCATATATTAACAACGGATAAGCTCATGCCGGGTATACCGGAGCTTCATATAGCTGAGAAGGGTGTTAAGCTTCTGGCAAATGGAAATAAGCTCAGTGCGGATGCATTTGCCGAGAATAAGATACACAGGGATACCTATGTCAAGGTGTTCGATGAGAATGGAAGATTTGCGGCACTGTATGAATACAGCGATGAGAAGAGGCAGTATGTGCCATTTAAGATGTTTCCGGTGAGTAATTAAGGACAGACAGTTATGATTCATATAAAGGACACGAAGAAGGTAAAACTGAATAGCACAGAGCGCACGGCGGTTGCCCTGGGCAAGTTTGATGGTATCCATCAGGGACACATGCTGTTGATAGAGCAGGTGTTGAAGCTTCAGAGACAGGGATATATGGGCGTTGTGTTCACATTTGACATGAGGGAGAATCATGTGTTTGATGTGAGCAATATGAAGACCATATACACATCTGACGAGAAGGCACAGGTGGTATCGGATACCGGAGTTGACGTCCTGGTTGAATATCCGTTTGACGATGCATTTGCGGCTACAGAGCCGAAGGCGTTCATCAGAGATGTTCTGGTGGACATGATGCGGGCCGGATATGTCGTGGTTGGAAGCGATTACAGATTCGGCAGAGACAGAAAGGGCGATGTGGATACCCTCAGAAGCTATGCGGACGAGTATGGATATAAGGTCATAGTCATAGACAAGCTGGAACAGGATGACGAGGTGGTCAGCTCAACTGTCATCAGGAAGAATATTTCTGAGGGAGATGTGAGGTCGGTCATTCCGATGCTCGGCAGACCGTACAGTATGACAGGTGAAGTGGTGTCCGGTAAACAGCTTGGAAGGACAATAGGAATACCGACTGCGAATATGCTGCCGGAGGAGCGCAAGCTGTACCCGCCGGCTGGTGTGTATGCTTCAAGGATCAGGATAATCCGGGGGAAGCATACGGGACATGAGGATCCTTTCAGAGTCTATATGGGAATCACCAACATAGGAGACAATCCTACAGTCAACGACAAGGGAAATATCACCATAGAGACGAATATCTTCGACTTTGACAGGAACATATATGGACAGGTCATCAAGGTGGAGCTTATCGAGCAGATCCGAGGTGAGAAGAAATTTGGAAGCCTGGATGAGCTCAAGGCTCAGATGGCAAATGACATAGAAACTTCAAAAAGAATACTTGCTAATAAAGTATTGGTAAAATAGCACAGAAAACATTGGTAATTATGCGCATAAATAATGACGGATTATTGGGTCGCATGAAGATGTTTTCTGTGCTATATTTTTAATAATAGGGTATTTTTTAGGAGGAAAAAGGAAGTACAAGGAGGAAAAGTAAAATGAGAAAGAAAGCAGCGAGCAGGATCCTGGCATATGTTCTCACCTTATGCATGATCATCGGCAGTATAACCTGGCCGGAGATCACAGCTAAGGCGGAGAGCATCACAAAGGATCTGAAACCGGACACCGGCTGGAAGACGGTGACTGCGGCAACAGATGAGTGGAGTGATTATGGAAAGGCGGAGATCAGATTTTCGCCTTCATCAGATCTGGCATCCATGAAGGCTATTGCGGATGCGGGATATAAGACGCTCAAGATCACATATGCGGTTGACACATTTACCGCTGCAAGTGGACAGAATGCGGGAGTTATGCCATTTGCGTCATATGGTTCTTCATGGTCGAATAATGACAAGTGGATAGATCTGTCCAAGAGTGGTCAGTTTGAGACCGTACTTGATCTGTCATCTATCAGCACAACCAGCACGGAGAAGGTGGCATTTGGAATACAGGTTGCCAATCTTCAGGAGAACAGCACGATCAAGTTCAGAATCGTGTCAGCGGTTCTCTCAGGAACAAAGAGCACCTCTGGTGGCTCATCAGGGGAGTCAGGCGGTTCAGGCGACAGCGGATCAGGCAGTGCGGACCTTGATTCAATTGGAAACACAAGTTCAAGCGTAACCGCAAGTCTTGCTGATGGAGATGGAACAGCCAAGGGAGACGGCTACTACGAGACAGAGATAACGATAAATAACAAGAGCAATTCATACATAGCAGACTGGATAGCGGTGGCTGATGTGAGTGGCTCGGTAACTGCAGTTAAGGATTACAGCAGCTGGTCAGCCCTCAAGGGTGTATTCAGTGATGGAAAGCTGTACATATATCCAAACACATCCAAGAAGTCAGGTGCGGTAAATGCAGGTTCGAGCGTGAGCTATTCAAAGCTTGGCTACACAGGTACGGCAAACGGTGTGTCTATAACAGGTGTCAAGGTGTACTACAGCTCACAGTCAGGTGCATTTGACTCATTTATCGGTTCACTTTCATCATCATCTGGCGGAGCCGGGGACAATACAGGTGAGATCAATACGGATGTTGAGTACAACTATGCGAAGCTTCTTCAGGAGTCACTGTATCTTTATGATGCGAATATGTGCGGAAGTGATGTATCTGCAAAGAGTGAGTTTTCTTGGAGATCAAACTGCCATACTGAGGATGCAAAAACAACATATAATGGAAAGACTGTGGATGTCAGCGGTGGATACCATGATGCGGGAGATCATGCCAAGTTTGGTTTGCCACAGGCATATTCGGCTACAGTTCTAGGACTTGCGCACATGGAGTTTGCCGAGGCATTTGCGGATACTGCTACAGAGGCACACTATAAGAGGATCATGGACAGATTCGTTGCTTATTTCGAGAGATGCACAGTCCTTGGAAGTGATGGCTCGGTTCAGGCTTTCTGTTATCAGGTCGGTGATGGAAATGTCGATCATGGATACTGGGGAGCTCCGGAAAAGCAGTCATCAAGAAGTGGACAGGCAACATTCACATCTGATTCGGATACGTGTACAGATATCGTTTCAGAGACAGCGGCGGCACTTGCGGCATATTATATAAATTACAAGGATAAGAAAGCGCTTTCCTATGCGGAGAAGCTTTTCACATATGCGGATACTAAGGCTAAGAAGAACAGCTCGGGTCCGGCATCAAGTTTCTATAGCTCAGATTCATGGGAAGATGACTATGCCCTTGCGGCGGCTCTTCTGTACAAGGCTACAGGTAAATCGGCATATGCAACAAAATACAATAATGTATATGGTGGCAGAACAAATCCTAACTGGGCTCTTTGCTGGAACAATGTGGCTCAGGCGGCTCTGCTTTACAGTCCTAACTCATCAAAGAAGAGTGTGTTTGTAGAGAACCAATCAGGACTTATAGCGAGCAAGACACAGTCAGGAGATAACAACTTCTGTCTGATAGATAGCTGGGGATCGGCGAGATATAACACCGCTCATCAGATGACAGGTCTCATGTATGACACGATATATGGAAAGACTGATTATTCATCATGGGCAAATGGTCAGATGAAGTACATACTTGGCAACAATGCTGGTTCAAAGTGTTTCGTTGTAGGTTACAACAAGTATTCATCAAAGTACCCTCATCACAGAGCCTCAAGCGGATATCAGGGTTCTGTAACTGGAAATGCATATACAAAGCAAGCACATGTACTAGTCGGTGCTTTGGTTGGCGGACCGGCGGGTTCGAGTACAACCTATGTAGATAGCTCAGAGGACTATAACCAGAACGAGGTTGCACTGGACTATAATGCAGGCCTTGTGGGTGCAGCAGCCGGACTTTATCTGTATGTGAAGAACAGCGGAACAGATGAGGAGAAGGCAGCACAGAAGGTAGTTCCAAAGAGCGAGGTGTCGTCAGAGCTCAGGACGATAAGCGGGGAGTCAGGTGGAGGCATGACAACAGAGGACGACACGAAGGATCCTTCAACTGGCTCAACCGGCTCAACCGGATCGACTGGCTCAACTGGATCAACAACGGGTTCAACGTCTGAGAAAGACACAGAGACTCCGTCAGAGCCCCCAGCCGTAAAGGTTACAGGAATCTCATTTGACAAGACATACATAACACTTAATGTGGGCGACAGTGATGAGATCAAGGCAACGATAACACCTGCTGATGCAAAAGATACATCCCTTGTGTGGTCAAGTTCAGACAAGGCTAAGGTATCCGTACAGAATGGCAAGATAACAGCCCTCGCAGCCGGAACGGCGACTATCACAGCTACGGCTAAGGATGGCTCGGGAATAAAGGCGGCGTGTGTTGTCAAAGTGCTCACTCCTGGAAAGCTGTCATGTAGCAGTGCTGACAAGTCATGGACAGACCTCGTATATGGCTATTCAAATGCGAATCATGCAGCTATTGAACTGTCAAACTCCGGGGAGACAACCCTTACAGATGTAAAGGCCAAGCTTAAGGATGGAACGGCATTCCAGATCGTTTCATCACCGGCAGGGCAGATTTCTGCAGGAAATAAAACAACAGTAGTTGTAAAACCGGTAAATGGACTTGGTGCCGGAAGTTACAGCGATACACTGGTTATATCATCAGCAAATGGCTCAGCGAACATAACACTCAAGGCGACAGTGGCAAAGGGAGAAAATACCGCAGTTGTCACTGTGACAAAGACATCAGTAACATCTGATGCGGTGACTGTCAGCGGCAAGGTGTCAGGTATAGTGGGTGAGATCGAGTATGCAATATCCAGTGAAAAGGATGCTGATGCATCAAAGCTTGTATGGCAGAATGGTGCTCAGTTTACCGGATTCAAGGAATTTACTACATATTATGTATATGGCAGGGTAAAAGAAACTGCAAATGTCAAGGCTGGTCAGATCAGCCAGGCACTTGAGGTGACTACACCTTTATCAGATCCTTTCGTAATTGACATCGGAAGACTGAATGACAGCAGATATGTTGGAGCATTCACAGACAGTGAGGAAAATCCAACTGTAAAGGTATCACAGTCTGGTGGAATCATATCAGTTTCATTTACCGAGAATAAGGATTACACGATCACAGGAAATGGTGAGGATGTAATTGTAGATACCGGAAATGCAAGTGGAATAACCGTGGACAATGCTACTGTAAAGAAGATCACGGTTCGTCCGGGCAATTCTGAAACATTTGTCATAAAGGTAAGCGGAGAAAATAAGATTGCTGATGGTATAACATGCGTCAGCGATAACAGTAACGCAGCGGATGTAAAGGTATCTGGAAAGGATACATCTTCCAAGATATCAGCGACAACCCCGGGTGCGTCTGCGATCAAGACAGATGGAAATCTTGAGATAGACAACATACAGATAAAGTCCGACGGCAAGGGAATTGAATCTGCAGGAACGGTGAAGATAGCTGGAGGAAGCAACAGCATAGATTCCGTATCTTCTGCAATATCGGCATCGGATGTGGAGATCACCGGAGGCTCTGTTGATGCAAAGTCATCAGGACTTGGCGATGGGGAGTCGGTAATCTCAGCAGACAATTCTATCAAACTGGTTGGTGGAAGTGTTACGGCGGATGCATCCGGATCAACCGGTGGAAATTCATTTGGCGTAAAGTCAGATGATGGAACGATCATTGTTGATGGCGATGTGTCAATAGGTGGAGATCCAATTTATTCCAAGGATCCGGTAGACAGCAAGGGCGACAGTGTAACCATGGTAAAGGTTGTGTTCACAGATGAGAATGGCAACCAGTTGTATGCGTCATCTGTAAACAAGGGATCAACTCTTGATCTGTCGAAAATAAATATCACCATGTCTGATGGTACTGATTACAAGACATCGAGGGCTGGATATGCGCTGGCATGGCAGGATGAAGCCGGAACAAGCTATAATGCTGATTCTGCATACGGCGCTGTATCAGAGGATATAACATTTAAGGCTGTATGGACATGGATAGTTGTGGATATAAGCGTTGATGCAAATATTACATTTGCGGCAACTGGAAATGCTTCGTACAAGACTACATATACAGGCGCAGCGATAAGACCGGCCGTAAAGGTTGTATCACGTGGAAGAACACTTGATGCGGGAACTGACTATATAGTTTCATATAGCAGCAATACCAATGCCGGTACAGCAAAGGTAGTTGTCAAAGGTCAGGGCAGATATAAGGGCTCAAAGACTCTTACATTTGCAATAAACAAGCAGGCGATAAGTAAAGCCTCTGTGACAATCACAAAGTCGGCTGTATATACAGGCAAGGCTATAACACCAGCGGTGAAGGTGACTAGCGGTAAGCGGACACTCACAGCGGGCAAGGATTACAGAGTTGCATATTCGTCAAATAAAGACTTTGGCAAGGCAAAAGTTGTGATAATGGGAATCGGTAATTACAGTGGAACACAGACAAAGTATTTTGACATAACTGCGGCTGTGGGTAAGATCTATGCAAATGGAAATTACAAGTACAAGATCACAAATGCATCCCTGAATGGCAAGGGAACGGTAACTCTCGTATCTGTTGTCAAGAAGACCAAGACAGTTGTGGTTCCTGACACTATAAAGCTTGGTGGCAAGACATTTAAGGTCACAGCGATAGGAAAAGCGGCGTTCAAGAAGAATGTAAAGGTTACAAAGGTGACCTTGGGCAAAAACGTCAAGACTATAGGTGCCAAGGCGTTCTATGGATGTAAGAAGCTCAGGACAGTAGTGATAAAGAATACACAGATGACAGGAAAAACAGTTGGATCTGGTGCATTTACAGGGACATACGCCAAGATGACCGTCAAGGTTCCGTCGAAGAAGCTTAAGAGCTATAAGACAATCCTTCTGAAAAGAGGAGTGTCAAAGAAAGCAGTCATAAAGAAATAAAGGCTCAATAAAATAAAGAATAATTGGAGATCCGGGGTGGTTCATATGATCCCGGATCTTTTTTGTGCGTATGGGGGTGACCGAAGTTCGATTTGACATGGGTAAAAATATGTGTATAATATCGTTAGTGTTCTAATAATTAGAATTATAACTATCTGGAGAGGAGAATCCATATGGACGAACATACAAAATCCATACATTATCTGCTGATGGCGGATCATTTCATGGTGCAGAAGGCATTGCTGAGTCAGATAAAGGATACAGAGCTCACCATGGGACAGCCCAAGGTGCTGGACTATCTGAAGGATCATGATGGGGCGTGCCAGAAGGATATCGCGGCGGGATGTCATATAGAGCCGGCATCGATAACCGCTGTGTTGAGTGGCATGGAGAATAAAGGATATATACAGAGAAGTACAAAGTCAGGGGACAGAAGATCCCTGTACGTGTATTTGACAGATAAGGGCAGAGAGTATGTGGAGATGCTCAATAAGAAGTTTGACTTAGTTGAATCTGTGGCGCTGAGGGGATTTACAACGGAAGAGACGGAAGAATTGCAGTCACTTCTTGTAAGGGTGTACGATAATATGAAGGGCAGCGAAAAAGACAACAGAAAAGAGGAACGTAAGAGATGAAGAACATGAAGGTAAGAATCCCAATGTATTTTGTTGGACTGTTTATTATGACTATAGGAATAGCACTTTCAGTCAAATCCAATCTGGGAGTGTCGCCGGTGAGCTCTATACCATATACGATGACATGTGTATGGGGAATCGAGATGGGAAAGGCAACGATCATATTCCATGCGGCATTGGTGCTTATACAGATCCTGATACTCAGGAAGCGGTTCAAGCCGATCAATCTGCTTCAGGTGGTCGTGGGAATCGTGTTCGGATATTTTACAACATTCTGCAATTACCTGGCTACATTTCTGCCGAGCACTGATAATATAGCGATGAGAATTGTGCTTATGCTTGTGAGTACTGTATTCATAGCGGTTGGAATCTTTTTCTATCTGCCGGCCAATCTTATTCCGCTTGCCGGAGAGGGTGTCATGCAGGCTGTATCAGATGTGACAAAAATTGAATTCTCCAAGGTAAAGATGGGTTTTGACTGCTCGATGGTCATCATATCAGTGATAACGTGTCTGATATGCATACACAGCCTTGGCAGCGTAGGAGCCGGAACGGTTATCGCAGCTTTTCTTGTTGGATTCAATCTTGGACGGGTCAACAAGGCATTTGGCGCAAAGAGAGATAAGCTTCTGGGTAAGCGTACATACACTGAGGATGACGTGCTCAGGGAGAGAATGGAGCAATTGCATTAGGACTTGTTCCTGTTGGTGAGCCGGTTCGAATTTTTATCCTGAAAGGCGGTATTTGTGAGCTCGTCTACGTATGTCTGACTGTCGTATGGCTTGATAAATAAGTGTTTATGATTATACTTAAATAATAAAAACGATATATTTGACATAAAAGCGGTTGGATGTTAATATAATTATAAAGATGTGCTACCGATAGACGGTTAGCCCTGATATTGCAATTACAAAAAAGTAACCGCCAAGTTTTGTCAGGACAGGGCGGTTACTTTTTTGCCTTATTTTTTATCATTGCTCTTAGAGCCAACGGCATAACCAAGAGCAAAGCATGTAATGCATAAGCTGATTATGGCTATAAACTCCTGTGGTGAAGGCTAACCGCCTACCGAATAGGGTAGCACCAAATATATTATAGCAAACATATGTTCGACATACGATATATTTATATATAAAATTCATGCAAAATAAACTAGATAAGATAAGTTCAATAAAATGCTAATGTGGCTTAACAGACACTATTATTCAATATGTGCAATTTTGCACAAGTTGAACATTTATTTCAGTATGTGCAATTTCTGCACAATGTGAATATACATATAACAAGATTTCGGGGGAATCACATGACTTTATACATGAACATAAAACAGCTTGGCAAGCGGAAGGACACAGTGCACAAGGTCCCATTTGAATATGACACAGCACCGAGCACGCTGCGGGAACTCATAACAGAGACAGTAAAGATCTGCGTGGCACAGTACATATCCCACATGGATCGCGGCGATGCAGTGCTGACAGATGAACAGATCGATGATATGGGAAGAATAGGAAAGATAGCGTTCGGGATCGTCTATGGGGAGAAGAAACCGGATGTGGATGAGGCAGTGAAGACAGCCATTCAGGGATTTGAGGATGGGCTGTTCAGAGTGTTCCGCGGTATGGATGAATTAACGGAGCTGAACAGGGAAGAGAAGTTTAACGAAGGGGATGAGATCACATTTATCCGCCTCACAATGCTGGCGGGCAGAATGTGGTAGAACATAAAGAAAGGGGTTACAATGGCGGAGGACAAGAAGACAAGACTTGAGCTTGAGGAGCAGAAGAGGATCGCAGATGAAGTGAGAGAGGTATTTGACGAGAATTCTATGAAGCTCAGAAAGAGCTACAGTGCGGATGCGCAGAAGCTTCTTAAGGAGATGGATAATTACTATGGAGATGTAAAAGAGTCAACGATCGGCAAGAGACTTGAGACATTTCTTGAGAATGAAAAGAATGTTCCTTCTGAATTCTTCAGGAACGAGCTGAAGCATTTGCCGGGGTGGGTGCCGGATCATCTGATGGAGGATTTCTACACTTCTATAGACAGCATAATCAAGTGGCAGACAAGCCAGTATTATTACAGAAGAACCATGCGTACGAAGAGGTATGGGGCATTTCTTGACAGATATTTCAGGATAATGAATGAATATCACTCCATGGGGATATACGGATGCGACATAGTATCTCTCTACAAGGAGAAATTACCGCAGGATATATTGTGCTATTACAGGGATGGCAACAGCAATGGGTATAGAATAGTATCTGAATATTGGATACAGGCGGAGCTCGACAGGGGAAATTCAGAGCTTGAGGAAGTGCTCATGGACATCATGTTCGGTGAGAGTGCGCAGACAAGGCTCACGACTAATATCCTCAGGGGAATATATATGAGCTCCAACACAAGACTCCATGAGGCTGTAGGCAAGCTGCTCGTTGCGGCAAAGCTTCAGGAGGGACTCAGGCAGGCGATATGTGAGAATATGGATTATGGAACGGCAGGTGCATTTATGACCCTGTTCCATGTGATAAAGGAGAATGATCTTCTGAGATTCTCATCTGTCATGAGGGCTGTAGCCACCTGGACAGGACTTGTGACTGACGAGGAGAGCAAGCTGGATCGTATACAGAAGAAACAGCTACTTCTTATAGATACATATCTGAATGATGAAAATGCAAGGCGTGAGGCATTATCCGGCGAGGATGCCATGCAGATCTATCTTGCGCTGTGGAGCTATGGTTTCTTTGATGTGGACGAGGCATGCCATGTGATGAACAAGCTGGCGCTTGATGGCAGCAGACACCAAAGACTGGTATTTGGCACATATATCAGGGCAATGAGTCTGGGAAAGGTGTACACACACAGCGTTGCAAAGGAATTTATCAAGAGATTCCCAGACGAGATGGACACCATGGCGGTCATCATGCCAAGCTTTATGTCGGATTACCAGCCTTATATGAATAGTCTCATATATAAAGACGGCAGATCGTACAACAATGAACTTAAGAAAATGACATTTGCCGAGGTGGACAAATATTTTGACAGCAGGAAAGAATGTCAGGAGATGTACGATATCCTCATGGGCATACTTGAGCGCATGCCAAAGAAGAGGCTTGAGTTTGATCCGTGTGTATTTCCATGGAATGTCGAATATCTGGACAGATCCGCAATCATCATGAGACTTGCGGTCTGTGCAAGCGCTCTAAAGGACGAGGACAAGATCACGCACATAGCGGAGATGGTTCCTGAGATAGATTCCGCAAGATATAGCAGAGATGCGCTTTTGCTTCTGCTTGTAAGGCAGCCGGCAAATGACAGGCAGCGTGCCATACTGGTGGACGCAGTTGCCGACAAGGAGACATATACCAGAAACAAGGCGGCGATGATCGTTAAGGATATGAAACTTTCGCCGGAGAATTATGTACAGCTTGAGAATATGCTCAAGTACAAGAAGTCAGACATAAGGGAGACTGTACTGTCTATACTTTATAAACTTGACGGTGATGACATGGACGATCTCATCGGAAGACTTCTCGCAGATTCCAAGGAGGAGAAGAGAACAGCGGGACTTGATCTGCTGCTCCAGCTCAAAAATGATGAGAACAGGCAGAAACTTTTTGCAGATTGTGTTGGTCATATAGACGCTATGCAGAGGGAGTCTGCGAATGGAAGATCCAGTGTTACAACTAAGGAGCAGATTCTTATACGTGAGATAAAAAATGTTGGCACAGACCGGGCTGGTGCAGATGAGGGGTATGGACTTTATGATGTAAATGCGGACTATGAGCCGATATTTGACAAGAGTTATCTGGCTGAGTGCCTTGAGCTGTACAAAAAGTATTTCCCTGAAAGCGGGATTGCAAATGATAATCTGTGCAAGACTGCCAAGAGCGAGGGTGCATTTGCAAAACTCAAATCAAAGATTGTGCCTAAAAAGGAAGACACGACATCTGATTCAGAAGTTATAAATATATTAAGAAAATTCGATGCATTTGTGGATGAGCACAAAAATGATGAGTATGAGATGGCTGACGGAGAGATCGGTCTGCTTGGTGAGGCAGGTAGAGACATATATTTGGATCATAACAATGTGGTATGTGAGGATCTGTGGATCGATTTCTACGAGAAAAATATTCAGACATCGTATATGTGCATGCAGCTCTATGTGTATCTGAATGGCTACAACAGTGACAAACAGGATTTCAAGAAGTACTGCGAGAGTTTTATGGCGGATATGTTTGGAAATATATATATAGAAGAATGTCCGGCATTCGGATATCTTGCCATTGTCAGAGCTGTAATAGGATTCCTGTATAGAAGATATGTGATGGATAGTGACAAGATGAGACTTGCCGTTGTGGCAGCAGACTATCTGCTTGGAAGAAACGATGAGCTCATATATACATTTGGCGGGAATAAAGGTGGCAGCAGTATATCTGGTGATGATTCAAAGGTATATCACAGAAGTGTGCTCACAAATGAGCAGATCATGATAATAACAAGGTGGCTTGCAATCGATGGTGACAGCGATATATTGGACGTAAAAGAGGATTCTGACGAGGCAAGGCAGAATGAAGAGAATTTCAGGCATTTGTTCCCATACAACTATGCCCTTGCAAAGTGTCATAACTTTAATATACCTTCAGACGTTGTAAATGATAGAAATTCATATTACTGGATACACACAGGAAGTGTCATGCCGGTTCCTGGTCTCCTGAACTATATTGCCGCATACAGTCGTGGCATTATATCCAGGGATTATATGTACAAGATGGCATTTGAGGGGAATTCCCTGGATAGGAGCCTCAAATGTGTATCTGACGTGATGCGTTTTATAACGGAGCGCAACAGGAAGGTGCAGACCAGAGGCTATGAGTGGGGATATACGGAGCGTGAAAGGCTGAGGAGTGTGAGGCAGATACTTCTTCACAGTCCGGAAGGAGAGTTCTCGGAGACGGACGAGAAAAGGCTGGATATAGCTAAGAAGCTGTACACTGATATGTCTGAGCTTGTGCTTTCTGCAGAGCTCACAAGGGGAGATACGGAGACAGAATTCTCTCCATATATATACGGGCTTACAAGAATATTTGGAGCGGAGTATTTTGTCAGGATACTGTCAGCCCTCGGCAAGGAGACGTTGGAGAGATCAACGTATTTCAATACCGGTTATTACTATAACCGTCAGAAGGTCAGCAAGAAGAATAGTATGTCGCATCTTCTTCAGGCGTGTGTGCCTGATGCAAATGACAGTGCGGAGACTTTGAAGGCCTATCTTACAGGTACGGATATAAGTGATGCCAGGCTTATAGAGGCAGCTATGTATTCTCCGGAGTGGATAGATATAGTTGGAGAGTATCTTGGATGGGATGGATTTACTGCGGGATGCTATTACTTCATGGCGCACATGAACGAGTCATTTGATGACAAGAGAAAGGCTATGATAGCGAGATTTACACCGCTTGAGGTGGATGAGCTGAACGACGGCGCATTTGACAGGACGTGGTTTACCGAAGTCTATGACAGGCTGGGTGACAAGCGATTCCAGCTTATATACAAGGCGGCGAAATACATTTCGGACGGTGCAAAGCATACCAGGGCGAGAAAATACGCGGATGCGGCGCTTGGCAAATACAATGAGTCCGAGCTGATAGCCGAGATCGAGGCAAAGAGAAACAAGGATCTGCTCATGGCGGTGGGAATCCTGCCGATAGAGAATGAGGAGCAGATAAAGGACAGATACATGTTCCTTCAGAAGTTCAAGAAGGAGAGCAGGCAGTTCGGAGCACAGAGGAGAGCCAGCGAGGCGGCAGCAGTTTCTACAGCTATGCGCAATATGGCGATCAATGCCGGATATCAGGACGTGACGAGACTTACCCTACGTATGGAAAGCCTTGTAGTTCAGGGCATGACAGAATATTTTCAGCCGCATGAGGTCGGAGAAGTGACCGTATGGCTTGAGATGGAGGACGGCGGCAAATGCGCTGTCATCTGTGAGAAGAACGGCAAACAGTTAAAGTCAGTTCCGGCAAAGATCAAGAAGGATGAGTATGTATTGGCTCTGATGGATGCCAAGAAGCAGATGGCGGAGCAGTCAAGGCGTACAAAGGCGATGCTTGAGGATGCGATGGAGAGCCAGGAGGAATACACCTGGGCTGAGATCAGGGGCATGCTGGAGAATCCTGTTATACATGACATGGTGGCTGCGCTGGTGTTTAAGGTAGTGGAGCCTGACGGTGTGAAGGCAGGGCTGGATAGTACGGCTGACAGTATTATGTCAGGGGCAAATGAACTTTATGATAGCAAGAATGTTGTGCTGGGATTTGCAACTGAGGATGGATTCAATGTGTTTGTTGAAACAACCGCTGGTGATGAAAACAAACATTTGTCAGACGACACAAAGCTCACAGTAGCACATCCATTCCACATGTACACGGCAGGCAGGTGGCACGACATACAAAAGTATGTATTTGACAACAAGATCGTCCAGCCGTTCAAGCAGGTGTTCAGAGAGCTCTATGTGAAGACCGAAGAGGAGATGAACATGGAACATTCCCTCAGATACGCGGGCAATCAGATCCAGCCGAAGAAAACTCTTGGCTGCCTGAAGTCAAGACACTGGGTAGCTGATATAGAGGACGGTCTTCAGAAGGTGTACTACAAGGAGAATATAGTGGCGCAGATCTACGCTCTTGCAGACTGGTTCTCACCTGCAGATATAGAATCACCGACGCTTGAATGGGTGGTATTTTCGGATAGAAAGACAGGAAAGGATATAAGAATCAAGGACATCCCGGATATCATATTCTCCGAGGTCATGAGGGATGTGGACATGGCGGTTTCCGTGGCACATGCCGGAGGCGTGGATCCAGAGACCTCACATTCGACTGTTGAGATGCGAAAGGCGATAGCAGAATTCACTATGCCACTTTTCAAGCTGACAAATGTCACATTTACAAAGAACCATGCAGTGATAGAGGGCAAGCGTGCCAATTATACAGTCCACCTTGGAAGCGGAGTGGTGCATCAGGAGGCAGGCCCTATGATAAATGTACTTCCTGTACACTCCCAGAGGCGGGGCAGAATATTCCTGCCATTCGTGGATGATGCTCCAAAGACCTCGGAGGTGCTCACGAAGATACTGTTCTTTGCGGAGGACAATAAGATCAAGGATCCATATATACTGGAGCAGATCGAGGCGTAATGTCAGCATAATGATAAGATGGTCTTGCCATGCTGTCGTATCGGATTATGTGTCTGAGGCGTAATGTTAGCATAATGATAAGATGATGGTTCAGAATGTATCTTGTCGGTTGTTTACATGGTATGTATAGAGGTGGGTATAGTGACTGGAAAAAGTTTTATTTCAAAATTAAAGTCAAAACACAAGGGGAACGCAGAGCTGTTCCCCTATGATGAGTCAAAACATGAGGCTGTCATCAGATGCTCCATATGCACCGGAGAACAGGTCGCCGGATTCAGGAGCAGAGAGGACGGGAACTTTGTGGGTGTGATGGTGATACAATCAGAGAAGGATCTTGAGAGTTTTAAGAGATTTTACCGGGTGGATGATGTGAGGAAGATATATTGAATACAGTTTGTAAAACTATCGCTGTAGCGATATAACAAACATACAGGGTTTTGTGTTGTAAAACGGAGGATTTGCTGCAAATATAAATATAATTCATCTTGTCAAGAAAAAACACTTGACAACCCACCCTGCCTGTATTAGAATAGCCCATGGTAAAGCAAAAATACTTTACAGGCAGGTGCGTTATGGAGAAGATAGTCAGACAGTCTATGTTATATGATTTTTATGGTGAGCTGCTCACAGAGCATCAGAAGAGCGTGTACGAGGATGTCGTGAACAATGACATGTCTTACTCAGAGATAGCGAGACTCAACAACATAAGCAGACAGGGCGTATATGATATGGTAAGGCGCTGTGACAAGATCCTCGAGGAGTATGAGGAGAAGCTTATGCTGGTACATAAGTTCATGAAGGCACAGGAACAGGTTCAGAAGATCAAGGAATGTGCGGATGAGCTTAAGGCGATGAACTCGGATGAACGGCTTGCGGGCAGAATTGAAGATATAGTGAATTATTCAGATAAGATACTCGAAGATTTCTGATGATAGATAATATCAGAAGGGAGAATGTCTATGGCATTTGACAGTTTATCAGATAAACTGCAGAACGTTTTTAAGAAGCTGAGAAGCAAGGGCGTACTTACTGAGGATGATGTCAAGGAGGCCATGAAGGAAGTCAAGAGAGCACTTCTCGAGGCGGATGTCAACTTCAAGGTTGTTAAGTCATTTGTCAAGTCGGTGAGTGACAGAGCTGTAGGAGAGGAAGTTCTCAAAGGTCTGAATCCTGGACACATGGTCATCAAGATCGTTAAGGAAGAGATGGATAAGCTCATGGGCTCTGAGATGACAGAGATCAAGCTCAGACCATCCAATGAGATCACGATCATCATGATGTGTGGACTTCAGGGAGCAGGTAAGACCACCACGGCGGCAAAGCTTGCATATCAGTTCAAGAACAAAGGCAAGAAGCCACTTCTTGTGGCATGTGATGTATATAGACCGGCGGCTATCAAGCAGCTGCAGGTGAATGGTGAGAAGGTTGGAGTTCCCGTATTTGCCATGGGAGACAACAACAAGCCACTGGATATTGCGAAGGCGGCTGTACAGCATGCAGCCAAGAACAATATCAATCTGGTGTTCCTTGACACCGCAGGACGTCTTCATGTTGATGAGGACATGATGAACGAGCTTGCAGAGATAAAGGAGAATCTGGACATTGCCTACACCATACTGACTGTGGATTCCATGACAGGTCAGGATGCGGTAAATGTAGCGACAACGTTCAATGATAAGATAGGTATAGATGGTGTCATCCTCACAAAGCTGGATGGTGATACCAGAGGCGGTGCCGCACTGTCGATCAAGGCAGTAACGGGCAAGCCAATCCTGTACTCAGGTATGGGAGAGAAGCTTACCGATCTGGAGCCATTTTACCCGGATCGTATGGCGAGCCGAATCCTCGGAATGGGTGATGTAGAGTCACTTATAGAGAAAGCCCAGTCAGCCATCGACGAGGAGAAGGCCAAAGAGATGGAACAGAAGTTCCGCAAAGCAAGTTTTGATTTCAACGATTTTCTTGATCAGATGGCTCAGCTCGAGCAGATGGGCGGCATGCAGGAGATCCTTTCTATGATGCCTGGCATGGCAAGTCAGATGAAGAATGTTGAGATAGATGAGAACGCTGCTAAAACACCAAAAGCAATCGTTCTGTCCATGACACCTAGAGAGCGTTCACTCCAGGATCCGATATCGCCATCCAGAAAGAAGCGTATCGCAGATGGAGCCGGTGTCCAGATAGCAGATGTCAATCGTTTCCTTAAACAGTTTGAACAGTCTAAGAAGATGATGAAGCAGATGTCAGGCATGATGGGCGGAAAGAGAAGACGCGGTGGTTTTAAAATGCCTTTTGGCTTAAGATAATTAATATTTAGGAGGAACAAGAACAATGGCAGTAAAGATTAGATTAAGAAGAATGGGTTATAAGAAGCATCCTTTCTACAGAGTAATCGTAGCAGATTCAAGATCACCAAGAGATGGTAGATTCATCGAGGAGATCGGAACATATGATCCTAACCAGGAGCCATCTGTAGTAAAGATTGACGAGGAGGCTGCAAAGAAGTGGTTAGCTACAGGAGCACAGCCAACTGAGTCAGTTGCAAAGTTATTAAAGCAGGCAGGTATCGAGAAGTAATTTTACGGATGTATCAGCTTTTCTATGAAAAGCTGATATGCAGCGCCAGCCATCGACGAAGTCGATTTTGCGTGGCTGGTGTTCCATTTGGGAGGTATAGAGATGAAAGATTTAGTAGAAATCATTGCAAAGTCCCTAGTAGATCATCCTGAGCAGATAGCTGTAACCGAGACTGAAGAAGACGGCATAATAAAGATAGACCTTACTGTCGCACCAGAGGACATGGGTAAGGTAATCGGCAAGCAGGGCAGAATAGCCAAATCCATCCGTACAGTTGTCAAGGCAGCTGCTTCAAAGGGTGATAAGAAGGTTGTCGTTGATATTAAGTAGAACTGCATAAGCAGGATAAGTGGTATTTCTTAATCTTCATATGACAGAGGATTTTATTACCGAGTTAAGAGGGGGAGTTTATACTCCCCCTTATATTATATATGAGTTATATATAGGAGATAGAATGGAACACAACACAGAAGACAGACTCAGAGTAGGAGTGATAACCTCAAGCCATGGTATAAAGGGCGAGGTTAAGGTATATCCAACAACAGATGACAATGATCGTTTCAAGACCTTGAAGAAGTGCTATCTGTCAAATGGCAGAGAGACTTTGGAGGTTAATTGTACATCTTGCAAATTTTTGAAAAATATGGTTATTCTTAAGTTCAAAGAATACGATAACATAAATGATATAGAGCGTTTTAAGAACTATGACATACTTGTTGACAGGGAGGATGCAGTTCCTCTCATGGATGGAGAGTTCTTCATCTGTGATGTCCTTGACGCTGATGTATATGATCAGAATGACGAGCGCATAGGAATCCTTGACGACGTGCTGGAGACTCCGGCAAATGATGTATTTGTTGTTAAGAAGGATGATGGCAGCGAGATCCTTATACCTGTAGTACCGGATTTCGTGTTCGATGTTGACACAGAGAATAAGAAGGTCAAGGTCAGAACATTTGAGATGGTAGAAGCAGATGATTCAGATGACGAGGATTGATCGCATACAGACTTTTGGTGAGATGATGAACATATACTAGGAGCGGACTATGAATTTTTATATTTTGACACTTTTCCCCGAGATGGTTATGAATGGACTTTCAACGAGTATCACGGGAAGGGCCATAGAGTCGGGAAAACTTCATATAGAAGCTATAAATATAAGAGATTACACCCAGGATAAACACAATCATTTGGATGATTACCCATATGGGGGAGGCGCAGGCATGGTCATGCAGGCGCAGCCTGTGTATGATGCATACACGGCACTGGTGGAGAAGCTTGGCAGAAAACCATGGGTCATATATATGACTCCGCAGGGAAGAACCTTCAATCAGGGTATTGCACAGGAGCTCTCGGAGAAGGAGGACATAGTTCTTCTGTGTGGCCATTACGAGGGAATAGATGAGAGGGTCCTTGAGATGATAGTCGATGACTATATGTCCATAGGCGATTTTGTGCTGACTGGCGGAGAACTTCCAGCCATGGCTATCGTGGATGCTGTGTCTCGTCTTGTTCCAGGGGTTCTGAATAACGAGGACAGTGCTGAGATAGAGACTTTTTATAACAATCTGCTTGAGTATCCGCAGTATACCAGACCTCCTGAATTCATGGGGAAGAAGGTTCCGGATGTACTGCTTTCGGGCAACCATAAGCTCATAAATGAGTGGCGACTTGAACAGTCTATCACCAGGACGAAGGAGCACAGGCCGGACATGTACGAGAAGTATATGATCGAGAATCCTCCTAAGGAGAAAAAGAAACGAAGAAAATAGCAGGTTGCCACCTGTGGTCTTAAGGTGGTATACTAAGAGATGGCAGAATTCGAGGTTATTCGAATTCTGCCATAACCTTGTGGAGACGCGACTGCAGGGCATACACAAATACAAGGAAGAACAAGGAGACAAAAGATTATGAAACGCAGATTACTTATGACTATGATGGCTATGGTTCTTGCATTCTCATTTACAGGATGTGGAAACAAGAAGGCAGACGAGACGACGGCAACCACAGAGGCTGCATCAGAGGTGAAGGATGAGTTCATCAAGTTTGTTGGAACAGATATCCCTAAGATGGATACAGAGGAAACGGAGATCATGAAGAAGTTCAACTCATATTTTGCTGAGGGAACTGCTGTTGATACAGATGCTCTGCTCAAGGATTTGACAGACAATCTGCTTCCAGATTATAAGACATTTCTTGACAACGTACAGGCTATAGAAGTCAAGACCGACGAGGTGAAGGCGCTCAAGGATCAGTATTATGATGCCATGAATGCACAGTATGAGGCTATGCAGAAGGTTGAGGCTGCTGTCAAGGATAAGAACAAGGACATCCAGACAGAGGCACAGAAGCTTCTCTCAGACGCCCAGAGCAAGTATACAGCATACAATGACGCGGTATATGCACTTGCCCAGAAGGAGAATGTAACGTTGAACGGCGAGATAGCAACAACTGCAACCAGTGAGGCAGGAAGCACAACAGAGGCCAACACAGAGGCTATAGATCCAAGCGAGGCCATGACAGATGAGGTTGAGACAACAGAGGCGGCGCAGTAGTATTTAAGATATAGAAGAATATTTTGAAAAGCAGTGGATACATGAGTGTGTTCACTGCTTTTTTGCTGTGGTATACTGTAAAAAATATGCTCAGTTCACATTTTTTACAAATATCAATGTTATATTGAGATAAATTGGATATTATTCTATATGTGGAGGTACGATATGGATTCAATAAAGGTTCTTATGGTTGATGATGAGAGCAGAATGAGGAAGCTTGTCAAGGACTTCCTCACAAGAGAGGGGTATATGGTTCTTGAGGCCGGAGATGGTGAACAGGCCCTGGATATATTCATGAATGACAAGAATATATCTCTTGTAATACTTGATGTCATGATGCCTAAGATGGACGGATGGGAGACTCTTAAGGAGATAAGAAAGTTCTCACAGGTTCCGGTTATCATGCTTACCGCGAAGGCAGATGAGCGCGATGAGCTCCAGGGCTTTGATCTGGGAGTAGATGAGTACATAACGAAGCCGTTTAGTCCCAAGATACTTGTTGCCAGAGTTGCAGCGATACTCAGAAGAACAACGGATGCCGCTTCAGATGAGAAGCTTGTAGCCGGAGGTATTGAGATGAATCTGTCGGCTCATGTGGTGACGATAGATGGCAAGCCGGTTGAGCTCAGCTTCAAGGAGTTCGAGCTGCTTCAGTATTTTATCACGAACAAGGGCGTGGCATTGTCGAGAGAGAAGATACTCAACAATGTATGGAACTATGATTACTTTGGCGATGCCAGAACCATAGACACGCATGTCAAGAAGCTCAGAAGCAAGATGGGAGATAAGGGCGAATATATCAAGACTATATGGGGAATGGGCTATAAATTCGAGGTAGAGTGATGAAGAAATCAAAAAGGACATCGATCAGGACCAAGATAACGTTGTCTCTGGTTGCGATCATACTTATCATGGTGGTTATGTCGTGTGCTATAACCATGATCTTTATCAAGAAGTATTTCTATCACAGCATGGAACAGATGCTGCTGGATACATACAATTCTTGCAATGAACTGTTCGGACGGGATGAGGATATAGACAGTAAAGAGCTGGCGAATGATGTGATCAATCAGTCAGGTGCGATGATATTTATCTTTGACAGTGTGAATATGCATGTGTACACGACGGTGAACGAGGAAGCTGCGGTATATAACAATCTGTCATTTATAGCAGACTACTTCAATTACAGCGGTGGAAAGAATCCGGACAATCCGAAGATAAAGAGAAAGCAGATTGAGAAGACAGATAAATATGATATACAGATCACAAATGACAGGAATACAGGCAACAGCTATTATGACGTTGTCGGATTCCTTGACAATGGTTTTGTTGTCATCATCAGAAAACCTATTTCCAGTGTGGACTCAACGATAGTTACATCTTTGAAGTTCTTTTTATTGGTGTTCTCAGTGGTGGCACTGCTTGGATTTGTGATGGTTTATTTTATAAGTAATGCGGTTGCAAAGCCGATAAAGAATCTTGCGTCGGTTGCCAATCGTATGGCACAGCTTGATCTTGATGTGAAGGTGGATCACGCATCCAACGATGAGATTGGTGAGCTGGCGGACAGTATGAACGAGATGTCATATCAGCTGAGGAACACGCTGACAGAGCTTCAACAGGCAAATGCTAAGCTGCAGACGGATATTGATGAGAAGGTACAGATAGATGAGATGAGGAAGGAGTTCCTGTCCCATGTGTCCCATGAACTCAAGACTCCTATAGCTCTCATACAGGGATACGCCGAGGGCCTTAAGGACAATGTTATAGAGGATGATGAGAGCAAGGAGTTTTACTGTGATGTCATTCTGGACGAAGCTGGCAAGATGAATAAGCTTGTCAGACAGTTACTTGATCTGAATGAGCTTGAATTTGGAGTGGACAGGGTTCATCCTGTGGTATTTGACATAGATGCACTCATAAAGAATGTAGTGGATTCATCATCCATTCTGGTGGAGCAGAACCATGCGGAAGTTGAGCTGGCGGATGAGCTGAATGATGTGTGCAACGTATATGCAGATGAGTTCATGATAGAGCAGGTATTCACCAATTATTTTACAAATGCACTTCATTACTGCAACGATGGAGGCAAGGTCAGAGTGTGGACGGCGAATAAGGACTATGATCAGCCGAGAAGGACTGAGGATGGACTCGTCACAGGCAACTTGAGAGTATTTGTATATGATGAGGGACCGAACATTCCTGACGATGAGCTTGATAAGGTATTCATTAAGTTCTACAAGGTGGACAAGGCGAGGACGAGAGAGTATGGTGGAAGCGGTATTGGACTTTCTATAGTTGCGGCGTCCATGGCGGCTCACAACAAGAACTATGGTGTTTACAATGTGGAGAATGGAGTGGTATTCTACTTCGACCTTGATATCATACAGCAGGATGATGGCGAACCGGAAATGATACCGGAGAATAGCGCAGATAACACGTCAGAACAATAAATACTTTGCAAGGAGGAAACTTTTAGGCTATAATTCTAAGGGTTTCCTTTTCTGTTGGATTCTGGCAGCCGCAAATATATTTATAAAATGGGAGAAGATTATGTCATACAGTGCAAAAAACATTGAGGTGTTAAAGGGACTTGAGCCGGTAAGACTGAGACCGGGAATGTACATCGGCAACACAGGGCGAAGCGGACTGAATCACCTCATACAGGAGCTTATAGACAACTCGGTGGATGAGCATCTGGCGGGTTATTGTAATAATATATGGGTTAGCATAAACGAGGATGGTTCAGCAACAGTATCGGATGATGGACGAGGGGTTCCTGTTGATCTTCATGAGCAGGAGGGGATACCTGCTGAGAGAGTTGTATACACTGTGCTGCATGCGGGCGGTAAGTTCAACAGCTCCACCTACAAGATAAGCGGCGGACTTCATGGTGTAGGTTCTGCCGTTGTAAATGCACTGTCCAACAAGCTTATAGTGGATGTAGCTAGAGATGGTTATCTCTATCACGATACATATGAGAAGGGAATACCGACAACTGAGCTGGTTGACGGAATGCTTCCAAAGACAAAACTCAAGGAAAAGAGAACTGGTACAACTGTGACACTCTATCCTGATGATACGATATTTGAGACGGTGAAGTTCAAAGCGGATGCCATCAAGCAGAGGATCAAGGAGACTGCATACCTGAATCCGAATCTTACGATCACATTCCAGAACAAGAGGGACGGCGAGGAGCCTATAGTATTCCATCAGCCGGGAGGTCTTTCAGCATTTGTTGAGGATATATCACAGGGACTCACACATACATCGCCAGTTGTTGCAATATCCGGTGAGAAGGACGGAATTGCTGCTGATATCGTATTTTTGATGACGGAGGACGGCGAGGAGAATATCATTGGATTTACCAACAATATCACGAATCCTGAAGGCGGAACCCATGTGACGGGATTTAAATCAGCATTTGCAAAGCTTATTAACAACTATGCTAGAAATGAGCTTGGAGCTCTGAAGGAGAAGGATTCCAACCTGACAGGTGCAGATATAAGATCTGGCATGCAGGCTATCATATCCGTGAAGCATCCGGATCCTCAGTTCGAAGGACAGACCAAGACAAAGCTTTCAAATACGGACGTGTCAAAGGCCATCGACGATATCGTGAAGGAACAGCTCACAGTTTATTTTGACAGAAATTATGATGTGCTGAAGGATATAGTGGACAGGGCGGTGGCTCTCTCCAAGAGAAAGGCGCTTGAGAAGTCCAAGATCAATATAAACAAGTTTTCATTTGAGGGAAATGGCAAGCTTGCAAAGCAGGAGTCCTCAGATTCGTCTAAATGCGAGATATTCATAGTCGAGGGAGATTCGGCGGGAGGCTCAGCCAAGACCGCGAGAAACAGAAAGTATCAGGCAATACTTCCACTTAGAGGTAAGATACTCAACGTGGAGAAGAAGCCTGTTGCAAAGGTGCTTGAGAATGCCGAGATCAAAGCGCTCATCAATGCATTTGGCTGTGGCTTCATGCAGGGATACGGCAATGATTTCGATATAAGCAAGCTGAATTACGACAAGATAATCATCATGACTGATGCCGATGTGGATGGTGCCCACATAGCGACACTTCTGCTTACATTCTTCTATAGATTTTACCCTGACCTTATCAGCGAGGGACATATATACATAGCTATTCCGCCTCTCTACAGAGTTGGCGAGGGCAAGAACATCAAATATCTGTACTCAGATGATGAGCTTGCAAAGTACAGAAAGACACACACGAACAAGTTCACGATCCAGAGATACAAGGGACTCGGTGAGATGGATGCAGACCAGCTCTATGAGACGACCATGAACCCTGAGACAAGACTTTTAAAGCAGGTATCAGTGAACAGCCGTGTTGAGGCAAATCAGCTCACACAGACGCTCATGGGAACTGAGGTTGCGCCTAGAAGAGAGTACATAGAGACACACAGTGCGGATGCGGTGCTAGATATATAAAAGTGATATTTGGGAATGCTTAGCAGCGCGTTTTCACAGTTTGTATGATGAAAGGGATAGATCATGTCGGAAAAGATATTAAATGTAGATTATGAGAGCGAGATGGGACAGTCCTATGTGGATTATTCCATGTCGGTTATAACAGAGAGAGCGCTCCCGGATGTAAGGGATGGATTAAAGCCTGTCCAGAGAAGGATACTTTACTCACTGGATGGTCTTGCAGGCTCCGACAAGCCACACAGAAAATGTGCGAGAATAGTCGGAGATACAATGGGTAAATATCATCCACACGGAGACAGTTCCATATATGAAGGACTTGTAAATATGGCACAGAACTGGAAACTGCCGATACCGCTGGTAGACGGACATGGAAACTTTGGTTCCGTGGATGGTGACGGTGCGGCTGCCATGCGATACACTGAGGCGCGTATATCTAAGTACACAGAGGATGTGTGCATGAAGGATCTTCCGTTCTTCAAGGATCAGTTCATACCAAACTTTGACGGAACGGAGACAGAGCCGACTTTCCTGCCTTTCCAGGTGCCAAATATCCTGGTGAGCGGTTCAACCGGTATAGCAGTAGGTATGGCGACAAATATTCCTACACACAATCTCGGTGAGGTCATAGATGCCACAGTTGCATATCTGAATGATCCTGAGATACAGCTTGAGGATCTGCTTGCGCTCATGCCGGGACCGGATTTTGCCACAGGTGGAATCATCAATGCAACACCTGAGGAGTTGTATAATGTGTATGCCACAGGACTTGGCAAGATCAAGGTGCGCGGTAAGGTAGAGGTCAGGGATATCGGATACGGAAGAAAGAGTATCTGTGTCACAGAGCTTCCATATACAATGATCGGAGGCACTGCCAAGTTCCTTGATACTGTCGCAGAGCTTGTCAGAAACAGAGAGCTTCCAGCGGTCGTGGATATCGCGGACAGAGGAGACAAGAACGGTGAATGTCTGTGTATAGATGTGAAGAAGGGAACTTCTGACGAGGAGATACAGAACATCATCAATATATTATATAAGAAGGCAGCCCTTGAGGATACATTTGGCGTGAATATCAACTGCATCAACAACGGCAAGCCGGAGGTCATGGGACTCAAGAAGATACTGAAGGTATACACAGATTTCAAGTACGGTCTGTATGACACGAAGTATAGAAAGCTTCTGGCACAGCAGGAGGAGATCAGGGAGATCAAGATGGGACTTCTCACAGCGGTTGACTGCATAGACCTGATCATAGAGATACTCCGCGGAAGTACAAAGGTTGCAGATGCCAAGGCGTGCCTCATGCACGGCGATACATCGAATATCAAGTTCAGATTCAAGGGCTCAGAGGCGGACGCAAAGTTCCTGTGCTTCACAGAGAAGCAGGCGGATGCAATACTTGCCATGAGACTTCAGAAGCTCATTGGTCTGGAGATCAATGCCTTAAAGAAAGAGCTGGCAGACGCTGAGAAGCTCATCAAGAAGTACACAAGGCTTATGGAGTCCAGGGATGCCATGAAGCAGCAGATGATAGATGACATGCTTGAGATCAAGGCAAAGTATGCCATACCTAGAAGGACTCAGATCCATAACTATGGAACTGTTGTTGTGAAGAAGGCTGAGGTCGTGGCTACAGATGTGGCTGTACTTCTCGACAGATTCTATTACATCAAAGTTGTAGATGCAAATGTATACGAGAAGAACATCGACCAGATCACGAAGGATTACAGATTTGCTGTTAAGTGTCAGAATCTTGACAGGATAGCGGTATTTGCTGACAATAATCAGGTGTATACGATCAAGGTTGCAGACATCATTAAGCTTCAGGCGAAGAAGAACACCAGCAAGAAGGGCGGAGGAAGCCTCATAGGACGTCTTGCCGACAAGGGAATCCAGGTGTTCGAGTTCTGCAACATGAATGGTGACGAGAATATCCTGTTCATGGACTGCATAGAGCATTTTGTGACTGACAAGCTGCTGTTCGTCAGTAAGCAGGGTCTTGCCAAGGTTGTTGACGGCTCCGCATTTGACACCACAAGGCGTGCTGCAAATGCTTCAAAAGTCGGTGATGATATCATATATATCGGCAAAATCTCCGAGGGCGACTTCATAATTGCACAGTCAGAGAATGGCTATTACATAAGAGTTGACGCAGCGGAGATTCCTGAGAAGGGCAAGGGCGCAGCGGGAGTCAAGCTCATCAACTTAGAGGGTGACGATGTCCTTGAGTCGGTATTTGTGGGAAGCACAAAGGATACCTTCAAGGTTGGAGATAACGAGATAATCTTTACCAGAGTTAAGCCGGGCAAGCGCGGCGGCAAGGGAAGCAAGTTGAGGTTCTAAAGAATTACATGCGAGAGCAGAATATCTATTATAACATAGGCATAAGATAATACAGGTACTTGACGTACAGTTTTCTGTACAGTACAATATAAGTACAGAAAACTGTACATGAATTTGAGGAGGTGTTCTTATGTTAGCTGTTAATTATACAAACTTACGCGACAATATGAAAAAGTACATGGATAAAGTTACAGATGATTATGAAACCATGATTGTAACCCGTAAGGATAATAAAAATGTTGTTATGCTTTCAGAAGAGGCATATAACAATCTGATGGAAAATGTATATGTGATGGGAAACAAAGCAAACTATGACTGGCTTATGGAGTCAAAGACCCAGCTTGAGAAAGGAAATTTTGCTGTTCATGATCTGACGGAGGTATCTGCCGATGAATAAAGTCTTTACTGATAATGGATGGAAAGACTATGTCTATTGGCAGACGGAGGATAGAAAGACACTAAAGAAAATAAATAGTCTGATAGAAGATATATGCAGAAATGGAAATGAAGGCATTGGGAAACCCGAACCATTAACTGGAAATCTGACTGGCTTCTGGAGTAGACGAATAAATGATAAAGACAGAATAATATACAAGATTGACGATACTAATGTATATATTCTTGCTTGCAAATATCATTATAGTGACAGATAGACTAAGTGAGATATGGCCTATGACAACATTAAGAAAGAGTACAATAATGGAAAAGACTCGATATGAAAGGACAAAACAGATGATTTCAATTTTGGATTACAATTGCAATTATCTTCTGAAAGTTACAGTAAATAAAGTATTGTAAGGTACATAATGAGCAAATTTTCTGATTATACTAATTATTTACTAAATACGAAGCCTTAAATGCATACCAAAATTAAAATCGAATATAACTTAGGGCATCTAAGTAAGTCCATGTACTTGTGTTTATTATGAGTATGTGGGCTTATTTTAATGCCTTAATTTACATATACACAGAAATACTTACTAATGGCTTTAAAACGCTTTTATGAGTCATAGAGAGCGTCAGAGTGCCGTTATATGACCTAAGTTTGAAATGTAAATTTCAAATGAATCCATAAAATTATGGAAAGGAGGAAAATCAATGTATGGAGTTGTTACAAAACACTTCAATGAAAAAGGTACAGATTTATTTAGAGTATGATCAATGGAGAAACATATTTTATTCATTAAAAAGACTTGAATGATGAATATGTAGAAAATGGGAGTTTGGTGTACTTTGCATTTTACAGATCAAAAGGAAGAAAAAATAGTGTCAGTACTATTAAGTCAGAACAGCAGTTCGATTTAGTGTGGGTAACACTGTAAGTAACACAATATAGAATTGAAATAAAAAGAGAGTGATGTGTGTCACTCTCTTTTTATGTTGAAAGGAGAAATATGACAGGAAAAACACATGTCGTTGGAGGAAATGTTTTTGCTTTAGGCAGTTATATTCTAATGAAGAAGACAGGATTATTAGTTGATAGTGTATGGGAACCATTGCAGCTTGGAATTATATTACCTTATGCAACCTGGGCCAGTACACTACCTGATCTTGACCAAAATAATAAAAATAGAGTGGAAACAAACCCGGTTAATACAGCTATACAGGATTTATTTAGAGTAATTCAAGCAGGACACAGAAGCGTAAAGTCACACGTAGCTCCTTGTATTATTGTAGGAGTACTGTGCGTTATGTCGATTTTAGGCAAATCATTTTTTAATTTAAATCAGATTAGTACAAATATTCTATTTCTTGTTCTAACCGGTTTATTTTGTGGCCTACTGTCGCATTTGATTCTTGATTTATGTACAAGTGATGGCATAGTTATTGCCGGTAAAAGGATTGCATTAGTACCTAAAAATCCAGTATTTGGTACAGGAACTAAGTATGAGAGCATTTACCGTCGTATTTGCTATGTTTTGAGTTGTTTGCTTTTGATAATGGCTTTTATCTTATAATTATCAGGTTATGATAAAAACCTGATTTATCTTGCAAGAATTTTATTAATCAATAGAAAGGAAAAGGAGGAAGAGTATACGATGTACACTCCAACAGTAATAGAAATGATGATACTCGAGTTCTTAAGTGGGACTAATAATGACCGTATTCATTATAACGGTATTAAGTCATCTGCTTTTTTCAGTGTCATTTATGAGTCTGAGTTTATTAGAGATATGTCAGAGAGTACAGTACGTAGAGCATTAAATAATCTACTTAGTTATGACTTGGTGGCGTATGGTATGAAATCAGGAAAATTTTATACTTATTATATTACGGAGAAAGGACTGCGGTGGTTAAAGCAGTAGAGGTGAGGTAGAATGAATTTTAACGAAGAAGACATTCGTAGCGATGTAGGGTTTGTGTGTATTGGGCAGGCTGCTGGAAACATAGGCTTGCTCTTTGAAGAGAAAGGATACAATGTTTTGTATATTAACACTTCTTCAGAAGATTTAGCTTTGTTAAAGAACGCTAAGCATGTATATCATGTTCCAAATGGGGAAGGTTGTGCAAAGGATCGTGATAAAGCTAAGTACCATTTAGCAAATGATATCGATCATTTGCTTGATTTGATCGAGACTAAGGTTCCACAGAAAAATGTATTTGTGGTGTTCGCATCAGGCGGTGGAACAGGTAGTGGTATATCACCGTATCTGTTAAATATTTTGGTGGAGAAGTTCTCCACTGATGAAGATGGTGAATTAAGCGCAAACCCAGCTAAGCTGTTTAGTGCTATCACTATTCTTCCAAGTGACTCTGAGCCTTTACAGCCAGCTATAAACAGCTATAGTTGCTGTAAAGAGATTTTAGATATCGAGAATCTTGGTACTGTATTTTTCATAGATAATAATTCTATGGAAGATAAGATGAAGATCAATAAGGTTTTCGTAAATGAGTTGGATACTGTATTAAGTATTCCAGCTTTGCATAAGAGTGTGAAGGGTAATGTTGATAAGGCAGAGATAAAGAAGGTTATTTTTGAGACTCATGGTATGGGTAAGATTCTCTGTAGACCAAGGGAAAGAGGTACTGCAGAGTGCATTATACATGATCTTAAGGATAAGAGTATCTATGCACCAGCTTCACTAAATGGAACTGTACTCTATTATGTAATGAGTACTACTCAGGATATTGATAAAAAATCCATTTTCGTGGAGTTCGGTGAGCCACTGGATACATTCCAGACGTTCAATGAGAAGAACAATATTATCCTTATGACGGGAATGTCATTCCCACTGGATAGATTAAAAGGCATATCCACTAGGGTAAAGGCTAAGCGTGATAAGATCGAGGACTCATATGAAGGGTTGATTGAGAATGGTTTGATTGATGATGTATCCTTGACCAAGAAGAGAAAGAAGAAAGTGACTACAACTACAACGCCTACTGGAGAGGTGAAGCGTGCACCAAAGAAATCTGCAATGGAGCTTCTTGCACAGTATAGGAGGTAGTATGGTCATTAAAAGCATAATTGATAGCAGGTTTAAAAAGAGTATGCTAGGTATCGTTGGCGGGTTATTAGTTTTTTATGCTATCTCAGCTATAGCACAGAAAAAACCTGATTATCCTGGTTTTATTATAAGTACACTTTTTATTGTCTGGATTAGCAGCGCATTGTGTGTTTTAGCTTGTATAGTCTTTATAATAGTGCTGTCTTTTATAAGTGCTAGTGTAAAAGTTTGTATACACGAACCGCATTCTTCTGGTATTTTTGCTAGAAGGGTTAGGAAATACTACGGTAGAGATATAGAATGTTTTGATTCTATATGTGTTTGTGGTATTTGGATTTGCTGCGACGTTTGGAAAGAAGGAGGCGCTAAGTGTATTGAGGATCATAAGTAAAAATGTTAAAAAGGGTGATAACATGGAAGTTGTTACAGAAAAAAGAGGTAGTACATATACGACTTATGTAAGTTCAAAGTCTGGTAAATGTGCTAATTGTGTACCTTCCATGAAACATGATTTCTGCGATGCTAATAAGTTGTTGCAGGAGCATGATACTTTTGTAAAGGGACTCAATTAGTAATAACAAAGGTATTTACGTAATCCATGAAAGGAGGGCGGGCAGTGCCCGTGGCGATAAATACCTTTGTAATACTAGGAGGACTTATGAACAAAGATAATGTTGTGGCTACTTTGAAACAAAGTGCAATAGTTAGAAGGAATTTTACTGATGTTTGCATAAAAAATGTGAACGATTTGAACTATGGTTTAGTTGACTACGTTTACTTACAGGACAAGAAGAAAGGTATAGGTGTGCGTTTTCCAGTAGAAGGTGTGGACTCTGATATTAGTGAGGAAGCCTTTATTGATATTGTCTTACAGGCTTGTATTTCATATGCAAAAAGTGAGAGTAAGATACAAAAATGCTCCGATATAAGGTATGCTGTTAAAAATCATACACTACGTATTAAACTTAGTTACAAAGGTCTTGCACACACCATTGATGCTTGCATGATAGCAGGAGAGATTTTAGATCTTAATGTGCTTATACAGTCTGTTATTAGCAATAACGATGATAGCATGTACAGATCTTTTATTCCATGTAATGAATTGGAAAGGTTTGGTTATGATGTGTCATCTATCGTTACAACTGCGATACAGGATAGTATTGCCAGTGGATTTTCTCTAAAAAGTTTGGTGGATGTTTTAAAAGAACTGGAGGCACCAATTGATTTAAGGGATAAATCGAGTATGTATGTGCTACGCTTAAATGATGAAACTGCTTATAGTAGTACTATACTATTGTGTGATTCTATTTTACAGGCTGTTAGAGAGCGATTACAGGAGGATTATTATGTGTTGCCATCATCGCAGTATGAGTTGCTTGTTTTGTCAAAATCTTCAGCTAGTGGATTCGACGTTGATTATTTAAAGTCGATCATACACTCTGCTAACTGCGATATAGTCTCACCTAAAGACTTCTTATCTGATTCATTATACTATTTTGATGGTACTTTACAAGTAGTTGAATAATTATCTACAAAATTGAGGGGGCGGGCTTTCGAGCCTGCCCTTGTTTAATTGTGTATTTGGTATCGGATTGATACAGAATATACAATTAAGGAGGTAGTGAAAATGGCACAACGTATTTTCACGAAATGGGCTGACACAGATTTAGATCAGCTAAAACAATCAAATGACCCAGGTGCGTTAATAGAATTAGCATACCGCACCAAAAGAAAGGAGGACAGATACAAAGCATTAACAAGTTTAGATATGGACACATACAATGCATTGATGATATTGGAACTTGTTGATGATGAGGAATTGGATGAATTTCTTAGCGAGTATAATGGAATATTAGTTCCATTATTGGTCACTGGTAGGACTTTACCTGTTTACGGTAATGAAAGAGTCTATGAGTGGTTTGCCAATAGAGTGGTAACACATTCTGATGGTTTTTTAAATGTAATAGCCTCAGCATTACAACAGCTGAAGAAGAAAAAGCTTTTATGCAATTCTAAATGGTTTAAGACTTTACTTGATATGCGTTTTTCTGCGCAAGAGATAGAGTGGCTTAACTACAAGATGTTCGGTAAGTCTAGCTATGGAGACAGCGCAAAACTTTTATTAGTAAGATTTATGCAGACATGTTTAGAGCCTGAGGTAGACCTCGGTGATGACATGAGAAAGCTGATTGTAGAGGCTTTGTTAGATGAGCATGGTTTAAAGAAAGTAGAACTGTTTAAGGGCTGTAGCTCAGTTGATAATGAGGCTAATTGGTTATTTATTAAATCACTGGTTGAGAGAAATTTATTGTGTTCTGACTGTCCTTTCTATTTGGTGCATCCTTTAATAAGTTTAGATCTGGATAAATTTAATCTTATGAGTGAGCAAGATAAGTTTAATTGTTTAGATAAGGACGTTCTAGCAATTAAAACACAAGAGGAGCTGATATCTTTTCTTGATAGAATAGGAGAATCACAGTACTTGGAAGATTTATCTCGTGATTTCCCAAATGATACATTAAATCATTTGCTCAGTTTGGGTGTTTTTGATGAAAGGAGACTATCCGAAAATCAGGTGATAAAACTGATAGGTGTGGTAGAGAATCAATCTGCATATGAATGCTTTATGCACTATGAATTTAGTTCAGGGGCAGTGATCAATAATTTCATTGTATATGCATGGCAAGCAAGTATTGATGTGTATAGGAGTTTTTTAAGTACAGAGGGTAATAGAGCATTTGCAGATAAATTATTGCAGATTGTACATGATTACAGGCCAACTTTATTTAAAAATGTGATTAAGAATGCATTAGCAAATAAAGGATTTGTGTTGGTATACGGCAAGGATTATATGCAACAGATTTATGATAAGTTCGTAGAGCTCTGGGGCGATAATTTTGGCTATTACGAGAAATTAAATATTTGGAGCAATATTTATGATGAGGACAAGGTAGACTCTTTCAAAGCTGAGTATGAAAAGAAGCAGCAGTTGGAGCAATCTAAAAGACTTGCTGCCAGGGTACAATCAGCTAATGATGAGATTACGGAGTGCATGAAAGCTGTACAGACTTATGAGGACCTGCATTACGTGTTAGACGATAATAAGTACGTACCAGATGAAAGTAGGTCTCTTCTACACAAACAGGTGTATGAGAAGCTTCAAGAGTTGATGCTTACACAGGAACTAGATAGATATGCAATAGATATTGCATACAATTTGTTGAATGCTGATGTCATAGATATTAATGATTTTGTTTGCATATTTGGCGGAGAGGAGTAATCATGACTGTAATTGAGATGATGGAAGATATAGCTGAGAAAGAAAAAGAAGAATCTGTTGATGAGGATGACTTATAAGTCATCAGAATAGGAGGTAGTTATGCGGAGGGCATATGATGAAGATTCAGCAGAAGAGGCTCATGTGCCTTCTGCTGATGTAGAGCAGGGCGTTCCTGAGTTCGTTGGAAAGATACTGACTAAAAGAACACCAGCCAGCAAAACTAAGGCAATAAAATGTGATAATGTGCAAGTAGAGTATCGTAAATTCAATAAGAGTGACTATGTTTGTGTTTGGAAGGAGGATGATTATGAGGAGAATGAATAATTTTGATCGAGAATCAGAGTATCAGGATTTTACAGAAATACAAAATAGATATGACGCTGATAGATCACGAGAATCTAGAAATTTTCGGTATAGGAATGATGAAGCTTATGACAGATACACTGTTCCGAGAAATCATAGAGCGTATGATCGGCCTTTTTATAATCCTGCTTCAGAAACACCACACATAAGTCATGATAGGATGACAAGACAACATGGCGACATAGACTGGAAGAAGAACAGAAGCTTAGTGTCTTTAATTTTCCTTATTATACTAATAGTTATTTCAATAATACTGTTGAGTAGTGATTTAAAGCAGTACGCAGCTGTCACATTGGTTATAGCTGTGATTCTTTTCGTGGGAAATTTTATGACAGGCAGAAAGAGGTAGTTTATGAAAAAATTCAGTAAAACTATTTGTTGTATTGTATTAAGTATCGTAGTTGTTGGATCCAGTTTATTTTTAAGAGTTCATTTAGTCACAGATAGAGTAGAAAATAAACCGGAAGCTGAAACTGTAAATAATTCAGAGTTTTTGGACACAGATGAAAGTGCATTTAACGTATTAGTAAATACTAAAGCTGAATTACCTGGAAAAGATGCGACATTGAAATCTAATGAAAATGCAGTTGGGTGGTTAAATATTAAAGATGTTGTGGATTTACCTATAATGAAAAATGATTCTTTATTTGCAAATCATGATTATGCTGGTAATGTTTCAATTTCAGGGTGTATCACAATGAAAGAGAATAAAAAGTACGATTTTAGTAGCAGTGTCTTATTCATTGATTCATTAGCTGAGTCTACTAATATCCTTGATAAGATGCAGCAGTTTTCTGATAAGAAAACTGCTTTGAAAAATACTACTTGTACTGTTTCTCGTAAAAAGGGTAAAGATTTAAGTTATAAGTTATTTTCTGTGTTTTATGAGGATAAAAAGAAACCTAAGGTTATAACTACTTTCAAGAATACTAAGGAATTTAATAAATATGTTACATCGGTGTATAAAGCTTCAACATTCACTTGTATCAAAAAGCAACCGAATGTTAAGCAGTTACTTATAATTAGAGTTTTGGATAAAGACAAGAATTTATTTGTTGTCTTTTATAGGTGATGTATGATTGATAGGAATTATTTTTTGAAAAATGGGCGGGCTGGTGATTTATGGATACTAGCCCGCTATTTGTATAGAATAGGAGAAGAGCCTATTCTATCTGATCGTGAGTATGATAAGCTCACTAGATTGTTTGAAGAGAAATATAGGGAGCCATTTAAAGAATATCTGGATAGAACGTATGATGACGATCCTATTCCATATGCATTGCTGCAGGAAGTTGGGTTGAGACCTTATATCCCTGTTAGAAAAGATGGTCGTGAAGAGCTTTATGATGTCTTAAATGAAGAGAAATCATTATCGATTAGTTCTGTAACGAATTACAGGGATACATATAATTTTGTGATGGACAAGGTACATCAAAAACAGGATTTAGTTGCATCGTTAAAGATGGACGGTGTAAACACTAAATCTTTATACGTCGACGGTAAATTTAGTTTGAGTTTAAGTCGTGGAAGGTCTTCAAACTCATTTGATTTCACAGATCAAGTTGCATACGTATTTCCAAGTGACCTGGAAAATGTTCCACATGAGTTAAGAGTCACTGGTGAGAGTTTTGTATTGAAAGGCGGATTAGAACCGCTGAGACAGAAGTATAAGTCGGGAAAATATAAAACTTCTAAGTCTGCAGCTATTAGTTTATTGCGAGTGAAACATCAGATTGAGGATTATAAGGATTTACACATAAAAGTTTTTGCAGCGGAGGGTTTATCGGATACAGTAGTGGGTACTTTTGAGAGACTTCAGAGCATGGGTTTTGAAGTAGTACCTTATCTATTTATTCCTTGGGATATTATACCTCAAGATTTTGACCAGTTTTGCCTGTGGTTAAGTAAAGAGGTTTTTAATCCTATATATGAGAAACAGATTGAGCAGGATATGCCAGCGGATGGTTTAGTGCTGGAAGTTAATGATTACAATTGGACAGACATTGTAACAAATCAGTATTCTAACAGACAGTTAGCTTGTAAGTTTGAGCACTGGTCCTTTGATCTGTATAAAGCAGTTGTTACTGAGGTTGTTGTTGAACAACGTAGGGTTAATGCTTCTGTTCGCGTAAAGATAGAACCAATGACGACTAATGATGATTGCGAGGCCAGAATAATCAATACTTTTAATCCATCTATACTGGTTAGTAATGATATAAAAGTTGGCACAGAGGTCTATTTTGAGAGGAATAGTGGTGCGGTTAATATACTGGTGCATGGAGTGCGTCTTGATCAGATTTTGAAGGGGTGATGAAATGGAGAGCTTATTATTCTTGGCTGAAAAGGCTTTAGACTCTAAGGACTTTTCTAATGATTTTGACGTCGAGTGTCTTATACTGGCTAGATCTAAGTTAATAAGTTTGTGCAATTGCAAATTTGGTGGAGATATAAGTTCTGAATTTAATAATTTATTATCCAACAATGATGAAGAGTCTTTTTTTTTATTGGATTATTTGGTTCGAAGATGCAGTAGTAAACCTACAGTCTTTTCTTTAGTATCAGATAACTTAGATACAGTTTTATCTATTTATGATAGACATTTATCAGCTGAATTATCCAGGTTTGTGACAGCTATTCTTTCTATAAAATTTGGTGATAGTGATTCTGATGAAGATGCTGTGCTAGATAAAGGGTTCAAAAAGTTAAGTAGAAATGACTTTTGTAGGTTGCTTGACTATTCAATTTGTACTAACAACTATTTGAGTGATGTAGATTTGGTCGATCTTGTCGAGAGAACGCCTGCATGGGTTGTGACACTTTATAAAAATGAGATAAAAGATTTAGAGGAAAAGTTAAATAGGATTATTTTGGAAGATACATTTTGTATCTTCCTTTTTAATTCAATTTATAACAGATCGGATATTTCTTCTAAGAGTGTGAGAGACATAGAAACTAAGCGTAATGTGTGTATTAAACATAATTTGAATATTATGGATCAGGACTACTATAAAAAAGTGAAAGAGGGTGTGTTATGTGATAAGGAAATTGGGAGATAGGAATGTAGAGCTATATAAATTCACAGCAGAGGATTTAGGATTTGATCTATATAGTAGAAATAAATCTGATCCTGTTGAAGACAATCATCTCACTCCAAAGTCTAGTACAGGACATTCTGGATCTTTGGAAGATATGGATTTGTTTGGAGGTGATTTAAAATGATTATTTGTATTTCAGATGTGGATACGATTGTACTTGAATCGGGTGAACCTGATTTTTATGTGGATGCGGATGTATTCGCTAGTTTATTGAAAGATAGAGAAAAGGCTCTTGCTGTATATGAATACTTCAATAGACAGAAAGATATGAAAAAAGCGGTTCTTATAGGTTACTTAGGTCATGAAGAGGAAACCGGGGTTTATAGCGAGAGATATAGAAAGGTTCAGGTAAATGACATAATAATAACGGATACAAGGAGGTTAAATTTTTATGAAAAACTCTGATTTTCGGAAAATTTACGACGATGCAATAATGATGCCTCTAGATCGACAACTGTTACTGGTCACTGATGAAGTGCGTATGGCAGTACCGCCTATTGTATTGCTTGGGCAGCTTAAATGGTCTCTACATAATAGGATTTCGACAGATCGGTTAAGGCCTCTAATAGAGGTTTTATCTATGTTTTATGGTGAAGCAAATATAGATAATATTTGTAAAAACACGGAGGATCACGTATGAAGGTAAATGATAGACAAAGATACGAGTATAACAAGCTCGTTAAAAGTACTATACCTAAATTACTGGAAGATAGTTCCACAGAATTTAATGATAGGTATGAAGTGACATTTAGTCAATATCCGATAGATTCTCAGAATAACTGTGAGGAAGATGGTACCATCTTCACAATGGTAAAGGCATTTACGCATTTAAGAGATAAAGTTACCGGTGAAGAGCAGGACATACTTGTGGATATTATCAAGTTACCAATTTATTTAGACCTTGGTTTTAAAATTGCCGGTAACTATAAGCAGGTTCTTGATTTATATGATAGACCTTTAGGATGGTCATACACATTTAAGGAAACTCAGAGCGATACTGAGATAAAGGGAACTCTGAGATGCGCAAGACATAAGACTTTTTCTTTTGCTAGTAAAGGAAAGATGCCTTATTTTGAGTTTAATCGTAAGACGACAAAGTCCCGTCAGGATATTCAAAAAGTTTCTATATCAACATTTTTCAGAGCTTTGACTGGGATGTCAAATCAGGCATTACTTGAGATGTTTGGTGCTGATAATCCATATAATCTGATGAATTTTACTGATAATACATCTACTTTTGTTGAGATAAAGTCAAAGGGAGTAGAGAGTGTATCAAGTCGAGAAGAATGTATCAAAGCATTACATACATGTATTTATGGATTAGAAAGGACTAAAAATGCTAGGAACGCTCATACGTTATTAAACCAGTTAAATAACTGGTTTTTTAATAAAAACTATTTGGAACTTGGTGCTGGAAATAAGAGCAGATTCATTAGAATGCAGTCGTTTGCTGCTAGAGCGGTAAATAAAGTACTTGCGGAGGATGTAGTTTTACAAAATAAGGTTATTCCTGCTGGTACAATTTTAACTATTGATTTGTTAGAAGAAATAGATAACTCACTTGTTGATGTTATTTATGTTTCTTACAACAGTAAAGTACATAGTCTGCATAAGTATTCATCATATACATTTAGAGCACTGAATTGTATACTGGCCGAGGATATAGACAGTGATGATGTACATCTTTCCGCGGGTACAAAGTTGACATTAGCAAATATCAGAGCTCTAAATGATACATCATTGGAGTCTATAAAGGTACGTATAAATGAAAACGATACAAATACTACGACATTAGTTCGTAGGTTGACTGCTGATACATTATGCATTGAGGATTTATATGCTGCATATAGTATATTTGCGAATGATTTAAATGGCTATGATTTTTATTCAGATCAGTTTGAGCTAACTGATAGAATAATTATTCCATTCCATGTAAAAGCTATCGAAGCAATTCAGGAGAATTTGCAGATAATCCTTGATAATTTTGAGGGCAAGTTCAACATCATTAAAGGTTCTGATGGTGTAGGTGCAAGTGTTACAAATGCGATAACAGACTTTAGCTCAAAGATAGATAAAGACATTCTGATTGCTATGCTTAAGGATGTAAATAATACAGAGTCCCAGTTATCAGATTATAACAACACACTTTCGTTAGCAGCAAAGGGGTCTAAAATAACAAATAACCTTGGTAATGCAACCGTGCAGGCTGATTTAGTATCAGTACATGGTTCACAGTTTGGTAGGTTAGATCCATATGATGCGCCAGAATCCTCAAAGATTGGTCTTGTAAATGAAAAGACGTTACTTACAGAAGAGGATGAGTTTGGTTACTTGGTAACTCCTTATTATGTAGTTGTTAATGGAGAGTTAACAGGAGAGGTTGTAAAACTGAATGCCAACGAAGATAGGGAAAGCTATATTGCCGAGTGGTGTGAGACTTTTAAGAATGAAGATGGTACTCCGAAAAAGCGTGTAAATGCTTTGTACCACGGGGAAGTTGTTACTGTAGATGTGACTAATGTACATTTAAAGCAGTTTAGTCAGTTGCAGAATATGGCAGCTACTACAGCAAGTATTCCTTTTTGTAATTTTTCAGCCGGTAAACGTTTACAGATGGCTGATAATCAGGGAAAGCAGGCAGTTCCTATTATTGGTGCAGAAAGACCTTTAGTTTGTACCGGTATTGAAAGTATGCTTGATGTAGGTGTATACAAAGCATCTGAGGTGTTGGAAGGTTTCTATAATGAGCAGGTCTACTTAAATAAAGATCTTGAGAAAGAAAAAGATGAAATACTTCATTCTGATTTAATACTTCAATCAATAGATGAGGGTTTATCTACTAGAGTGTTAAAGTTACATGTTGTCTTTTGTGATACACACAATTGTTGTTATCAGGATTATGTGGAATTAAGTATTCCAGTATTTAAGCAGACTGTTAATAATGATATGTTTTCATATTGTATTAATCCTAAAGCTAATAATGTGTATCATTATGATGATGTGATAGCATACAGCTCTGATTATGATATTCGACAGTATGATAAAGAGTTACTGGTGGATTATGGTGGTGTAGATGTTGACAAACATTCATTCGATGGTTCTATGGCATTAGGACATAATTTCTTGGTAGGTTTTAAATCTTACGGTGGGTCTTCTATTGATGATGGTATAGTTATTAACAAGAAATTAGTTAGTGATGATACTCTTACTTCAATATTCATTAAAAAGGAGACAGCAGAGTTAAGTAGTAGTGACAGTAGATCTGAGGAGTTTGCGGCACCAGTAGGTTCAGATAATATGCCTATTACTAATTTTTGCACTAACGGATTACCTTTAGTGGGAACACATTTATCTCCTGGAGATTGTGTTATCTACAAAAAGGTTACAACATATTCTTTTGATAAAGAACAGGTAGTGCGTGTAAAGTATGTACCAACCAGGTTAAATACATACACAGAGGGACAGGTAATTTCTGCTGAGATTTATGAAAAGATGGGCAAAACAATCGCTGAGGTGTTAGTAGCAACGAGAGCATCTGCTGAGGTTGGAGATAAGTTAGCAGGTAGATATGGAAACAAAGGTGTTATAGCTAAGATCGTTCCAGAGGAAGAAATGCCCTATGATCCAGTAAGTGGAAAGTCTTTGGATATTCTGTTAAACCCACTTGGAATACCATCCAGAATGAATATTTCTCAGTTATATGAAGTTGGTTTAGGTGCGGCAGAGCATAAAGAAAATAAAATAAGTATAGTTAGTCCTTTTCATCCGGATAGCTGTAAATTTGTTGAAGAAAAAATGCAGGAAGCTGGAATACATCCAATTAGACTTATAGATGGTAAGACAGGGCAGTTCTTTGAGCGACCTATAAACGTAGGTTATCAGTATTTGGAGAAGCTTGTCCATATGGTGCGTAAGAAAATTCATGCAGTTGGATTTGATCATGGCGTTAATTCTGTCACATTACAGGCTAAGTCTTCAGCTAAAATGAATGGAGGTCAGGCTTTTGGAGAAATGGAAAGTTGGTGTCTGGAAAGTATAGGAGCAAATAAGGTTCTTCAGGAGATACAAACTGTATTAGCAGACGATAGGGATAAACGAGCTGACATAATGCAGCAGATAGAGGAAAATCCTTATGATATAGATGTAACTGGTGATAGTCATAATGCAATCACAATGCAAGCATTGTGGAGATCTTTAGGCGCTGAGATCGAGTTAGAGAGCGATGAAGATGGCATAAACTGTTATGCATTCAAGCCATTGACTGACAAGGTTATAAAACAGTTCAGTCCAATTGATGTTACTCCAGACTCATTACATTCAAACACAATATTTGGTAATAATGATGGTATTGCCAATAAAATGTTAAACAGAGATAAATGGGGATGGATAAATTTACATACTGAAATTATTAGCCCATTGTGGTTGGAACGCGGTAATTTGTCGCAGCTATTTTTGGTTAAGGGAAAGAAGTCTTATAAGGTATGCAACAAGAGTGATCTGTACAAGATAGCAGTGGGATCTTTATTGGTTCGAAAGCCTATTGGAGTTATGGACAGTCTAGATCTAGTATCTTGCGATAAGGTTCCACAGGATGAACTTGAGCATTTTATGTGGGGATTCGATGCAATTACATATATCTTTAAGAATTATGATTTGAAGGGATCTCTTGCTCATCTGGAGACAAAGTTGAGTAAGTCAACCAAGAATGTCGAACCAGTATTTACTGCAGAAGATGCTAAACATTATCAGCTTACTGGAGAGTATAGAGCTACTGGAATACCAGAGGATGTAGAGCCTGATGAAATTGTAAATAGCGAGAATGTTTATGATTTCGTGTTCAATAACTCTAAAAAACTGGAACTTCGCGATGTATATACTTTTGTTAAAGACTTTATTGATAGAGGTGCTAAACTTTCCGATTATTTGGTGAGTACATATCCAGTTATGCCTGCTGTTTATAGACTTCCAACAAGAATTGCTGGAAGTACAAAAGAGCAGAAAAGCGATTTTGATGTACATTACACAAAGATATTATCCGCAGCAGCTATGGTAGCTCAAAATGAGTCCGAGGAGAATCGTTTAGCTGTATATAATGCTATACGAGATTTTATTGGTATTGATTCCAATAAAAAGCAGAAATATGTAACTGTATTACAGTGGTTTATGGGAAAAGGAAGTAACAGCCATGGTAAAGTCCGTGAGACAGTTCAGAAGAAAGTAGTGGCAAGATCAGGACGTTCTGTTATTATACCAGCACAAGATACATCAATGTCTCCTATGAATGTTGGTGTACCAATTCATATGGCAGTTGCTATGTATGAGGAGCAGTTAATACAGCACTTATTAAGGTACGCTGCTGATACTAATTCTGATGTGCATATTGGTACTGGTGTCTGGAGAGAGTTTCTACAGGCACTTGTCTCTGGCAGTGATAGTAAGGTGGAGAAGTTATACAGAGATAAGTTTAGCTCTTTGTATAAGCTACCAGTTTTTGGGATAAAGACTGTTTTCATAAAATGGATAAAGTATTTTGTGGAAGGTACTGATGGTTTACCATTAGGTCCAAATGAAACTGTATTACCACCGCGTGTAGTTTTGTGTGGCCGTCAGCCTTCTTTACATAGGTACTCTGTGAGAGGTTATTATGCAAAGATAGTATTTACTAAGGCTATACAAATGCACCCTTTAGTTTGTAAAGGTTATAACGCTGACTTTGATGGTGATCAAATGTGGTTGATTGCACTGCTCACTAAGGATGCACAGGATGAAGCAATAGAGTTAATGTCACCAAAGTGTGACATTATAAATCCTAAGAGTGGAGATATTATTTTGGCACATAGCCAGGATATTTCACTGGGAATTTATTGTTCTACAATGTTAAAAGACAATACATTAGATCCAAAAGATTATCTGAGCAGTGATGTTATGCAGGATGTTTTATTTTATGATAATGTTGATAGTTTGCGCAGCGATGTTTATGGCAGAGTTATACATGCATACAATTTAGTGTGCTTAGATTTAAATAATAAGAAATTTTTAAGTACAGCTGGAAGAATTTTATTTAACTCTTTAGTACCTGGAGGACTTTCTGGTGATAGGGAATACAGTAATGTATTGGGACTTGATGTGAATACAGAACATTTTGCAGATTTACAGTATGACGGTTTAATAACATCTGGATCACCTAGTAGTAAAACAAGTTCATACAAATTATCTAAAATTTGTATGAGCATATATGAGGAAAGTCTTCAGGATCCATCAATAGATTTGCTTAGGGTATACGGTGCAATTTCAGAGTTCGGATTTACTATGGCTGAGTTGTTTGGAGTAAGTATATCTCTTGATGATTTAAAAGACATAACAAGAAAGTCCGGCAAAAAGGAACTTCTTGAGGAAGCTGAAAACTTAAAGAGTCAGTATGAGCGTGATTACCAGAGAGGTCTTCTTGTTATGGAAGATAAAGTCACTTCAGTACATAATGTTTATGATGACACGCTTGCTACAGTGCAAGATCGTGTATTTGGTAACGAGCCAAAGGGTATTATAGGATCCATGAGTAGAAATAATAATATTTTCATTATGTTTGACTCAGGAGCTAGAGGTAGTAAAGGACAGATAATGCAGACTGTAGGAGTTTTGGGATCATTACAGAAAAATAAGACTGATAACTTACCAAATCCTATAACAACAAGTTACTCAGAAGGACTTTCAAGTTTCGACTTTTTGATGATGTCCTATAGTACACGTACTGGTATGGCATCTACGCAGAATGAGACTAGTGCTGCTGGATATGCAACGAGACAGGCTATACATTGTGTTGCAGGATTAAATATTATTGAGTACGACTGTGGTAAGACCGATTGGTGGTTTGATGTGAAGTATGACTCAAAGAAACCATTAAAGCAGCTAGATTTGTTTAAGCCAAACTATGAGTTCTTTAAGGAGGAATTACTTGGCAAAGAATTAGATTTAACTGATTCAGAGACAAGTAGTCTCTTTGGAAATAATAGAGCTTCTGCTGTTATCACTGAAGAGTATTTTGACGTATTGTCAAAAGGACTCCATAGTATAGTTATAAAAGATAAGGATCGTAAGAATATAATATCAGCTGGCTTGGATGGACTTGTAGGTGCGAAACCTATTGATGATTTTGTAAAGAAACTTTTAAAGAATTTCTTGGAGTTCGATAGTATAACACCAGCATGTATACCAATTATACAGAAACATTGTCTAAAGACCATAAAGACCGATATAGGTGAATTCCAGTTTAGGTATGCTATGGATGCTATGTGTAAATCTCTTCTTAAGTACAGGGAGGCTAGAAATTTGCCATATCTTGAAGAGTACAAGGGCGCACATAGTAAGGCTTTAGTAACACCTATGTATGTTATAACTGATAAGACCTTAAAGTATGTAGAGGAGTCCGGCTTAGAGCGAATAGAAGCAAGAATACTTCTTGATTGTAAAACCGGGCGTGATGAGTCTAAACATAAAGGTTCGATAGCAGGATGCTGTAGTAGATGTTACGGATTGCGATATTCAAATAAAACATTACCACAGATAGGAGATAATATAGGAATAGAGACTGCACAGGCTATTGGTGAACCTGCAGCACAGTTGACACTTTCTTTGGTTAATAAAGGTGGTTCTGCCGGTGAGTCTATAGCTAGTGGTGTAGATATTCTGCATCGTTTACTTAATGGTTCGTCAATAAAAGCTAACAGTGCAGGTACTGATGCATTAGTAACAAGGGAGAGCGGTTATCTTTCAGTAGAAAAGGTAAACAGAAATGCCCTTTTACAGTTGACAAAAGAGGATGGCACATTACTGGCAACTAAGGATGCATTGACTGGTATAACAATGTCTACAAAGATACCTTACAATCTGTTAATTTGTAAAAATGGTGAGTGGGTTGACGCAGGATCTCCAGTAACAGCAGGTTATGTCATGCCGGATAGCATATATAAAATACCGGAAAAAAGTACGGATAAACTTATTAGATATAAACAGATGGTATGGTGCCACAATTGGTATCGTAATTTTATAGATAATAATATTGAGGTTATGGCAAGACACTTTGAAGTATTTGCCAGGGCACAAATGTCAGATGTTTATATTGTTAAGTCAGATAACCCTAGATTTGTTGAGGGTAAAAAGTACAAGTACGCTGAGGTGATTAATACTCCAGGTGTTATTTATACTTTAAATGTGAATAGTATCATGGAGACTGTAATTTCTAACAGTGGTGCATTAACAGCCATATCATTTGAAAATTTACCGAGTGTGTTACCTTCATTAGTTTTTAATGAGCATAGATCATACTCTAATGCTGATATCGGTGCTATTAATGTTGGTGAGAATCTTTTCTCTAGGAAGAAGGTTGATCTGCATAGTACACCAGCCACATCTTTTGTAAGACAGAGTGAACAGCAGGATATGTTTACTCCAGCGGAGTTTGACTTCAAGCAGGAGAAGGTAGAGGTAGCAACAATAGATTTTGGTAGCCTGGATGAATTAAATCTGTTTGGAGATACAGGTTTAGATACAGGAGATACAGATATTATAGATGATCTTAACAATACAGATAATCTTGATGCGGTTAATCATGTTGAGACATTGAAAACAGTTATGAAGAGTTTCTATTCAGATGAATACATTCCTATTGCAGACTTACTAGTATTATTAAAGAATGGTAATACAGTGGTTTCTACAAGCACAACAAATGAGGCTGGAGCGTGTTCATTTACAGATCTTAATGCAGGACACTATGTAATGGCTTGTTCTGATGAAAGACTTGAATCAGACTTTAGTAGTGAGGTTGTAATCAATGATGACGATGTATTAGTTAATCTAGATACAAGCTATCTTACGTTGAAGACTGATACTAATACAGATACAGATGTTGAAAAGCATTTAACAGATACTTTGGTTAAGCTTGGTGCATTTGATTAGGTAGAGAGGGTGTAAAAGCCCTCTCTATTTTTAGGGGGTGATGAAGCGATGGCAGAGACAATGTCTAAAAGCCGAAGAAAAAGAGAAGCTTTTAATTATAGGGCTGCTTATTTTAAAAAGAACCCGGGTTTATGCGGTTGCATTTGGTTTTGTTCACAGTGCAATAAGCCTTTAATTGGAAGAAGTAATGTACAAGTGGATCATATAATACCTCTTGCGGGTCACGGTATAAATAGAACTATAAATACAGTTGCTATTTGTGCTGAATGTAATCGAAAAAAGTCGGATAAGGGTGGAATTTATATAGTAAAAGGCACATTTGCTAAGATAAGGGAATCAATTATTTTATTGTTACAGAAGATAGTTTTATGGACTGTCGTATTAGTAATACGTGTCATTTACGGCATTATCTCTTTGGTGTACTCATTATTAAGTGCACCTTTTTCATTTTCGAGCACACCAACAAAAATAGTTGCTGTTTTAGTTTATATTGTAGTTGCATGGTATCTAATACGTAGGAGGTAGTATGTTAGCACGATTTTTTAAAGGAGATTCATTCAATCTAGCTGATCTTCAGTTTGCTCTGGCTATAGTGTTGGATTTAAATGGCGAAAAGGAAGTTGCTACTCCAGTGTTGCAGATGTTTGCGACTAAGCCAGATGATAGAAAAGCTTTAGAAGTGTATCTTAGGAAAAATAATAAGTACGGAATTATCTACGATTATGTGAATTATGTTTATAACAACCCAGTTATTGAGCGTAACGTTAGTTCTATGCATAATGGTCTCCAGAAACAAAGCTTAGGTGTATTAGTAAATAAAATGTCTGTTAAAAAGATTTATGATTGTCTGATGCAGCTACTGTTGTGTACAGATGTAAATAAATTGATATACGTTTATATGAGCACTTCAATGTGGCAGCGTTATTTGCGGAATACTGCCAGAAGAATTTCAAGTAATATTACTCCTGACCAGATTGAAGCATTAGGAAATGGATTTAGAAGTTATATAAGATCATTTTCAACTAACGGTTCATATGACACTAGTTCATGCACTCCACATGCCTTTTTGATATTTGCTTTTCAGAGTTTTTATGTACATACAGAAGCTTATAGAGACATTATATCGAACAAAAGCATGATGCGGTCCATTAGTAAAGATGATAAGCGAAGCAGAGCTGAGATGTCCATTGATGATATTGATATAGAGCAGCCAGAAGAAGGTATAGATTTTATGTCTTTGGCGGGTAAGATATACAGATCATCTTATTCATTATTTAATCATGTGAGTGATGGTGGTATAGCATACTATGATATTTTTTCTTGGTATCGTAAAAGTGTTGCTGATAAGTTATGGACTAGATATAAGCAAACTTTAAGATCAAAATTTGCTTCGATAGAATTTAGTAGAGAGATTATGGATTATGATGGAAGTAAATCTACTAAATTAAGCAAGCGAATGAAATTATGCGAAATGTATGCTAGTAGACTTATGACCACTGGTATAGAGATATCGAATATCTATGATTTTTATTTGGATGCTGTAAAAACTGCTGATGAATTATGTGTTCATATGAATGCTAATGGAGGTGCTAACGATGGCATACCTTATTATGCATCAAATACTATACATCCTAAGAAAGGATGTAATCAGGATAAGTTTAAGGCAGACTTTGAGGGATTTATTGCATTACGGGAATTAGTTGCTTTTCTGAATTCAAGTGCAAATGATACAGGATATACTATTTTTGATTTCCCAGTTGAGATATTTAGAGATAGAAATCTTTTAAAGAGATTTTCAAGTCTTAAAGAATATTTATACATGCATGATGATGTCAATAAACTTGTTAATGAGGTTTATCAATCTCCTGGTAGAAGTGAAGACCGAAATGAAAAGAATTTGGTTAGTAATGATTGTATTTTTGACCAGTTATTGAGTTATAAGCTTAATAACTCGCCAACTCTCATAAAGAAGGCATATTCATTATCACTAGCTAAGGGAAGAGAGGCTGTAAACACAATTGGTAAAACTTCAAAGGTGTTGCTTTCTAACAGTTATAACGAGATGAATAGTCAGATTAGTAATTCTTGGATGAACAGAATGAGTGATTTTGATTATTTAGATAAGCGGAAAAATAGTGTTGTTGAGAAGATTGGTGTGTTGATAGGTTGGTATAAACAATTATATGGAATGATGAAAGCTACAGCAGATAAAAGTCATTCTATTATGATTGCGGCTACAATTGTCAATGTAACAGCAACGCTACTTTATGAGCTTGGAAATCCTGTCGAACAAAAAGGTTTATACATGTTAAAGGAAAATGATATTAACACAGAAATTGTAAATGCCATTGCAAAGAATAAAGAAGCATTTCCGTATGATATGCGACTGGTAGTGGCATTTACCCAGATGTTTGAAACATCTGCTCGTATTTTAAATGGTCTGAGTAATGCAGATTCTATAGATAAGTTACATATGTTCACAGCATTTTCTTATGCAAAGACAATCTATAAGGCTAACAGCACTTTATTTGAATTTTGTAATTTCATAGTGTCAGAATTAAATTCAACACAGTTACTTAAAAATGAGAATAATTTATATTTATTATATGCAAAAGCTATTGCTAAATACAGATGGCTTGATATCAAATTTCCTTTACAAAAAAGAGAAGAGGTTACACTTCTTTGTGGAAATACTTGTAGATTATATATGGATCCAAGAAATATGAGTGATGTATCTAAGAACTTTAGAAAAGTCTATCTGCGAGAAGTTGATGTTTTGAATGAGATGTTAGATGCTTTCAAACCATTATTAGATTTTATTGAAATGTTCAGTAATTCATTACATATAGAATTACAGGAGACAGAAAGTGCTAGTACTTTAACAGCTAAAGAGTTAAAGATTCTTCAGGAAATCAATCAGAATATTCTGATTACGAAGAGAGCAACTAAATGGAAATTCTACTTAGATTCATATAGATTTGATGCTAATAATTATTTAATTGGTCGAGCCGGTATCGGAATGTTATCTCAAGATGATAACAGAAAAACGTTTGTTCATAAATACGGATACAAGGTAGTGCTGGCTCGTGTAAACAATAGTCAAACTTATCATACGGAGATTTTGGAGTTAACTCAGTATGAAGTAGAGCGTATTAAATGGTGGTAAAATGGATATTTTGTTAGTACAAATAGGTTGGGTTGTTCAGACAATGGCTGACGGCTCAGTGCGTGTTACAAGGACGTCTTTGAATCAAGACGTCCTTAATTTTTATGGAGTAAAACCAAAAGAAAATTTTTTATTTGATTTGGACCGTGGAAATTTCTATCCAATTAGAATGGATGCTGTTTCCATTGAAGTCTATGCAGATAAACCAAAAATTGATGATAAGGGGGTATCAGAGTTTGTTGATAGATTTATTTAGTGATTCAAATATCATTGGATCTATAAATAGGGTTACACGACAAATAGAGACCCGACCATTCCAGTTCTCTGATAGTATTGACTTCGGAGAAGCTAATGCTAGTCAGGAACGTATAGGTCGACTAATTGGTTATTACTATCAGATGAGCGGTACACCTAGATCATACAGTAGATTGGATGATGGCGACGATAATAAATCGAGTAATATTTCATTGGATAATATGTTTATCTTTGAAGCATGCGGTTTAGAAAAGGGCTCTGCGGATAATACTGTGGTGCTTGATTTTAGTGAGTCCTTAGATTACGTGTTACATATTTTATCTAATTGTGACATGGAAAATGTTAGAAAGTTGGACAACTATAATACAGTATCAAGAGCCATAATGAATATGGATTTTGATAAATTAGCAACAGTTTCTTTGGGTTCTTTGATGAGCTTAGATGAAAAGTTAAAAAAGTATTGTATGGGTATTTTGCATAAGGCTACAGCTGAAGAGTCTAACGAAGATATAATTTTAAAGAAATTATTGTTTACATTCTTTAAAGATATACTAAGCATGACAGCTCTTATTCGGGATTACTGTGCTTTAACTCTAAGAAATGATACGGAAAGACGTTACATATATCGAAGTAAGAGTTACGCTGCTGCTGTATTAGCATGTAATACGGTAATTGATGAAGATTTGCTTTTAAAGAGTGATAGGTATGGTGAGTACTCTATGCATATTAAATCATACAAAAAGTTTGAATATCTGGAGAAAGGTGGTGTTTGTATATGAATCTTTGTGGAGAAATTATCATAGGCGATACAAAGTATTTTATGTATTGGCGCGATGTAAAGAATAGTGAGACTATAACAATTTTCAGTCAATACCATATGGATGATTTATACAAAGCTAGCCTATATCAAGATGTAGATAATTATGTTTTAAGTTCTGCATTTGAGATGTCTAAGTTCTGTAACGAAAATTATGTATTGGAAAGCGTAGAACGTTTAAAAGTCTCTGGCAGTGTTAAAGCATACGGGGAACCTAACGTAGCTGAGAGTTTTATAAATGCTCTATTCTTTGCAAAGAATTATAGATTCAATAAAAAGAATATATATTTAAATGAACATTCAATGACTCCAGGCGGTGAGGAATTGAATTTTTTTGGTAAAGACCAGACACTTTATTACAAATGTGAAAGAAGTGGTTTGTTCTACAATAAACTTGAATTAAAGTATGCTGATATTTATATACGTTTGGTACCTGCACCATTTACTTTAAAGTTAAAGTGGGCAACTTACACTGAAGTTGCACATATAAAAAGAGACAACATTATCAATAAGACAATTAAGACCATAGATTATCAGATGTTGTGTGATAGCATTGATATGAGTTGGTATAAAGATGGTGATACTTTGAAAAAGAATTATCAGAGTATTACTAACTTGATTGATTTTGAGTTAAAAATAATGACGCCATTGACAAAGTTAATAGCCGGAAAGTATGGTACAGATGAACAAATAGATGTTGCTGTTGATACAGAGACTTCTGGTTTGTTTGTGTATAATCTGTCTAAAGATAATGAAGATAAAGATCACTGCGTTGCAGTCCCAATAAGTTGGGCTGAAGACAGTGGTTTTGTTATTTTTACAGATATGGAATATTTTAATAACGTTCCAAATGAATATGTGGCAAAACGTCTTGGTGAATTATTTCAGAGTTTTAAAGGAGACCATGAGGTAAAGATTTATGAGCGGAAAAAAGCTGATTCCATAGGTCACAGTGGACTACAAAGGATGGGATTATTCCATGAGTCTGAAAGACCTTCAGAGACTCTGAGTGAATCTGAGGGAAGCTCAGTGACTTTGAGTGACTTTGAAGGAAGTTCAGTGACTTTGAATGAAGATGATATCTCTAATTTATGTGCAACTGTTGTAATCATAAATAGGAAAAACATAAATCTGATTGGTCACAATGTTATGTTCGATAAAAGAGTTTTTATCGATTTAGGACAGTATTTTTACTTTGACCAGGACACGTTGCAGATGGCTTTTGATTTGAATCCTAAAACAGTTAAAGGTTCAAATAAATTGAAGGTTCTTACTAGAAAATTATTTGGACACGAAACACCGGAACTTACAGATATTTTAGGTAAAGGTAATGAAGATAAATATCGTTATCTTATGGTAGAGATAGTTGCAATAATTTATGGTTGTGCTGATGCTGATTACACATTGAAACTGTTCCATAAATTAAAGTCTATCATGACAAAGAGAATGTTTATTTATTATCAGCGGCAGGATGTTCCATTGTTAAACATCTTGCCTAGATCTGAATATTATGGCTTAAACACTATAGAGCAGGATGTACTTAAGTTAGCAGAAAGTACAGTGGCAGATATTAACAAATTAAAACAATATATGTACAGTTATGTTGGTTCTTTTGTAAATATCTATAAGCAGAGGTCAGTGTTAGAGGCAAAGAGGAATGCAGGTCTGCTGAGCGAAGATGAATATTCTGAAGCAGTAAAGAATGTTAGTGCGAAGAATCAGTTATTATTTGAGTTTGAGTTTACTCCAACTGCTTTGCGTCATGTCTTATTTGATATTCTCAAATACCCAATAAAGTATTGGACAACAGGTAAAGTGCCTCAGCCAAAGTTGGATAAAATAGTAATGAAGAAGTTAATTGCTATAAAGCGTAATCCAGATGATACCCATTTCACAAAGCTGGAGAAAGATATTTTATGTAGCAATGCTTCTGAGGAAGAATACTATCGTTTGAGAAGTTCTTCCAAAGAATCGGATAATAAAAGGGCCGATAATATGGTTCTTATAAAGGCAGATGAGTTTAATGCTTGTAAGTATCCATTGGCTTTGGTTTTGCAGAAACATAGTGAGTTGAATAAGGAGTACACTGGTTATTACAAGCCTATTCTAGAGAACAATCTAGAAGGTAAGATGTTTAAATCTTACAGTATGGCTAGAATAGAGACCAGGCGTATATCAAATCCAGCGCAGACCATGAAAGGTTCTTTAAAAGCACTTATCAGATCATACAGTGATGATTATTATATGTGTGATTTTGATATGTCGCAGGTAGAGTATAGAATAATGCTTAGTCTGTCACAGCATATGTTGATGGTAGATCGTATGAAAGATCCTGAGAGGGATTACCATACGGAGACAGCAAGTCTTGTTAATAATATACCTGCGCACCGAGTTACTAAGAAGATACGTAAGATGGCAAAGTCAGTTTCATTTGGTGTACCATATGGTCTTGGTGAGAGATCATTGTGCGATAAGATATTTGGTACAATTAATGACGAGACGTTACTCATGACACGTATGCTTCTTGCTAAGTGGGAGGAGAGTAATAGGCCAGTTATGGACTTCCTTAATAGGGAGAGGGACAATGCTCTGTTAGTGCGCAGTATGTCAAATGAGTTGAGAGATTTTATGGATGCTTGGCAGAAAGATGAAAATGGTGATTACGTAACAGATGGTTTAGGCAACAAAATAGAAAAGCCGATTGGCTTTGTCTACAATAAACTGGGTTTCTATAGAGCATTTGATTTGTCAGACATAGATCAGTCTGAAGATGCTAAGCAGCGAAGAACCATGGGAAAATATGATGGTGCTGAGGGTAAGATCAGACGTCCAGCCGGCAACTTTCCGATACAATCTTATGCAGCTGAGCTATTTAGGATTATTCTTATTCGATTCTATAATCGATGTGAAGAAGAGGGCATTAATGACAAGATAATATGGCATATGTTGATACATGATGAATTGCTTTGTAGTGTACATAAGTCGATTCATCCATTTTTTATGTACAAGCTTATCAAAGAGTCTTGTATGGTCACTATGAAAGGACATACCTCTTACTTTGTCGGTATTAACATTGGCAATACTTGGGCAGAAACAAAAGATGATGAACGTGAGGCACCAGTGTACTTTGTTGATCGAGTAATAAAAAGATGGGATGCCGGTGAGTTCGGAAATGGCCCTTTTTGGTTTGATGATCCATGGGAGGAGCTGATAAAGGATGAAAGAGCGAAGTATGTTGATGATCGTATTTGGGAGGTAATTCATGAAGTGCAGCCAGATATAGATATTGCTCCTATAAATATACCATTGATTCTTCAGAATTTTGATAACTACACAGTTAGGGCATATGTTGACAAATATGCGACTAATTACGATGTTGATGCTTCACAGTATAGTGACAGTGAAGCAGGCGATCGAAAGTGGGTTTCAAAGTTTGAAACCTGGGCATTAGGAAGGTTTCCAATTGGTAAACCAATCATCGATTTTGATGGCAATGCTAGTGTATTGCAAAAGCATGACAAGGCAGAAGTTATTGAAGACGTAGATGATTTTGTTGATTATGCAGAATTGTTTAATGATGCAGAGTTAGTGGATGATTACTGGTCATTTGACTCTGTAGAGGCATCAGATTTGTATGATGTTGAGTCAGTCGATGAATCAGATGATGATACATTTAGTTATGACGAAGGTGCAAACGTAACAGAAGCTTTTTCAATAGCAGATCTTGTGCAGGAGAAGAAGCAATATAAGTATTTAAATGTTATGCAAAATCAGGTTGTTATAACTGTAAACGCTACACTCGTTGAGGATATTAAAAAGTATCTTACTGAGTTTGTAGGAAAAGATGGCCCATCTGTTATCTTTAGACATAAGGCTAAAACTGAAAAATGGTTAAAGCTTGGAAAGAAGATAGATTATAAAAGGCTTGATAACAAGATTGATGAGTTAAAACTTAATGCTGAGATTTCTGTGGAGAACAGCAAATACAGACCTACCCGGTTTAAATGCATCGGAAATAATTGCATGGTTGAGTTGTGCAATGATTCAGATGTTAATGAGGTTCTAAAAGCATTAGCGTCATTTGGATCAGATAAAGGTTATAGCTTTATGTTAAAAGCACCGGGAAAGGGTCTGCTGAAAATAAAAACACCAATTTGGGGTAAGTTTTCTGAGATTGACAAAGCATTAAAGAATTTGGAGGTGATTTTATGCCGATAGGTTTTACAGATCCTGAGAAAAAGACAGATAAAAATATGCAGACAGATGCTTCAGAAACTGCAAAGAAGTCAGATAAGGAAGTTTCAGATTTAACTAAGATCACTACAGGAGATAACAAAAAATTATATATGGTAATAGCTGGTGGAGTGTTGATCACTATAGTAATCGTTGTTTTATTAGCAACTTCCGGAAATAAAAAAGAATCTAATCAGGATAATTCTGCTGTTAGTAGTCAGGTTGTAACGACAACAGAGACTCCTACAAGTTCAGAAGATATTTCTACAGAGGTCGCTTCTGTTGAAGTTAGTGATGCATCTGGATATTTAAAGAATCTTGAGGGTGAATCATTAACGAGTACTTATGATGTGGTTGACAAGGAGTATTATAAGGACTTTGTTAATTACGAGCTAAAGCGTGCCTCTGTTGATGATGGTATGGAAATGTACTGGCTGGAAATCACTTACGAGAATAAGAATTATCGTTGCCAGATACCATACTACGCTGCAGCTACTATGGATATTAGTGGTATATGTGTGGTTGAAATAGAAAAGTTGAAGCTAGCATCCGGAGGAAGTGTTATTAGCTATATGCAGGTTATTTACGATTATGACAAGATGTTACAGGAGTAGTTATGACTTTTAGTGAAATGAGACGTGTGTATGATAAATTTCATGCATTTGATAATTATATTACTGTTGAGAGTGCTAAGACCTTAGGGATTATCCCTGAGGGTTGGCACTCGTATTTCCCAGATAGATGTAAATGTGGTAGTGAGAATATTGTTACCATGTCTTTATCTTCAATAATGTGCACTGATCCTAGATGTCCTTGTAAACAAGCATTAGGCTTATCTGAATTATTCAGTAGGTTTGGGTGTGTTGGTGTTGGGGAGGCAACATGCCAGGAATTATATAGTCTAGTACACAATTTAAACGATACAGAAATTTCAAAAGGTAGAACTCCAATCTTAAGTTCTAATTCATATATAGAAATTATTGGGATCAATACTGATATTCTACCTATCAGTTACAGGATGTCAGCAAAGTTTGATGTGTTGATACAGAATATTTCTGCAATATTGGAATCATCTTACACATTTCCGGATTTAGTATCTAAGTTGGGTCTGCCTGAGATAGGAACCAGTGCATTTAAATTATTAGCTGATATTAATTCTTTTGATGAATTAATTCAGACTATTAATTCAGAAGGTGGAATTAGTGCATTTTGTGATAATAGACATTGTTACGATGCAATGAAAAAGTTTTACTTAAGTATCTCGTTAGAAGATATAGGAGTTGCTGTATGCTTGTTTGGGCAGACTATTCGTAAGGCAGGCAAAATAGTAGAGGAAATTTGTATAACAGGCAGTTGTTATGTGTCTGGCTCTCGGATGACTAAAAAGACTTTTATTGATTTATGTAATCGTCATGGATTTGCTCGTCCTATTGCAGAATTAATAGCGCCAGCTATAGACGCAGGTGCTGTTTATAGTGTAGAGATTGTGAAAATGCTCAATAAAAACTATAATGTAAGCCTTGAAGAAGTAGAACAGTCTGGAAAAAATATACTTGAGTCTTTGTCAGGGAATACTAGTAGCGTGCGAATTTCTGTAATAGAGGTGCAGATGAGTTCAGCGAAGATGTCAGTTCCTTATATAGTTGCAGATATTCCTTCTAGTTCCAGCAAATATTTAGCTGGCTTATCTAGAGGAGTTGAAATAGATTCCGATGGTACTAAACGAAAGGTTTTGATAACATCAGATGAATATTTAAGGACAATTGACAGTAGAGTAAGCAATTGGGAAAGAGAGGTTACAGAGAATTGCAGGAGTTTGATAGAAAAGATGAAATACCAGAGCTCGAATTTGATGATTTTGAAGAATTTGAGGAATTTGGAAAATCAGGAGAGTTCGGAAAATCAGGAAATGACAAACCAAATGAAACAGTTTTAGATGTGGCATTTGATAGTATTCCTTTGCTTGATGAAACAGGTGAGTATGACACAGCTCAGCAGAGTCTTTTTGAGACCCAGGACGCTGATACCTATATTGCATTAGATGATTTTGACTTTGATGCTGATAGTGAAGTTGATGAAGATTTATCAAAAGATCAAGAGGAGTTAATTGCTTTAAAACAGTCATTATCTGAATCTGGTTATAACACCGAAGATTTAGACTATGAGCAGTTATTAACTTTGCAGAGTAGAGAGGATGCTATTAAAGATGAGCAGTATATGGTTGGGTTCACAGAAGCTTTTCATGGATATTTTGAGAATTTGCGGGTATCTTTGGCTGCTTCAAAAGCTACTCTGGCAAATAAGGTTGCTACTAAAAGCTTCACATCTCAGATGACATTAGATATCACTGCAAGCCCATTTGATGAAACAGATACTGGACTTATAGTACAGGTAGTACGAAGGTTATTGGATAGTATACCTATTGAAAAGTATCGGGATGAATTGACAGTTAATGCTGTTATAGGTGCATTATTAGATTTGGGAGAGGATGTTTTTTCTAGACTAGATGTGTCTAAGTTATACACATTTTTACCTGGTTTAATAGAGTCCGCGATATCAAGAGTTGAACGTTTTTGCGTTGGATTAAAGTCACATGAGATTCGCAGGCAGAAATCTTCTGATTTTTTGTTAGAGGATGAAAAACATCACAATGATTTACTAACAGATAATCTGAAAATTATCAAACGAGTTAATAAAATTAACAGTGATCATTTTCAGTGCTTCTGCGAAAATTGTCAGAAGTTTTTTGATGTGAAGCAGCACTTTGTATCATATTTGATTTATGTGACAGAAAAGTCTACAGACAACTATCAGACGTTTAGCAGCAACTCAAAGTATGTTGCTAATATATTTCCACAGGTGGAGGTATGCCCAGAGTGTAATCAGGGATATGTTCTGTATTTAGGAGAGTATCTTACATACGCAAATCTGATTCAGAGTGAGCTCAATTCTGTGCTAGGTGATATTAGCACTTATTTATATAACATTAGTACAGGAACTGCTTTCACTAGGATAGAGCCTCCTATATCTGTTATAGAAAGGGTTGCGCCATATTTAATTAATAGTACAGATATGCAGGAGCCAGTTGACACTGGTGAAAAAGTCTCAGATGTGCAGGGAGTTGCTATAGACTCTGTTGAATACAATAATGCGATACAAAGTTTTTATTCTATGTTATTGGGAATAGAGGGTACTCAGATGAATAATGCTACTTCAGATATAGTTGCTTCATTTGATAGTGATGATTTTGACTTTAATGATAGTGCAGAATCTGCATGGCTAAGTAATTCATCGGAGTCGGAGTATAAGTATGTAGCTGGCTATATGGCTACTGCTTTGAGCAGAAACTATATTGAGTTACATAATAGGGCTTTATGTTCAATTGTTGCTAAGCTGGAGGAGTCAGATCTAGTTTCTAGTATAATTGATTGTTCTGTTATTTGGTATTGGCAGAATGTACTCAAGTTACTCGAAGAGGTAAAAAATGAAGCATCATTAACGCCTGAACTTCGTAATGCTTTATCAGATGTTAAACAGATGATGGAAAAGGAAAATATTCCATTTACTCTTGAGGGTATTGCAGGATATCGTAATATGGTCAAGGATAAAATATCACTTATGAGAACAAATAGGAGTTCTGTAATGCAGTACTTTTATGCATCTGAAGAGGCTTTGTCTAGGATAGCTATTGGTAATCACAGACAGTTACCTGTCTGTAACTTGTTTAGTTACTGCAGCAATGCGAAGGAATATATTTTCTGGGATCGTATTGCAGACAGAATGATCATTCAGGAGTTATCTGAAGAGTTTTATGATTATCTGATTAAAAATGGAGCATTTAATTCTAAAACTAGATTAAAGCTTTGTTCTGATGATAATGAGTTACGAGATTTAATGGATTCATTTTTAGATAAACTTGAAGTAGTTGGGTTTTTACCTATAGATTATAGGGAAAATATAAAGAACAGGGCTTCACACGTGTCATTACGTTGTATAACAAATCTCAGTGAAATGGCATATCATTTTAAAAATGAAAACTACTATAAGTTTATTAAGTGTGCAAGAAATCTTGCGGATCCAGAGACATTAGTAAGTGATCATCTTAATCAACAGTTAAAGCAATTAAAGCAGCAGGCGGATGCTGTCGATATTGCAGATGACATTAGTCAAGAGGAATACTTTTTGCGAGATTTTTCCACAGATGAAATACATGCAGCAACTGCAGAGTGTAGAAGATTATTGCAAGGTATTCGTTTTGGCAGGTTTATACCAAAGAGGAAATCAGGAGAGTCTCTTGCTGATTATTTACAAAGATATTCAGATGCAATACATGATAATGTATTTGGCACAGATGAATGCTACGATTACTCTGAGAAGTTTAAAGATTTTGAGAAGTATTATATTGACATATTATTGTGTGACGTTGTAGGGCAGACCTCATGCGTCAATTATGCAGTAAGTGCAATGACTAGGGATATAATTGAGGGATTCATAAAATACTCTGATCGTTACTCAATGATAGATGCCTTACGTTTAAATGAAATTGTTTATAATCAGTGTATACAGAACGTTAATGATGTATCAAAGGATAAATTAGTTGCAGAAGGCTTTGGGGAGTATTATAGGGTTGTAACAGAGAATTATACTACAATAGCTAAGAATTTCTTTGAGCCGTATGGAGCAAGTTTAAGTTCTATGCACACAGATATAAATAAACCAATAGCAGCACTCCAGACGGATTTAGATATAAATCGCTTAATAAATCAGTTAATAACGGCTGATGCAGCAACGATTGTGAGGTTGGAGAAGAGAAATGATCCAACTATGGACGATTCAATAGATGCTGTAGACACCAGAGGTGTTATAGAAGAGATTATAAATGAGATAGAATTTATTCTTGGGAGAACAATATGATTATTTGTCTATTAGAGTCTAGGGATAATGTTATGAATTCCCAGTTGGCGAGGTTTGTAGAGAGGTATCCAGCCAGTTCTACAAAATTTGTATATGATAAGACTCCAATTGAGAAATTAAAGCAGTTTGATAAGCCACCCTTATTGTCTATGGGGTGGCTTATTATATGTGAGATAAAGCAAACGGCTAGGCTAAAGCTAGTTTGTAATTCTTACAGTAATAACGTCATAATTCTAAGAGTGTTTAGCCGAAATACTTTACAGGAGTTAACTGAATCTTTAAAAGCTTTGGGATTTACTTATGATGTAATTGACAATTTGGTAGTGTCAGAGAAGAAAAAGATGCAGTATGTTATGGAGCATTTGGAAGTAGATGAAAAGGATGCTCGTTACTTAGTTAGAAGGCATCATGGTTATATGTTCGATATAGTGAGCTCTGTACGAATTTTAGAACCATATCGACCAGTGACTAGAGATCTTATACGACGCCTTACTTGTGAAACTGGTAAGTATAAAATTTATGATGTTAAATTTCTTGTTAGGAAGCGAAGATGTTACATACAAAAAGGCAGTTGGGTGTGTTTATCAGTATCGTTATGCATTTGATCATTTAAGTAACTATTTAAAGAATAGTGTTGAGATGTATGAGAAGGTATTTAATTTTGTGATTGATGGAGAACTTTCTTTACAAAATTATAAGATATTTTTACATGAATGTAATGACAGTACAATCTCTGCAATGTCAGAGTATCAGTTAAGACACGTATTGGAGAGTTTTGATACGATCAGTCTAGATTGGTTATATTTGTTAGAGCAATTACTTAATCAGTTAGGCAAGAATGATATATCAGGACTGTTAAATATTCTTGCTTTGAGAAAGGGGTGATAATGATGTTAGACGTTGATAGTAATTTGATCATAACTAGAGACACTGGTGTGGAAAGTGCCACTTTAATAGAGAACTGTTCCGATCATTATGAGCAGTTAACAGGATTTTCTATTTATTTACCTGATAGTAGAATTCCATACGTAGAAGATTATCTGAACAGTATACCTAATGGCAACTACATACTCAATGTGTTAAATCATAACGTAAAACAGGCAATGCGTATGATTTTATCTATATCAAAGATAACTTCTTACACTGAGGTTTTTATTGATATTTATGGTGGCGTACAGGGTATACTGGATGCATTCGCAAAAGCAGAGGAGGATATTGATGGTGAAATTGACAATGAAAAGTTCTTAGAAACTTCAACACCGATTGATAACACACCTGTTGTGTCAGTTGCTGAGCAGTACAAGGCTGCTACCGAAGGTAAGTCGTCAGTAGAACACAATAATTGTATTGAAAATGGAAAAAGTGTGGGTGATACCATTAACAATGAAGTAGAAATGAAAACCGGAAGTGATGAGGCTCAGTTTTATAATAAAGAGATAGAACATAAGGACGAACAGCAAATGCCGGCAACAATTCCTAGTATGAAAACTAGTAATGTTGGTAGTAATGGCATGGAGTTCCAGATGTTTTTACAGCAGCTTATTTGCAAAGCAATGCAGCCAGAGGAAAAAGAACCAGAAGATTGTCTAAGTATTAAAGAGTTACGGATGGTCCAGAGGAAGATTGCCAGTACAGATGCTGAAAAAATAAAGACGTCTGTGCTAGATATGCTAGATGATATTTCTACACACGATGATATGGTATTTATGACAAAGTTTCTTGAGATGTTCATTGATAAGTTGGGAGGTTTTCATGAATAAGAAAGATAAGGATAAATTATTTATACTGGCTTTTATACTTGTGTATATTGGGTTATTTATAGCGTTCTGTTTAGGTACTGTTAAGATTCCATTCACATGGTTGATCATTGGTGTATTACTTATACATTATGTTGTACTGTTACCAAGAGCTGATAGACTTTACTATCAGGTACATGAGTCACAGATCGGATGTAGTCGGTTTATTCCTATTTGGAATGAGATTTCCATATTTTCTGGTAAATGGGCGATTATGTCTCTTATTAGCTATGTATTAGTTGCATTAAGTGTTCTTGCCCTGTTTGTACCTTCATCATTTTTAGCAGACTACTTGGGTGAGTTTGTTATGTTCAGATGGTACACTGTAGTGTTTCGTATAATAATAATGTTAGTTATGTGCAATGCTGTTATAACAGGAATTGGTTATTTTAATGTACAGAAGGCTGTAAATAGGATACACAGTGATATGCTTGCATCTACTGCTAGATTAAGCTTTTGGGAATACCTCTTATACGTTTTGTATTTTATTCCTGTGATTAGAGTTATTCCCGTAGTATACTTGGTTGATCGATTGAACAAGATTGTTGTTTTAAATGAGTACAAGATCAATCAAGCACCAGATAGACTGGAGGAAGTGAATGAGTAGGTTTTCAAATTTAAAGAGTTTTATTTATGCTGAGGATCAGAAGTCCTCAGCATTTGTTGATTCTAAGGATACTAATGCGCAGGTGACTGAGAATGCTGTTTCTGAGGATTCTGTTGTACAGAAGGTAGGGATGCCGACAGACTCATCTATAAAGGAGATGTCTGAGTTCGATGACATAGCAGTAAGTGAGCAGCCAGAGCGCATCGATGTTATGGAGTTAAGTGACGTAGCTCCCCTGAAGTTGGATGTGATAGTCGATAGCACAGGATTTCTTTCTGATAAAGTTGATAAGTTTATAGCAGAGAAGAACGTGGCTGTTGTACCTTTTTCAGCTGTCGGTATCCTTAAGCAGGTAAGTCAGTTACAGAGACATGATATTTTAGAGTTGGGTGATACAAAGTATGCAATGTTACGTACAGCAAGATCAGATGTTTTAGAATACTATCGAAAGGTAATAATTGATTCAATCACTGCAGGTCTTGTATTCAGTGAGAAGTTAACTGTTTCAATTGTGAACGGTACTGAGACTATTCGCACTTTAAAATTGTCTAAGGTAGAGTGGTCATACCTGTGTGCTTGGTTCAGAGATTACAACGCGAGGATAGAGGAAGATAATAACGATATTAGATTGGTGGTGGGGTAATGCCTAATGTAGAGTTAGAGGAAGTTAGTGTACTTGAAGAAGTAAATGAGCTTGTGTCTGATGAGATCGAGTACCCAGCTATTTTAATAGAGGGTGTAAATTCAAAAGAAGAACTTAACTATTTTGTGAATAGAGGTAATGATCATAAACGGTCATTACCTCTTTATTTAAAGTTTGATTCCTATGTGAAAAGAATTGGACAGTTAGAGTTGTCCTTGAATACTTTATTAACTTTAAGAGTATTCAAGAGTTATAAAATAACTCTTTTTCGGTCAGCAGAAGATTATGCTGATATAGACGTAGAAGATGATCAGACTTTAATTAAATTTATAAGCATTTAGGAGGTGAGAATATGGAAACTGGTACAAAGATAGTAGTGCTTATAGTTGTAGTATTATGTGTCATTTTTGGTGGTGCTAATGTCTTTAAAGATAAAGGCGGTGAGGGCGGAAGCTCAAAACATAATAGCAATAATGACACAACACAGTAGGTGATAACGTGTTTAGTATTATTTTTTTGGTTGTGGTGTTGATCGTTGCTATTTGCGATTTTTCTCCCATTACATTAGATAAGAACTCAGATAAATTATTGTATTCAGATGAAGTTATTCCTAGTACAGATGATGACACTGAGTCCGTGTTTGGTGATAGTACTATCACTTCTAAGGTGAATGAAGAAGATTTAGCAGATGACGATGCAAAAAAACAGGCGGAGGAATTAATAAAACAGATTTATGGAGGGTAGTATGAAGAAACTGATAGTGGTGTTAGCATCTGCTCTTCTGTGCACAGGGTGTAGTGCTAATTCTGTGGATATGTTTGGCGCCGGCACTTCTTCAGGTAAGGTGAACAGTTTGTATGGGAATAAGCAGTCTTATATGCTTAATAATTATGATATTAAGCAAGTAGTTCAGCCATACGATTTAATCTTGTCAGATCAGGATTTTAGTGGTCCGGATAATGCCACAGGTGTTGATGATTCATCAGCATCGGTAATTTTGAATGAACAGCAGGTTGCTAACGATAATAGTGGTTCAGGTGCTAGCAAAAGTGTACAAGAAGCCAGTGGTATAGAGGAATACGATTTTATCTTTCCTGTAGATTTTGCAGCTAATCCTGTATTTACTGATGCTGTAGGTCCTAGAACTGCACCAGTTACTGGTGCATCCACAAATCATGGTGGCACTGATATTGGGTGTCCTACAGGTTCAGCTATTTATGCAGCAGCTGATGGAACTGTCACTGGAGCACATTTTAATGTAAGTGGTGGTAATGTAATTACTATTAATCATGGTTTGAATAAAGAAGGTAAAGTGGTAGAGACAGTATATATGCACAATTCTGAACTATTGGTTAGTGTTGGTCAGAAAGTAAGTCAAGGCGACTTAATAGCTAAGGCTGGAAGCACCGGCTATAGCTCTGGGCCGCATTGTCATTTTGAGCTGGATATTGGTGGAGAGGCATATAATGCAATGCGTACTTTCTCTGGACCATCAAATATGCCGGGAAAAAGAAATGGCAAATTCGTGAATGATGGTGTTGTTACATTTAGCACAGCTGACGTAAGAGATTGGGCAGATTTAGTGCAGAATCTAACAAGGAGTGGTAATTAACAATGAATAGGTATGAGCGAAGTATTATGTTTAATACTTATGTGATGAAAGTCGGGTACGTTTTATTGATAGTTATAAACTTAGCAGTTCCCTGTCTAAAAGGCACTCACTCACGCTTATGGTTGTTACAGATAGCAGCTTGTTTAGTTTGGATACTGGGTTTGCTTGGAGGATTAGGCTATTTAAATCAGATGGTGCCTATATTGCAGATCGGAATAGTACGTATTATAGAGTGTTTATACTTGTTGTTATTCAAGTACAAAGAAGCAAGATGGTGGATTATTGGTTTATATATTTTGATAGATGTTATTTATGTAGTCTATTTATTAATAGATAAATCAAATTATGAGTATATCGTGGAGGATGAGAAAGATGTTGACAGCAATGAATCAGTTTAATAGTGGTACCCCACTATTGGATATAAGAAAATTGATAGAAGGCAACAGTTATGATGTGTTGGCTTATGTGAATAATGTAAAGAGTGGTATCACTGTAAATGAAACAGGTTATTACTCTTTTTACGTAAAGGATTGTAACGGTAACATTATTCCGGCACGTTTGTTTAATGTGGCAGAATTCTATGAAGCAGGTTTTTCTGCAAATTCGTTAAAGAATAAGCCTGTTAAATTATCGTGTATTGCACAGATAGTATATGGACAGTGGTCATTACTTGTAAAAGAAATTTCTGAGTGGACAGGGGATTTTGATTACAAATCATTTAAGGGATTTGTAGAATACGATGAGAAATACTTGACAGATGAGTTTTCTCAAACAGGTTCTTTCCTGCCAGTGAATTTTTGTACTAAGGGGTTGGCTTCTATATGCGATGGTAAGTGTGGTGGTTTCGCTTTGTATTTAGGCATTGTATTTAAGAAACTTCATGCAATAGGAGTAAATAACGGTATTTATGAGGACATACTTTTACACATAGCAACAATGGCTGCATCAGCTTATTTTCAGCATTTAGAGATGAAAGATAGCTTTGGTTTCGTCTCTAGAGAAACTTCTTTAAAGACACTTTATTCTTATTGCGTACAGGATATTAGTGATAAAGAGCTAATCTTGGATGCCATTGCTGGTTTGATTGAGTTGGGTGAGCCAAGATTCCTGGAGAGTGCTTTAGTAGTAAAGACATTTAAGGACACTCTGATGGAACTCAATATGATAAGTGCTGTGAATAAGGTGCCACAGGGATCTGCTGTTACCGTTAATGGTTTACAGCTTTTTAACGTATAGGAGGTGCCCTATGAAAAAGAAGAGTCCAGTCGGTTGGCATGTGTTAACAATAGTTGTAGTGTTAGCATTGGTTGCCTTAGTGATTTATCTGGCAGTTAATGGAGTAGGTTTGTTTTTGCTCAGTCAATTTGAGTGGTTCAGAAATTGGTTCTGGCCGATCGTTCTTGTTATAGCAGTACTTTGCATAGTTTTGTTAATAGTTTCATCAAAAATGAAACAGAAAGTGTCGATACAGAACACTGCTATAGATATTGTAGAGTCAAGGCAATCAGAGTCTTCAACAGAAAAGACTGACAGTAATATGGATCTGTTCTAGGAGGTGCAGTATGAAAGATACAAGAAGGAAGAAATTTATAGTGGGGGTTATTATTGCTGTTGTAACAATATTAGCCGTTGTGGGATTGCCAAAGTTATTTTCAAGTATCAGAAAATATTATCTCAAGCATCCGTTTAAGGCTTTAGGTTTGCCAGTTAGTCTTAAAACAATTTTTATTACGATTACTGTTCTGGTTATAATAATCATACTTTTCTTATTAAAGAAGAAAAAGAAATTAGCATCACAGGCTACTACAGAACAGGCTATAGAGCATGTTATGCAAGCTCATGAGAAGTCTTCAGGTGTGTTGAACGAAAAAGATAAGATGAATTTATTTTAGGAGGTTATATGCGAGAGGGTAAGCGTAATACTATCATAATTTATAGCATCACAGGTGCAACTGTTATAGGTTTTTATGTTTGGTTTCGTATTTACTTTCAGTCGCAATCTGATAAGATTGATTCACTTACAGGTAAGGTTAGTATAAAACATCCACAGGATAGCATAGGATATTTATTTGATTCCGTAGATGTTCTTATGGACTCAGGTAAGACGCTGTTTATTATGCTTTTATTGTTTATCATAATACTAAAGGTATTAGGACGAATTCGTCAGCGTGTAGCAGCACAGAATACTGCTGAAGTTGCAGCAATAAAAGCCTCTGAACAGAATGCAGCTCAACTACAGACTGCAGTTGCACAGTTGCAGAATCAACAGAAAGATTCATTGGAAGATATTACACAATCAAAATCAACGGTTCAAGAAGCTGAGAAAACAGAAAAACTAAGTGAAAAAGGTAATATGTCCTTATTCTAAGCCAGGAAGTATTAGTATAAAAGCTAATACTTCTTTTTATCATAATGAAAATAATAGGAGGCTATGTATGAAAATAAAATACTGTTACCTTAGGGTATTGTATGTCGATTACAATAATACTATTGTAGGGTATTCACTGGTATTCAGTTCAGCAGATTTTTCAGAAATTTATGAAGAGATTGTACCTTCTGATAAAATATTTGATGTTCTTAGCAGTGGTTATACTTATGATTTTAATATTGTGAGTGGTGTGCTTATGTGTGAGGACGTACCAAGGATTACTGCTAGTGAGACAGACTATAATTTATTCTCTATAAAAAGGAGAATAAACTTCGATGATGATACTATTTATAGTTTTATTTTAGAGGGAATGCTCAACGATTATTTGATAGTTGATGATTCTATTCTAGAGGTAGATGAGTATACAGGTGGTGCCGTAGCAAAATTTGATAGGATACAGATTGCAAAGTCTACAATGTCAATGTATGTGAATATGTACGATAGTTCAGATATCTATCATCAGACGTTAGCTTATTTGCATGATGGAATAATAGAACTAAAACCATTTTATGTTGCAGTTCCAGTAAGCACAAAAACATTAAAGTTTGACAGGGTACAGGTCGCAAAAAAGATTAACAATGTTGAGTATGATATTTACGTAGTTAAAGATGTGCCTATATATTCCTCAGCTATGGTGACTGCTACAGCTTTAATAAATAAAGCTGTGCAAATGTCTTTAAAGTATGATGCTATGATACGCGGTCTTGAGAGTTACATGAGATTTATAAATGAGGCTCTAGGGGATACTCAGGAAACTAATTATAAATGGGTTGGTAAAAATACTTCACTGAAAAGCGATTACGGTGTGTATTTTGAGTCATCTATGAAAAAATTAACAAGAAAAGAGTGCAACGATGTTATAGATGCAATAGTTTATTCTATAGTTCCAGAATCTGCAAGTGTAGCGGATGCAATGGAAGTTTTAAAGAAAAAAGGGTTTTCTCCTTTGCAACTTGCGGCAGCAGTTGGAATCATACATGTAGTTTATGCAACCGAGACCGTAGCAGATTGTTTATCTCTTGGGGCACAATATCTGAGCGATGCTAGACGTTGTAAACTTAAAACGGATCTGTTTTTATATCGGATTCGAGTAACTTCGTATATTATGCGAATACCGTTGGTAGATAAAAAGAGACCTATACTGGACGGTAGTGAGGAGAATGCCTACACTTTAGTAAATGCATGTAACTATTATGGGGAGGTGAGTAGATGATAAGAATAACAGAACTTGAGGATCTGGTAGCATCCAAGCTGTCTAAGTTGGATACTAAACCACTTGCTGTAGTTTTAGATTGTGAATATGCTTCTATGAATCAGAAAGCTATTTACATAGAATACACAGGGAAAACTGGTAAGGTGGATGCTTTTTATCGTGAGCAGGGACCAACTTCTAATGAAAAGGTGTATGTTACCACTGAGTTTTTCGGCATACTGGCCGGGAAATTGGAGTCTGGGAGTTTTGGCGGTATAAACACTACATACTCAACGTATGACATAAGTATGATTAACGTAGATGTTGATGTACAGCTTGGGTTGATTATGTTTGAAAGTGCTCTTTACAAAATCGGACGATGTCTTATGGCTAAAGATTCCAATAACTACAGCCTGGTCGCTGGTGGCTATGAGTTTAATTCAGAGGACTTACGAGCACTTAAAAATGTATTTAAGCAAAAATCGTACTACAATTATTTAAAGTTTATCTACTCTAGGGCGCAATCCCGTATTGTACCTAAGTGCTATAAGAAAAAGGCATTTTATGGTATTCAGAAGGCCTTTGTGCCGGTATTTATACATTACGATTATGTGTATGATCCATTTGTTGATGATCATGAGAGTAAGGCGGTAAGTAATAGTAGATTATATAATATGGCAGTGGAGAAGAACCGTATTATAAAAGTAAGTGAGCATTTAAGCTGTTATATGCTTACACATGAAGAAATTTGTGTGAGCTTAGGTTTAAGCAAGTTTATGCGATTTACACCTGAATTTATCTATAAGGTTTTCGTAGGATTACTCCGACCAGATTTGTCAGAGTTTCCTAGTAAACAGCAGTTTAAATACGTTTTAGCTGCTGGAGAGGAGCAACCAGAGGGTTTTAAGCGTGTATACAATGAGAATGAGTTTCTACAGCTTAGGGACAAGCTTGCAAATAAGGTATTAACTTGCGAGACTTCAGGAAATACAGCTGATGTAGATGCAGCTAATTTTGAGTTCAATAAAGTTAATGCTTATATAAAAATAGATACACTAAGGTACCATTGCAATTTAGATCGACGTACTTTGACAAGTATAGGATCTTCAGTGCTTGATAAAAAAATAACCGTTAATGATTTATATGCCATAATCTTTGAGGCTACGCTAGGAGGTGATTAGTATGGAGGTTGCTATGGCGGAGCAGGAGCCAATTGTGGTTATAAACTATCAGACTTTTGATAGTGTTGAAGAGATGCTTACAGTGCATTTACTGAGTATTTATGAAAAAAGTAAATGTGATAATTCTAAGCACGATGTACTGTATTACGTAGATCTGGATAAAGTGTATTGTGTTGTTGATGAGGATATTAGGCTAAAACTCTCATATCTAATTGACTATTATGTTTTAAATTACCCTGATATTGATGCAACTATCCTGCTTATTAAGGAAGCAATTACATCAGTATTTCCTATTGTTAAACATTTTTATAAGGATTATCAGTTTGGTACAGGAGTATCTAACTTAACATTGGAAGAATATGAAGATCTCTCAGCTAACAAAAGATCTACTATAAAGAATTTCGTGATAAATGGCACTGTGTATACTGATGGTGAAGTGACTACTCCATGGGTTCGAGGTTTATTAGACCCTAATTATAATAGGATTATCAAAAGTCCCGCATTTAGAAAGACATTGTTTTATCTGCAGGAGCAGAGTCTATACTCAACAGAAGATTTAGATAATTCATTAGATTTGTGGTTGTTGCGATATCAGAATTTGAAGTCTTCGATTGTAGATGCCATAAAGAGCTCAATAATTCTTATTGAACTCAATGATAGCAATAGCAAAAAGTCGTTGAAAATTTCAGATCTATTAAAGGAGGTAAAGTGATGATTCTTGAACTTTATGTTAGGAATTATTATGAGGTGCATGGTACTTTTGATAAGATTTTACTATCACCTGTTTCGGATGTGCTACGAAAATATGCAACTGATCATAAATGTACCGTTAATGAGGCTTGTTACTCCTTACTTGGCACACCGGAAGTTAAAGGATTTACATACAGTGAGGTGTTTAAGTATGCAGTCCTATGTGCACAAGGCAATTTAGAGGATGTACCAGAGGAAGTTTTGAAAGCCCTAGAGAAACCAATTGGTATCTTTAAGAAAAATTTAAATACTAAAAAGTACACGGAAGAGCAGCTACAGATTATTGATGTAGTTAGGCTCTATTTTTTATGCACTTCAGACGATCTTGTCAAGATCGAAGATAAGTCTTATCGAATGACAGATGCAATATCAGTTATACGTAACTTACATTCGGCTAATAAAAATGTTGGGGCATTTATAAAAGATAATTGCACAAAGCTTTCTGTGATTAGTGGAGAGCATACAGTTGTTTCGGTCGGTAAACTCGTGACAGCATATTCAGGTAAGGATATTGCTAAGTTAATACAGACAGGACTTGCTTACGCAGTACTAGGTGATCGTATGAAAGGAAATTATCTTATCCGTCATTTAAATAGTCTGATGTTTCTCAGTCAGATAGATATGGAAGCTTATTTCATTACGCAGGTTATGGCCACTGCAACAGGGCATACATACAAGGAGTTGTTACAGAGCATAGGTGTAAATATACAGGATCAGACAAAGTATGTAAGAATGCTTGGTCGTATGTTTTGGTTAGTAGGGAATAAAGTTTACTTTGCAGAAGATGATGTGGAGCAGCCTATAAGTCTTATGGGAATTTCAAATTATTATAGGATGTTGGAGAACGGAGGATTCAGATGAAATACTTAATTTTCGATACAGAAACTACGGGATTACATTCACAGGATGAGGTAATCCAGTTTAGTGGTTTGATACTTGATAATAACTTAAAACTTAAGAGAGGTTACAATTGGTATTGTGATACACCACATGAGATCAACAAGGATGCAGCAGCTGTACATGGTATAACTAAGAAAATGTTACACGATTTGTCTGGTGGTAAGGTTTTCGAAGATCGCTGGTTTACCATGTTAAATGGAATTGATATGACTGAAGGTATAACATTTGTCGGATGGAATGTTGATTTCGATAAACGTTTGATAAATCAAACGTTGAATAATAATGGGCTTGATGAATTCGATTTTGGTAGAAAAGTAACTACTTTAAGGAATTCTCCAGATGTATATTTCTTTGATCTTATGAAGGCTGTAGCTAATCTAATGGTTGGCAGAGATAGGTTAAAGCTGGAACAGGCTTCAAAAATGATCTCTATGGATGAGGCTACATTAAAAAAGCGCTACAGCAGGTTAGCATCTAAATTCACAAATGTTGCAGAAAAGGATTTTCATAATGCGTTATATGATACTTATGTGACATACGAGATTTTCAGTGAATTTGCAATGAAATTCATGTATTAAAAAAGGGGTGAAATGCTGTGGAGTTTGGTGAATTAAAACAGTCCATGGAACAATGTAGACGCAGCATTTCACAAATAAAGCACCAAATAAGTAATAACAAAGAATCATGTTATGCATGTGAAAATGCTAAGTCTGCAGCTATGGATACATATCAAAATAGTATTAAAGTCGCAAAAGAGAGGGCTCTAGACGAGTATGTAAAAGAAGGAACTGCACAATTTGAACGTGAGCTGAATGAGGTACAGAGTAAATACGCTAGTGTCAAAAAAGAGTATGACACTAAAATGGCTGAAGTAAATGCAAAAGACACTAAGGATATGATCACCGGTGGTGATGCAATTTCAGCAGAGATACGTGCTTCTATGTCTGTACTACAAGACCAGTTGAACAATTCAGTTAGTACACGATTCCAGACTGAGTTAGAGCAGCAGCTCGAGACTCAGCAAGTTCAGATAGATTCGAATAGTCTGGGAGGCCTTATAAAGTTTTTTAATAAGCAGGCAAAGCACATTGAAAGACTGTCTAGGACGAATAAATTAGACAAGATAATAGATAAATTGCTTGAGATTACTCGTTTGAATCTTGAGGGAGAAAAGCAAGAAAAAACTATAAAGTTAGTTCTAGTGCTTGTTGTAGTGATCCTGAGTTTGGTGCTCATAGGCAAAATTGTTCTAACCATTTATTTAGCCTTTCTTGCAGTTTTGTGTATTTATAATGTGCATAAGCATTATAGTATTTACGCTGCTATAATTGCGCAAAAATCTGTACAAGATAATCTGGACGATATAGAGGCTGATTTATTAAAACAAGCTACTGATGTTCTGGAGAAAGAGAAGAAGAGTATAGCAGACTTATATGAGCCAGAATTGGCTGAATTGAAATCTCGTGAAAAATCAATACAAAGGGGTATTTTTGAAACTTCTCAGAAAAGAACTCAATCATTTAAATTTGATGATAAAGAAAGTAGGGATGCGTTGAAAGCAGCGCAGGTTGTTAATGATGATCGCCTGAGAAATTTACATCAAGAGTTAAGTATTTTGGAGAAACAGTTACAAGAGAAGGAAGAGGAGTATAAACAGCTTGGTGAGAAATTACATAATGTTGCAGGCGATATACAGGCAAAGTATTTGGACTATAGCAAGGTAGGGACTGATGTGGTATTTAATCCACAATTTCTTTTTGATATAACAAATGCCAAACCTGTATTTTTTAATCACCCACAACGCAGCATGTTGATTATCTACAATAAGCTAGATGAAGCAATACAGTTTGTAAAGCTTTTGTGCATTCAGCTTAGGATAAAACTGAATCCATTTAATTTAGCAGCAACAATAATTGATGTGGATGGTTTAGGGGTGCAGTTTATGGCATTTGACACATCTAATGCTGGAAAAGATGAATCAATAAAAAGGTTATTTCGAATTGTAACTAGTAAGGATGCGCTTAAAGATGTTCTTGATGAGTTGGATGAGGAAATGGCTCGAAGAAAAAATGTTATTCTTCGTAATTACGACAGCATAGCTGATTATAATGTTGCCATGGTGGAAAGCGATTCTCTAACAGAAAATTATAATTTCTTGTTTTATCTGAATTTGAATATGGATATTGTAAAGGATCCGAAAATGATGGCTGTTCTTAGAAATGGTAGTATGATGGGTATTTTTCCACATTTATTGATTTCTAATGATGTGTTTAGGGATATGAAGGAAAGAGCAACAGATTTAGTCAATGCAGTTGACACAATTTACACATTACAAAATGGTTCTATTTTTAAAAGAGCTAAGGACTTTGCACTTGAAGAGTTAGTAGTTCATGATAAAAGGTAGCAAATAGAAGTAAATTCTTGAAAAAGCAGGTGGTTTAAAACCCGCTTTTTTGAGTGTTTATTTTTATAAATATTTAATATTGTTTAGCTAAATATTCATAAAAGAGGTGTAAGATAGTGACACAAGAAGAATTTAATGCAATTTTAGAAAATCATAAAAAATGGTTAGAAGAGAATGGAGGAGAAAGAGCCAATCTAAAAGATTGAAGCAATAAAGGATATCTTCAATGGAGAAACAATCCCAAAGATCAAAGCAGCAATCGAGGGTGCAGAGGAGATCTGTAAGGAGCAGGGAAGTGTAAAGCTTCAGAAGTCAGTTGCAGCTTGCAAGGAAGGTATTTACCAGTTCCTTGAAGTTAATAGCGAGCTCTTAGAGTCATTCGACAAGGTAGTAGAGTACTACAAGAAGACAGACGCAGCACTGAATTAATAGTGGAAAGGAGGAGATATCATGGAACTTAATAAGGTTACACTTGACAGCACAATCGGAGAGATTAAGCGTTCATTCAACGATGGAGTACTTGATGCTTTCGGAGAAGTTGCAGCAGCATTAAAGGCTGAGGCAGCTAACGGCGGTAACGCACTTATAGATCAGGCACTTGAGCAGTGTAAGAAGACACAGGATATGTATAACACATGTCTTGGTTCAGTTGATGGTTTCCTGAAGGATTGTACGGAGGTTGCGGCAATCGCTGAGTATCTTGAAAAGCAGGCAGATATCGGCGCCGTAAAGACACGTGATACAAGCTTCAAGAATCAGGGAATCGATTCATCAGAAGTAGTTATGTAGTCAATTTGACTATAATACCATAAGGTTTTTCATAGGTTGATAATTGATAGCTAGGTAGTGTGTAACAGCACTACTTGGTTTTTAGAGATAAATTAAGGAGTGGTTGTTGCACCACTCCTATTTTTTTATAGGAGGTTTTTATGCTTTATAAAATACAGAAATCTATTAATGGTAAAGAGTATCCAATAGTTGTTGGATCTGATGAAAATCAGTCAGCGATAACTGCAGATACAATGATAAAGGATTCAGATGTGTTTGGCGTTTTGCTTAATTCAGCATCAATGAAAATTGCTGTATTTCCGAACACTTCAGTTCCTGAAATAGTTTTAACAGAACAATCTGCTAAAGTTATGGATATTACAGCAGTTTATAATGCAATAGGTAAGCTTAAGGCAGCTTCACCAAATGGTGAGATTTCACAGTCATATATTCAGAGACTGCGAGAAGCTCTTGAAACAAAAATTCCAGACAAGGATCAGGTTTATGCTATTTTAGCAATAACTATGACGTATGTGAATAATCAGGGGTCTGATTTTACAGACCCAGTGAATGTGGCTTTAGATAATATCTATGATGAGTGCTATGATAATACAAAAAGATTTATAGATACTCTCAGGAAAGAGTCTTCATGGCCATTTTCTGATTTGAAGCCAGCAGATAATGTAACTAAGTTTCAGAACACATGTACTGATGAGCTTTTTGTTGCATTACCAAATAGAGTTGATTTCATGGAGTCTGATGATGATGCAGCATTTCTACCGGATCCAAACGAAGTTTGCAAGCCTTATGGTAATGCCGAGTTAAAAGATATGTCCCTATATAAGGATCCTGACAGTGGATTTCCAAGGGAATTATATCCATACGTAGAGGGTTCAAAGAAAAATAATGGTGCTCCTTTGTATCCGAATGAGGAGAAGTTCCACAAGGCACTTATTGAATGGGTACAGTTTAATATGAAAGCTGATGCATCTCCTGATATTGATGTATCCACAAGCAACTCTAATTTAGACAAGTTATCTCAGTTAGAGTTAGAAAATCTTGCTACATTCTTCTATGCAAGACATTGGTCACAGAATATCAATATTCCAGTTATTGTGGATAATGACGAGGATGAGGACACTGCCGATGATGTAAATTCAAAGTATTCATTCCGTATGACAAAGGATGAGAAAGCGATATTCAGCAGTGCAGTATCATTAAATGTATCAGATTTGGGTGTGCACAGGCAGAATGCATTACTTCAGTTAACGAAGTATTTAAGAGCAGCATCATTAACAGTAGGTTATAGAGCTTACGTAGATGCTATAATTCAGTTAGCTAGATGGGGTGAGCGTAAACCAACTTTACTTATAGTGGATGGGTATGCGTTGACATTTTCACTGGCAGATAACACAACAAAGGCTTACGTAGGCAGTGCATCAGATTATGATCTGATTAAGACTGATGGATGCGATTCTACAGTTACATCTGTATTTTACTACGATACTCCTTTTGCTGATTTTAGGTACTTACAGAAGTTTGGAGTAAATGCACGTTGTCTCACAGCACCAGTAGGTATTACTGCTGAACAGCGCTATGTGAATAGAACACCAGTCGGTTTAGCAGAGATAAGACCAAATGTTTATTATTCTATAATAGACATTGTAAAAGCAGCAATGCAGGGTTCTTGTAATGTTGCAGGTATAAAATATGTGAACGGAAAGTTTAATTGTGATCGGGAAGTTACAATGAACCGTTCTAATACATTAGCAACCGTTCAGACTGCCATAGAGAACAGTGATTCTTTTGTGGAACCAGTAAAGGTTTCTTCTAGCTTAGAAGATCTTTTAATGGAGTATGATATTACTTCACGGTTAAATCATTTCAATGTATTACAGCAGTTATCAAGACAAGATGAGCTTGAACATTGCTTTAAGCGTATGCACTTTGAGAGTGTGAATGAGCTTAATGATTTAATAAAAGCAAGAAAGATCATACATAAAAATTCGGCTATGGGCTCATGTATAGGAAGTGTTATTCTTCCTATAGTTGCAAAGGTATCTGCAATACTTGAGGGTAAGAACTACAGTTTTGCAGATGTGCTAAATGCTTATGCAGAGGCTATGGCGGAAATGCATTATAACTCTGAAGCCGATTTCATGGTGTCCGCGTCTAACGCAACTCCATTAAAAGTTGAATCTGTTAGCGAGCCTGGTAATACTGAAACAAAAGAGATGAATGCATTTGGTTCTACACCACAGGAAACTCAGGTGCCTTCAAAAAATCCAGCAGATCCTGTTGGTATGGTTCAGGAAGAAGAAAGTCATTTATTCAAGAAGTGTGAAAAGCCTACCGTGGCCATTTTGTTAAAGGCTCCTTCTGGTAAGTATGTAGGTGGTTATTACGTGCAGCAGGTTTCAACAGGTATTGTAAATAATGGTAGGCCTGTTATGATACAGCGAAGATACTTCTTCGATCAGAAAACTGCAGATGGACTGATAAACAACCCACCAGCTGGTATTCAGCGAAAGGCAACTCACCTGACTTCTATTATACCGCACATGCTGAAGACGTTATTACATTATGACAAAAAGCAGTGGAATAAGGTGACCATTTTCTTTGAAAGTGAAGAGACTCTTGAGTACTATGTTGAAATGACAACAGAACTTTTGAGAAATAAGGAGTTATAGTGATAAAGATAGATGACGAGGATATAAAGAGTAATCATGCATTATTTCTTAAGGCTTATAAAGATGCCGTAAATGTACCGCTAACACAGGAGGGGTTTATGCGAAAGACCTTTCCTAAGTTAGCGGAGAAAGCAAACAGAACTTATCCATACGAGGTAAGGATTCCTAAGAGTATTTCAGAAATGCTAGCTGGTGATTTTGAGCCAGCTAGGGTTATAACTGTTACTGAGCCTGTACAAGGTCCGTGGTCGCCAATTTGGTTTGGTGATGCGACAGATGGTGTTTATTTGCGTGCTGGGTATGTAGATGGTAATTCATCTTTAGTATCTGACCAGAGGCTTGATGATGCTACTATTCATATGATACTTGGCGGATCAACAGGACAGGGAAAATCGGTTACTTTAAATTCTATAATCTACGGTTTGTGTTCTGAGTACGCACCATGGGAAGTCTCTCTGGCTTTGTGTGATGCGAAGATAGTAGAGTTTAAAGCGTACGCTCTGGAGACACCATTGCCTCATATTCGAAGTATTGCTGCTACTGGAGACTCAGATTATCTGGTGTCTGTATTACAGTCTGTACTTGATGAGATGAATAAGTTGCAGTCTGTATTTGCATTAGCAGGTGCACAGAAGATTTCTGAGTTTCGAGAGAAGACTAGATTGTGCTTTCCTCAACATATAATTATCATTGATGAGTTTCAGACAATGTTTATGAATGCTAAGAAGCGTAAAAATGAAATTGCTGAGATTCTGAACAAGATAATAAGACTTGGACGAAATGCAGGTTATCATTTGATACTGGCTTCACAGGAGTTAGGTTCGGATATAACACCTGAGATGATTTCAAATATACAGGTTAGGGCTGCCATGGGATGTCTTACAGGAAATGTTTCCGAGAAGATTTTAGGTAACGATGGTGCTGTGGCTTACGTAGGTAAGAAGGGACATATGCTATACAACACTAATCCTGAATCACATAATAAGGCAGACAATGTTCATGTAAGAGTTCCATACATGCCAAAGAAGATGATGCATGAGTTAGCTTTTGGAATTATTGGTAAAGGTAAGGAATTTGGATTTACAGAGCCTATCAGTTTCTATGATGAAACTGCACAGATTCTTGAGAAGGATTACAGAGGATTTCTCCAGCAGTTTAGGCAAACTTCTAATCGGTTGTTACTTGGTGAGCCATCGTATGTTATGGAAGGTGACGAGCAGGTTGTATCAATAGATTTTACGGGTGATGATATTGAGAATTTATGTGTATTAACTAATAATTCTAACAATTTCCAAAGATACTTTAAAATGTTGAAGACTAATCTGGATTTGTATGATAACTCAGTACAAAGTTTGTTGGTGTGTCTGGATAAGATGTATGATAAATGTGGGGCAGCACAGTTAAAGGGATTGAAATTTAGGGATGATAAACGTGATTTCAATAACTCGTGCCTGAGACTTTCCTTTGATTTGGTGACAAGAAGAAAACTTATGCTTGAGATAGATAATATTGTATTCACTCCTGATTTTAACACAGAGATAGTACCGGATGGTTTCTACGATGTTTTTGAAAAGGGATCAGAATACGATACAGCCACTACTCGCGGAAGGTATCGAGTTGCTATGGGATTAATTTTTAATGATCCTAATTTTAAGGAGTCTTATTGTGTAAGTAGTAAAGGTAATGCAGGACAGCAAGAAGATTGGGCAAGACGAGAAGTGCATACAATAATCAAAAGTTATTTTTCATACGGTTGCAGTAACAGCCGTATTAGTAAGAGTAATTTTCAGAAGATTTTTGTATGGGTACTAGGCATTGATAAAATGTTAGGTCTTGTTAGAGATCCTAAAGTTGCAAATAAGAATCGCATGAAGAAGATGTTACAAGATTCTACTGATGTTGAGATTAGGTATGTCTTATTCACATCCACAACAGAAGATTTGGAAGAGATAGTAATCTCAGCGATCAGATGGGTTATCTGTGATAATGTTGCAACAAGAGAATTAAATAGAATAAAAGCTAATGAGGATTATCCAGAGCAGGTTGGGCCTGTGCTCGGAGTTTTATACAGTAAGGGAGCTACGCCCCCTTGTAGAAAATTCAAGAAGATGACACTCGATGGTGAATTACTGATTTAGCTATTGGAGCATGTAGTGTAAAAGCTATGTGCTCTTTTTACTATAATAGGATGTAGTTCCTTAAGATAGGAGGGTTTATGTATAAATTTACAAAACATGATGAACCAGACATAGACAAGTATGAAGATCGTTTGAGGACAAATGGTTGTATTTGTTATGATTATGAGTTAATGGAGAGTATGTATCTTTTTGCTACAGCACAAAAGGACACATTAGCCTCTTTAGCCAAGGATGAAATGATCTTTAAGTCACATGGTTATTGTACAGATTTATCTTCTAATAATGAGATACTAAATTTCTTGATGAAGTATGAGGGTTGTCCAGAGCGATACTTTTGTTTGAAGAAAAGAGATAGCTATTCGCTTGATCAGAAAAAGGTGCTTGAGAAATTGGAGGGAAATGGGTATGCGCTAGACTTCCTTAGATCTTACAAAGCATACAAATCATATGTTTCCAGATGTGGCAAAATAGGCAAGTTGCTTGAACGTTGCACTGAAGATGCTGGAGTGAATAATGAGGGCACTAAGATAAGGCATATTTACTATAATGTGGCCCAGCAGAAGAATCTTAGATACAATTACAACAATACCGATATTATTGGCATTCCTAAAGATTACAACAGTTGTATTACTGTTGAGGATGACTACTTTCTTGCATGGGGTGACTTCGCACAGTCCGATTTTAGAATAGCATACAATCTGTTTTTGCGTTCTGATGAGAATGATGAGATTATGAATTCCTGTGAAGATAAATATGAAGCATTAGCAAGAATGGTTGCCAGAGAAGAGCATACAGAATTTGATTTAGAGAAGTTTAAATCAGAACGACAGGTATACAAGAGGATGACTCTTGCTACTGTATACGGGACGAGAGATTCACAGATAGCAGATGAACAACAGTTCATTAAACGTATGACAGAGTTTCTTTATAAGTGTCCAAGGTATGTGGAGTATGAGCAGAGGATAAATGATCGTATTGATTTAGGGCTGCCAGTAAATATAGTTGGTTATTTTGGAAACTCTGAGATGATTATGAATAAGTACAGAAGAGCCGATATTGTGAATGATGCTCTAAATGCACCAGTCCAGATGGGTACTTCTGAAATAGTTATTCTAACTATAAATGCTATTTTGGATGAGTTTTATAAGCTTGGATATACAAGCGATGATATAAGTGTTTATTACGTAAGGCATGATGAGCCTGTTTTTAAGATAAGAAAAAATGTCTTGAAAGATTGTTGGGTATTCAAGCAATTTGAGACAATTTTAATTGACGATTGGAGTCCATTGCGTTTGGATTTTGATTATGGCTATCGTTACAAGGTTAGTGACAATGATCTTAAGAAAAGTGTAAATGATATCACTCTAGCAAATAAAGATAAGATTAATTTGTTAAAGCCTGGTGAGTTTACCAGAGAAAGCTTTTATCCTATTCCAGCTACAGCGAAGCTCTATTTGGATATTCATCACACTTCTGATCAGAAAAGCGTGGTTACAGTGTACTCAGATAAATACAACGCAGTTTGTTATTATCTGGTTAACTCTGTTGATGAATCAGAGTTAATTAATTTTGTAAAGATTAAACTGAGAGAGTTGTCAAACTTTCTAGCAGATGCAGAATACACTGGATTGATTGTTTACAACAAGATACTTGAGGATGAAGATTACGCAGACAGAATGTATATAAGGTATGTTGTAAATACGTTGGATTCTGCGAGGGTGTTCACACTGGGTGAGTTAATGGCATACAAATACTCTAAGAAGAATAATTTGGAGAATAATTTTTACATTGACTGGGAAGCAAATAAGGATTTTGTAGAATCAGTAAAAAGCCTGCCGGAGGCTATACAGTGATTTCGAGTGATTCTGTGTAAGCTTGAGTGGTTCTGAGTGACTGTGTGCGCATCTGAATAATTTTGAGTGAACTTGACTGATTTTGATTAAATCTGAATGATTTTAAAACCAGTTATTATTACATCACTTTTTATTATGTTATAAGGAGGTGATGTAGTATGGAGAGATTAACAAAAGTAGTTGATAGCAAGATTTATCTTTCCGATGAATTCTTTTCTCAGATCAGAGACGGAAAATTAAGTAAGGATCAGGCATTTGGTATTATGGTAAAACGTTTAGCAGAGATGGAGGAATTTTATGCAAAAATACAGTCAGGATCTCTGCAAAATGGCAGAGCAGTATGTACGGGAAACTGTTCCGGATGATGATCTTCAAGAGTTCCTTATCTATTTGGTTAATGACTACTTACTTAGACTACATCGTAGTGAGAAGAGGGCTGAACGTTCTGTTATAGCTAAGAAGCATAAAGAAGAACGTTCAGCCAATACGAAGTTAGCTAAACAAATTATCGATAAGGTAATACAACAGAATCAGGTAAATATTAATTTTAAAGATTGTAAGGCATCTGTTAGTAGAGTTAGTGACGGATGCCTTTTAAATTTAGGTATCAGCACAGTGATAAAAGATAAGTTGTGTAAGGTGCCTGAATTAGTGATTGATAATAAAACTATACAGATAGGAGATGAGCGATTAGTACAATGTGTAAACGATGCATTAGATTTACAATAGCGTTCTTTATTGCAATGAGTATGCTAACAGCATGTAATAGTGAGGAGGATGTAAATACTGAAGCTGCTGTTTCTGCTGATGCTTTTTCAATGCAGGCAGTTATTGATGGTTATTTGATCAGTTTGCCAACCGAGTACGGTGGATTACCTGGGTGGGCGTTAGATAGTAGTAATGTTACATACACATACGGGTTAGCTCCTAATCAACGTAATACACTTAAACTGTTTAAAGGTGATAACAATATAGAACTTACAGTGAAAAATGAAACTGAAAAGCAGCTAAGCAGTTTTGCAGGAGGAACTATTACAGGTATAAAAGTATACTATGGAAGTAGTAGTTATGTGGTTGGTGTTAATGCTGAAGACAGTCTTGACTCTCTGATTGCAGAATACGGAGAGCCTATAGTTAGTTCAGAGGCATCATCTAGTTGGGTGAAGGACGACAATACCGTTACAGTCAACTTTGTTGACTCAAAAATTGATAGTGTAGAGATTTTACTATACGATGATGCGTTTGAGGAGTAATGCTCTGAAAGTAGGTAAAATGAAACCCTATTATTCAATAAAAAGTTCTTATTAATAGTTGTTCACATGAAGGAAGGAAATTCCAAGAAAAATTATTAGGAGGGCTAATTATGAAAAGGTTATGTGAGAGAAAGAGTTACGCGGAGTTAGGTAAGACTGGAAAGATCATGAGAAGTTGGGGATGGGCAGCTATTGCCGCAGTTGCGGTCATTTTGGTTGCAGTTATAACAGTTGCAGTACTTAGAGCAAGATATTCTACTAGGGATGCTGTTGCAACTGAAGCAAAACTTTATAAAATGTACACTATTGAGCAGGGAGACTCCTTGTGGAGTATCGCAGAAGAGTATGTAGACTATGATCATTATGATGATATAAGAGATTATGTCGATGAGGTGATAACTATAAACGATTTGAATGATAAGAATAGTATCACAGCTGGATGTAATCTGGTTATACCTTATTATAGGGAGGCTAACAATGAGAGTGGCAATTAAGGATGGAGTAGGAGTACGTATTATCAGTGCAAGTGATGTGACATTTGACAGTATGACTGGAGAACTCGTTATAAAGCCTATAGTTGGTAATCAGATAAGCATGTATTTGCACAGTGATGCAGCTGTATGTATGCCGGGTAAATTAACACAGTTATTAGAAACTGGTTTTATTGATTTGTGTAGTGACTAAAGTTGAATAGGTTTTAATCACTTTTAGGGTGAGTCATTTTGGCTCACCCATTTTTTGTTTAAAGGAGATGATACTATGGAGTCAAACGCAAATGGGATTATATATAATCATAAAGAGAAACGCTTGATATTATCAAATGTTGATGAGTTATGTTGCGGTGAACGAAATATTACAATTGGTGATCTGTTACGTTGCTTAAAACGATATCCCAAAGACACGATTGTAGCAATAAGAATTGAATAGTGGTTTATTTATTTTGGATGCATTAGTGCAACCATTGATGATAATTAGGAGGTAAAGGTATGAATGAAATGAGTTTATTTATTAGTGAAGAGGAAGAGAAAAAGCGTAACTTAGTTCATTACGAGGGAGAGTTGGGTGTCTTCGACTATGATCCAAGAGAGTTTAGGATCGAAAGGCTAGATGATTTTGATTATTTGCACTACCATGGATCTGGTAAATCAATTGATTTACCAGATGGATGTATAAACACCAGGTATATGTTTTCATATTGTGGGTTACCGAAAGGATTCACTCTTGGAGAGCATTTCAACACAAGTAAAGTTATATGTATGGAGTCTATGTTTTTAAGATGCAATTTAAAGGAAGGTTTTTCCCTAGGTGAGTGTTTCGATACTAGTAATGTTACTAATATGGAAAATATGTTTCAAGAATGTGTATTGCCGAGAGCTTTCTCTTTAGGAGAGCACTTCGACACCAGTAATGTTACTGATATGTGTTGTATGTTCGAGAGTTGTGGATTACCAGAGGGTTTCTCCTTGGGAGAGTGTTTCGACACTAGTAGAGTTACTGATATGTATGGCATGTTTGAAGAATGCGAATTACCAAAGGATTTTACTTTGGGAGAGCATTTTGATACAAGTAATGTTACTGATATGAGTGATATGTTTTCTTATTGTAGTTTATCATATGGCTTCTCTTTAGGAGAGCACTTTACTACCAGTAATGTTACTAGTATGGTGGGTATGTTTTATGCATGCAAATTGCCGGAGGGCTTCTCTTTAGGAGAGCATTTTGATACTAGTAATGTTACTGATATGAGGTGGATGTTTGAAAAGTGTACGTACGGTGATTATTATGTTTATGACTATTTGGAGACTGAGAGTGATGATGAAATTATCGAGAAATTAAAATTGCAGAGCACGAGTTTATCTAACGAGGCAAAGAGTATAGTCCGGCAGGATTTGATTCCACTTGAGATTGGATATGGGATTCTTGAGAGATTACATATTCAGGTAGAGTATTCCGAGGAAAAGGCATTAGCTTTAAGTTTAGGTGAACAGTATGTAGATTACTGTAAAGCAGTTTCACCTGAAGCACCTGCTAGGATTTCAGATGTAAGTACTATAGTAGTGCCATTAAAATTTGTAGAGTTTGTTATGACTAAGATGAAGTGTAATATTCCATTTGGTTCAAATGTTCTTATTTTAAGAGATTTTTTGGATCAGTATAATATTAAGTTAGAGTTGTACAGAGGAATGACATATACATTGTATGATGAAGTATACAGGGAGCACGCACCTCTTTATGTTGGTGATTTTATTTCATACTGTGATAGTTTTATCCATATTTGTTCTGTAGAAAAGACCACGGATGATTGTAAGCAGAATGTTGGTCAGTTATTGTCTTACATTCTTGATAGAGTACCAACAGTTTTTAGTGCAGGGTATATGTATCGATCAGAGTATGATCTTATAGATGAGGATTCAAACCTGTTGTATTTACCTGAGAAATTAAGAGATAGATACAAAGAGACTATGGGTGCTGTTGATATAAACAGTGTGGTTGGCTGTTGCGAGGATGCAATCACTATGGCGACCTTCCCTAAAGATTTAGAACGATATCCAGGTTTAAAAAGATTAAAGGAGCGTCTTAATGACGAATCACAGCAGGTCTAGGACATTGCCGGTTACATTGTGTTTGTATTTGAGGCGTTCTATTCTTAAGTATTCTAGCAGTGAACGTAGGGTTTTATTACGTCTGATGTAACAAATGTGCAGATTATGTGTATGACAATAACTACAAAGACTTTCAACCGAGTCTGAGTGTGCATCTAAGTATGTCTGCATGTAATCAACATTATGACCATAAATCACAAGCACACCATTTGGTAGTTGGTAGTTGTACGTTTGCATGATTTGACACCTCCATGGATAACATAGCAAGTGGAGGTGTCAATGTCAATGGAGGTTTTATGTTTGAGATTAGATATAATTGTTTTAATGAGGAATTAGCCTATAAACTTCATAATAAAATATTGAGATACTTATTTAAAAAGGATCTTGAGAAGAGCGTAAGAGTTAAATTGCATGGTACATACATTAGCGTAAGTATCAGTGCAGAGAACGATAAGGCAACACAAGTGTTGACAAAGTGTAATAAAAAGTACGAGAGAGTTTGCAGGAGGTAAATTATGAATAAAATGGATTGTTTTATGGATGGAAAGGAAAAGATAGATGGTGGCTCTAAGGATAATGTAACGTTTCATGGGATGAAGACACCTGATACCTTAGAACTTACAGAGTATTTCGATACAAGTGATGTTACTGATATGAGTTCCATGTTTCAGGACATAAGAGTACCTACTCCTGAAGAAATAGGGGTACCTCCTAAGGGAATACTTAGGGAAACACAAGATGGTTTGATGCACTATGAAGGTGAGTTGGGTGTATTTGATTATAATCCAGAAGAATTTGAGATTAATAGGTATTTCACGTCATATTTGCATTATTGTGGTACAGGTAATTCAGTGAACTTACCTAAAGGTTGTAAAAACACACGGTATATGTTTTATGAGTGTGAACTTCCAGCTGGTTTTCATTTGGGGGAAGATTTTGACACTAGTGAAGTCACAGATATGTCTTTTATGTTTTATGGTTGCAAATTTCCAGAAGGATTTACATTAGGTAGATATTTTAACACTATCAATGTAAAGTTTATGACGAGTATGTTTGATACTTGTGAATTTCCGGAAGGATTTACATTAGGCAATAACTTCAACACCATAAAGGTAACAGACATGAGCAGCATGTTCAGACGATGTAAATTTCCGGAAGGATTTACATTAGGTAGATATTTCAATACTATCAATGTAAGATTTATGTCGAGAATGTTCAGCGCTTGTAGATTTCATGAGAACTTCAGCCTCGGGGAGAAATTTGATACAAGCAATGTTATCGATATGGAAAATATGTTTACATCATGTGTCTTTCCGAAGGGATTTAGATTTGGGGAGCATTTTAAAACAAATAATGTAAAAACAATGGATTATATATTTTGCAGTGCTGAATTCCTTGACGGTTTCATATTAGATGATAACTTTAGTATAAATTCTAATGAAACTGCTATAATGCTATTTGAGGATGCCACATATCGAGGAGAGCCTGTAATTGGTGCTCAGGGGTCACAAGATATAGAGGAGATTTTGAATAAACTTAAGGGTAGGAATAGCTAATGCTATTCCTATTTTATTGTTGAGGAATGAAGTGTAGATGTAATAATTTTATTTAGCAGGGTAATAAAAATATAAATGACTGTTTTAAACGGAGGTAGTTTATGGATATGATGGATTTGTTTGGAAATAGCGTGTCAGAGAAAAAACACCTAATTCATTATGACGGTGAATTAGGTGTTTTTGATTATGATCCAGACGAGTTTGAGATAATGCGGGATGTGAATAACTTAGATTATTTATATTACAGTGGTAAAGGTCTTTCTGTCAGTTTGCCTAAAGGCTGTAAAAACACACGTTTCATGTTTGCTGGACGCAAGCTTTCGGAAGGATTCTATTTTGGAGAAGGTTTTGACACAAGTGAAGTAACAGATATGTCTCATATGTTTGAGGATTGTGAAATACCAACTGGATTTGAGTTAGGTCCTAACTTCGACACAAGTAATGTTACAACCATGGAAAGTATGTTTTGCAGATGTAAACTACCTGCAGGATTTAATTTAGGATTTAATTTTAATACAAAGAATGCTAAAGTTATGAGATTTATGTTTTATGGAAGTACTATTCCATCTGGTTTTGCATTGGGAGATAAATTCTACACGACCAGAGATACGCAAGCTGCTGAGATGTTCAGTCATTGTAATTTACCTAAGGGGTTTTCTCTAGGTAATCATTTTAGACTGAGGGGTGATTGGGGAACGCATGAGATGTTTGCCCAATGTATGTATGATGGTGTCGATATTTATAAACATTTTAAAGCATTGTCCGTGGGAAGAGTTTTAGATGAGCTGTGCGATGTGTGCGATAATGCTAAAGCGACTGCACACTATGATGGAGTGCTGGGCTCATTTGATTATGATCCTAACGAATTTCATGTATGGAGGGGTCTTGATAGAGATGTTCATTTAGGATGTCAGAAATTCGGTGGATATGCCAGTATCCCAAAAGGGTGTGTTGTAACAGAGTTATTATTTGCTGGAAAAGACTTCACAATGGAACTAAAGCTTGGTGATAGTTTGGACACAAGCGGAGTAATAGACATGAATAGAATGTTTGCAGAATGTAAAATACCTAAAGGTTTTACTTTTGGTGAAGCTTTTGACACCAGTAGTGTAGAAAACATGCATGGAATGTTTAAGGAATGTATTTTTTACGGTAATTTAGAGTTAGGCAAATCTTTTAATACTGATAAAGTAAAAGATATGAGTAGTATGTTTGAGAGTTGTACTTTTTACGGTGATGTAATTTGGGGCGATGCTTTTCACACACATAACGTAGAGAACATGAGTAGCATGTTCAAAAACTGTAAATTCTTGGGGAAATTTTCATTAAATAATAAATTTGATACTTCTAAGGTTACTGACATGAGCTGTATGTTTAAAGATTGTAAGCTTCCTCTGGGATTCTCTTTAGGGAATAACTTCAACACTTGTAACGTTAAGTCAATGGCTAGCATGTTTGAGGGTTCTAAGTTTCCTCTAGGGTTTACCTTAGGAAGTAAATTTGACACTAGTAATGTTGAGACTATGCAAAGTATGTTTAAGAAATGTGCGTTTTCAGATGGATTTGAACTTGGTGAAAAATTCATTACAGGCAATGTTAGATGCATGAAAGACATGTTTGAAGATTGCATGATATGTGATGATTTCTACTTAAATAAGAGGTTTAATATCTCTATTGTGAATAGAGAAGAGATAAATTCTTACAATATGGTATCCGATATGTTTAGCGGGTGTAGTGACTCCTTAGGTCTAATAGATGGAGGACATAAATTGGACAGTGTGGATGTTATAGATAGATTAAAAGATAAGAGAATTGATGTTTTAAGAAAACGTTCTGTACAAACCGCAAATGCTGTTAATATGGAAAAGAGACTGATTCATTATGAGGGAGAACTCGGGGTTTTTGATTATGATCCTAATGAGTTTGACATTGCATATACAACTCGTGAATGCATGGAATATTTACGTTATTGTGGTACAGGTCCTTCTGTAGATTTACCTGATGGTTGCATTAGCACTAGGTATATGTTTGCTAGACAAAAATTACGTTTTGGTTTTACATTAGGTGACGGTTTTAACACTAGTAAAGCGAAAGACATGCATGGTATGTTTGAGAAATGTGTGTTACGTGAGGGGTTCTCTTTGGGTAAGAATTTTGATACAAGTAATGTCACTGATATGGGAGCCATGTTTTACAGATGTAAATTCTTTAGTGACTTTTCTCTTGGTGATAAATTTGACACATCTAATGTAAAAAATATGAGTGGTATGTTCAATCTTTGCACATTACCGACAGGTTTTACGCTTGGTAGGTTATTTAATACTTTCAAAGTAGAAGATATGCGTTCTATGTTTGCACATGCACAAATCAAAGATGGCTTTAATTTAGGAGAGGAGTTTGATACTCGTAATGTTCAGAAGATGAATGGTATTTTTTATGGTGCAAACTTACCTGCCTCTTTCTATTTTGGAGGAAAATTTAAAGTTGATAGAGGATTTTACAATAGTATATTTTGCTCTTGTATGTATGATAATAAAGATATTAATGAGTATGCTAAATCAAATAATGCCGTTACAATAGTTAGGCGTATTAACAGAAAACATGGTATACACTCAATTTTTAATTGGTGATGTAAAAATTCTGTGGTGCCATAGTATTACTGTAAAAATTATAGGTATTCGCTAGCTGTAATAGATTAAGTTAGAGAAAAATGGAATAAAGGTGCGTCATATAGGCTGAAACTTTTAACAGTAGAAAGGAATGAAAACCTAGAAATATTTACTATTATTTTATTAATAATTAGTAAAACAGAGACAGGAAAGTGTGGTGTAAAAGCTACACTTTCTTTTTTATTTATTGAATGGAGGTTCAGTTTTGGGTAAATCGGATGACTTAATTAATTATGGTCCTGAGAATATTGCTACATTGTTGAAGCAAGATATTATACTTCCGAAGTCACAGCATGTGACTTCATTAGAGGCGAAAAAGGCTTATATACCTTTTTGTAAACGCATGTGTCAAAGAGCATGGATAGATTTTGATTATTTATTAAATGTAGCTCTTGAAGGAGACTATGCAAGTTATTTAAAAGCGATGAATGATCAATTTGGTATTAATCACCGTAGAATTATGGAGGTCACCTCTGAGTCTGTAAAGAAATATGTCGATCGAGGTGTTTTCAGAGACGAGGATTTTGCAGTGCAGCAGTATTTGAATACAGTAACTAATAATTTGGATGCTATTTATACATTTACTAATAGTAAACATTTTATTTACAGGAGTGATTGTTATGATGTTATAGCTATGTTAGATGAAACTGAATCGTTCGATTATATAAATCTTTTTGACAGTACACCTGATTTGTTTCTAAGTTTTAGGTTAAAAGATGGTTACAGTAGATTTTATATAAAGCTGTGCAATGTAGAGGAGTCCTATGTTTGTCAGAATGGTAAAGAAAGTAAAACACAAAATGTGTCTGTGCTTTATTTTGATGGAGAATCAACAACTCTAGTAATGTCGTTTCTTTTAGCAAAAGAGCGTTGGCCATTTATTTTGATGATGCCTCATGGAACAGCATTACCTTGTAATAGTTCAACTGATTCTTTTGATTATTGTTTAACCAAAGCTAATTTGGAAACATTAGTTAACCCAGAGAATGGTTTACATGTCACCGGTTGCAGATGCACTGAGAAAAAAGTGTGCGAGGAACGTTGCTATGCTTGGATGTTTAATCCATACAAAGTAATGAGCATTATTGGTTATGTAATAGATATGTATCAGAATAGACATACATTGGAGAGAAAAAATTCGGTACGTAGAGCTAAATGTAAGCGGCACGAGGTGTCCATTAATAATTTTTATAATAAAGGAGAGGTGATTTCGTTGCAGAATTTGTACAAATATGAAAGAGAGAATAAACCATGGCAGGGAGGGCATCATGCCTCACCGGTAGAGCATGTACGTCATGCACATGAGAGAGTGTATAGGAACAAGGATGGCTCTGTTAAAAAGGTTGTGCATGTTGGTGAAACAGTTGTTAGTAAAGGCAATAAAAGAGATCAGGCTATAGAAGTAAAGCAGCCTAACAATAAGATGGATTTATTTTAGGAGTTTAGCTGCTCACTTTTTATTTGGAGGTATGAAAGTATGCGTGAGTTGGATTTATTTTATGACAATAGGAAGAGTAAAGTATCACATTATGAGGGTAGACTAGGGGTTTTTGATTACGACCCAGAGGAGTTTGAATTACAGGAGTTTTGTTATGAATATTATCTTCATTATTGTGGAAAGGGTAAATCAGTTGATTTACCAAAAGGGTGCATAGACACTAGTTATATGTTTGCAGAATGTGAGTTACCGCCTGACTTCACTCTTGGACCTGATTTCAATACTAGTAATGTTACTAATATGAGTCGTATGTTTTTAAAGTGTATACTACCAGAGAATTTCTCCTTAGGGAAAAAGTTTGATACTAGTAATGTTACTGATATGGAAGCAATGTTTGATTTGTGTAGGTTGCCACAAAATTTTTCCCTTGGAGATAAATTTGACACTTCTAAGGTTACAACCATGAATTGTATGTTTATGAGTTGTAAATTTCCAAAGATGTTTAGCCTCGGGAACAAGTTTGATACTAGCAGCGTTGTTGATATGCAGAATATGTTTAAGGGATGTAGTATTCCTGAAGGCTTTTCTCTTGGAAAGTTATTCAATACTATTATGGTTACTGATATGAAGTGGATGTTTGAGGAGTGCATTCTACCAGAAGGTTTTTCTCTCGGAAACTTATTCGATACTAGAAGAGTCACTGATATGTTTTGTATGTTTAATGGTTGTAGTATGCCAAAAGGTTTTTCTCTTGGAGAAGGGTTTAACATCGATAGAGTTTTAGATATGCGTCGTATATTCGATGGTTGCACATACAATGGTGTTAATGTCTATGAGTATTTCAAGACACAGGATGAAGAGTTAGTTATTTATAGGCTAAAAGAATTAAATCAGGGAGAGCGAGGAGTACTTTAGTGCTCCTTTTATTTGGAGATGAAAGCATGGATAGGATGAATGTGTTTAATGATGAGAACTTAGTTCATTACGAAGGTGTATTAGGTATCTTCGATTATGATCCTGAGGAATTTGAGGTTAAAAAGATAGGGTATTGTGAATATTTACACTACCATGGAAATGGAAAGTCAGTCAATTTACCAGATGGATGCATAAAAACTAGATATATGTTTTCTGAATGTAAATTACCAGAAGGCTTTTCTCTTGGTGAGAGTTTCGACACTAGTAAAGTTACTGATATGAGGGATATGTTTTCTTGTTGTAAATTACCGAAAGGTTTCTCTTTAGGTGAGCATTTCGATACTAGTAATGTTACATGCATGGAATCTATGTTTCACAGGTGTAAATTATCAGATGGTTTCTCTTTAGGGGAGCATTTCGATACTAGGAATGTTACTGATATGATGTGTATGTTTGAAAGTTGTAAACTGACAGAGGACTTCTCTTTAGGCAGAAAGTTCGATACTAGTAGTGCTACTGATATGAGTTTCATGTTTAGTGAATGCAAATTACCAGAGGACTTCTCTTTAGGAGAGTGTTTCAATACAAGTAGAGTTACTGATATGAGTGGTATGTTTAATAAATGTAAATTGCCGAAAGGCTTTTCTCTCGGGGAGTGTTTTGACACTGGTAATGTCACCGATACGGAGAATATGTTTGCATTTTGTAAATTACCAGAGGCTTTCTCTTTAGGAGAACATTTCGATACCAGTAAAGTTACCGATATGAGGGGGATGTTTTGGGAATGCGAGTTGCCAAGAGATTTCTCATTAGGAGAGCATTTCAATATTCGTAAAGCCACTGAGATGAAGTTTATGTTTTGCAAGTGTGCCTACAATGGCATTAGTATTTATGACTATTTTGAGACATATGATGATAAAGAAATTATCGAGAAATTAAGAAAGCATTAGGGAGTGTTTTGACACTCCCTTTTATTTAGGAGGAAAAGTATGGATAGGATGAATGTGTTTAATGATAATAACTTAGTCCACTATGAAGGTGAGTTAGGTATCTTCGATTATGATCCTGAGGAATTTAAGGTTGAAAAGTTTAATGATGGAACAGAGTGTTTACATTATTGTGGAAAGGGAAACTCAGTTGATTTACCAGATGGGTGTATAGATACTAGATATATGTTTTGTCAGCGTAGATTACCAGAGGGTTTCTCCTTGGGGGAGCATTTCGATACCAGTAAAGTTACCGATATGTATGGTATGTTTGAGGGATGTGAAATATTAAGTGGCTTCTCCTTAGGAGAGCATTTTGATACCAGTAATGTTACTGATATGGCACGTATGTTTAAAGATTGTAACTTACCAGAGGGTTTCTCTTTAGGGGAGCGTTTCTATACCAGTAATGTTACTGATATGGCACGTATGTTTGAAAATTGTAAATTACCAAAGGATTTTACTTTGGGAGAGCACTTCGATACCAGTAAAGTTACCGATATGTGTGGCATGTTTAGTTATTGTAAATTACCAGAGGGTTTCTCCTTAGGAGAGCATTTTGATACAAGTAGAGTTACTGCTATGACGTCTATGTTTGAAAGTTGTAAACTGCCCGGGGACTTCTCCTTAGGAGAGAAGTTCGATACTAGTAATGTCACCAACGCAAAGTTTATGTTTGATAATTGTAAATTACCAAAGGATTTTACTTTGGGGGAACATTTCGATACCAGTAAAGTTACCGATATGTATGGTATGTTTAGTTATTGTAAATTACCAGAGGGTTTCTCTTTAGGGAAGCATTTCAATACTAGTAGTGTTACCGATGCGAAATTTATGTTTGATAATTGCAAGTATAATGGTATTGATGCTTATGATTATTTCGAGACTGAGAATGATATTGAAATTATTAATAAATTAAGAGAGCATTAGGGAGCGTTAAACGCTCCCTTTATTTAGGAGGTAGAGAGCATGAATGGAATGAATTTATTTGATGATAAGAAGTTAAAGCATTATGAAGGGGAACTGGGTATTTTTGACTATGATCCAAGGGAGTTTGAGATAGCATTCTTTTGTGGAGAAGAATATTTGCACTATTGTGGTAATGGTAAATCTGTAAATTTACCAGATGGGTGTATTAATACTAGAAATATGTTTAGAGAGTGCCATTTACCGGTAGGTTTCTCCTTAGGAGATAAGTTTGATACTAGTAGAGTTATAAGTATGGAGGCTATGTTTAGTCAGTGTGCTTTACCAGAAGGTTTTTCTTTTGGAGATCGTTTTGACACTTCAAATGTTGTAAATATGCATAGTATGTTTTTTGGTGGTGAGATTTCAGAAGGAATCTCTTTGGGTGATCATTTTGACACTTCAAATGTCACGAATATGGGTAATATGTTTTATAGATGTGTGTTATCTAAAGGATTTTCTCTAGGTAATAAATTTGATACATCAAAAGTGACGATAATGTCAGGTATGTTTGAAGGTAGTACATTACCGGAAGGGTTCACATTAGGTGACCATTTTGACACATCTAGAGTTGTTAATATGTCTGTAATGTTCCAGGATTGCGTATTACCAAATGGTTTTACTCTTGGCGATCTTTTTGATACATCAAGGGTTGAACTCATGAGATATATGTTTCACAGCAGCACGCTACCGGAAGGTTTCTCTCTTGGTAATAATTTTTGCACAGCAAATGTTAGTGACATGCAGGGAATGTTTAAGAGCTGTATGTTCCCAGGAGGATTTTCATTTGGAAATAGCTTTGATGTTTCACGTGTAACCTATACAGATGACATGTTTTAATCACTGAAGTAGAAGTTCAGGCTGTGCAAGGAGATGTTTAGAAAATGGATAAAATGAATTTATTTAATGATAAGACATTAAAGCATTATGAAGGTGAGTTAGGTGCCTTCGATTATGATTCTGAGGAATTTATAATACAGAAATATGGTTCTTTTGAGTGTCTTCATTATCATGGTAAGGAAAAATCGATTGATTTGCCTAAAGGGTGTATAAATACTAGATATATGTTTGCAGGATGTGAACTACCTTCTGGTTTTTCTCTTGGGGAGCATTTTGACACTAGTGCTGTTATTGATATGCGCGGAATGTTTGAAAAATGTAAATTTCCAGGGAGTTTTTCTCTTGGAGCAAATTTTGACACTAGTAATGTTATTGATATGAGCTACATGTTTTATGGTTGTAAGCTAACAGAAAAATTCTCTTTGGGCCATAAGTTTGATACCAGTAATGTAGTTGATATGGGTGGTATGTTTAAGGATTGCAAACTGCCAGCTGGTTTCTCTTTAGGAGATCATTTTGATACGAGTAATGTTACTGATATGTGTACTATGTTCTATAACTGTGTTATGCCCAAAGGTTTTAACCTTGGGGAGCAGTTTAGCACTGATGGGGTTGTGAGTATGCAGCATATATTTGATGGTTGTACATACTATGGCGTTGATGTTCATGAGTTTTTCCAGACACAGAATGATGAAGAAATCATCTCTAGGTTGAAGAATTAAATTAGTGAGAGTGAGGGGCATTTCAGCTCCTCCTTTTATTTAGGAGGTAGAGTATGAATAGAATGAATTTATTTGATGCTGATGAGAAGTTAATTCACTACGAGGGTGAGTTAGGCATATTTGATTATGATCCAGAGGAGTTTGAAGTCCGATATTTTTTTGGGGAAATGTATCTTCATTATTGTGGAATGGGAAAGTCTGTTAATTTACCTAAAGGTTGTACAAGTACCAGACTTATGTTTAATGAGTGCATCTTACCGGCAGGTTTCTCTCTTGGACCAAATTTTGATACTAGCGAGGTTACAAATATGGTTTACATGTTTAAAGATTGTGAACTGCCAGCTGGTTTTTCTTTTGGAGATAGATTTAATACAAGCAAGGTTATAAATATGCGTACTATGTTTTACCGTTGTAGCATGCCAGAGGGTCTCTCTTTAGGAGAGAACTTTGACACTAGCAGTGTTACTGATATGTATGCTATGTTCGCATTTTGTAAAATGCCTAAAAACTTTACTCTCGGAGATAAATTTGAAATTTATAACGCTAGGCGTTTAGACGATATGTTTCGTGAGTGTACATATGGCGGTTTTGATATTGTAGATTATTTGGACGGACGGGATGAAGCAGATATAGTTTCAAAACTTTGTAAACCTAGAGAAAGCTAAAGATAATGTTTTATCAGATAGCAATTTATTGCTTTAATACAGTCGGCTTCCGAGAAGTTCTTATCCCACACAGTTGTATTTAGTGTATTGTAGGTTTTTGAAATCTTCAGTAGTGTGTAAAAATAAAATTAGGAGTAGTTAATTCTACTCCTTTTTGGTTAGGAGGTAAAAGTATGGATGCTATGAATTTATTTGATAATAAAATAGTAAGTGTAGAGAGTAGTAAGAAGAGATTGGTTCACTATGAGGGAGAGTTAGGTATTTTTGACTATGATCCTGAGGAGTTTGTAATTCAAAACTATATCGGTATACAATATCTTCAATATTGTGGAAAAGGTAAATCAGTTAATTTACCAGATGGTTGTACTAATACTAGATATATGTTTTGTGGATGCGATTTAAAGGAAGGTTTTTCCTTAGGAAATAACTTTGATACTAGCAATGTTACTAGTATGAAAGGAATGTTTAGGAACTGTAAGCTACGAGAGGGTTTCTCTTTGGGAGAAAAGTTTGACACTAGTAATGTTACAGATATGTGCTGTATGTTTGACTGTTGTGAACTATCGAAGGATTTTACTTTGGGAGAAAAGTTTGACACTAGCAATGTTATAAGCATGTTAAACATGTTTTATTATTGTAGTTTACCAAAGAGCTTTACTCTTGGAGAAAAGTTTGCTACTAGTAATGTTACTGATATGAGTGGAATGTTTTGTAAATGTAAATTGCATGAAGATTTCTCTCTTGGGAAAAAATTCGATACTAGTAGTGTTACAGCTATGAGAGGTATGTTTAATGAGTGTATTTTACCAAAGGGTTTCTCTCTTGGGGAGTATTTTGACACCAGTAGTGTTACAGATATGAGAGGCATGTTTAATGAGTGTATTTTACCAAAGGGTTTCTCTCTTGGGGAGTATTTTAATATTAGTAGAGTTGAGCACATGGAAAATATGTTTCGTGAGTGTAAATATAATGGTATTGATATTTGTGAGTTTTTCCAGACACAGAATGACGAAGAAATCATTTCTAGGTTGAAGAATTAAATCAGGGAGAGTGAGGAGTACTTTAGCTCCTCTCTTTTACTTTGGAGGTAAAAGTGTGGTTAGTATGAATTTATTTGGTAAGAACTTAATTCATTATAAGGGTGAGTTGGGGCATCTTTGATTATGATCCTAAGGAGTTTGAGGTTAAACTTTCTCCAGGTGGTGGAGATTATTTACATTATTGTGGAAAAGGAAAGCCAGTAAATCTACCAGAGGGATGTACGAATACTAGGTATATGTTTTCTTGTTGTAAGTCTCCAGTAGGTTTCTCCTTAGGTTTAGATTTTGACACTAGTAGGGTTACGGATATGGAGCATATGTTTTATAACTGTAAGATGTCAGAAGGCTTCACTCTCGAAGAACTGTTTGATACTAGTAATGTTACGAATATGGAAGGTATGTTTAATAGATGTAGTTTGCCACAAATTTTTCTCTTGGAGAGAAATTTAACACTTCTAAAGTTACAAGTATGAAACGGATGTTCTGCTGGTGTGAGTTACCGAAGGTTTTCTCTCTCTCTCTCAGAGAAAAATTTGATATCAGTAATGTTAGAGATATGGAATATATGTTTAATGGGTGTACATTATCAGATAATTTCACCCTTGGAAAGCATTTTGATGTCAGTAATGTTATAAATATGGAAAGTATGTATGCTTACGGAAAGATACCAAAGGTTTTTTCTCTTGGAGAGCTTTTTGACACCAGTAGAGTTGAACATATGGGAGATATGTTTCGTGAGTGTAAATATAGTGATATTGATATTTATGAATATTTCAAGGCCCAGAATGACGAAGAACTCATTTTAAAGCTTCGCAAGTCTAAGGGTACTAAAGATAGTGTTACAATAAATAGCAATCTTGAAGCTTTAATGCAGTCAGTTTCTGAAGAATTACAGGTACCTGCTTCAGTAGTTCAGCGTATGGTAGAGTCCTATTTAAAGTCTTTACTTAGTAATTAGGTATCGGAGTGTCAGATGGATAGTTCTGAGAGAATACTTTTCTCAATAACTGATGGTAATATTTATTCTGTGTTTTAGTATGCATTAGAGGATTATGAGGAGATGAATTTATTTTAGGGAGTAGAATTAACTACTCCCTTTTTATTTGGAGGTAAAAGTATGTTAAGACATTATAAAGGATCATTAGGGGAGTTTGCTTATGATGATAGCATATTCATGATAAAATCTATAGCTTGTAAGGATGCTTTGTGCTATATAGGAAATGAAAAAACTGTAGGATTACCAAAGGGTTGTATTAACACGCGTTATATGTTTTGTGAGTGCAAATTGACCACAGGATTCTCGTTGTCTGAGGATTTTGATACCAGTAATGTGATTGATATGACTGCTATGTTTCACAAGTGTGTTTTGCCAGATGGATTTTCAATGGGTCCAAATTTTAATACAGCTAATGTGGTAGACATGACCAGCATGTTTAGTTTTTGTCATGCATGCCAAACTTTAGATCTTGGGCTAAAGTTTGACACAGGGAATGTAATCAGTATGAAACATATGTTTTATGGAGCTGTGTTTACTGATAGTTTAATACTTAGAGATAGTTTTAAAACCAATAAAGTAGAAACCATGCAAGGAATGTTCAATAAGTGTGTTATAGGCAATAAGTTTAGGCTAGGAGATTGCTTTGACACCTCAAATGTAAAAGATTTTAGAGCAATGTTTTATTATTTTGAATTCCCAGTTGGTTTTGAATTCCCTAGATGTTTTACAACAAAGAATGCTTTAATCATAGACGATATGTTTTACTGCGCTAAGTTTCCTGATAATTTTAGTTTAGACATAGAATGTAATATAAAGTCTAGGCAACTCAATGTTTTTGAGAATTGTTATTTCCCAAAAGGATTTTCGTTTGGATCAAGATTTAGCATTGACAACGATGTTAAATGTATAGCTGTTTTTGATAATTGTTATGTAGATGGTAAGAGTGTGAATACAGCATTATGTTGTAAGTATGCAAAAGATGTAGTTAGTTATATAAATGAAACTTATGGCGGAAAATATCATAAAGGCAGAGGTGCAGTGTCTAAATTCATCGCACAGAAGTTAGATATGGTTAGCCGTAGAGATAGTAAAATAAAATCAGAAAAAATGAATCTGTTCTAATAAAATATAATGCATTGGAGGTAAAAGTATGTTAAGACATTATAAAGGATTATTAGGTGAGTTCAATTATCATGATGATGTATTTAGGGTAGAGACTAAGTATTGTAAAGATGCCTTATGTTATATAGGAAATGACAAAGCTGTCAGTTTACCAAAGGGATGTACAAACACTAGATATATGTTTTGTGGGTGTAAGTTGCCAGAGGGATTTTCGCTACATGAGAGTTTTGACACCAGTGATGTTATTGATATGACTGGTATGTTTAAAGATTGTATTTTACCTGAAGGTTTTTCATTTGGACCAAATTTTAACACAGGTAATGTAGTTGATATGACAGGTATGTTCGAGAGCTGTCATGCACATACAGTTCTGAGTCTTGGACCAAATTTTAACACTGTGAATGTGGTTAATATGGAACGAATGTTTTCTTCTGCTATATTTGACAATGGCATAGAGTTAGGAGACAGCTTTGATACTAGTAATGTAAGAAACATGAGCGGAATGTTTTGCAACAGTAAGCTAGGTGATAAAGTTAGCCTTGGAGACAAATTTGACACTTCGAATGTAGAAGACTTCAGCACAATGTTTAGTGCATTTAGGTTTTCAATGGGTTTTAAGTTCCCTAATTGTTTTACAACAAAGAAAGCAGTGCATCTAGGCTCAATGTTTTCCAGAGCCGAATTTCCTGAGGACTATTGCTTAGATATTGATTGTAACATTAAGAATGACTATCGGATGTTATGTATTTTTGACGATTGTAGGTTTCCCAAAGGTTTTACAATCGGCGCACAACTTAGCGCCGAGGAAGGAGTGAAATCCGAGGATATATTTTATGATTGCTATTTAAATGGTGATGAATTGAGTAAACTATTACCTTTTGAGTATGCAAAGGATGTAACAAACTATTTAAAAGATTCCTATAGAAACAAATGTTACATGATTGCAAGCAATCGTTATGTGTGCAAAGACGATCTGGCCAAGTATCTTAGTCAGGCATTGAATGTGCCCAAGGACAGTGTTTGCGATGCCATAAATTTGTTCGCACAGAAGTATTCAGACGAGGATAGTAATACTGAATCAGAAGAAATGAAATTATTCTAATAGTAATGACTGTGACCAGAACAGGAGTTATTATGAAAAAGAGAATTGCAGCCATTTTTATGGCATTTATTGTAGCACTCTGTGCGATACAGCCTGTATCAGCAGAGGCAGCTACATTACCAACAGCAAAGGTGTTTTACATGACACACTTATCAGATTTCAACAAGTATGCAGGTAAATCAATTAAGTTTGACTACACAGTACCCAAATCCCAGTCGGTTAAATATTTAAAAACTAAGTTTACTTTAAAACAGGATAGCATTGTAAAACTTAACACTATTTTTGAATGTGATGGTGCATTGCTTTTCTGGGATTGCTATATTTATCAGAATGCATCGATGATAAATCCAGTACATGAGATGGTGGACTTAGGAATTAACGAGAAGTATGTTCAGCTGAAAAAGGGCACTTACTATGTAAAGTATGTACTTGATAATGAGTATGGTGGAAGCTATAAAGGCTCACTTACATTATCAATTGGTGCAATGTCTCCTAAGAATGCCATTTCAGTGACCAGAGCATACAACAAAAAGACTAAGAAAGTAGATGTAAGATTTAAGCAGAATGTGTACTGCAAAGAGGATGCAGATTGTGGTGATGCTATGATACAGTATGTTGCTCACAAGGATACAGACTCTAGTTGGGGATATTGGATTTGCAATAACTGCAAGAAGATAGAAGGTTATCAGACAGGTAAGGTATCTGTATCAAAGAATACTATTATTACCTTACGTACAACCTTTGGTGATACAGTAAAAATGACGTATGTAAAGGTTGTATACGACAAGACAGCTCCTTCTATTAGCGGAGTAAAAAACAAGGGAGTGTACAAAAAGTCTGCATCATTTTCTGTTGTAGATAAGCAGTCTGGAGTTAAAGCAGCCATTTTAGATGGTAAGAGTATTAAGGCTAATAGAAAGTATACAGTAAAAAAGAAAGGCTCTCATGTAGTAAGGGCCAGAGATAACAATGGTAATTTAAGAGTTATTAAATTTATAGTAAAATAAAATAATTAGGTCACAGTCAGGTGCGCTGAGTGTAATAGCTCAGTGCATTTTTATAATTAATGGAAGAGGTGTTTATGTGCTTGGAGGTTTATTTAAAGAAGAGACTGCAAAGAAATGTTCCATAGTTTGCATTACTTGCGGGGAGTTGAATTCAGATTCTAAATTTCTTGTATACTACGATAAAGATTGGAAGTGCTGGTTCTTTCCTAACTATAAAACAATAGCCAGAGGTAATGCTGCCAATTTAATTAAGGTATTACAGAATAATTTAGGTATAGATGCAGCGGGTAATTTAAAGTATTTATACAGATGTGTACATTACAAGTATTCAGAAGAGAGTAAAGAAGTTTTACCATATGATCACACATTGTATTTGTGTAAATTGAAAGAATTACCGGATGTGCAGGGCGATTATAAATGGTTAACTGTATCTGAGATGCTAAATGATGAGCGTATTAGAAAAGTGAATGCTGATGTAGTTGCGATGCTTCAGAAGGGATTAAATAATTATAAAAGAGTGAATTAAGGAGGTGTATGTTATGAAAAAGATGGATACATTTGATGACAGCAGACCAAGAAACCAGTGGGTATGTCCTAAATGTGGATGTAGTGCATTTGAACAGGATCAATTTCAGGCAACTGGAGGTGCATTTGCTAAAGCATTTGATGTGCAGAACAAAAAATTTATCGTAATAAGTTGCCGTAGTTGTGGTTTTTCAGAATTATATAAGGCAAAATCATCTACTGTTGGTAATGTGGCTGATTTTATTTTTGGGCAGTAAGAGAGGCGTGATATGAGAATAGTTAAATATTTAACAGTGTGGGATTTCACTGTTTATAACACATTAGAGTCTAAAATATTAGACTCTTTTTCTAATTGGAGAAAACAGAATCTTGATGTAACAGAGTACGTACAAAATGAAAAAGATTATTTTGGGTTTGCTTATAATGACACCAGTGACTTTGCAGGACTTTGGTGCTGTAGTAAAGAATGTCATTATAAATGGATTCCAGAGTACGTGTTTCAGGGGCTTGTGTATGATGAAGATTTTATTATGTATGCAATATTCGATAATAAATGGAATGAAACCAGAAGAGTACCTATCGGTTGTTTAGATGGTGATGAAGTGTGGCAACTATCAGAGATGCGAACATTTAGCTAGTAAGTGTTGTACCTAATTAGGTATTGATTTTCATTATTAATAAGTAGAAAGAGGTTTAATAGTATGAGCGATAAATTTAAAGAAGCGTATAACAAATTTTGTGATACTGCAGGTGGAGTACTCGCAAGATACGTTGAAGTTGAAGAATTACAACATAGTATTGGTGCTGTAATTCTAAGTGGTGCAAGACTTCTAGATATCCAGAATTTAGTAGGTGTGTACTATACAATACAGCATAATTCTGAGCTTGTGAAGGTGCTTTCTTCTAACAATGCACTGGCAGTTAATGTTGCAAATAATATGATGTTGTGTGGCTATAACAGCAAAAATGATGGAGCGCAGGGAATTTTTCGAAAGAAACTCGATGAGTTTTATGTAGCGAATAGCATTCGACGTATTTATCCTGATTACAAGTTTGATGCTTGTGTTGTGCCGGTTAAGCATGCTGATAATAATGATTTTATCAGATGTGATCAGAAGTTGATAAGGCTTGAGGAGGGGGATTACTGCAAGATTAGAACAATAGAATCAGGATTCACACAGTATTTCTGTAAGTATACTCGTTTTGTAAATAATGAGATAGCTTTTTGTCTTGTGGGAGAGTCCAGAATGCGTAGAGTTTCAATTGAGTTGGTGTATGAGATAATCCCACTGTTGTCAAGAGCAGTGAAGATGAATTGCTTTTAGATTGTGCGAATGAAATTATGCTTAGGAGGTAAATTATGACAACTGCTGAGAAATGCAAGGTGTTTGTAGAAGATATTAAGGCATACTGGGACTATACGTTGATCACTAATTATGGATGGGTACTTCTTATTAAAGATGATTATTTGCGAGCTAGTATTGGTGAGGCTATTTTAAAAGGTGTAGATGATAAAATTATCACTAGGTTAACTAAGCTGTATGTTTTAATAGAAGGTCATGATGATTTAATTAATTTATTTACAGAAAATCAAAACTTTGCTCTGGAGGTCATCGAACATTTACTACAGAAAGGGTTTTCCTTCACTGTAGGTTCTATGTTAACTGATAGCAGACGAGTTAAGGATTTGTATTATGTTTACTCAATGGCAAAGTATTTAGACTTAGAACTTACTAAGACATATGTGTCTATTGAGTACTTACCACCAACAGTGCTTTTTTATGCATGCGTTAATGCTGTAAAGATAGAACAGGCACAAGAGGTGGACACATTAAAGCCTGGTGCTGTAATAAAAATCATAACAGACGTTAATGGCTACACTGAGTTTTCTCATGCAATTTTTAATAGCTACAGTAGACCATTTTTTAATGTGCGAGTCGGAAATAAGAATAAGCAGTTTAGGCAGGAAGGTATTCGAGAGATTATTGTTCCGTTGGATCCAAGTAGTATGAATTTCTTTTAGGAGGTAAATTATGAAGATAATTGAAGACAGCAAGAATTTTGTATGTTTAGATGTGCAGGATTTTATAAGTAAAATCCAAGCATTTATAGATTTTTTAACAACAGAAGATGGTAAGGATTTTTACTATGTTTCCGGTAATGAATGGCAGTATGCGATCGGTGCAGCTATTCTAAAGGGTAGACCTTTAGAAGATTTACAGAAGATTGCATTACTTTCTTTTGTTGTAGGCCCTGAGGATTTCCTGATGTATGGATATGCTATGAACTATAAGAAAGATTTGCAAATAGTAGATTATCTACAGGAACGAGGTTTCGAGTTTTTACCACTTGACAAATTGGGGGAGGCTGAACGTATTTTAGCGTGGGGTTATGTGCATGAGGCTGCTCAACTTATAGGAGAGAAGACTTATAAACATTATCGTGATGATCACTTCTTAACACCAAGAGGACAGTATTTGCAGCATAAATTTGGTCCTATCAGCACAGAGTGTTTTGACACATTGATCAAAGGTGATGAAGTTGAGATCCACACACCTGAGGATGGTTTTACCAAATATGTGGGCAAGTATGTTAGACATAAGAATGGCAATTCTGAGCATAATGACGATAATGTTGGTTATGTTGTTCTTGATATTGATGGTAAGAAAACTAAAATCAGAGGCGATCTTGTATATGAAGCTATTAATTGCAAAACAGGCGCAGCATTAAAAAAGCCATCAGAGTGTTTTGATCGTAATGAGTTTTCTAAGTATATGACAATGTTTGAGTAAGGTCAGGTAGGAGACAATAGGTTTTGTGTGGTGACAGTAGTTTAATAAACTACTGTCATTTTTTGTGGAGGTGATGATTGTGGGATGTCACACATGGTTTTATAAGCCGGCCACTGAGAAAGAGTTGATAGCTATACGTAAATTAGCTTATGAAGAGGCTAATGATTTGTTTAAGGATCTGTGCAGATTTCATGATGTATTTCGGGTAAAGAATTATTCAAGAAGAGAGATACATAGTATGCGTGAGCTGCGTAGATTTTACGTAAGCGTTATTTCGAGCTAACTGAGGATCAGCATAGAAAATGTGTGGAGTTCTTTAGGTTATACTCTGGAGAATTTATTTGTTTTGGTTAAGCATAGGAGGTATGTATGAATTTAAAAATTAAAAAGAAAGACAGTTGGGCAATGACACCAACATACGGGACAGATGATTCAGCTGGAGCTGATTTATATGCTGGGGAGGATAGTGTTGTTTTGATAGCACCTGGAGAAACTAAGTTGATTTCCACCGGCATTAGTATGGAGATACCAAATGGGTATGTAGGTCTCTTGGTCGCTAGAAGCAGCATGGCAGTAAAAAGAGATTTGGCTCCTGCAAATAAAGTTGGGGTTATAGATTCAGATTATCGCGGAGAAATAAAAGTTGCTTTACATAATAGTGGTAGTCAGTTACAGATAATTGAGGTGAATGAGCGTATCGCGCAGTTGGTGATTGTACCATACTTAAAGGCGACTTTTGAAGATGCAGTTGAATTAAGTGACTCAGAACGTGGTGAAGGCGGTTTTGGATCAACAGGAAGAATGTAGTGCGATTTCAGAGAGAATCACACATGTTAGTAGGAGGAGTCTTTTGCCCCTCCTTAATTTGATTGGGGGTTATGCTAGTGCGAGAGTTATATAATGAACAAAAAGAGGATTTATATAAGTTAATGCTACGAGGGTGTGCAACTTCAGATATAAAAGATTATTGTATAGAAAATAACATTTCATATGGAAGGGCGAAAGATTTCATAAGTGAAGCGCATCTACATATCAAGGACGAGGTGTCAATAGGTTAATGGTAGATGCTTAATATGGGCTTGTTTTAAATACCTTTCCTTTAGGTTTTTACAATTATAGCTAGGTGTAAAGACTTAAAGAGTGGAGGTGTTATTATGGGGTAAACAACACAACTAATTTATAACTTATTGTTAGAGAGGTTTCCTCTCTTTTTTAAATTGGAGGTGTTTTATGAACAGTTGTTACGTAAGTGGAAAATTTTATTCTTGGAAAAGTGATGCAGATTTAAGTAGGCAACTTAAAAAGCCAAGTACTTATGTGAAATATTTAAGAGCATACAAGAATCTGTCATACAGAGAAATAATTCAGGAATCTGTTAATGATGCAGAGTTATCTTGTATTGTAAATGGCATAGAGTATCGGTGGTATAATAATATTGACTTAAGCGAATTGATTGGTTGGCATCCGTCTTATATTAAGTGTTGCTTGAAGAATGGTATGTCGTATGAAAAGATTATTTATGTTGCTACTACAAATGTTCTGAGATACAGAAATCTCTAGAGCATACAATTCAGATGCTGAGATAAAGCAGTAGGAGCTATCAAAACTCCCTACTTGTAAATTGGAGGTAGATTATATGTTGATTTTTAATAAAGATATAACGGTTAATTTAAGAGTTGTTACAGGGAAAGCATCATTAGCTTTGGAAGATAATTTACGATTCGGGAAGTTTAATGATGTAGAGATATGGGAAATGCTTGATACTATTTTTGTAGGAAATAATGATGGTGAAGATCGGTTATCTGAAATAGTGCGTACTTCCATAGGTGATGTTATTGAAGAATACATGAGCGATATAACAGTAAATCCAAGAATAGAACGTCTGCTTGGCCATAAATACAGTTTTGAGAATGTGAAAGGTAGTTTCTTAGCTGAATTTATGACAGAGTATATGTGGTCTTATTATGGTTTACGTGATGTTATGGCTAAATTATATGCAGAGCAGTTGAAAGTGGTTAGAAGTAGGGATTCTGGTTTTTGTGCTGAGTTGTGGGGAAAGATTGTAAAGACCATTAGAAAACGGAATGTCTTTATGTTTCAAGAAAGCATCAATAAGGCAAATTATAGTTTAAATGTTAGAGTACTTACTTTATTAGCTATGAGGGTAAAAGAGTCCATTCCGGGTTTGACAGCAAGCGATGTGGATATCTTGTCAAAGCTTATTTTATCCGATAATGAAGTTAGTAAGGATGATGAAATGAATTTATTTTAGGGGGAAGTATGAACGTATTTGAGTGTTACAATGAAATAGATGTGCTGAGTTTATCTGCTAGATTTTGTGAGTTTTTGAGGTCTTCACATGACAATAAGAGAAAGGCTTCTCGTGATGAATTAAGAGCATTAGTCGATTTGCGAACTGAACTCGAGGTAGATGACTCTGTGTTTAAGAATCCATTGAGAACGTTTTTCAATATTATGGCTAAAGAAGCAGAGTTTACAAATGAAGTTCATTTGTTGATCAATGATGCAGAGGCTCTTGAAATGTTTAGTAAAGCATTTTATGAGAAAGCTGGTTTAATGTTTGCAGATTGGAGGATAATGATGGATGCCAGATATGGTTATGCGGCATTGTTAGACACCGCTACCGAGCAGGAAATACAGAAGATGTACTGTATAATAATGAATGATCTTACTGCATACAGTAGCACTATTTTTAGTGGGTCATACCAAACTGCAAATTCAGAGGTTGCAAAATTTATGAGGAATAAACTTATAGAGGGACTACGTATGTTCTCTGAGTTTCATAGAGAGGATTGGGCAGTTATCGGCGATGCCTTTGGGTTTACTAGTGTGAATATGAATTACTTTGAATAGAGCGTAAATAATATAGAATTGGCGTATCTATAGTTATGGTTATTAAACCGTAAAAGTGTTAAAATAGCGTTATTATTAAATAACATATTGGTTGAGAGATTAGTGTAAAAGCTAATCTCTCTTTTTAAATACAGGAGATATTTTATGATTCAATTTAGTGGCGCTAAAAATGATTATGGTTGGATGAGTAATTTTTACAGGTGTGACATTAGGTATAAGGATCTTACTTACAAAAGTTCTGAGGCAGCCTGGCAGGCACAGAAGACCTTAGATGAAGAAGTACGTAAGACCTTTCAGTTTATGACTCCAGCAGAGTCTAAAAGAGCTGGAAGAAAAGTTACATTACGACCAGATTGGGAGTCTGTAAAGTATTCTATAATGGTGGATGTTCTTACAGCAAAGTTTAGCCAGAATGTGCAGTTACTTAATTGGCTTATGCTTACAGGGGAAGAACAGCTGTTGGAGAACACTACTGGTTGGCATGATAATACTTGGGGAGATTGTAGTTGTCCTAAGTGCAAGAATATTACAGGGCAGAATCTTTTAGGTAAAGCACTTATGGAGGTTCGTGCTAGTTTTGCTCCTGTAGGAAAGTTTGATTTGCTTGTTTGCTATGATGAACTGCATCCAAGGGAAGAGATAATCAAGGATGTTTCTAACTATGGTGTTGTAGATAATACGTATTACTATATTAAGGATGGTAAGCGTCATGTTATCACAGATAGATTGTTAGTTTTTGGTAGAACAGATTTCTTTAAGAAGTGAGGTGCTTGTATGGCTTGGTGGGCAGAAGCAAAGAGACGCCATTGGTATTGTATCAATGGCGTTAATCGAATAGAAGAGTATAACAACTGGCTGTATCAGCAGTGGTGGAATTCATTATCTGAAGATCAAAAGAAAGATATTGATGAGCAGAATAGAAAGATCCAGCAACAAAATGAAGAAAAGATGCGGGCGTTACTTAAGGGATTTGTAAAACTACATACGATGATGCAGGATCACAGTTTTCCAGGAGGTGTTTTTTACGATAAATGATGAGGTAAAAAGTGAATTAATTATTGAGTGTGAGCATAAGGCTTACGAGATCTTTTTAGAAAGATGTAAGCGATTATCATTACACCCAACAATTTATAGGTACAAGGATAGATTATGCCTATATTGGCATGATGTATATTGGAATAGTACATTACGCAGTGTATTTGGAGCATTATGTGATGTTCTTATAGAAGATCATTACGATGAAAGGGGGTATCGTTTTTGTTTACGTAGAATAGATAGTAGTGGTTATTCTGAACAGGAAGCAAATTCAGAAATTTGTTATTTCAGTATGACAGAAACTGGTATCAGATTGCCAGTTGATTCAAAGAAGATAGCTGAGGGAGTTTCTCCTCTCGGATAAGGAAAATGTAAAGTATGAAAGGCAAGAAAATAAGTAGGTGCAGTGCTAAACAATGTCATTAAGTTAAGACCATATACAGGTCTTGACATGTAAAATGATATTGGAGCCGACTAAATATCTATTTAGTTAAGACAGCACAAAAATTACAAAAGCAGATTTGCTCTTAGAGATAATTCTCATATCAAAGATTTTTCAAAATGGTTAAAACATATAGAAGAAATTTATGATGAACGAACAAGCCTTGATTTTATTAACAGACATCATCAGTTATCATTTTTTACATTAAATCAGAACCAATATCTGTCTGATATTATAGATGATTTATATTGGAAGAAAGAACATTACGAATTTTATACAGTCTATAGTGATGACTGTTTGAGAGATTAAACTGTGAAAGGAAGAATAAGATATGGAAACTGGAAGTATTAGAAAAAGTGATTTAGAAGGTAAATATGTTTTTTGGGATATTGATGGAACTTTAGCACCTTATCGTTTTAATGACCATGTTTCAGACCCAGATGGTACGAACAATGGTATGAGTTTAAAAGAAATTAGTGAACATATTTTCTTAACAAGAAAACCATCTCAGCATATGATAAAAGTTGTTTATTCTTGTGGATCAAGAAGAAATTTCATCATGGGTCATTGCCAAGTTCAGCAGGAAATGGATGATAAACAATTGTGGCTGGATAAGCATTTTCCAATTATTAGACAACAAGATAGAATACTTACTTTTGAAAATATCTCGAAAGCTGATAGTATTGTTGAATACTGTGCAGGACATCGAATTGACTTAAAAGATGTTGTTTATGTGGATGATGTACTTGCATTTTTAAGGGAAGCGGAGCGAAAGGGTATCAAATCGTATCATATCAGCAGTTTCTTAGATTGGGATTACTCGGACGATTATTTCAGTTTAAAAGATACAGACTTATACCCATTAGAATCACTCGATGTATTTTTTGATATACACAATGGTTAAAAAGTGAATAATGAATAGGAGCGATAACTATGTCAAGAAAAGAATACAAGAATCTGAATTGTAAAATTGATAAGTCTGTATCAGACAAACTGGAAAAGTTCATTGCTGATACGAAGCTTTCTAAGACGGCTACAGTCGAAAAAGCATTAGAGGAATATATCAATAAGTACAATAAGACAGGCAAGATTTAAGAAAAAAGACAACCACTTTTCCGTTAATTGGAATGTGGCTGTCTTTTGATTTTTACTGTCAAGTGCTTAACTTAATGACATTGCAGTGCTAAACTGCACCTTTTATTTATGAGGTGAATTATGGCGTTAAAAATAACTGAAAATATAATAATAGATGATATAGACGAAGTGATAAGCAGAATGCAGGAGCTGATAGGTCCTGAAACTTTTGATATAAATAGCATGATGAATTTTATCGAGAATGAAAAAGCAACAAAGTTTTACTTTGATCAGAAGATGCAGGGAAGATCAGAGGGTGATAGAGCTGCCGTATACTTATGGTTAGATACTGGTTATGTTAGTCAGAGAGATAGAACAATATTTATTTCTCTACTCAAGAATGAGTACAATGGTACATTTGTTGGTAGCTGGGTAGGCGATTACTACAGATTATTCAATAACGCAGCTAAGTTTTTTGCCAGCAATCGAAAAGTAATATTTGAGAATATGGAAAGATTTCAAGAGAAGTATGATAGAAAAATAGAGAAAAGAACACAGCCTCATTTGAATATGAGACGGTCTACAAATCCAGTATGTTCGGATGTGTTTGGAAGTATAAAAGATCAGATAGTAAACAGAACAGCTGAACATGGCCATTTAGAGACCATGAGTTTATTTGACACTCCATCAGACGTAAATAAAATGGAAAAGATGAACTTATTTGATAGCGCTAACAAGGAGGAAAAGCAGCCTGAGTATATTTGGGAGAAGACTGCTATCACTTTAGAAGTGTTCAATAATCTCTTAGTCCCTAATTGGAAAACTGAAAAGGGGCTTGATAGATACTTGAAAACTATAGGTACAAGGTTAGCTCAGCTGATTGATAGAGGAGAAGATCAGTACTATGTTTTGAACAAGTACAAGGATGCCATAGTTAACACAGGCATTATGGACAAGTTTGGAAATGATTTCTTGGTATTGTATCGTATGAATCTTAGCGGTAAGTTTTCAGAATATGGAAACTACAAGCCAGAAAAACTTATAAGATCAAAAGCCGATTTTATGTCAAATGAGTTTACTAAAGATCAGGCTATAAGAGGTATCAGTCCTATCAGTTTTATAGATGAGGATGTTAAAGACTTCTGCCCGTCTATAGAGGATTTCGATTTAGACACTAAAGATTTGTGTCATATGATAGAAGAGCGTAGATCGAGATTTCCAGATAATCTGCAGTCGGTTTCTAGTGTTGAGATAACAAGTAAACTTAGGAATGAATTGATGATGGGGTTAAGAATGTTACAGCATGATCGTTCTTATGTTAAGTTGCTCTATTCAGCTAAATGTGGTAAAGCAATGTGGCTACTTCCATTTCATATTAACACCAGTATAATGGAAGACCCAGAGTTGGTGATGGTTATAACAAAGTCAGGTGAATTTTATCATGTGAAAACTATTTACGGGTACACTGATTATGTAAAGGATAAAATAACAGCATTATCCTTATACAGTAAAGTTTGGTAATACGGAGGAGGTATTGTTATGAAAGATATGAAAGTTTTTGATGATTACGAAGTTAAGGAGTTGGATGGACAGGCTAAGGTTTGTTTAAACGCTTTAAGAAAATACTATGAGGGTGTCCGGGATAGTTTTAATCTTTATAGTACTCGTATAGAGTTTCATTTAAAAAGTGGAACTGTTATAAATGACAAGGAGTCTTTTGCTATTCTTCACGATGAGTGTAAGTTTGCAGAGGACTTTATTTTCTCAACTATACTGGCCAGGGTTCAGAAATATCACAATCCTGATGATGATTACAGGGGTACAAACTGTATTATGAGGAAGAGCGATATAGTAGGTATTTCAGTGGAGATACTCAAAAGAGAAAATGATTTCATGGACTTAGAGTTGTACTTGAATAATCCAGAAATAATTGGTGATTGCACAGTAGTTACCAAGGCTTGGTGGGAAGATTATGGTATAAAAAGATCAAAGCAGCCTGTTGGGTGCTCTGAGTTTGACATAGATCTTAGCGCATACAATTAGGAGGTTGTTATGAAGATAAAGAAGTTATTAACAGTATTTGTGGGAGTAGTACTTACTCTCAGTTTAACAGGGTGTGGTTTTTCGATAGGAACTTCAGGTGAGTCAGGTGACTATTCAGATGTTTTCACAGATCCAATAACATCTGGTAAGATTCATACAATGAAGAGTTATCAGTTCACAGTTGGTGACTATGGTTCAACGACAGTTTATGTCGATACAACAGATGGTGCTTCTTTTGAGTTAGTTGAAACACCAGCAGGTTTTAAGATTAACAGTAAGAGTGGGGATTGTGTTCTCGATGCAACTTGCGTAGATAAAGACTACTTCAAAGATTACACAGTGTCCTGTGGAGAGTCTACATACGTATATAATGATACTGAGTATTTGAAACGACCTGATAATGATTATTATTGTACATATCTTGCTAATGTCGGTTTAGACTGCGGAGTTATTATTGAGACTGCAGCAGCAAAGGATTTAAGTCTTATTGCATTTAGTGGTAAGCCTTTAGCAGATAGTTCATCAGATGTTGATGAATACAGAGGTGTAAGCGACGAGCCTACCTCTCATGCAGAGATAGTTACCGAACAGTCTAGTACTGAAGATAGTACTACTATAGAGCCTGATACAAATAGTGCTGATGACACTACGAGTTCGGACTATTCGACTTATGGTGAGGTAATAGATTCTGATACAGCAGAGAAGTTGAGCTCACTTGGTACTAACTACAGCATGGTAAAATGGGATCACGAGTTTTATGTTGAAGGCAGCGATCACACTCTAGTTGCTAGTACTGCAATTACACCAGATGGTATAGTTGTTGCCATAACCAATTTAGGCAGTAAAAGTGTTTCATTTACTGGTAGTGCACATATTAAGGGTGATACAAATAGTTTATCAGACTCAATAGCATTGCTAGAGCCATGTCTAGCTGTAGGTGGTACTACTATAAATTATACAGAATGTGATAGCGCTAATATAACAAGTATTACTTTAGAGGATTGTAGTATTACTGATGCATATCTGACTGCAGCAGATTGGAGTGTTAATGCAACTGTTACTATGGATGGTACAAGTAGTAGCGACTATGGGGATAATGTTAGTATAAATTACAGTTATGAGTCTTCCACTGGGTGCAGTTATACCTCATTGAAGGTTCTGTTATTGAATAATGTTGGAGAAGTGCTGGGTTATGGCATAGGATTTGTGAATGATGTTCCAGTTGGTGAAAATGTAACCAGTACAATGTATGCAATTGCAGCACCACATTCACTGGATTCTTTAGCAGATATGGCTATGTTTTCATGTCCGACCTTGGAGTGAAAAACCTAAAATGCATCAAAATTATGTTATCTATAAATAGAGCTAAGAAATGATAAAACTTGCTCCTCTGAGTGTAGGTATTAGTAGTGTCAAAGCTACTAATACTTTTTGGGTGTTGTCGTTGACACCTGTTGTGGATTTTTCCACAACACTCCTTGGTGCTGGTAGTGTAAAAGCTACCAGCGTTATTTGGCAAGCCTGGTTTGTAGTATGGTACTAGGTATTGCTAGGATGTTGGCAGTAGTAAACTGCCAAAATAGTTAGGTGATATGCATATCACCGGTGCTAATACTTTCTTCAGTATGCACCTTCCCAGGCGTTGATAGTGTCACAGCTATCAACGCTTTTTGGCAGTACTGCCAATTTTCATTTCGCCAAGATGTTGGCGTTTTTTAACCTTCGGTGTTAGCAGTGTCAAAGCTGCTAACATTATTCGGTAACAGGCATATCCCCTCAGACTGTTACCATTGTCTGGCTATTTTGCTTGAGTTATAGCCAGGGTACCTTTCTTACGCCAGTAATGTTTCTACTGGCGTACTTTAATAGGTAGTAGTGGTGTCAAAGTTACTGCTACTTTTTGGAGTGCCGAGCTCCTTAACAACTATGGCTATGTAGGCCGGGCAGTGAGTTATCACTGCCCATTTTTACTTAATGGAGGTTGCAATGTTAACAGATTTTGGTTTAGGATTATTACAATACCTAGGAGTACCTAGGTCAATTGGGGAATACAGCGCAAAGGGATATTGATCGAATTTGTTATGGGGACGTGTGCGTTGCTCCTACAAAAATTAGAGCTATTGCAGATACCTTAGGCACTGATTTTGATCATCTAGTTCAGCTTGGTAAAGAACAGAGAAAGCAATTGAGCAGCGGCTATGAACGTGTCACTAACTTGATTAACGATTATGTGTGGTTATGTAACGAGATGGTTGAGTGACAGGTGTGTTTAGGTAAGAGCCGTATTGTTGCGAGCAGATAAGTATGTAAATTTATAATGAAGCAGTGTTATTCTAATATAAATGTGTTAAAATGAATTAATTAGTTGAATATGGAGGTGTTATATATGGGGCTTTATCTCAATCCAAATAATGAGCAATTTTATGCTGATACAAGCAGTGATATATACGTTGATAAAACAGGTTTAATAAAGGAGTTAAACAAGGTACTTTGTAAATCAGATCGATGTGTTGCAGTGAGTCATGCCAGAAGATTTGGTAAAACCCAGGCGGCAAATCTTATAGAGGCATACTACAGTGTGGGGTGCAATTCAAGGGATATTTTTTCAAAGTACGAGATAGCGCAATCAGACGACTTTGAGGAACATCTTAACAAATACAATGTAATTCATATTGATGTTTCATCGTTTTCAGACTATTCCGGGGCAGATGTAGTAGAAAGTATAATTCAAGCATTAATTGATGATTTTCAGGATTTATTCCCGGATATTGAATACGATGTACCTTTACACAGAATCATTTACAAAATATATCAAAGAACAAAAAATAGATTTGTAATAATCGTAGATGAGTGGGACTGTATAATAAGAAACTATGCGGACCAGCCGAAGCTTGTGCACAGATATATGCAGTTTTTGCATTCTCTGTTTAAAAGTATGGAGGCAGGCAGATTTCTTGCTCTTGGGTATGTGACCGGTATTTTACCAATCAAGAAGATAAATGATGAATCGGCACTCAATAACTTCCGTGAGCGAACTATGATGGACTCAAAAAACATTGCCAGATACTATGGATTCACAGAGGAAGAGGTCAAAGTCCTATGCGATGAATATGATATGCCGTTTGATGAGATAAAGAGCTGGTATAATGGATATTTAATAAATGGACTTCATATGTACAATCCTAATTCTGTGTGTCAGGCGATGATGAATCATGACCTGTGTTCGTATTGGACCAATACATCAGCTTTCAGTTCTATAAACCAGTATATAACGTTGGGATTTGATGGACTTCGGGACGCTATAATAAAGATACTTGCAGGTGAGGAAGTTGTGGTGAATACCGCAACTTTCCGTAATGACTTGAGCAATATTAATTCCAGAGATGAGGCTCTCACAGCATTGATACATCTTGGGTATCTTGGATTTAAAAAGCAAGGGGATAACAGGGGAATAGCATATGTACCTAATTATGAGGTAAAACAGGCGTTCTGGCAGGCATTGTCCACCGGACCTTGGAAAGAGATAGCAAAGTCAGTTCAAAAGTGTGATGATCTGCTGGATGCCACGCTTAAGGCTGATGAGGAACAAGTGGCACAGCTTTTGGAGTTATCCCACGAAGCATATGTATCAATAAACAAATACAATGACGAGAATTCGCTTAGTTGTGCTATTACAATGGCGTATTTTACAGCATCTGCTTATTATACTGTCATCAGAGAACTGCCATCAGGAAAAGGCTTTGCGGATCTGGCGTTTATTCCACTTCCGGGAAACAGTTCAAAACCTGCAATGATAGTGGAACTTAAATATGATAAATCAGCAGAAACAGCTATAGATCAGATAAAAGATAAGAGATACACTGACGCACTTGCAGGGTATACAGGTGATATCCTTCTTGTTGGAATAAATTATGATCCAAAGAGTAAGAAACATACGTGTAAAATAGAACATTGGCATCCGGGTAAGCAAATTCCTAATAATAATAAGACAATAGATAATCCTTCTTTTGGATCAAAAACGTTAGATTACTTTGATACTATCAAGCCCTCAAATCAAGGAAATGATACTGAATAGCAACACAAGCCCTTGTCAACAAAAACCTAAATGAGGCTTTTTAATCCTTATATATAATTATCTAATGATTAAGAAGTAGTGACTGAAAAAAGTCACAAGAAGGAGGAGTATTATGAAAAACAACGACAACAAGAAAAAGAAGATCGCAGTAATTGTGATTGCAGTAGTGATTCTACTGTTAGTAATAATCGGATCGGGCGTAGCCATCGGAGTATTCCGTAGCACAAAGGGAAGTGCATCAGGTAGAGGAGACAAGAAGGCTTTCACAAATAAGCTTACGACTGAGGCTACCACTTTAGCCAAAGCAACAACAAAGGCTACCACAGAGAAAGCAACGACAGAAAAGGCTAAGAAGACTACAACAAAGAAGGATAAGAAGGTATCCAGTGTAAGCGGTGGTATCACAACAGAGTCTAAGAATGACAGCAACACAAAGGCAACTACAGAGAAAACAGCACAGGCTCCATCAGATAACTCAGGTAATGGTGATTGGAATAACCCAACAGAAGCACCATACGTTCCGGATACTGAAGCACCGACAGAAGCTCCTACTCAGGCGCCAACTGAGGCTCCTACAGAAGCTCCTACAACACAGCATCAGCACACTTGGGAGACAAAAACAGAACAGGTATTAGTTAAGGATGCTTGGGATGAAGAATATATGACTTATGTTTGTTCATACTGTGGCGCAGATGCTGATGAGGTTGGTGAGTTTCATATAAATGATTGTGGAGAGAAGTATTACGATGAGGATTTTCATAAGTGGATGTATGAGGGCGCTAGCTGGGTGAGCGGTACAAAGACAAAGCACCACGATGCAGTATACGAAACAAAGACATACCAGTATTGCACTACTTGTGGTGCTACAAAATAAAAAAAAACAATAAAAACAGGAGGTAGTCCTTTAATCGGGACTACCTCTTTTCTGTGCTATACATTACTAGTATTCAAAATAGATTTTGGGTTGTTATCATTACGTTTGGAGTCTTTCAACCAGTATTCAGATATTGTGTATGCGATGCTATTTAATGCAGTGCTGATCTCTTGGATGCATGCAAATGCATCACTATGATTTCCAGTGTCAATGGATTTATAAGCTGCAGCTATGATAGCATCTGAAAGTTCTTTAATCAATCTCAATCTTCTGTTTTGGCTATCTCTGTAATCAGAACACACGAATTCCCGGAGTTTGTATACTCGGTCGTTTTTATAACACCATTGTGGGTTATCAATTTCAGGGAGTGTAATGTACTTAGCTATGATGTCAAGTTCATGCTGTATTTTCTGTGCAGTTTCTCTACCAGCTTGTTGCGACTTTTTACCGGGTTCAGATGTTGGTAGCTGAACCATATCATAGCTTAATATGACTTGCTTTAAATCAAGATACTCTAAGCTGTTAAGTATTTTATAGCGAAGGGTTTCTTTGCTTAAAGAATTAATGTACTCACTGTATTCTGTCTGATTCATAATGTACCCCTTTCTGTTAAGAATATGTTTGCAAAACTAATTATATCACAGAGTTAGGTATGGTGCAATGTTAACAAATAACAAGTTGATATTTAGTTAATAGTATGAGTGTTAATAGTGATGGATTCGCACAGTAGGCTCTAGCAGGGTAACACTTGCTAGAGTTTTTTACTGATATTTAAAATCTAAAAGAAAGGTGTTATTGTATTTACGAGGTGATTGCTACAATAAAGAGTGCTTTATTGTATATGGCGAAGAAAAATGGTATAGAGAAGATAGCAACTTTAGATTTTCTAAGTATTATCGATTTTTATTAGCTTTACATAAAAGTTACAACGGACTCAGTGGAGTAAAATTCTCTGGTCTTTTATAAATTGCTAAGGAAGGTATTTATGGAGGAATTAAATTTATTTAACGGCACTGATGTGTCATCAGCAGAAAAGAAAAGTAACTTAATTCATTACGAGGGTGAATTAGGCTGCTTTGATTATGATTCAGAAGACTATGAGTTAATAACTGATGATAACGGTGATTATCTGCATTACAGGGAAAGATCAACGGTTTTAAATTTACCTAAGGGAATAACAAATACAAGAAAAATGTTTCAATGGTGTACTTTCACAGAAGACTTTACTCTAGGCGACAACTTTGATACTAGTAATGTTACTGATATGGATTATATGTTTGGGTATTGTACTATGCCAGAGGGTTTTACTTTGGGCAATAAATTTGACACCAGCAAGGTTACTGATATGCATAGTATGTTTGCAGGGTGTGCTATGCCGGAAGGCTTTACCTTGGGTACTAAGTTTGATACTAGTAGTGTCACTGATATGGACGGTATGTTTTGGGATTGTAAATTACCAGAAGGCTTTACCCTGGGCGATAAATTTGATACCAGTAACGTTACTGGTATGTATTGTATATTTAACAAATGTAGGTTACCGGAAGGCTTTACCCTGGGCGATAAATTTGATACTAGCAATGTTACAGATATGGGCTGTATGTTTAATGGGTGTAAGTTACCAGATGGCTTTACTCTTGGTGATAAATTTGATACTAGTAGTGTTACTGATATGGGCTGTATATTTAATGGGTGTAAGTTACCAGATGGCTTTACTCTGGGCAATAAATTTGATACTAGTAAGGTTACTGATATGAAACGTATGTTTTTCTATTGTGCTCTACCGGAAGGCTTTACATTAGGTAATAGGTTTGATACTAGTAGGGTTACTGATATGAGCAATATGTTTTCTGATTGCACCTTACCAGAGGCTTTCACTCTAGGCAATAAATTTGATACCAGTAGGGTTACTGATATGAGCGGTATGTTTTCTGATTGCACCTTACCAGAGGGCTTTACTCTAGGTAATAAGTTTGACACTAGTAGTGTTATTGATATGAGCAATATGTTTTCTGATTGCACCTTACCAGAAGGCTTTACTTTAGGTAATAAGTTTGACACTAGTAAGGTTACTGATATGAAACGTATGTTTAGTAGTTGCGGGTTACCGAAAGGCTTTACCCTCGGTCATAAGTTTGACACTAGTAAGGTTACTGATATGAGGTGTATGTTTAGTTGCTGTACTTTACCAGAAGGTCTTATCTTAGATAATAGGTTTGATACTAGTAGTACTGCAGACGTAATTGATGTGCTTACGACCGAGTTTGTAGATTTTTATAAAGCAACAGGACGGTACTACGATGAGTATCTGGAGAAGGCAGTTAGGTATTATAAGAGCAGTCCGGCAGTGAACCTGACTAGAGATTGCGATTTGTAATGGGAGGTGCTAAGAGATTTATCTGCCTGTAAGCCAGTAGGCTTCATGCATACTTTTGATACAGTTGACTAAACGAAGGTGCAGTGCAGTGCTTGATAAATATCGTTGCTGGATTACATAAGTAATAGTAGTGAGCGTATTCAGAGTAATTTGTGGAGAAATCTTTTTGATGAGTACATAAAGTACGAGATTATAAACAAGATACCTGAATTCTTGGTGAATAATCTGAAGAGTATGGATGATAATGAATATTCGATTTTCAGAGGTTTAGTCAATGAACTTACTTTGTCCACAAAAGCCGCCTGCTCTTCTATAAAACGAGTATACGTTGGGAATATTATAACAGTTAATTCAAAAGATCAAGATGACGCCTTAGTAGGAAATGTTTTGCTAAGGAGCGTTAGCAGCTTGAAGAAATCATACTTAGAGCCTGGGTACGATGTATTTACAGTTTCTACAAGAATTACGAATACAAAAGATTCACACTGGTATTGTGAACAGAATAGATCCGTTGCTCTTTTATACGATTTTGATTGGAGATCATTGATCGTTATGGGAATCAATGATTTAGGCACTGACAATAGGCATAAAGTAGATTGGGAATATACAGTTGGTTTGAATGAAGTTGAGAGTAAACTTTTTATGGAATATCAGTTGGGTAGCCGTGTGGGTATACAATATAGTGGTGTTGGTGCTTATCCAGCTATTCCGATAGAACTTTTGTCGGATGCTAATGAGCTTATTTTTACAATGAAAAATCAACCAGTGGGTATTGTAGTTTCCAAGGATTATGATTTAGAAGATAAAGATTACGTAGGCGTTAAAACATACAGTGATTACGCAGAAATACCAATTTACCGTGTCTCAGATGATAAATTTACCAAGATAGTTTAACAGGCTCTAGTAGGGTAACACTTGTTAGAGCTTTTCACCCAGTAGTTCTGGGTTTCCCTTAAAACAAGACAGGTAGGAGTCGGGTAAGTCCGGCTCCTATTTTTGCGTTTGAAAGCAATGTCTTTTCAAACACAATGTCGAGCTGAAAACAAGAAAATAACGAGGAAAGGAGCAGGAAGAAGAATGAATGTTGCAGAAAGGAGCAACAAGAAAGTAACTACAAGGAAAAGTTTTAAGGGAGGTAAATCATGTTTAAGGACAAAGTTAAAGTAACAGTAGTAGCTTTAGTCATGGTACTTCTTATGGTTCTTAGCATCACAACAGATCTTTTTGTGGGTCTTGCAGATGTATTTAGAGCTAAGGCAGAGGAGGCAACACCAACTGACGCTACGCCAGTAACAAGAGATGTTACTGTCTACAAAGAGCTGAATGACTCTGATAAAGACAGGAACTTAGCAGGTGCAGTAATTAAAGTATTTAAGGATTCTGCGTGCACTGAGAGTATCACTGAGTTCGTACTCTCCTATGATGGAAAGTCATACGGTGGTGATGATAGAGTTGTATACAAGAGTCTTGAGGAGAGAGCTAATGCTAATGCATCAAAGGCAATAGCAAAACTTCAGGAGGATACTTATTACTACCAGCTTGACAAGAAGTTATTCAGATCGAATGACGATTACAGTAAGACAGGTTACGATTACAATAATATAGTGGGTTCATTTTCTATTGTTGCAGGAGATGGAGTCCAGGAAATAAAGCTCGACAATAATATGTTTAGACCAACAGAAAAGGTCGCAACGTCAACAGATGCTAGTAGCGAGGTTAGTACTGAGGTTACTACTGAGACTACTACAGAGTCAGACACACAGGTCGCAACTACATCAGACGCAAGTTCTGAGGAAACAGAGACTACTACACAGGTAGCAACACCAACAGATTCTATTCCAGAGGTGAAGCCAGTAGCCACTTTAGCATCGGTGTTTAGAATGGCTAAAGCTGCAAAAGCTGCGTTTGCTAACAATGTCTGGGTTAATGGTTCATTTGGTGCTGGGTATGGTAATTATCATATAGTCGCCAGTGAGTATACTGATGGTCCTTCTGGGACTAACGGAGATATGGGAACTCGAGTTTTCTGCGTTCAGAAAGATAAGTATGGTCCTTGCTCATCAAATACTGGCAAGGGTGGAGTTCTATACTCTAAAGAAAATATTGGTTCTGAACCAACAGAAATTGTTATGAAGAAGGTTCTGGCTTATTACTATGATGAGCTTCCTAAAAACGGCACTACACTTAAAGAAACTGAGCATTATTTAAGTTTATTATACTCTAATTCAGGTGAAACACCATCATGGGCAAAGGCAGCTAAGGAACATCCTTTATACACCGCTGCTCAGGCAAAAATATCATTTACTGTTGATTCCACAGCTGCAGAAACAAAATCCTACAGCAGTATATCTTTCAGGAATGAAACTTATACGAATGTATTTGTGTCCAAAAGGTTCATTGTCACAACAAGTGCTACTAAACAGTACTGTACTTTGACTGTTCCAAAAGGAGTAACATTATGGATCAGAAGAGCTAGTGACAATTCAACTGTAACAGGAAAAGCAGATACAACCGTTACATTGTACAAAGGTGACACAGTTCGTTTAGTGACTTCAAAATCTAAACACGGTAGTGAAACTACACTTTCTGGTACAGGGCATTATGGTGAGTGGAGTTTTTGCTATTATATTCCAAATGATATCCGCTATGTTGGATTTCAGAAATTATTGACCGGCTCTAGGACACAGCCTACGGTAAGCCTTAGTGTCACATGGCCAGCTTATGATCCTATCAATATTGAAATTGATAAGGTAGATTCTATACGTGAGGATGGTACACAGGTTGGTAAGACATCACTTGCTGGTGCTATTTTCAAGATGGAGTACTTTAAGGGAAAGACTACTGCGTCAGGCGCACCAACAAATACTTGGTACATAAAGACAGTTAAAAATGGCAGTCATTATAGAGCGGCATTTAGTAAAACTTGTCTTGTAACAGGAAATAAGAATTACCCGAGTGATGCTGCGCCAGAAACAGTTAGTAATACAGGTATATACGAGCTCGAAGATGGTGCAATGAGAATCACAGAGGTAAAAGCTCCAAGTGGTTATAAGGTAGTTGATGGTAAGAATAAGGGATTCTTCAAGGTTAAGCAGACTAAAGTCACTGGAAGTAGCATAACTGTTCGTGTAACAGGAGGCAGAACAATCTATGCCGGTGCAGAAATTACAGCAGATGCCTTCAAGCAGTACGAGCAGAAAGAGCGTTATGACTTCAGACTCAAAAAGGTTGACTCATACGGTAATCCAATGGCAGGAGTAGCATTCCTTGTAACTGCAAGCAACGGCGATCAGCACGTTGTAGTTACGGATAAGAACGGTGAGTTCGATTCAAGCAAGCTGGGTTACACAAATGTAAACGGCAATGATGCAACTTTAGCCAAGGCTATAGCTGATACAACGCTGTACCCAACATACAAAGAAACAAATGTGTTCTTTACAACACCGGGATCCGGCAAGACAGCAGCCGCAGAGATCAAGGAAGAGACAGTAGACGGCAAAGCGCCAAGACCACTGTACAAGGATACTTACACAATCAGAGAGATACATCGTCAGTATGTAACAATTGATGGTAAGAAGTACAAGCTGACACAGGTATATGACCTCGGACCAGCGCAGAAAATTACAGTTTCAGATAGTGTTAAGAACGGAGCCGTAATAGACTTCGGTACTTACACAAACACAGCAATACCAAAGATGACTTCAAGTGCCATTTCAACAGACACAAATACAAAGATGTCCGTTGCAGGCAAGAATGCCTCATTCAAGGATAGCATCAAGGCAACAAATCTGAAAGCATCAACCAAGTACACGCTTATGTCAGTGGCAGTAGACGCTAATACTGGCAAAGCATACAAGGATGCTGATGGCAAGTATGTTGCAAAGAATGTTGAATTCACAACAGGTGCAGTTAAGAAGGGTACAGTTTTCCCAGAGACAACAGCAAGCGTCACATTCACAGGCGTAAACACAAGCAATGTCAAGTCAAGGAAATTAGTATTCTATGAGTATCTTGTTGAAGGTTCTGTAACAAAGACAGTATCTTTGGATTCAGCCGGAAAGCCAGTAGAGCCAGCAAATTGTGTGGCTAAGGATGCATCAGTAAGCAATAAAGCTCAGACAGTCAATGTTATCAGTCTGGAGACTAAGGTTTTAGTTGATAGCACTAAGACTAATGTAGCGCCGGCAGATGAGAAAGTAGATGTTACAGATACAGTTACATTGCACAATCTGGTAGCGGGAACTAAGTTTACTTTAGTAGGTAAGGTTTCTGATGGTGAGAATATCAAGGTTGAGAACGAAGTTGAATTTACTGCTAAGGGTGATGATGAGACTGTAAGCGTTCCGCTTAAGGGTCTTAATCTCACTGAGTATGCTGGTAAATCATTATACGTAATTTGTGAGTTAAAGTACGATGGCGAGGTTATAGCTACTCACAACGAAGATGGTACTGATCCTGATGAGAAATTCTATGTACCAGCTGTTGAGACAAACGCTATAGATGCAACCACAAATACACAGTATTCAATACTGGACAAAACACAGATAATCGATTCTGTTAAGTATTCAAATCTCCCAACAGAGTACGAGTACGAGCTGGAGACAACATTTGTTGACAGCGCAACAGGAGAAGAGATAAAGAAGACTGAGATCGAGAAAGATCCATACTGGAATATGCTCAAGGATCTCGGTTATGTTACTGATGAAACAAGTAGTGACAGCACAGGTGATAGCGTAGCTGAAGACACAGGAAAGATTGTTTCAGAGGTAGGAAAAGCATTTAAGAGAACTCAGGTTCTCAAACCAGAAAAGATGGATGATACGGTTAATGTTACTTTTGATATTGATCCGAGGTCATTTAATCTTGAAGGTAAAACCATTACAATTCGGCAGGTAATTAAACTTAATGGAGTTGCAGTAGCAAAGCATACTGATAAGGATGCAGAGTCACAGCAGATTTCATTTCCAACAGGATCCACTTTAGCAGTTGATAATACATCACACAATCATACAATTGCACCAACAAAGGATGCAGATGTTGTTGATACGATTTTCTGCAAGAATCTTGCAACAGGAATTTCAGTAGACTTTTACGGTATTGCAATCGATAAGGATACAAACAAGCCAGTTGAGTTGAATGGCAAGCCAGTAGTAGTAAAGCAGAGTGAGACTATAAGCAAAGCTGATCAGGAAGTACAGTTACATTACGTAGTTGATGGAACAAAGTTGAAAGGCAAGAGACTTACATCATTCGTATTTGCAGTCTACAATGGCAAGATAGTGTTTAAGCACACAGATCCAAATAGTGCTGAGCAGTCATTCTCGTTTAGTTCACTTAGAACTAAGTTCTTAGATGACAAGAATGGAACACATGCTACTATGCTTACAGAGGACGTCCATCAGACGGATACAGTTACGCTTGATGGTCTTACAAAAGGTGAGAGATTTACTCTGAAGGGTGTAGTATATAATAAGAGTACAAGAAAACCAATGCTTGTTGATGGTAAGCAGGTGACTAATTCAATTGATTTTACTGCTAAGGGAAATAGTGAAGAGGTAGCCCTTAAGTATCAGTATAATGGTTTGAAGTCAGATGCATATCATAAGGATAAGAATGATGATCTTGTAAGTTTTGTATACTTATACAAGGATGGAATTCTTATTGACAAGGAGGAAGATTTCGACAGCTTTGATCAGACAATAAAACTTCCTTCATGTGGTACTTCAGCAAGTGATGGTATAACAAAGCTGCATGTAGGTTATGCAAGTAAGACTGCAATCTTTAGGGATTCAGTTGATTACTATAATCTTATTGTAGGTGATTGGTACAGCACAACACTTACTCTTCATTTAAATAAGGATGGTAAGGATGCCGGACCGTTAAAGGATGCCAATGGTAATCTTATTACTGCAACAGTTAAGTTCCAGGCAAAGACAACTGATGGTTCAGTTAAGGTAGAGGTTAAGTATGACGCATCACTTTTAGCAGGTGAAACTATAACGGCATTTGAAACAATTCGTACAAAAGGGTATGAAGTGTGTGGTCATACCGAAATTACTGATGAGGGCCAGCAGATTCACTATCCTGAGTTAAAGACCTCTGCAAAGAACAGCAAGGATAACTCACAGCACGTTAAGGAGGGTGAAGTTGCTAAGATAGTTGATACAGTCAACTATAGCAAGCTTGATTCTTCTGTAGCATACAAGGTAGTTACTGAGGCTTGGGACTACAATACACAGCAGATCGTTGTCAGTGATGGTAAGAAGGTACGTAAGGTTACTGAATTACATGTTGATAGCAAGAAACCGGAGAATGGTTCATTCGATGTAAGTATGTCATTTAAGACAGACGGACTCGGAAAGCACAGAATAGTTATCTTCGAGTATGTATATGACAACAAGGGCAATCTTATTAGTAAGGAGGCTGATTTTGACGCTGAGTCACAGACTATTTATATTGATAAGACACCAAATAAGACAGGTGATAGAACTGTAATGTTCTTATCTATCTTAGCTGGTATGCTCGGACTCGGAGTAGTTACATTGTTTGTAACTAAAAGAAAGAAGAAATAAGTAATCGTTGAGGTTACTCGGCTAATTAGGTGAGGGTGGTGTAAAAGCCACCCTTGCTTTTTAATAGAGTTTAGAGTAAGGTTGTAATGGGAGGTGCTAGTATGATGAGTTATTTTGATGATAATATACTAAAGATTGGTTATGGAGATTGTGATACATGTATTACGGCAATTGACATGGAGTTCGATGGTTTATTTGAGTACGATTGGCTTCAGAATGACATGAATAAGAGGATCTTGCGTGAAATAGATAATGCTATAGAAGGACCTCTTGGTATAGTAGATTTAGATGATCCTACTAGAATGTTTAAGATATATGATATAAGTTCTGGCGCTAAGGTTCTTATGTTATGTAATATGAGCGAGTCAATAAAAATATATAGTTCTGTGTTGGGAGACAATTGTACACCTATTTTGTTGGAGATTGCTAAATACCGTGATATAACTGTGTATTTAAGACATCTTTTACAGTTTCCAGAGGATAAGTTTATTGCTTATAGTTTGAAACAAAGTAGAAAGTATCATGATTACGCTGATTATTGTAAAGAGGTAAGGAAGGAGTTGATACCTTGATTATAAACATGTCTAATAAAGGAGATAAATTTACAATCGAGACTCTGGGAAAATATAATATTATTTCTGGCAATTCTAGTACCTATAAAACTTACTTGGTTAAAACTTTCATGAAATATAAAAAGAGAGTAAGTTATGTTTCTGGGAAGATCAAAGACGATTTAGGTTCGGAGATACCAAGAGAGAAAATACATGTTTTGCATAATGATTATGAGTTTGATCAAGATTACCATTTATTATTTTCAGCAAATCATGGTAATTTGTTTATTATAGACGAGCAGTGTACTATATTGCATGCTCCTGATGTAGGTTCGGTTTTTAGCTCTTCTGATAATTACTTTATTATAATTACGAGAGAAGTGATGAGATGGTTGCCTGTTAGTGTTGATAGTATTTATAGATTAGAAAGCTATAAAAGTGATATTATTAATGTTCCGATGTATTGTAAGAAAAATATTGATTTAGTTTCTATTGGGAATGTCGAGTATATTTTAACTGAAGATAGTGGAGCTGGTAGAAAATTTTTTCAGAATTTTTTCCCTGCAAAAACAGTAACTTCTGGAAAAACCATAATTGATGGTAAGTTAATTCAAAATGATAATGCGCAGTTGCACAAAAAATTAGAAGCACTCTGGGGCAAGCAACGAAATGTATTGCTTGTATTTGATGCAGCCGCTTATGGTGCTTATTATCCCATTTTGCTAAATGCCATTAAATATTTTCCTGGACAAGTATCTATAATTTCATGGGATTCATTTGAATGTTACTTGCTACAGTGCCCACGTTTTGGAATTAAATTAACGAAGAAAGATGTAAATTGTTCATATGCATCACTTGAGATATTAGGTACAAAAACTTTTCATAGTAAAGTAGCTGGTTATAATAAAAAATCTATCCCAAGTTCTATAAAAGAAGATAAAACATTTATACAGTATCCTTTAACTTTAATAAAGTAGTAGAGTTAAAGGATAATAAATTATGTAACCACTGTTTTACTTTAGAGTAAGGTCATGATGGGAGGCGCTAGAAGCGTGATGGATTTGTTTAAGAATGCAATGTATGATGGTTTCATCGTAACAGAAGATTTAATTATAGATGAAGAGGTCACAGACTTAAAAGAAACATCAGAAAATAAGTTCCATTCAATTCGATAGGAGATTTGATTATGTTAAGAAATTATAGGATTATGAGTGGTGATACACATACAAGTTGCGGCATTTTAACATATGATGAGGAAAAGGAAATATATCATGTTAGGATTTATAGGGATCATGATATCAATGATATGCCAGCTATACTTGCACTTTCTGCGCAGCAAGGGGATTATGATTTGGACGAGAAGCGTTCTCTTATGTTTGTGAAAGCAAGAGTAGTACCACCAGATAGGCAAAATATTGGACAGATTCTTAGAGAGATAGGAGCTAAGTATTATAGCGAGTTTGCTATACTTGATTACACAAGTGGTAAGTGCTGTAGAGATAACTTCTATATAGAAGAGATAAACTAGGTAATTACAGTGTAACAGATGTATTTATCTTTAGGGCTACGTTCTCCCCTCACTTTTAATGTAGCCCAGGGTGTCGTTTAGTCGACACCCTTTTTATTTTGGAGGAAAGAATATGATATATACAAGTTATTTTGCAAATGTAAAGAGTCTACCAAGTGAAGTAATTCCTATTGCTATCTGTGGTGGTGTTCCTGAATGGTGGTGTGGATTACAATATAGAAAGTTAGCACCTAAGAGAGAGTTCTTTAATGAATGGAAGAGTTCAGGAGATAATGACTACTATGTAAAATGTTATTATGAACAGGTGTTATCACACTTGGATCCAGCACAAGTATACAAGGAGCTGTATAAACTTGTGGAATACACCGGTAGTTACACTGAGAATATAGCATTACTTTGTTATGAGAAACCAGAGGATTTCTGCCATAGGCATTTAGCAGCAGACTGGTTTAATAAAAATGGTATTGCTTGTAAAGAGTGGACCAGTAATTGTTAGAGAATAAAACCTATTTCTTGATATTTATTTGTTATTACTAAGTAAGAAAATAAATATCAAGAGGAGGTGATACTATGACAGTTTTCAATTGTAATGGTGAGTGTGAATCCTGTAGTTTATCCAGACGTTATCGGGAAGACGGGGATGATTACTACACGTGTGATAGCAACAAGACACGTGGAATAAGAGTAATGACACCAATGGACCGATCAATGATCAGAGAAAACAGAATGATACATCAGGGAGCGTAACAATGAGTTTTGTAGTTTAGGTGGTACTAGTGTAAAAGCTAGTACCATTTTTTATGGAGGTGTTAATATGTATTATAAATTTGAGGAAAGAAATAGCTGTCCACAGTGTGGTGGGGCATTGAGTCATGTTGGTTCCGTAAACACGCTTGATATGTTTGAGTGCATAGAGTGTGGTACAAGATATTCAGTAAGAAGACGTTACAAACTTGATGCAAATAATCATGCAGTATTTGATGGGTATGATGAGCCAGTAAGGTGTTAGGAGGTGCTGTATGGGATGCACAAATGAATGCAGAAAGTGGTTTAGTAAAGAGCATTGTGATTACTGTCAGAGTAATTATGTTGTAAGTAAAGAACGTTATGTTGGTAAGCGGGAAGCAAACGGAGCACAAGTTTATGGGTATCTAGTAAAGACAAAGACTGGAGAATTGCATGGTATTTTGAATGAGAAGACTAATTACCATGAGTTGGCGTATGTAAGAGAGGACACAATACAGCGTGCTGAGAATTAAAGAAGGGATAGGTGAATAGATGAAGGAGTACGTACTAGTATCTCAGGGTATAGAAATATTTAGAACAAAGGATAAGAATGAGGCCGAGAGAATACAACGAGAAAATAATGAAGAGTGGAATAAGTATGTCCAGAAGTGTCTTGATAATGGCGACACTCCTGCGGACAATGAGGTTTTCTTATATGAGGAGTAGATGTTATTACTTGGATGTGAGCACACTATTTTATGAAGGAGTTTAGGATGAGGTATAACGAGATAAAATGCGATTTATTCTCATTAGGACCAGAATACTATTTAGCGCACTGTATTAGTGCAGATTTTGCACTAGGCGCAGGTATAGCTGTTCAATTTAATAGGCGTTTTGATCTACATAAAAAGCTAAAAGCAGAGTATCCTAGGTATGCCAATTATTGGAATGGGGGTACTTGCTTGTTAGAGGATCGAGTATTTAATCTTGTGACAAAGAGTCGTTATTGGCAGAAACCCACTTATAAGAGCATGTCAGATGCTCTGGTCGCTATGCGTGATATTTGTGTAGAACGAGGTATCAATAGAATAGCAATGCCAGTGATCGGTTGCGGGTTGGACAAGTTGGATTGGCACAGAGTATCTAAACTTATAAAAGAAATTTTTGTTAACACAGAAGTGGAGATAATCGTGTGTAAATTGTAGGAGGTTCTATGAGTGATTATATCGGGCAGGTTAGAATAATTTACCCGTCACGAACTATGTTCAGGGTATTAAGTAAAATAAAAAGTGCTGACTGTTATAAATGTGTGAATCTAAGTGGGACTGAAAAGGGTAAAGAGCATACATACTCTACACGTTTTATTACAGAGTATACAAGAGAATTAAATCATACTAAGTGAGGTTGTGTAACAATGACCTCACTTTTTTACTGTCTATTATTTGATTAGGGTAGCCACTAGTTTATACAGCTCGACAAGCACAGATAGGCTACCCTATTTGAAGGAGGAAGTATGAAGAAGTTTAGAGTAATAGTGACCGTGATTGTTATAACAGCATTTAGTGTTACCTTAGCATTACTTAGTAAAAAGATCTTTACGGATAAGGCTGAAGATGAGAAATTAAAAAACTTAATCACAACAGAAGAGCCAAGCGGCACTGGGCAGGTTATAACAGGTAGCGGTGAATTCAAAAGAAATGCAGACTATTTAAATGAGTTGTGCCAACAGAATTCTGATTGTATTGGTTGGTTGAAGGTTTCAGGATGTGATATTGATTATCCAGTTATGTATTGTAAGGAAGATCCAGAGTTTTACCTACATGCAAACTTTGATAGAGAATACAGTGGGATTGGCACTCCGTACGTTGATGGATTTTGTACTCCACTTGGTGACAAGCGAAGTGACAATGTAATTATTTATGGACATAATATCAGCTCTGGTGAGATGTTCCATTATTTAAATAGGTATGAGGACGAGGGGTTTTATCAGAAACATAAATATGTCCAGTTTGATACTCTAGATGGGCCAGGCGAGTATGAAGTTATAGCAGCGTTTAGGTATGTAGCGTGGAGCGAGAATGATAAAGAACACTATCATTTTCTAGAGTTTAGAGACGCTGCTAATGAAAATGAGTTTAATGAGTTTGTTAAGAATGCGCAAGAGTTGACTCCATTTAAAACTGCTACGGCTAAATATGGGGACAAATTGATAATGTTGTCAACCTGTGCCTACCATGCAGAGAATGGTAGATTTGCTGTGGTAGCAAAGAAGATAGACTGATTATTTAGGATAGATTATAGCAGTAACAACAGTGATGTTGTGAAAGGAGTATTTATGACAGTTAGAGAATTAAAGGAGATACTTTGTGAGTATGATGAAGATACGCTTATTTTTTGTAATGGGGTGAATACAGATTGTTCTGTTGAGAAACATGGTACTGTGTTTGTTGATTCAGATGATGAAGATCTTTATATACATGGGGAGGTATTGGTGCTATACACTGACGCATATTGTTAGCTGTATTTAGGCAGAGAGCCAGTTTAGCCTTAGAGATAGAAACCTGAATCGTGATAAGAAATCTTTATTTTTTAATAGTGATAAGAAAGCCAGCTTATCACAGTTACCGCCTATAGAAAGACCCGGATAGGAGAACCTTTTTAACTCGCACGGTGCGAGCATACGCTACAAGAGATAAAAGGCTCCGGGAATGTAGCTATCTTTTTAAGAAAGGAGAGGCATTTGAAAAGAATAAGAGAACTAGGAATTTGCATTGTTCTTATCTTTGCTATTTTAGGTAGTAGTACAAAGGTGGAGGCCAGTACATCTGTTAAAGCGGAAAGGACAATGAAAATAGTTGATGTGTGCAGGAACAACTATTGTATTTATGGAGTATACCCGAGTGTATGCTTGGCACAGGCTATCTTGGAGAGTAGTCTAGGTGACGTATGTAGACCAAATAATTATTGGGGCTTAAATCAAGGTAAAACTTGTTATGCTTCTTTAGAGGATGGAGTTATTGCTTACTTGGAATGTATCAATAATGGTTACTATGGTAACGCGCCAAGGGCAACCAATTACAGAGATCAGTTATACAGCATTGCAACAGGCGGTTATTGTGGCAGTAATTGGTTTTGGTATTGGGAGACTTGTGTACAGATTATCGAGGAAAATGCACTTTGGGTATACGATCAGAATTTACCTGCAATAAGTGCAATTCATGCGGAAAGGAAGTAGCGCTATGGATGATTTTTTAAGTTGCTGTGAAATTGTTCTGCGTATTAACAGAATGGAAAAGCAGCTGGAGAAATTAGGCATAGTTCTTGAGTCTAATTTTTTGAATAATGATTTTTATGGTTTACGTAATGATGCTGTGAAGCTTTGTTTAAAGAGTCTAGTGCAGCTTTCTCCTGAGGAGGAAGAGAAAGTTGTAGAGGATCTTTGTTGTATGGATGATAAGAATTTCACGGCTATCAGTCGTAAAATTTGGAATTCTTTTGGTAAATGGTAATTTCAATTATTTGTTAATCATTAGATACAGCTAGTGTCTGGGAGGACAAGCTGTGCCTGGGGACAGGCGGGAGTAAACTCCACGGGGTGTAAGTAATTACACCCCAATTTTTCTAAGGAGGTTTTGTATGTTTGGTAATAAGATACGGTTGGTGAAAAACCCCACTCAGTTTAGGCGTGCTAAGTGTGTGGCTCCTAATTGTATATGCGAATTTGAACTTAAGGCGGTGCTGGATGTTCTTGAAGGTCATGGTTATTTTGTAGGCATAAGGCGAGGGGAATTATTTATCAAAGATTCTTGTGATACTGGTGAATGGGAATCTTCCGATTTTTCTTCTTTAGTAAAAAAGGCCTACAGCTTAAGTGAAATGCTTTTAGAAGATACAGACAAAAGTGATCTTGAGTACTATCTGGAAGTAAAGACACAGAACAGAAGTGTTGAATCCGTATACAGATACTTATTTGGAAGTGCGTAGAAGGTATCACGTTGGAATTTATGCAATTATGGGATGATAATGAATGTTTTATCACCTACGAGGAGCCGTATAAGGTAAGGTGTTTACTAAGAAAGAGTTACAGAAAGTGTACAGCACTGAGGTTGATAAGAGTGAATATCCAGAGTTTGATGTGTGGATTTACGATATGTTGAAAAGCGGAGTTTTTGTTAGGAAGGAGAAATAATATGAGTAAATGTGTATGTGCTAAGTGTGGAAAAACACCAAGCGAGATTAATGAATATGTTACAGCGGCAGCAATGGATGGTTATGCAACAGCTGAAGAGTATGTTAGGGAGAATGAAGGTACATTCGATCCTGTGCACAATAAATTTTTGTGTACGAACTGTTATACTGCCCTCGGTTGTCCGGTTATAGATGCAGGAGGTGTTCTGAAATGTCAGTAGAGGTAAGACCAATAGTTTGTGACCATGCTATATACAATGATGACAAATTAGCTCTGATACTCAATAGTAAGAGGAATGCTGAATTGATCAAAGCAATCGTAGATAAGGATGCTCTAGGTAATCATATAGGTGGACCACACTGCTGGTTTACTATTGAGGATTTTTACGAGTTTGAGGACGGGCATCCGCTTGATGGGGGAAAGGAGACAGAGACATGAAAAGAAAGATCATCGTAGGAGTTCTGTGCGGAGTTATTGCAGTATTACTCTGCATTACTGGCATACTTATAGGCAAGTTATGTAAGAAGAGTGCAGTTACATCAGTTATCTCTAAAGTAGAGCGGGGGTATAATGATCGAAATCTGGACAGTATTGTTGAGAGTTTTCCAGAAGCATTCTCAGATCAGATAAGAAGTTCATTTTTGAATCAGGCTTCTGGTGGAACAGAGAAAGATCTATGGAAGTTACTTGAGGATAGTTACGGAAAGGATTATAAAGCTTCATTTACAGTAAGCAGTATTACATACGTTGATGATAATGAATTGTCGGAGAAGATGGAGAGCATAAACAGTAAATGGAGCACAGATCTTCAGGTAAAAGAGGCTGCCGTTTGTAAGGTAAATGAGGTATACAAAGGCACAAAAAGAGCAGAAGCTATTGAGAGTTATTTTATCGGAAAGATCAATGATAACTGGTATGTGTTAGATGTGGAGTGATCAGTAGAGTGGAGTGTAAAAGCTTCACTCTATTTTTATTTAGGAGGTTGTATGAAGGTGAATACAAAAGTCTATGACTTACATAATGGGTTTGGCATTGAATGCACTACAAAGGTCAATGAATATACAAATCGTAAAACTTACACAGTCAGTGTGATTATGTTAAATGTTGATTGGCATGACATTGTGAGATCATACACTGATATAACATCACCAGATGAGGCAAATGCTATTTTTAAGGGATTATACAATAAGTATGTAAAATTATAGGAGGTGCCACAGTGTCTTACAAAGAGGATACGCACAGCTTACTTATGCAGAAGTATGAAGAGCTTGGATTACAAAAGATGGTTACCATTGCCAGAGCGATGCTTGCGAATACAGATTACAGGAAAAGTACCGACTTCATTGCTCATATGCATGGGGAAGTTTGCGAAACAGTTTTAGAGAGCATAGTGTTAGATTATATGAAAACATACAACCTAGAAAAGTACGGCTGGTTTTATAAAAAAGGTTTAATACTTCGAGATGTGAATCACTTAGATTCTAACTACTTTACAGAGTTAGATTTAACCGTATTTACTCCACAGAAGATATTTGCTTTTGAGTGTAAATCATATGGTGGAGATAAAAAGATAACTGATAAGTGTACTATACGTAAGAAAAAAGGCGGAACATTTGATGTGTATGACCAGCATGAGAAACATTTCAAAGTTTTAGCTGATCAGTTACATCCATTTAGGATTATTAATCCACAGAATGCAAAGTTTGCACCATATCAGCTAGTTCTTTTTGATTTTGCTACTGGTAAAACAGATGATGTTCGTACACCGCCGAATAAAATAATAATGCCATGCTTAGATGAAACTAATGTCACAAATATTTTTAAGTTAAACTACAATAAGCCGGTTATGTGGGATATTGTAAGAGTTCATAGAGCAATAGATATTATTGCCAGTCACACAAAGGAAAATACAAAGAAACATTTAAAGTATGTTAAGGGTTTAAAGCATGATAAGTAGTGATGACTTTGACTGATTTTGATTGAGTCTGAGTGACTTTGAGTGACTCTGGCTGCGTTTAAGTGAGTCTGAGTGACTTTGAATAACAATGAGTGATTTTGAATTGATAAAGAAATTAAAATAAGTACAAGATGTAGGAGGTATTTTTATGAAGAAGATTGCTTATATTTCACGGGTTTGGGGATCATTGGAGGATTCTTATGCTGGATATTTAAAGAAATGTCCGGACTTAAGCAGGATAGATTATTTGAAATTATTAGTTTCATATAATCCAGATAACTCAGGTGCTGTTTTCCTTCCGTTATTTTTAAGTGACGAGTTAGGCGAGTATACCGAGGAGGAACTTAAAGAGTATGACGGACTGGTCGAGGTTATGAACAGAGTCCACGATGCATTAGGTAAGGTAACTGAGATTGACAATCTCCAGGAGTTTGTTTATGGAGCATTTATAAAAGAAGACGATAACAATGTTCCTGATATTAAGGATTTTGAGTTCTTCACTAAGGGAGAATATTGTACAGCTATGCAGCTATTAAAGACAGGTAACTTTGCAAATTCTGTTGTTGCTGGGGCTGTAAATAAAGCTTATGTTTTAAATCCAAGTGATCCTGATATGATGCAGCTTGGAAATATATACGATATGATGGACTTCCTTGAGAAACCGGGTGAATTAGACCAGTTTAGGTTAATCGCATATGCTACATTGGTTAAGATGTACATTTCCAAGCAGCAGATGATTTATCCTATGGTATTTATAGGCAGTAATCTCTACTCAGTAGAGGGTACTGAGATTGTTATAGATTGTACAGGTCAGAGAATCACATACACAGCTAAAAACTGCATTGATGAGGATATTACAATTAATCTGGGTGAAGAGCAGAAAACTGTGCATATAAATGTTATTTGGAGAAATATAAAAACAATGTTTGGAACACAGAAACTGATTTTTGTGAGGTAGTTTATGGCACTAAGTTCTATTGTAAAAGAATTATTTGATAGAATTTATTCTGAGGATTTTGAAGCTCAGAAAAATTTTATTGATTATATCTGCCAGGGTGTTCGTAATATGGACAGTGAGATATTATACAAAGCAAAGGCTATATTCATACCAAATAATGAGTATCTTATTGAGATGGGTGGCAGCCATGTTTTAGATGAATCTAATGGTTTGTACGAGCATGGAGAGTGTATTTGGATATCAAATATAGTATTTCCATTTTTTGATTTAAATGGTGACATTGTTGGTTTTGGTGGATTTAATCCGGAAACTTATTTAAGGGTACATGAGACTAATGATTGGACTATGAATTACTATAGATATTCTTCCAAGAATATAATGCAGAAGGGTAAGTATTTGTATATGTTGCCTGGAACATTTGAGAAAGCATACAACGATGGTTATTTGTGTGTTACAGATGGATTGTTTGACACTTTACATTTAGAGCATTTTGGATATAATGCTGGTGCTTTAAGTGGATCATCGTTAACTATCGAGATGTTGGCTCAGATGAGGGTTATAAAGAAGGTAATTATAATGTCTGATAATGACTCTGCGGGCCTTAAGCTGGAGGAAAGAATGAAAAAACATCTGCATAATTGTGTTTATTTTCATCAAGGGGTTACAAAAGATGTTGATGCAATACTGAAAACAGAGCATAAGGACAAATTCTTACAGGCTTTAGATGATTGCGTGAAATCTAAGTTTCTTATTGACTCTTATTATACTCCTAAACTTTAGGTATCCCTTAGTGTTATTAACCGTAAAAGCTCCTTTTTTATTTTATTTTTAATTAGTAGTTAAGATGCAAGAGGTATCGGCTACAAGTAAGTAAAAATAATAAAGAAAAAGAAAAGGAGACAAAAGTATGGAGAAAATGACACTTGAAGCGTATCTTAAGGGTCTGCAGGACAAGGGAGAGAATGGAACGTCTAAGCATAAGCTTAGAAATGAGAACATTCAGGAGAAGCACAGAGTTGCTAGGATCCAGCGACTTAAGAAGGAGAAGAAAAAGAAGAGCAAGCTGGTTCTGTTTGCAGAGTTAGCATTTCCATTCAATCCAACTACAGGTGAGGCTGATGACGTTTATGGTCCAGATAGTAAGTTCCGTCCAGATGTAACACCTACGGAGGCAGCTCTTATGATGAAGGGTTACGCCAATGAGAATGCTGCACTTAAGGAATCACTTATGAGACGTGCAGGCGTTGACAACTGGGATACATCCGCAGTTGATCAGTTTACCGAGGATGATAAGGTTATCTTTAAGAAATACCGTGTACCATCCTTGTATACTTTCCCGGTAGTAAATATCAATATACCGGTTATGACAAAGGAATTTGCAAGAGATTATCTTATCAAGATAGACAGAGATCCTATGACAGGAGAGGTTATAGGAGATGTACCTGTAGCTTTACAGGCAAATAGATTTTTCAGATCAATGGCTTTTGAGGAGACCCAGGAGCTGGACAAGATGATTGAAGAGAAGAAGATCGAACTCACAGAAAAACAGATCAAGGATAAGAAGAGAGATATCTGGGGACGTGTTCCGGTTTCAGATGATCATCCAGTGAACTATGCAATTGTGGTTGAGCTGCCACTGAGTAATACATACGATCTTGACGGTATCAAGCTGTCAGCTGTTACACCGGAGGAGATTAAGAATCTCCTTAGGATTACAAAGTACTCAAGCGGATTTAAGGATGCTATGCAGAAGTATCTGCAGGGAGATTGGATCAAGTACGATAAGTATTTCGATTTCTGGGAGATCGATATGGCATGTCCTGCTGAGGGTGACACTCCGATGGCTATCGGTAAGGATACAACTTTTGAGAAACCAACTGAAAAGCTTATCGATACCGACGGATTCGGTGTCTTTGAGAAGTCTATGACAACTTACATAGATGACAGAGATGATATCGAGCAGATTGTGATCAATTCAACAAGAATTACAGTATACGATGAGAGTGTTGAGAGTCAGCTGTGCAGTGCACTGAGTACAGTAGTTGATCCAGACAGTCCATATCTTACAAAGGCAGTTATCGAGAGTAATCAGGATTTCATTGCTCTTGCACTGGGTGATATTTCTGATCAGCTTCTTATGAGTGTAGCTATGGATTCAGATGACAGAGAGCAGGGTACAGCTACGATCGAGGCAGTAAACCAGGCAGCTAAGAGTGTCGATCTTGAGGAGATCATGACAGACGACATGGAGGATTTTGATAACTAAGGTAACGATCAGAATCGCAATAAATAGATAGAAAGTGGGAAGGGGAGCGAATAGCTCCCCTTTTTAATTTGAGGTGAGTATGTTACTTGAAGCGAGGTTTATAAATTGCCAGTCTATGAGAGATCTGACAATGCATTTTGCTACGGATAAATTAAATGTAATTGCAGCCGACAATAGTGTAGGCAAGAGTGTATTGTTTAAAATGCTAAAAGTTACTGCAAATCCTAAGACTTTAGCCACTATAGAGGAAAGAAGGCAGTTAATACGGTATGGTGAACAGTATGCTGGTTTTATTTGCGCTTTCGATGATGGCAGCATCGGTGCAACGTTAGTTTATCCAAATAAGGTTATCTATAAGTATAGAGGTAGTAGTGCAGCTGGATTCACTAGTTATGCAGAACCTCCTAGTGAATTTATAAGGCAATTGGGATTACTTGTAGATGAAAAAACAGGTTATATTGCAAATCTTATAGACACAGATCAGGACTTATTGTTTGTAAATAATAATCTTGGTAGCAATCATTCTCTTATAAAAATGATTGCTGAAAGCCCAACGCTTACTGAAGTTCAGGATAAGTTGATGAATTTGGACAGCCAGTTTAGTCAAATGATGGTTACAGTTAATCAGAGGGTAATTGATTTACAAATTCAATTAGACCAATACAGCTATTCAGATGTAGATAGATTAGAGGACGATCTGAATGGTGCTGAGATTATGTTGGATGTTTTACCTGGAATGGATAAGTGCTGTAAGTGCATTGAGACTATAGAAAGGGCGGAAGATGTAAAAGATCTAGATAGTCTTATTGAGGCTTGTTCAGTTTTAGGAAAAGTTACTGTAGCTTTAGACCAGATTGATTATAACTATTCAGAGGAGTCACAAGTTATTTGTAATTTTGCTCCAGGTGTTATACAGGCTTTGAGTGTACTGCAGGATGTTTATGTAGATAGTAATGATTATGAGGTTTTGAGCGAGTCCGTGGGTGTGATTGAGATTATTATGCAATTATTGGGAAAAGTAAAGCATGTAAAAACTATTCCTAGTGAATTGATAAATTTTGTTACAATAGCGGATCAAGTAAAAGAAGTTTTTGATGTATTATCGAGAACAACAGAGGTTGTGTATGAAACAAATTTACAAATCTGTAGCTTGGAGGAGCAAATACAGTCATTAGGAGATGTATTGGAATGTCCAGTACACGGAAAGGTGGTGTACGATGGCAAAAAGTGCGTACCTTATAGTTAGTGATTTGCATGATTTTTATAAGAATCTTGAGAATCGTGTTGATTATGTGGGTGAGATCGAGTTTGTAAAAGAGCATATCCTTGAGGTTGGATTGAAGTACAGAAATTTAGGGTATGAAGTAAATATTATTTTACTTGGGGATGTTTTCCATCGAGCATATCAGGATGTTAACGCCGCTGTTATCTCGAATAATTTCTGGGTTATTAGCAAAAAGTTGTTCAAACATATCTACTGCGTAATCGGTAATCACGAGACTTCATATTACTCAAATAACCCATTTTACACGTTGGTAAGTGAGATAAAATCTAAGAAAATGCAGACGGTTTTAAATAAAGTCTATACACCGAGAGGATTAGACAACGTGTTTGAAGTTGTGGATGCGGTTGAAGATGGAGATGTTGTTTTTCATTTTAATCACTACGGTTGCTCTATAAGTCATGCTGTAGACAGAAAGGTTAATATAGGACTGTACCATCAGGATATTTTGAATTCGGAGATTTTAAAGTTAATGCAGGCGATATACAATAATGATGTTTATGCTCCAAGACTTTTAGATTTCGACAAGTTGGATATTTTTGATGGTTTCACGTATAACTTTTTTGGTCATATGCATCAGGTGTATGGTACATGGGGGTATACAAATCCAAAGACTGGAAAGAGTTCAGTGCTGTGCTATTTGGCAAGTTTGGGTAGATCGAATGTTACAGAAGTAAATGATGATTTCCTGGAGAGAAATGTGCCAGCAGTTCTTATAGATGATGGACACTACAGTAGAGTGGAGAATAACTTATTTCTGTTACCAGATAGACAGTCTTCTGTGCGTGAAGACATAGTAAAGGAACAGAAGGCTGCATACCAAGTGGTGAAAGAACAAAGAGAGTTAAAGAACTACTCTCCGATGGGTGATGATCCAGTTAATGAAATTGAAAATGTTTGCAATGGTAGTTTACTTCTTATGTTTCAGGATTTATGTAATCTTGATATAGATAGAAGAGGTACAGAGTTACTAAGGTCTTATCAGGAGGTAATGAGATGAGCAATGATTTAAGTGAGTTAAGAGATAAACTTTTGGCCAAGAGAGCACTACAGGCAAGAGCTTTAGAGGAGGCTAAGAACTCTGTTGAGGAATTTAAAAAGATTCAGAGTTCTCTGACTGAGGAGCAGATCTCTGCTTTAGAGAAGTACGGTATAGATGTTAGATTTTTACAGAATGTTCAGTCTGATAGGTTACTGACTGATACAAATTATCTTGCATCAGTCAAAGAACAGGTGATCACAGTAGTTAGCACATTACAGCAGGAAGTGGAGCGTGTTTTATGTACAAATTAGAAATAAATGATTTGAAGGAGTTAAATCTCTTTCTAAATTTAAATGACCTGGAATATGTGGACTTATTTCTGAGTAGGGGAAAGTCCATTTTAGTTTCTAACACAGCAGAATTATTTGCAGCTCTTTCGTTGTATACAGAATGTTCTGCTGATGAGAGTTCAGCGAATATTCGATTGCCGAGAAAGATGTTGGCATCGCTTGTATGCGAGGGTAACATCATAATAAAAGTAAAAGAGCATGAGGTTGTGCTGCTATTTTATGCTAATGATCAAACACAGGAGAGGTATTCTGTTACACTTGGCAGACAAGAGGTGTTTTCAGCATCATATGATAAGAAAATTCAAATCCTTTCTGAAATAGATAATGCAAATAGGTTCAATGCCGGTGATATCAAAGATATCGTTAATATCGGTAGAGTGGCCTCTAGCGTTATTTCATGCCAGAATGAAGTTGCCAGTGTAACTTTAGTTGGTCGAGGACGCGTGTTTAAGCCGATAGAGTTCAAGAATAACTTTGCTGTTAGTGCAGCTAGATTAAGTCGTTTACTCAGTGTCAGCAATACATTGTTTGATATTGAAAATTATGTTGGAGTTGCTACTAAGGAGCTGAGTATTCTTGCCACTAAAAGCAGGGGATCTGATAATTCTGATTTTGAGTTGATACAGCATGAAAAGTCAAATGCTGTCTTTGAGGCAAATTTTGAAAATTTGTATGTATTCTTAGCTAAGATAAATATAAATTTGGAGAATATTACGGTAAATTTGGACAGACGTTGTTGTGATATAGAAGAGTCAAATAAAAAGTATTCTATACCTGTAACAATAACAAATCTTAAGAGGGTCGGTGCCGTATCGGAAATAAAAATTCCTTATTATGTGTTTAAAACAGTGTTGCTACACAAATCACACAATACGTTGAGATTCAGTAATACAAGAAATTTCATAAGGGTAGTGTTGGGCAATTTAGTGTTGGCATTCTAGGAGGAAGTATGAGTGTAGCAAGTGATATGAATTATTACTATTCTAGATTAAGTTCAAAACGAATACAGCTAGAACAGCAGAAAATGGTAAATACTCAGATAGAGAGTTTATCTAGTAAGTTGTACAAGGCTAAAAAATTATTGGATGAGCTAGAACAGTATAAGACAGATATAAAGCAGTTAAAAACAATTATTGCTGTTGAAGATAACTCATTTAAACGTAGACGTATCGGCTATTTAAATGATGTTGTATCTGATAGTTTGCTTAGGATATTTCCGATGCAAGGTTTTAAAGCTGAAATAACTTGTGATTTCAAGAGAGGTAATAATAAAGCAAGTTTACGATTGATTGATCGTGCAGGAAACGTTCACCTGCCTTATTTGTCCGAGGGTAAATTATGTCAGTATCTGATTAGTTTCGCAACCACTATTGGCGTGGTGAAGGGATTGAACACACAAACTGTTTATGTAGATGAGGCTTTTGGAGTTTCATCTAAGGCAAATTTACCAAAGATAGGTGAGATTTTGCAGGAAAGTATTAACGATGGCTTACAAGTTATTCTTATAAGCCAGAGTAGCGAGTTATATAACTCTATTACTCGCAGAGAGATCCATTTAGAGAATAAAGGTAGTGGATCTATTGCTGATGTTGTAGTAACAAGTGAGGATGATTACTAGGAGGTACTATGGAAGGTGTAATGATAAAACCAGAGGAACTGGGTGCATTGAAAGATGTAAAACTTGCTTATGGTTTTACGGATAGGGTTATGATGCAAATTTATAATTTCTATAAAATGCACAGCCAGGATGAATACTATTTTTTGGACTTAGATGGTGTTCAGGATTTATTCGCTTTTTATGATAGGGATTATATTGATATGTATGCTAGGTTTGGCATTGTTATCAATAATGAAGATATTAATAGTACAAGGGAGAAACTTCTGATCTTAGACACTTCTGAAGTTAACGAGAGTAAAATTTCAGAGAAAGTGCGCAAGCTCGGAGACCATGTTAGTTGTTGTATTATTGAGAAGGATTACAGTTCTCTTGGTATCAATGCTTACAGTAGTGATCGATATGAGTTAACCGTATTAGACAAGATTGGTGTTAAAATCCTAAACCCAGGTTTTATCTCTGCAGCCGCTCTAGACTATGATGTGAGGAATCTTGAGTTAGTTAAAAAAGCTACTGATCGGGATGGTAATCGGCTTTATCATTTATATGATGTATCAAATATAATGAATACTGCAGTACTCCTTGATAATTTTGATAGGAGCATAGAGGCAATGTTCAGTGTTATAGATCAGTTTAGGGATATAGCGACAGCCGATCCTAAAACTGTCTTTTATTATAGTGACAGAAGGAATACAGTAGTTACTAATACATACTTATGTATAGCTGCTAGGATGTTGCTAACTGATGGTTATAAGTTTCTTGTGAATCGTGATGATATTACAATACATCGAATGTTTATGCGAGATTTTACAGGACCTCGTTTCAGGTATGTAGATGATTATCTGCATTTTATTGAGAGATTTCCAGATTTCTCTTTAAAATTCTCTAATGAAGCTGCTTATCTGATGGTACGAGATAGAGTTAAGGAGTATCAAAACAGGCATGATTATAAAGTCTCTTTTAGAGCACTATGTGCTGAAGTAGATTTAGATAATCGTAAACTTTTGGAGCCGTTTACCAAAGTACCAGTGGAGATTGATCTGAGTAATGTAGAGACCATATCATTCCCAGAGTATTTTGGACTAAGTAATTCCAGAGAAATTGGCGGAGTTTTTAGAGAGGCAAATACTTTTGCAAATACGATTGATGAAGCCATCAGATCTGTATACCCTTATGATGATTTTATACTCAATTGTTGTAACTTATTATTGTTTAAGAATCAGGGAAGGACATACGTTAGCTATGTTATTTCAATTCAGGCTAAATATCCATTTAAGGTTAGACCGTTATCTGATAAATTCCCTTCTTTTACAATCGATTTAGATCTGTCGCAGCTTTTAAGTCTGTATGATGTTCGATTGTTGTTTGGATTGGATACTGTAGTGCAGGGAATTGCAAGTAATCATTCTGCTTACGATGTACTAGACTTTTCCAGAAAAGAGAGAGATTTGAATGGGTGCGTTTTACGTTGCTTGACTAATAATTGGAGTAATTCAATTCATAATGATAGATTAACGAGCGAGGATTTAGCAATGTGGTCAGACTCAACAGAATCCATTAGGCATAAAAGTCCAGCCTTAACTTCATTATTCTCAATTAAACAGTTGCAGAAGAGAGGAATTATTGGATACTATGGCGGTCCTATACCATATACAGCAAATCATTTAATCGTAACTGATGACTTGTGGAGGTGATATATTGTTTAAAACAGAAACACCACCTGATATTGATAAATACAGTGTGGACGAAGTTTATAAATTAATACAGGATCCAGAAGGAAGTAATTTACCAAAACCGATAAAGAGATTGAAAATAATACAGATATTATTTGAAATACTTGGGTATGATTTATCCCCAGATTTAGCATTGGCTTTGGCTTCTGAACCAAATGCACAGTTGATTATAGCTACTGCTGGTGGTGGTAAGACTACTGGTTCACAGATAAAGGTTGTCCTGGAAAAGCTGTGGAGACAGTCTAAACGTGGTGGCAAATTATCAGGCGATAAGGTTCTTAGCCTGGTTTATAACAGACACAATGTTACACAGATGAAGGAAAAGCATGCGGCTATTGTGTCAAGAATAGCTCTTTCTGGAATAAAAGGATTTGATGTGGATCCAAATATAAATGCAGCAACTATGCATAGCTTCTGTGATCAGATACGAACTATGTTTGTAGCCAAAATTGGTATGCTGAATTATAAATTGTTGGATAATAATGAAGCTATCAAGTTAATGGATACAGTGAAAGTTTCCATTTTGAATAAGTTTTCTATTCGAGGATCAAATGCAAGAGCCGAGGATTTGATTACGTTATACAATTACTACAGAGAGAGTATGATCCCAGTGGAAAAAATTGATGGATTAGACCAGTCCGTAGATGTTCCACTTGACACAGAAGTTGTTATTGAGATTTTCAAACTGTACAACACTATGAAAAAGATGAAAAAGAAGTATGATTTTTCAGATATGTTGAATAGTGTGTATGAGTATCTTAAGAATAATCCAGATGACTTAAAACAGGTGCAGAAGTACTTTGATTATATTGTTGCAGATGAGGTACAGGATTTTACACCTATAATGATGAGTCTGCTTCAGTTGTTTGTAAGTGATGGTACTCCGCTATTGTGTATTGGGGATGAAGATCAGGGAATTTACAATTTCAGAGGAGCCGATATTTACAACACATTAGACTTCGAGAGCAAGTTTAACGATGGAAAGGTTTACTCCTTGTCACAGAATAGACGTTGTGCAGCTAATATACTTGAGCTGGCAAAGAAAGTAATTTCAGAGAATGATCTCAGATTTGATAAGCAGTTATTAGGAATTAGACCGGGCGGTTTAGTCCAGTATGTATCTTATAATACTGTTGCCGGAGAGAATATTCAGGTATTAGATCAGTTGAAGAAAATGTCTACTGATGAACTGTATGAGACTATTGTGTGTTATCGTGAGAAGAATAGTAGCATTATGCTTGCAGAGTTACTGGAGAATGAGGGTGTACCTTTTAACGTATTAAGTGGTTTTACACCATTCAGTCATCCGTTGTTCCGTGATGTGATTGCAGTTATGGATGCTCTAGAGTCCCCGTTGGATAGAAAGTGTATGCTGAATCTTTACAAGGTTTTGCCAATTACAAGGGAACAAATGCAGTATGCAGCTGGCTATAATCCAAAGACAAAGAAGTTTGATGATGTCGAACAGATGCCATTTTGGCGGTTGGATTACGGCAGTGCATACAATAGAGCTGGTTTTGGCGATTGTATGGAGTTATTGAAAACGATATCTATGGGTATTGGTAAAATACCTATGAAAAATTATTTCAATACTTTACTTTCTATGATTTGCAAGTATCATTGGAACTTTATTAGAAAATCCAGAGAGAATTTGGAAGTGTATGATGACTATATTGAGTCAAAGGTTAAGACTATCTTTAATGTCGATTACTTGTACAAAGAGGTGTATAATCGATTTTCTCAAAGAAAGGATATTTGTCGACGTAATCAGGAGGGACGTGTTGGAGTAACACTGTCAACATTCCACAGTTTGAAAGGACTTGAGTACAAGAATGTCATTATTATGGATATGGATGATTCCATATTTCCGAAATTTTCTATGTTGGAAAGTAGAGATTATACAGAAATGCAGAAAAAAGCTCTTAAGGAATGTGAAACTAGGTTGTACTATGTAGCAGTTACGAGAGCAAAAGATAATCTCTATATTTACTACAATCAGGACAATCCATCTAGGTATGTAGCTCTGTATAAAGATGATTCTAAGAGTACAGTTTCTACTGATACCAGTGATATGAATTTTTTTAACGAATCCTTTGGAGATTATGATGATTTTGAGGATTTTGAAGATTTCGAGGACCTTCCAGAGGAGAATCTTATAGACAGTATAGAATCAGATACACCTGATTTGACTGACACTGATTTGTCAAATACTTCGCAGGTAGGACAGTCATCATTTTTAGCAAATTTGTTAAAAAAGATTTAACCAGGAGGTCATATGGATTTTTATAAAATATTGGAGGAGAGGGGGCTCTCCTCCTTATTACGTGTAGAGTTATATAATTATGTGGATTTTGAGAATTCACATACTGTCTACTCTGTGTTAGATTCTCTAAGAAGTGAACCTCAGAAAAGAGTTCTTATCTATGGAGATTATGATGTAGATGGTTTAATGTTTGCTCTAATTGCCAGAGATTTTGTGAGGTCTATCGGATGTAAAAATTATGAGGTTTTCAGGTATGAACATCGTACGCATGAGTTAGATAAAAATGCGGTTAGATATTGTATTCAAAATCATTTTAACTATTTTATTATAGGAGATACTGCATCTTCTGATATGGATAGTTTGAAAATGTTACGTAGTTATGGCATACAGGTTATTGTACTTGATCACCATAACACTAGGTACAATTACTCTGATTATCCGGATATCGGCATAGTTAATACTATGATCGAGAATCAAATACTTGGGGACAGTGTTTATGCGTACAGTGCAGCAGCATTGGGGTATGTAATTTTTGACGCCTATTTACACAGATGCGGTTTAGAGTTTATAACCAAAGCGGAGGCATATGCTTTAGTTAGCCTTTATTCAGATTGTATGGATATGAGCAATAGTTTAAATCGTGCAATTTATTATAAGGCTACTGATGTTGATAAGGAAAGACTGCCCAAATTTATCAAGCATTTTATGAATCAGTATCAGCGGTTTAGTGCAAGATTCATTGGATTCTGGTTTGCGCCTAGGATTAATTCAATGTTTCGTTCCGAGAATTTTCAGATATTAAATAGGTATTTCTTTGATGATTCTATTGATGCGGTTGGCGTTACAGACTGTATAAGTTCAATAAATGAGAGCTACCAGGCAGATAGAGAGAATGTCCGTTTATTGTCTGATATTGTAGACTATGAGGAACTGGATCATTTTGTGTATAGCGACTTAGAGTCCGCTTATGAAAAAAGTGGTTTTCATATGAGAAACGTGCAAAATTATACTGGATTGGTAGCGAATAAGTTATCAGAGCGCTGTGGTAAAACTGCTATTGTTTTCTGTGAGTATGAAGGACTATATAAGGGTTCTGTACGAGACTTGTTTGGTAAAAATTATCTTAAGATATTCAAACAACTTGGCTTTGCCGAGGGACATAATTCAGCCTTTGGAATAAAGATAAGATTGTTTGAACTGCAAAGATATCTGGACAGAGTAAAACGTATTGATGAGAAATTTTATGTTTCAGATATGAATGAGCCTATTATTATTGATCATGAGTACGTTACACCTGATACAGGACTTATCGAAGACATTGCAAGATACAATGAGTTTTCTGGTAATTCAGTCCCAATCTGTTATCTAAATAAAAGATTGATTGGAGCAATGAAGGAATATAAAAGTGCATATTATTATAAGTATGCATGGGGTGATTACTATATACAGAGTGATTACCCTATTTTATTTGGCACAAAGATGTTAGTGAAGCCCATAATAAGCGGGCAGACAAAATTGTTATATCAAAAATAGGAGGTTATTATGGTAGAAGTTACAAACGAAGTTATACAGGAGATTGAAGATAATATTTCAGAGGAAGTTTCTGAGTATTTCTTCGAGAACGATATTTTCAGTGCAGAAGAGATTGCAGATGTACTGGTTGTGGTAATGGATCAGCTTGATTACGATGATGTTTCAGAGATTCTGAATGAATTAGATAGCGAGTTGCTTAGTGCTGACAATGGAGATACTTCAGTTGCAACACCGATTATGGATGCACTTGCTCAGGCAGATAGGGGATAGTAATGAAAACGATATTTGTAGTAAGTCCTGATTACTTGGATGTGTTATACCATGAAGCAATCAAGTATGATTTTGTTTTACAAGGTTATGGTGATGTTCCAAAGGCACTACAGGGCTTACTACAAGTGAACGTTTCTGATGTACTAGGCTTTGTTGTACTTGCAGATAACATAGAATCAATAGCAGAGGATTTATACAATTTGTTTTTTGCTATTGATTTAATTGAATCACCCAAAAAGTTATTACTGGTTTCACGGGGATCAAATCCTTTTGATATTGCAGTGTTGAAAAAAGATTATCCTCATGTTAATTTTCATCAACTCTTGAATTTGGAAGTTATTACAGATGAAATAATAAATAGAGAGGTGTTTGGTTCTATCCTCTTAGATAACTATGAACCTTACATATTTGATAACAAAAAAAGTTTGCCTATCAAGGTAGAGAAAACTGAGTATTTATCATTCGATCCAGTCATACCAAGTTATGTAACAGATTGTTTAAATGAGGTGTTGATTATGAATACCGTAGACCAGACTTTGGAAGCTGATACAGTATTCTCTAGGTACGATAAGGATAAGTCGAAATTACTCTGGTTTAGGAAAAACTATATTTATAAGGTGTGTGGTGTCCCTATAGACGAGGATAGATTGTTGCGTATTATTGAGGAAGAAAGGGGGAACTCATTCATGCATTGCATTTATTATGCTTTGTATGAATTGATAAAAGATACTCATGGAAGAAGTGTTGAATAAAGTACTGTGTGCATTAGCAGTTGTTGTAAGTTTCCTTGTAAGTAGCTGTATAACAGTCTACATTGTGGAACACCTTTAAGGAGGTGCCATGTGTTCAATTTAAATTTATCGCCTGAAGTTCAAAATATACTGAGCGTTCAGGGAATTTATGCTGAAGAAGATGTACTGTACGCACTAGAGCAGTATAAATTTTGGACAAATGATGAAATACTGAATTTATTTGATGATGACAATAGTTATTGTTTTCTGGACCCACAACTGAATTATTCGGAGTTTAAGGATATACAGGAGCAATACGGTGTAATTATCAAATCTTTGAATAGTAGAACTTTGGTAGTGTATATTCCTATCTTCACTCCAGAGCTTCCACCTTCATTCGATTTGGCATTAAGTTCTTTCAGTATAGAAAAGTGTTATATTACACGATACAACTATGATTGCATACGCAGGGATAAACGTGTTGAGTATAATCCAGACATTCTTATAAAGAAGATTATACTGGATGCAATAAATTTACATGCTACTGATGTTCACCTAACAGTTGAACATGTAAACAGTGAAGTGCGATATCCAGTATTATACAGGCGTGATGGCGTTATGTATACTTTAGATAGTTACCGGTTAGATAAACAGTTGAATGAGTCACTTGTATCAAAATTAATTGATAAAAAGACGAGTAAAAATTCACTTGATCTTGGGATTGCAGCCGGTGTAGTTGCAAATTCATCAAATTTGTTTGGAACAAATGATGTTGAACTACGAATTGCAGCTAATAAAGTATTGGATGGTTACAGATGTGTAATAAGAATCCAACAGAAGAAAACTGTCAGTCTGAAAATAGAGGAACTTGGGTTCGCTCCAAGTGTTTTACATGATATAGAGTTGCTTGCAAATAAAAAGTCCGGTGTTACTTTGATTACTGGTGCTATAAGGACAGGTAAAAACACTACAGCTTTTGCTATGGCTAATAAAATGATACAAGATCCTATTAGTATTGTATCATATGATTCACCAGTTGAAGTACTTATGCCTTTTGCTCAGGTAGATTATCAGGAGGATAGTAAGCGCCTATTGTCTTTAGTTCGATTAACGAAAAAACAAGATGTTGATGTGGCTTTTCTCAATGAGATACCAACAAAAGAGGTAGCTTTTGCTGTAAGCGATTTATCAGAGAGTTCTATTTATGTAATAACGACAATGCATCTTGATAGATTATGGCAGTTGCCATACAGATTATATGATTACTATGGTGAGAGCTATAAGAATATAATCTCACAGATAAACGGTGTTTTGAATCAAAAGATGTTTGGTGTACAGTGTCCACATTGTAGAGAAGAGAAGCTACTTTCTGAGTTGAAGAGCGAGCCTATTTACAAATTACTTTCTAGTAAGGGAGTAAACTCATATTTTGTTACCAAAGGGTGCAAATACTGTAGAGATGAAATAACTGGTAGTTCTGGTTTTATTATTGGAAGAAATCAGCCATATGCAGAGCATCTTATTTTCACTGAAGAGATAAAAGAGCATCTTTTAAGATGTGAACACCCATGGGATATGGAGCTCTATTTGAAAGCAAAGATAAGAGAAAAAGCACAGGCTCTAGAAGATTATATGGTTGATGGTGTAAAATCTGGCGACTTAAATGTCGAGTCACTAGAATATATTTTGTAGGAGGTGTATATGGGAATTGGATTAAATGTTCCTGGTAATACAGAAACTAAAAAAGTTACTGCTAAGTCAGATAGTTCGACAACAGCTGTAAAGAAAACCTCCGATTTTCATTTGGTTAGCCACTTGAAAATGTACAATTTGACATATAGTGCAGTTGATGAGTCTACTGTTAATATTATCAAATATGTAATTGATAATATAGAGAATAACGAGTTGTTTCCATTTAACAAGAACGATAGCGCAAAAACCTATACCGATTTGCAGAGCCTATTTAGTGCAGTAGTGGAAGAATGTTCTAGCAGTAGCATGCCAGCGGACTATGTAGAAGACGAGTTTCTTGAAGAGCCGGGAGTTCGTAAAGTGGAGGTGACCAAGATATGAAACATAGTAGGTTTTATGTTGGAATGTTAGTCGTACTTATTATACTGGTTGTGGTTTTTGGAAGAAAGTATTTTTCCAATGCAATGGCTGAGTTAAAGGAGTACAAACAGTTAATAAAAACTGAAAATGTAGTCCAATCAGATTTGCAGCAAAATGAAAGTGCGGTAGAGAATGTACGATTGGCTGTTCTTGGAAGTGATTATACTTTCACACGTTCTGGTTGTATAGAAGCGCTAACAAAGCTTCTTAAAGATAACAAGGCAACTTTTGTGAATGCAAATGCATTACGAATAAAGAATTCAAATGAAGATCTTTTTGTCTGTTCTTTCAGTGAAATCCCAGATATAGATAAAATCCCAGATTCAGTAAATTTACTGGAGATTACGGTTTCATGTAAAAATGTGAGTGATTTTGCAACGGCGCTGGAATCATACAAGCCGTTGAACGTGGTTGCTTATCCACAAAACAAACAGGTAACTTTTTGTTGCTTAATCACGGATGGAGGTGCTGCTAATGATTAAATGTTGCGTTGTTCTTGAAGAGTACGTAGGTATTTATCTTTTCAAGGATCAGTATGTGGTTGCAACTGAATCGTTTGACTATGGGCCTGATGTTTTAAATAGTATCTTCAATTATTTAAAGCAGTATAATGTATCCGTTTTAAACGTTGTAATGTCATCGTATTTGACTTGTGAAGTGTATCGTGAGGTTGTAGTTGCGAATGAGTACGACATAGAAGGAAAAAATTTTTATGAATATGTCCCAGAGACAGATGTAGATAAAATAAGACATTTAGCTACAGTTGCAAAAGTGCCAGAAATTAATTTTTATGGAAGTATTTCTTGTGATATTAAACTGGCTGATAAAGCTATAATTGTGGATCAGGTTGATAATATGTTTTCTGTGCTGGTTGTAATTGATGGAGAATTAAAAGCTACTGCTTATTGCAGAGAATCGAATCTAAAGAGTATTTTGCTTAATATGTCAATGAAATATCAGACCGTTAATTTCATTGATGTTAAGAATTTTATAGATCCAGATAAACTGGAGTTCTTTACCAACTATACTATGGTTACCGAGTTGAGTCTGTTACCAACTTTAACTTTGTGCAGTTGTATATTAGATGGCTGTGTTTCATCATTTGACAGCACAAATATAAGTAGTAGAGGTAAGAAGATTGATTCTGAACCAATTAATGCTCCGAAGAATGTTAGTAGTGGTGACTCTAATATTACAGAGCCTGTTGCACCTGTATTGGAAGAGGATAACGAAACTGCTACCATTAGCAACTTGCAAAAGGTAGAACAAAAATCACGCACTAGTAAGATAAGTGCGCTTGCAGTAGCGGCTATGATTGCAATTTCTATTATCTCTGGAGCCGCTTTTGGTATCTCCAAAAAGTTGGGTGATGTAAACTATCGCATTAAGCAGAGTATCACTGAGAATGAGAGTGCTCTAGCTGAGGTAAAGGCAGAGTCAGAAAAATTATCTGTATTAAATTATGACAGTATCTTAATAGGTGATTTATTGTCAATAAAGGTGAACGGGTGTATAGGTTATGTTTCTATGAATTCAGAAGAGATAGAAATTCTTTATTATCTGAGGGATGAAAAGTCTGCAAAGACGTTAGAAGATAAGTTGACAAATTACAAAGTAGCCAGCATAGAAAAAAGTGGTACTTTAAAAGTCGAAGATACAGAATGTTTGAAATACACTGTGAAAATTGAAAGGAGTACATTATGAGATTAGGCGGCTTTTATGGCTTAACAGCATTTAGTCTACTTCTTCTTGATGATGAAAGAGAAGTTGCAGATAAAATTGCGGCTATGAATGCAGATATGAATGCAACAATTCTCAAGGATCTGTCAAAGGAATTTCTTTATTTAGGGTACACTGTAGATAATCTTCCATTTATGTATGACTGCGCAGGAAAAAATGATGCAAGGCTTTTACTTAAGAAGTGTTCTATAAAAGATCACCATGTGGAGTGTACATCAGATGAGGATTATAACAGCCTTTTATATGCATTGGCGGTACATACAGCCCTATTGGTATTAAGAAGCCAGAAACCATTTGATTTGGGAGAATTAAAAGATACTGATGTTCTTGATGTGCCTGGAGTTATGATGGAAATTGCAGAGAAAATACTTCAGGACATTGACCAAACAACTCTTATTGCTTTTGATCGTAAGTTCAGAGAGAAATACAGTTATTCTGATGCATGTGATGTTTCAGATATTATTATAAAGGCCTTTAGTATTGAAGTGACAGTAAATTCTCATGTAAATGTTGGTGGAAAATCTTATGAGTTGTCTGATGATAATAAGAAAGTCATACTTTGGTTAAAGAAACATCGAAGTAGAATAGATGCTCTAAGAAATTCTATTAATTTGGTAATGTCATCTGATGATGTTATTTTTGGAGTACCATTTCCTGCGTTAATAAGTAGAAAACCAACGTGTTTATACTATGCAGTGGGAAAAAAGTTTGATTACGCCAAGAGTGCAAACAGGGAAGTTCTCTTATCTGTAATTGCTGATGTAAAGGAAGAGATAACAAAGTTTACTGAGTTAGTTGAAAAAGAGGTAGTATTTGGTGAATCAATACAGAGTGACTACTTAACTAAGGATAGCTATATGGATAAGGTGCTTGCATTTGAATCAGATAAGCGTGCTTTTTTTATGTCTGAGGTAAAAGATATATATGCACCAGAGGATTTCTCGTCAGAGAGCTTCACATTATTGTCAGATATATACGATCTAGCTAATGCTATAGATATTGATTTGATTAATAGAGTCCTTGGAACCGATTTTCATAAGTCCAGCTTTTATAAAGAGATAAGAGCTTTAAATGCTCTTGGTTTTGCTGGATTAAATGTAAATACCATGGATCTGTTTGAGAAGTCAATAAAAGATGTAATGTTATCGGTTAGTAGTGTCTATGAGAAATCGGAAGAGTATCACGGTGAGTTGGATACAGTACTTGGTGATATAAGGGCCTTACTATCTACATTAAAACCTATAGGAGGCGAGTTAAGTGTTTAAATTGAATGTTTTTGATGTATCTGCGTTTGTTTACAAGGGTACAACGAGTCAAAACTATGGAACTAGAACTTATTATGGGTATCCAGTCGGTGGTATACACTATTTAATGAGGTATGTTGCTACATCTCTTGTGCAGAGCGATAGTGTTGTATTGATGTTTGATGGTCGTAATAACTTTAGGAGATCGGTCTATCTTGATTACAAGGCTAACAGAGTCTGCAATCCTGCTGTTACTTCTCAGATAGAAAGTTTATGGGATGGATTATCTGCAAGTGGAATCCCTTGCTATAAAAGAGATGGGTATGAGGCAGACGACTTAATTTCTTGGTGTGTTAATTCAGTAAAAGATGATTTCTCTGAGGTTTTAATCTATGGAAATGATAAAGATCTTATACATAATGTGCAGTCTAAAGTATCTTTCAGATCAATAGCAGTAGGTACGAATAATATAAGTGTAGCTAATTTTCCATACAGTATTTATGCTGGTGAGAATATTCCATTCAATTTTATGAGTGTATACAAGGTATTCAATGGTTGTAAGAGTGATAATGTTAAACCATTTGTTAGTGAGAGTGGTGTAAAAGGAAGAGATATTTATCAGTACTATCTGGATATGTTTGAGAAGTGCAATGTGCCTTTTACTTATCAGAATACAACAAATCCTATTTTACTAACTCGATTTATTGATAAATTGAACTTAAGTGATAGGGATAAGGACGAGCTGAAGAGAAGAATTGAAGTTATTTTTCCAGCTGAGAATCCTGGCATGACTTTTGATACCAAGAATGTATTTACTCTCAAGAAGGATGCCTTACGTAAATTTTTAACTCAGTATAATGATGTAGAAACTTTAAGGTGCTTAGAGTACAGCAAGTACACTTTAGATGAAGAGGATAAAGACATTATCAAGAAAAAGGCAAGAGATTTGGATACTGGAGCTTATGCAGTTGATCGAAATCTCAGTGTAAATAATGATATAGAATCAGAGATGCTATATCTAAAAGGTTTCTAGGGGGTGTATTATGTATTATGTCCCGTATGAGAGGGTTTCCCATTTCCTAGCAATAGCTAAGAAATTTAATATTTTCCACTATGATATAGATTGTAGTGAACCGATGTGCATAAAATTTTCAGACTATGTTAAAAGTCAGATACATTTAAATTTTGTATCTGATTTTTTTGATAGAAGTATTTTACCTTACAAAAGAGTGTTTGATTCTTTTGAAGGAGAGATTTGCGATAAGACGGAGTATTTGAAAGTACTCCGTTATTTTTATGATGATCTTGGCCGATTTTATGTAAATTGCAGTTACGATATACCGCTTATCTTTGACATTGATGTTGCGATGGATATAGAGAGTGTGAGTGTAGATTTTTCTAAGGTACGAGAAAAATTATTAAAGTTAACACAGACAAAACCAAGTTCTTTTGAGTCTGCATTGACGACTGCAGTTGAGTATGCTGAATTTATGCCATTGTTTGATAAGATTTCTGAGTTTGGTGATATGTCTAGATGTATAAATAATTATGCAATGGCTGTGATTTTAGCAAACGAAAAGTATAGAGACCGAATAATACATGTGGAAAGGGTGATGTAATGAATTACACAGTTAGAAAAGGACTGGGGTCAATTTTAGGTAACTTGACAAGACAGATGCTACTTACACAATGGCCTTCAGTAAGACCTATTGGTTATGCTGTTGGTGATAAATCAACAGTAATAAGTGCAGGATCAAATGTAGTTGAAGATATGGTTGAATTCAGTTCTTCCATATCTTCTTTGCGCTATAGAAGCGATATGGAGATGGGAGATATAAGATGTGTTGAATTTGAAGCTCCAGTGATAAAGGCAGGTGATTTGTCCCAGAATGGAATTGAGGTTATCGGCAATTTAGACAAAGAGATTCTTCATTTTGTTGGGTCACCATTGGTATTAAAGGTTTACCTCAGGTGTGGTTACGGATCTTTTAGCACATATGAGAATAGGAGATTTCTTGAGAAAGAATCTTTGTTCGAGAACAACGTGATAACTATAAACAGCAGACATTGCGATGTATCTGATATTTCATTTTCGGTCGAACCTTTAAATGAGGATTATGAAACACTTTCGATTTCTTTAAGTGATTCTTTGGGCAGAGATGAGCACAGTATGGTTAAGGAAAGCTTCAATATTCTGTTTGATCAGATTGAAAATTCAGTGTTAATTTGATAAGTTCCCTTAGCAATCTTAACCGTAGTTGCTAAGGTTTTCACTTATAAAAAAGTAAGAAGGAGGTTAGGGTATGAAGCTAACAGAGTTGATAGAACTTGGGGCTTTGTCCTCAGAGTTGAGGGTTGTTGACCACAGGGGAAGAGCTATCATCCCTATTTCGGAATTGCTCAGGCACCCACACAAGCAGCAGTCTGTAGATGTAGTAATAGCAGATGGATGCCAGTGGGCAGCAACAGTAGGAAAGATTCCAATTGTAAAAGCCAGTGTTGTTTACTCAAGTGATGGAGATTTGGTGTGCAGTTGGAACAAGGAGAAACGAACCTTCTTTATAAAACGGTTGGGAAAAGATAATTCCCTACATACGGTGACGCAATACAAATTTCCAGCGTCGAAGAATAAAGAAAAGGAAAAGGAGAACAGAGTTATGGCAAACGCAACAGCAGCAACAACGCCTCAGATTGGCGAGGCAGATCTTGGGGACATTTTTGAGGGTGCAGTAGGTACTAAGCCGATGAACGATTTTGGAGGAGATCCAACAGCTGTAACAACAGGCAATGCAGCTACAACAGACAGTGAGACAAAGAAGAATGAGGCAGATGCTAAGATCACAGCTATCAAGTCTTATATCGCAAGTTGCGGTAAGACAGTAAGAGATAACTGCAGAGTGTATACATTCAATCAGCAGCACGGTCGTCTCAAGACATTCGTTACCAGAACAGACAAGGCAGTAAAGGTCAGCTTTGTATCAAAGTGTAAGCTTGACGCACAGGGCAACAAGATCCTTAAGGAGGGCGCATCTCCAGAGGATATCAGAAAGCATGAAGCTTTCTTAAAGCGTGCAAAGGATGATACAAAGACAAGAGATGCAGCAGCTTCAGCATTCGTTAAGGAGAAGACTATCGCTATTCGTGAGGCAAACCCTGGCAAGATCGTTGCTATGGTTCTTGGTGTACCAGAGGGTGGTTTTGTAGACTATGGTGATCTTACACAGGCCGGAGCAACAGATGACATGATCGATATCGATACAAGCAAGACAACAGAGCGTATTATCATGCTCGATCGTGAGGCTGGTCTTCAGTTTATCACAGACTACTTCGATGGTAAGATTCTTGAGGATGAGAAGATCGTAGGACCAAGTGCAGCTTGGATTAATCTCCAGTACAAGGTTGACCCTAAGGCAGAAGAGCAGAACAAGATCATCGCAATCATGAAGGTCGCAAGAAAGCCAGGCGAGGTTGGTGGAAGAAAGAAGGTTCTTACAGCAAGTAACTACATTCCACTTAAGGTATACGATACAGTAAACGTATCTGAGATCAAGACAGCTGAGGACGCAGTAGCCCTCAATAACAATATCAATGCTCTTCTTGTCAGAAACAAGCTTGAGGATCTTACAGCTTCAGACAGAACAAGAATATCTCCAGTTGATGGTGGTGGTTATGAGTATGATTGCTTCAAGGTTGGAGCAGGTCGTAAGCCTATCGGATCAGTTGTTCGTTTCGACGATGCTACAGAGGCTCTCACAACAGTAGAGATTCCAAGAAGAGAGAAGAAGGTTTCAGACAAGGGTAAGACTACATATCCATACGTTATGTCAAAGGACAATAAGACAGATTTCGTTGAGAAGGTTGCAGTAAGAAAGGGTGTACAGAAGATCCTTGATGCTATCAACTACACAGCAGAGGACTTCTACGATGAGGTTTCAGGATTCATCAAGACAAAGAAGCCAGGCTCAGGTAGCAGCAGACCAAGTCTTACAGCAGAGGATGCTCGTATGATCAACGCAACAGATCGTGCATCAATCAAGGATCTTATGGCTAAGATCGCAAATGTTCATGCATAAGATCAGGTATTGATTTGGAATAATTTGATACAGGTAATTTTGAGGAGAGGGTGTGCTAAATGCACATCCTCTTTTTTTGCATTTCTGGGGGTAGAATAATGAGGTTATATGACTACGATGATGTAGTGGGAAATACAGCCACTTTAGCTATAATGAGACAATCTTTACATAATGGTATGTTTCCTCATATTAGTGTTTACGGTGGTGTTTACGGTACGGGTAAATCAACTTGTGCTGAGATAACTGCAATGGCATTAACATGTGAAAATGAAAAGAGTGATAATCCATGTGGAGTTTGTCCAACTTGTAAGGCAAATATACAGGCATTTCAGACAACGGGTGAATCTTCTTGGGTTCATAAGGTAAATGTTGGACAGAAAAACAGCAAAGCGGATGTAGATGATATGATTCGTGATATTTTTGTACTGCAGTCCGGTAATAGAAATTCTGTTTATATAATTGAGGAAGCACACTCATTAAATGATGCACAGCAGACTGCATTACTCGAGGAGTTGGATAAAATAGCATCAAATGTATATGTTATTTTTTGCACTACCAAACCAACTCGTTTACTTAAGGAGCTAAGGTCTAGAGCAATTATGTTTAATTTTAACAGATTAAACAACGCGGAATCTACATTACTGTTAAATAAGTGCTGTGAGAAAAGCAAAGTTTCTTTAGACAGGAGTGTTAAAAATCTTATTATAGGATACTCGAAGGGAGTTCCAAGGCAGATAACTAACTTAGTTGAATTTATTGCCAATGGACAATTCCAGTCACAAACCATAGCAGAGTTTTTAGGTGTGATAGATAATAGTTTCTTCATTAATCTGCTTGAGACAATGGTCACTAATGATTTGCAGTTAGTGATAGTTAGTATGGAAGATCTTCTCGCTAGATATAGTATAGACTTGATAGTGGAGCAGATGAAGATATTTATGTTGAACGTCGTATTCCTTATAGAGGGTGGGGTACATGATGATTTTACTGCAGATGATATGGAGAGAGTACAGGCTGTTATGCTAGGTAAAGACGTCTTATCATTAAATCAAATTGTACAGAGTATAAAGTATAATGCCACTGAGGCTGAGTTTAAGTATGGTATGTTGAAACTTAGACAGGCTATGAGAGGCAAAACTGTAGGAAATATTATCACTGATAATGCAGTAGAAGCTACAGCACAAAAGTACAGGGCAAAGCATTTAGTGGAAGAACATCATGCAGTAGATATTGAACAGGCAAATGAGAACCCTCTTACAGCACTGGATTTGAACAGTTTAACTCAGATGGGAGTGTTTAAATGAGAGTAAAAATGCGTCGAGTTTTGGATGTAGAATCTCCAGTTAATCTAAGGGAACTGTCCCCGTTAGATAAAATAAAAGCTGGAATTGTTACGCAATGGATGCATACTAATTTTTATAAAAATTACCGTAAAAGAAAGAATGAAGAGCGGTATAGTGAACAAGTAAAAAAGGACGAAATAGTAAAGTCTTTATTACTTTCCAGATTATACAATGAACTTGGAAATAATAATACCTTAAAAGAAAGAGATAAAGTCTGTGATAGTATTATTGTTTCCATAGATCATGATTATGCAGAAAGTTTAGAGAGGTTATTTCCTGCTCTTTTTGATAAACCAGGGTCATTTAGTAAAGATTTTCTTTCATACGATGTTGTGCGGATTAAGGAGAATGCAGATATTCGAAGAGCATTTCCGGATATGAAAGTTTTACTAAAATTCTCAAAGAAAACTTTATAGGAGGTGATGTGTGTGTGAGAAAACTCACTATTTTAAGTGCAACTCTTGTCAGTGCGTTATGTTTGCAGGGTTCTGTTTCTATAAGAGCTGGTAACACAACGACTGTTACAACAACAGAAGTACAATCCTCAATGGAAGATCAGTCATCGACGGAAGAAGTTAAGAGTGCAGTCGAGATGGATTCTACAGAAATTACTTCTAGTGAAATAACGACTGAAGAAACAGCAGAATCATCTACTACAGAAAAGGCGACAGAATCACCTACTACAGAAAGTCCTGCAGTATCAAAGAAAAAGACACAGTCTAAAAAAGTAAAACGTGTAATTTATGCTCTAAACAATATTTACAAGGATATTGATTATAAATTGGATCAAGATTCTTTAGATAAATACAATTCTTTAGTTGCAGATGGTAATGCGTGGATAATTGCAGGTAGTTATGATGATTCACAAAATTTAAATTCTGTTAGTTCTGAAGAATCTTGGTTAATTTCTAACAATATCCTTAGCCGTAGAGTAAAAGTATTTACTAAAGACAGTGTACAGCAGGATGAGACTAAAATAGGTTTGTCGGACTTTTGGATGATGCTATACAAAACAAAGTATGGGGTTATAGATAGCAGGCCTGTAGTTGTTAGTAACAAAAATGATTACTACTATTATGTTTCTCCTAATGTGTACGAGTTATACTTTAAGGAATTGTTGGATAAAGGCCTTATTAATAAGGAAGATTTCAATGATAAAAATGGTAAATTGTTTCTTGGTGATTATGGACAGTTAAGTTCTAATAACTTGAATGAAGCTGGAGTGGGATGGTCACCTGGACTAGGATATGCTAATAGCAAGGGCAAAGAAAAGAATGTGTTGGGGTATAGTATTCCGGTAAATTCTAAGAAATTTAGTTGTTCTGAGAATAAACCAAATTATTTTAAGAATGAGGAGCTACTTACACTTGATGCATTGAAATGTATTGAAACTTTTTTACGGTCATCAGAGAAAGATATGACAAAATTAGAGGCTTCTATTGTAAGTTATAAGTATGGTGTATCGTATCTATCCAAATTAAGTGAGTCTGATAAAGAAACTGTACAGTTTCTTGTGGCAAAAGGTATATTAAATTTCGAAGATCAGAGTGAGATGATAAATTTATATGGACCTCTTACAAACGAGTTGGCTTATAAGTTGTTATATCGAGTAGCAAATCAAGATGCCAGATTTACGTTTTCAGAAGTACAGCTTACTGACAGTGATTCTGCCTGGCAGAGTAAAGGGTATGGAGAAGATAGTATAAAAATAGCTACTGTAGACAATGTAATGTATGACCAAACAGTAACCGACTCAGAATTACAGGATCTGCTTCAGTATAAACCTGAACAAAGTACCGGAGATGATGGTAGTGATGATAGTGATTACAATTATTCGGTCGATGAAATTTTAGGGTTGGGTCATGTTGTTAATGCTCAAGCTAAGTCAAAATTGTATAAGGTAATCAAGATTCTTGATTGTAATTATAATTACAATTACTCTGGAGTTTCTATATCAAAGTTAGTAGCAGATAAAAGTAGTTGGACTCAAGAAATTTCTGATGCTAAACAGGATAATATTACTACTGTTGATGGTGATGATTTAACAGTAAATATTATTACATTTAAAGTCCAGGCGAAGAATTATGCCACAGCAGTTATGTATGTTGATAATAATATCAGTTTGGATTCCGATTTAAACGTAACTCAGGCAGTTGGTTATACAACAGTGTCTGATGATAATGAGGAGATTACTCTTATTTCAGAGGATACTATACGTGAGTCATTGCCTAATATAACAATTGTAGAGGACAAGGTGTTGACCAATACAGTTACCGGGGCACAGGCAGTTATTCTAACCGACACAGGCTATGCTTTAGTTGGTAATCAGATTATAGTATCAGATACTTTGATGGAAACTGATATAAACGGTAAGGTATACTATAATTTGGACATAATTTGTTATTTACTATCAAACGCACAGCTTAGGTCTCTTACAACAAAAGAGTTATACATAGTAGAAAATGCAAAGTCTGAGAAAACCGTGGATTTCTATTCTAGTCTGGATGTTAAACTAGGACAGGTTTATACATTAAAGCGAGGTAATACTAGGTATTACAATGCTTCAAATATTTCTGGTGTTTCTAAATTAATCAGGAAGTTTACCGTTATAGACGGTGATGATAAAATTCCAGTTTATTTTATTCTTAATCTATCATATGTGGTTCCATCATTAGAATTGTTTGAGAATTACAAGTTAGATTCATTTAATGACTCTGATAATTCTCTAGCAAAAATGTCGGAGATTTTCTATACAAAACCAACTACAACTGCATTAGTTGATTGGTGGGATTCCAACTATGGGATGACAAATTCCTTATGTAATTTTATGTACGGAACAAAAGGTGTTGAGTATGTAAAATCAGGGTATGTTGTACCTTCAATGGTGGTCCTTAGGACTAGCGCAATAAAAGATAATACGATAAGTTCAATTTTTACAAGTAATGGATTTCAGCCAGATGCTACAACAAAGAAATACTGTGAGAGTAGTACAAAATGGTGGAAGAAATACTATGGAAATTGTATGTCAACTGATTATCTTAATGCGTTAGCAAACCAGACAAGAACTATAAAATTCTATGATGGTAAAAAAAGTGGCAGTGGTATGGATTATGAATCAAAGTTTTATGTCACAGATTCCGGAATTGTGTATGAGAGTGTCGGTGCTGATGATAGGATTACATATAAGGATAAAAGTTTAAGAATAAAGACTAGAACATCAAGTCAAGCAACAATCAATAAAGACACAGTTTTTAGTTACGGTGGTAATGAGTGGATTTTCCTTGGTACTACAGCAGATGGTAGTAAGTATAAAATTATACCAAACTTTACAGTTGCGGCATTTAATGTAGCTACTGTTGGTAGTTCATCTGGTGAATTATACCAAAGCACGGCTAATGCTAATGTGTCTGATAGTTGGAACGCGACTGTAAATAATGTGGATAAGCTATACTCTCGATATTTTAGTGACAGCATGACTTGTAGCACACAGATGACTTGGAATGATCATCCGGCAGCTGCAGATTTGTTCGGATATAGTAAGTCATTGACAGATAAAGATTTTTATTATGTATACGGTAATACAATTGTCACTGCTGATGGTGTTGCTAAGGCAAAAGCACAAGGCAATTCCATTAAAATGTTAAGCAATTCTTCTGGTAATTCTTCAGGTGGTTTATTGTCTGTTATTGATGGTAAGCATTTGAGGATTTGTCCTATTCTATATTTGGATACAGATAAGTATAGTTTTTATTCTGTATCTGGCGATTTCCATTTAGTCGAGGGCAACATAGCTAAGACATTGAATTTAAATAATGTATTTACTGTAGGAATGTCCAGGAGTGTAAGCGATAGTATAGTCGCAAAATACACGAACACAGTAGAATTAAATTCTTTAGTTCAGGGGCAGAAGGTGATAATCGGTGATATTGTGTACACCTGTAAGAATGATTCAACAGGTAATGTGTGCTTTGTATCAGATCCAATAACAGATATAGCACTTGTGTCCTCGTTAGTTAGCAGTGCAGGTAATAATGATAATGATGCAATTAAGTCAAAAATTGTAGCTCTGTTTGTTGGGCAAAAAATTCAGTATGGAGGCTTGTCTTATAACTTAGGTAGTTTTATTGAAGATGCAAAAATCGGAGACAAAATAGCCGATGGAGCAGACAAATTATTATACTGCAGCGGTAAGTCTTATTATGTCTACAGTAATGGCACTAGTTATACCAATTTAACTAGAAGTTGTACAAGCGCTGTTATTCAATTGAAGTTCAGTAATGGTCTTTTGGTCATGCCATTAAATTCCAAGTTAGCAGATTATACTTTATTGTACAGAAGTACTATTTCCGGTAACGATAAATTGGACGATATTCCATTTTATGGGGAGAATTTATCATACACATCGGAGGGAGATTATGATCTTACTTTGGGAAAGAGTAAGTATCGTATTTCACAGTTTTACCGTGAAACGAAAGATAATTTTAAGAAGATGATGAAAGATGCATTTGCCGGAGATTTAATAAATTTCATTTGGGCAATCATTTTCTATTTTGCTTCATATGTGACCATAATTTTATGGATATTGTACGTGATTCTGCATTATGGAATCGGATTAAAGATCTTACAAGTTGTTTCACTTCCTGTAGGAAAAGATAGAGTATTTCGCAGGGGGTTTGACATAGTAAAAATATTAAGTTTAGGAATCTATGATTTGGATTCAGACCCATCATTAGCAAGAACAGTTATAACAAGTTTTTGTTCTTTTGTTGTAGCTTTTGCTATCGTAGCATGGATTCCGCATTAAGAAGGAGGGATGTAAATGCATGTAATTAACAATTTAATAGGTTCAGTCGGGCCGGTAATTATGTCCGCAGCAGATACTGGAAATGAGGCATTGACTGGGATATTTAATACAGTAGCGTTTTCTGGAAGTTGGGAGGTTTTTACAAAGTTTAACTGGCTTGGTGCTTTACTGCAGTTTGTTATTACAGCGTTCTGTCTTATTGGTTTGGTATTAGTTATGATTCAGCGTTTGGTAACTATGTTGTATCTGAGTTCTAAGCCAACTTTTGACAGAATACATGAGATCAAGAATGCAGGTAGAGGTGGAAAGGCCTTGGGTTTACCGGGATTGGTGAAAGATACTATAGGCACAGCTAATCATGGAACCGGTTTAGATGCAATACTTTCATTCTTACTGAGTTTATTGCCTGATGTTAAGGCATACTCTGATTATGCTGAAGATCATAGACAGTATAATCTTAAGGATGATGACACTATCACAGTTTATATGCTGAAGGTAGCATTACCGACGATTATGATTGTATTTTTCTTTTCGATTGGATTTAATGGAACACTTGGTCGAGCATACGGACAGGTAGCTTCCGCAATGGCAACTGCAGCTGATAATGTAGTGAATGAGGATTTATCAGCAACAGTTCAGAAATGGATGAACAGTGGTAAGGCTTATCAGTTCGGTTATAGTGCAGATGGTACCGAATTTGGTAAGTTTAAACAGAAGTTAGCTAAGGATATTTATTCTAAGATACTTGCTAAATCAACAGATCTTACAACAGGAACAAAGTATGCTGTTGGAGAAAGGGTTGATAGTTTTATTCAGACAAATTTAAACAGTATAACAGAGGGATCCGATAGCTTAGGTAATTATCAGGTAACAGGTTTTAAGGGTACTGATAAGGATGTTTCTAATTTGACGTATTCTGTAGTTATTAATGGAACACCTTCGTATACAGGCGAGGTTAGTGGTTCTGGAACAGATGTGACTACCTTTGGTATTACACCAGAGAGTAGTAATGACAATTATGTTCATATTTTCATTTCGAAGAAGGCAACTGCAGATGAGACGAATTATTTTGAGGTAAGCCCAGATAGTAATGCTACCACAGAGGCTTCTGCTCCTACGCAGCAGAAGATTACTACTGAGAAATAAAGCCCGGAGGGGCGATAGAATATATCGTTCCTTTGGTTCTAGGTGTGAAGGTAATACTGCATAGTATTGCTGTCTGGAGTTATTTCAGAATAGAGGAGGCGATCAGATTGAGGAAAGCTATTGCATTAGCTCTGGTTGCGGTATTGTTGTTTACAAACATTACTGTGGCTAGAGCGGCAACATTAGAAAATGATACGGAGCTTGCTGAGTACAAATTGGGCATTACTACTAGAATAAATGAGCTAGAAAATTATCTAGATCAGGATGTTTCTGGTGAGTATGGATTGCTATTTAAACTCAGAACTTTGAATGAGTATGGCATGTACTATAAACAGCTTACAGATTATCAGTCTTTACTTGGATTTTCTGATAAAGAAGAGGAGTTTTATAGAAAAAGGCTAGCAGCTTACTATTTGGATTTTAATAACGAGTATGCGAAAAAGACAGATGAGGTTACACATGCTGTTAGGTTAAAAACAAGTATAAAGGATGCCAGTAAATATTCAAAAGTATTACTTCTAGCTGATGTAATGGAAAATAACAGTAAAGTTGTTATAGACTTTTATTCAAAATATTTGGAGGAATTGCAGAAGAAATACGAAAAACGAACTTCACAGTCCGAGAAAGATCAGTTTTTGACTGAAAATAGTACAGTGCTTTCTAATTTATACAAGGGAGTTTTAGTCTATCAGGATGTGCCAAACACGCTATATGACTTGACTCCTACAGTTGATGGAAAACATGATAAATATACTATTGATGGTCAGAAGAATAATACAACAATAAATAAGATTATAGAAGATTTGTGTGAAACATACAAAGAGCTATTACAGTACGGTAGAAAGATGTCGCAGAAGACAGTGGATTCTTCTCTAGATTTTGATGAAAATGAGTCATTGCTTGAGATTTTTTCAAATACAACCGTATCAGGTGGTAAGTATCAGTTCCAAGATTCAGTCGAATTATCTCAGCTGTATATGGCAATGTTTTCATGTTCAAGTGTATACACACCTTTTATTAGTTATGTTGGTTCGTCAGAGTATAAGGCTGCACTGAGAAAGTTAGCTAATGACGATGATGAGGCAACACGAGTCGAGTCATTGTATGACAGTGTTAAGGATTTAAGGAAACCATTATATAAGAGAAGTTTGGATGATAATGGTAATCCAACTGGTCCTGCAAAGCTCTTATCAATACAGGATTTTATCGACGATATTGATTCTGGTAGTGTAGGCTCGTTAGTTACAATCCAGGGTAGTTTTCATTATAATAGTGATGCAAAATCTTGGATATACTCAAGAAATGAGATGAATTATAATAATCAATCTGGAATTATAGGAGATGGTATAGAGAGTTCATCAAGTACTACAGAAAGCAATACAACCGAGAGTAGTTCTACAACAGAAGATAATGATGGCACTGCACAGGCTAAAAAGAAGTCAGAATTAGATTTGTTTGACAATGAAGTTGCACTAGCCGATGATAACACAGCAAAGCCTAGTGCAAAGTCTGATGATAAAATCGATACAAGTAATTATAGTAAGCTTGCTAAGAGTGTAAAAAATGTGATTATTGTTGGTGATCAGAAAGCAGCTGATACAGTATTAGCCTTAAAGACTCAAGGTGCTACAGATAAAACACTGAAGAATAATAAGGTTTATCAGTTTAGTGCAACAAAAGCTAACTATGCCTGGTTTACTGGAAGTGATACAGGTCTCTCAAGTGTTACTAAAATTTTAAGTAAAGATAAGAAGACAAAGTACACAGTTGTTATTTATTTGAGTAGCGCTGATATTGGTACAAAAAAGCAGAAAGAATACAGATCTAATTTGGCTTCAAAAATAAATAGTCTAGCTAAAGATTATCCAAACTCTGATTTTGTTGTAGTTTCAGCAACACCAGTCAATGAGTCAGTTAAAGGTGTAAAAGTCAAGAATGAAGATATAAAGACCTACAATAAAGAATTTAAGGCAGAATTACAGCAATCCGTTTCATATGTAGATGTGAACGGTGCTATGTTTGCTAATGATAAATTGGCAGATGGCTTTAGTTTTGAAAAAGATGGCAAGAATTTTACTGATACGTCTTTATTAAAATTGTTTGCTACAGTTCTGGACAACAGTATTGAAACTACAACAAATAGTAGTGACGCTAGTTCTGAAGATTCAACTAAGACTTCAGAAAGCACAACTGAGACAAGTACTACTAGTAAGGCGACAGAACAAACTGATGCTGATGAATTGTCATCAGCTGTATTTGCAAGTGATACAATTACTGATGAGTCTGCTATGACGCAGCCTATACTTTGGTATGGTACAAAGTATCAGAGAGTTATTGATAATATGACAACGGTTCTGTTGAAAAATATCATGAGTAATACAGTTGATATTAGTAATATTGCAGATAAAAAGACAAGATATCTATATGTTAATGTGTTTGGAGATATCGTGACAGATGACAATATGATTGTGTTTCCTGGGTATTGTAATCCATCATATTATAAGGTGAGTTCAGACTATAATCCGTACTCAGTAGGGTTTATGAATTCATATCCTGCTATTGTTAGCAGAAGTGTGTACTTTAAAACTTCATCAGAAAAGGATATTGGCAAGTATGTTATGATGGGTGAAACAGATAAAGAAAGTATACAGGATATAAATATTAGTGCCTTTTTGATTACAGGCAATGACACTGTGAATGAAGTAGGTTCTCTTATGGTGAAAAATTTATATCCATATTTCTATGTAAACACTACAGATAATACTTCTATTCTAGGAGCTCAGAGATATGTGTTCGGTTCTAAAACTTCATGGAGATCATCAACACTTTATAATTATAGTCCAGTAGTTATGACAGATATTATAACTGTAAATAATAAAGTGCTATTTCCTTACGACAGCAGCTCAGATACAAAGTATGAAATAGCTTGTGCCATAGCAAAAAATGCTTACCAGTTTATAGCCTATGACAGATCATTGGGAGCTTATGTAAATGTAGGCAAGTTGAATGATAATTATGTTTTACATAATGTAGTTATAGCGGGTATTCAAGGTACTAACAATCCACTTGGCTATACCAAGGATGAACTCATGCAGTATGAGCAGTATGTTGAAGGTACTAACGACAGAATACATAAGCAGGTTGTCGAATTATCAAGTAATCTTATTGACAAGGCCTCAGATGTTACAGGTGTAATTGGATTAGAGTCTTCTTACACTAGCAAAATATTAGGAACAGCACTCAGAGTTATAAGACAGTATGTATGGGTATTCTTTGCTGTAATCATTTTGTTCTTGATATTTGCATTTGCGAGATATGTTAGAGACTTAATAGAAGTTATACTTTTGAGCATAATTAGTGCAATGGTTTCATTTGGATTTGTTTATGTGTTACCGGTGTACTTGCCTATGTTCTACAATATCGTAATAAATAATATGTGTGAGAACCTCACATATGAGGTGCTAGGCACAAAGACGGAGCAGTATGATGCAGATAATGATTCATTAGTGCAGCTAGGTGATGATGGAAATTATAAGTATCAGTCATCTTCACTTACTTTGTATAAAGTCGGTTGGAGAGATTTGGATGATTTTTATGATTCGGTGGGAGTTAGTGCTGAGGATGTATCAGGAGGTAAGACACAGGTTATTAGCCAGGAGGCTGGTATTTTTGTTGAGGGAGATAGTATTAAGATAAATACTCATATTTTGTATAAGACTTTACAAATTTATGGAAAGTATGAAGCTACTAATGGTAGCAGTGTTTATCAGCTCACAGCAAATAAGACAGTTAGTAATAACGTGGATTACTACTCTCCATTTTACCAAATAGTAGATGGTTATATAAGAAAGGTCAATCTTATGGCTTATGTTTATAGACTGCCTAGGAGTACATCTACTTATTCTGATGGAAAAAATAAAGATAACTATTTGGTGTATTCGTATGTTAACAGTCCGCTGTTTCTTACAAATGGTTCTTATGATGTCGTTCTGCAGGAAGATGCAGATGATTATATGTCAGATTCAGATGCATTTAAGGCAGAGTCTAAATCATTAGAGGAAGACTTAACAAATGCGTTTGGTGATAATTCTGATTGGCTTGGTATTTCAGATATTTTTATTCATTTGTCTGAAGAGTCTAAGGCTACTTTATGGGCACAGACTATGCAAGCTAATGGTTATTATGATCAGAATTGGAATCCAGATACAGATAAGATTTCAGACTTAGTTAGCTATGTGAATAGGCAGACAAAGAGTTTTGTCTTTGATATGGAGGACTCCATCGGAAAGTTATCGGATAGTACGATGATAAAATTAATAAGCACTAAAGCTTCTATAGCATTTGCGCAGAGAGTAAGTGATTATGGAAATTGGTTGTATCCATTTAATTTATGCTATGAGGAGCTGTCACTGAAGGATGTTTTACTTAGTGTATTCACTAATGATTACTCAAAGTATATTTCCATGAATTCTGATATTGCAGAATTTGTAGGAGAAGAGCACGGCTGGTTTACTTTAATCATATTTGATTTTATGGTTATTTGTATGTATCTTTTTGTAAATGTTATTAAGGTAGCTATACCGATTTTATATTTGCTACTTGGTATAGTTATACTGCTACGAATACTTCAACAGCAGGAAGTAAAGGTGCCTTTAAAAGGCTATGCTAAAGTATCAGCTTTGATTTTTATTGATTTCACGTTATTTGATGTAGCACTTGTATTTATTCGAAAGACAAATGGTTCTGCTATTTGTGTATATGTAATGGCATTAGTAACTCTTTTGTGCTTATGGGTAATTGGAAGTGTATTATCAGCTGTATTGAAAAACGTTATGGAGTTTGGTAATTCTGCAATTTCGGCTAAGTTGGAAGGTATTATGCACACAACTCATTTAGATAGTGTTGTGAATAATGTACATTTACGTTCTTCAAATTCTGATAATGTATTCGAGAATAAAAATCCAGAGTTGGAAGAAGATGACGGTGATCCGTATAGCTTGGATGCTCCAGTGGATGGTTATTATGATTATGATTCTGATGAATCTGTAGATGATTTGTCACATCTAGATGACAGTTAGGAGGTTTTTATGATTTTTCCGGTTAATGTTTTCAAGAAAACATTGAATACTAGAAAATTAATGGCCTCAGATAAGACTAGTATAATAGTACAGGCTTTTATAATAGGCAATGTACTGTTATACATAGTCTTGCATCATATATTTACTGTGATATTAGGTTTGAGTACTGTTTGGGTTATAATAGTCCAGGTGGTGCTCTTTATTGCAGTTGGGGTTATTATTTTTCGGTTTTGCATTTTCCATGAAGACGAGAAAGTGCAAGAATATAGAAATTCTAATAGTGATTCTTTTGCAAAGTTTATGTATGTACGCAAAGAGGGTACACATGAGCTGACCACTCTTAATCGAAAAGTCAGTGTTTTTGAGTATGTAAATGGATTAGCTTTGGTTGTCCTGTGTTTTAGGGTTGGTAGTAACGATGATACTGTGGCAACTGCTACAAAGAAATTATTACAAAAGATTTTTAAAGTAACAGCAAGTTATGGTCTCATTATACGTACTTTTGTAATTCCAGAGCATATAGAAACTTCAAAAGAATACAAGAGACATGTAAAGAAGATGAATCGTGTTGCTGATAAGAGGTTAGCTACTAATCTGAAGAAAATAACAACTCAAGTTGTTCAAACTTCACGAGAAAAGTGTCACACAGAAGTGTTGTACTTAATGCTAAATTCACAATCAGCTTTTCAGGTTGAGGAATTTGAAAGTGCATTAAGGGCAGTATTTTCTTTAATTGATGGTTCACAATCATGTTTCAGAGATGTTAGTGTTTTAGATCTTCAGGAATTGCTTGAGTTCTTCAGACAGTTTTATACAGTAGACGCTATTGACTTAGCGTTGATGAAAGCTATAGATGTTTCAGAGGATGTTAATGCTTTGTACAATAAAGTAGTGGATGTATATCGATTCCATGCTACTGATGGTACTGAGTACCATATGAGTGGAGATGATCAGTTTTTCAGTGTGAAGGAAAGGAAAATGTAATGAAAAGTATAATGATTATCGCTGGCGACAAGACAGAAAAGCTAGCAGATTTTTTTACAGAGCGTGGTGCATTTTCGGTTGATTACGCCTATAATTCTTTAAGCACAAATGTTGTACAAATAAGAGATGCAATCATTAATGTTGATAAGTTACTGTATGTATATCAGGATGGTATTAACATTAAGGCTGATATGCAGGTGCTGAAGGAGTCTTTGAGCAATGGTGCTTTCTTCACAGTAAAAGAGATGGTATTTGTTACCTCTGATGATGAAGAAGCGGTTGTGGCTAAAAAGTACTTCAATGCTGTAATTGAAAGTACAGGCTTTAGCAATTATGAGATAAAGACTATAGCCGGCAGATTAACATTTGCAGGAATATATGACACTGTACTTGGGATTAGTGTTGATGCTAATGTTAAAAATACTTTTAAAACGGTCTATCGTGTAGAGCGCGGTGATAAAGCAAAGAAGGCTTTTGTTCCTGCAGATGATTCAAATTTGTTAATAGAACCATTTGATGATTCTAATCAATTAGAGTTAGAGAAGAGAAAAACGAATATCATTAATACAGAGTCTGGCATTCCTAGGAAAGATCAGAGCTCTGGCACAAACATAGAGACTTATTTTAACCCAGTATTAAATCCTATGTCATTAGATAATAGTGTCTTTAGTAAAAACACTATTATAGTGTCTGGTGATAGAAAATCTGGAGTTTCAGTATGGTCTGCAGCTCTTGCTGTTTCAGCAAGTAAACTTGATAAGCCTGTTATGTTATTTGATTTTACAGATAATTCGGATATTTCTGAATTGCTTAGTGATAATTTTATAGAATTCAAATCTTATAGAATGCAGGAGTTATTACATTCGTTTTCTTTGTACAATCGTATCAATGTGTGCGCAGCATTTAATGCTGATGAAAGATCAGTACGGATGGAATTATTACGTTATTTATTTGAGAATGCAACATTGACAAAGTATCAAGTCATAGTAGCCTTAGATAATTCAGTGCTTAAGCATGCAATTGATTTATTACAGAATAAGATTAATAGAGTGCTGTATTGTATTGTTCCATTAAAAGCAGATTTACTATTAGCGCAGCCTACACTGAACCAGCTTACTGAAAATTGTGAGCTGGTTATTGTTTTGAATAAAAATATAAGTCTTATGCCAAAGAGTTCCTATGTGAGCGAGGAACAGATAAAAGAATTATTTCCCAGCAATAGGGCTATTATTAGGAGTATTAATTTTGAAGATTTCGAACTTGATGAAGATGTTTTCTTGAGTGTTATGGGGGTGTAGCATGAGTTCAACTATGATAATTCTCTTAGATGGTTATTCTAGAAGTGTAATAAAGACAGATGTTGCAGAAATTGCTATGCAAGGTGCTATGTTTGTTAATAATCTAGCTGAGATTCCGGATAATATACTGAAAGAGAATAAGACTGTTATAGTATTTGAAAGTTATTTTCAAAATAATGATAGCTACTCCTGCATTAGATTGTTCAAGAAAATATTTAAGTTGGATTATATTTTTATAGGATCTGATTCAACGCTGCTGGAGCGGTTGCAGGAGTATGGTAGAGTTTATTATGCAAATGTTAGGACTATAGACTTTGCTACTATACAAGGAGCTTATTTTGATGATAAGTCCTTAGAGAGTAAAAGTGATTCCATTTATAATAAGGAAATTGTGACATTGGCTGAAAAGATAGTGAGTCAACCAGATGGATACGATGCAAAATTTTGTAAACTTGCAGATAATTTTCTTGCAATTAGTTCCGAGTTGGAGTTAAAGACAGCGCAGTTAAAACAAACTAAAAATGAGTTAAGTATTCTCCAAAACACCAATGCAGCGTTATTGGCGGAGGAAGATGTTCTGTCAGCAGGCTTATTGGATATGTTTAAAAATGCTAAAAGGTTGAATGACTCATTGAAAGCATACGAGATGATCCTATCCAAGCCAGTGTATGATAAGATACTTGTCCATAAATATGTAAATAAACCAAGTATAGTATATCTTAAGGTGTATGAAGAGTTTTTCAACTTTGAACAGTATGTTGAGACATTAGTGAATGTTTTCAAGCTTCAGAAGCATTGTACTATAAAAGTGCTACGGTTATATGATAATACCGGTGCGAAAAGGGTTAAGGTTTTGCCGGAGTATTATCATGTATTGACAAATTCCTTTTTCATGGAAGACGTAATGCGTGAACAGTATGTCGCTAAAATTGGTGATTACCAGGAAGTAATGGATATTTTATTGACAAATAAGTTGGGTGTTGACGTTTTGTTAATTATTGACTGTAAGGATTTCGAAGATATTATAGTGAACGATTGTACGGTACAGTTAAATGCTTGTAGCAGTGCAGAGCATTTGGAAAAATTTGGTTTACTCAAGGAGAACACTTTAGTTTGCTTTGAGGATGAAGAAGAGTACTTAAGTTGGGATAATTATAAAATAGATGATTTAACAGAACAGGAGACATTTTTATACTTAAGTGCAAGAAAAGCAATAACAAGGGTTGTTAGTTTATACAACCTATACACAAATACTATCTAGGAGGTGATGACATGAAGTTACGGGATGTGTATGCTGAATACCTAGCTAATTGGTTAAGTGGTGGCAGTTTGATTAATAGAGATAAGATATCTCTATTAGGTATAAAAACATTGTATGATCGTTATTTAACTAATGGGTATATTACTAAAGTTTGGTGTGTTACTGCAGTACCTGTATATTTTAACAAAAATTTAACTCAGGCTATCCGTAATGAAATGTCACGATTACATCCTAGGGTTATAACATTGGTTAGTACATACAATACGCCGGTAAATTTAAATGTTACTGATGATGTGTTTGTGAGACAGATGAAAAGAGCTTCTGCAGCTTACAATAAGTATTCCGAGGTATTTGACCAATTGTCTGATGATGAGAAGCTAACAGGATCTGTGCAGTACGATAATGCAGGTCATAAAAGTTATGTTAATGCAAGTACGTTAGCAGCAATTAAGGAAACTTATGATTCATACAGATATGCTTACAAGGAGTCAATTGAAGGAAGTCAGTTCTTTGAGACCTACTATTTTGTACACGCTTCAGCAAAATCACGTAGGGAATTGAAGGCGTATAAGAAGAGTTTAATGGCTCTATTCAGCTCTAATGAAATTAGTTATGTTGAATTACATGGTGATATAACTAGGTATTTATCCAACTTTGGACCAGCAGCTTATTTACATGAGCAGGATAGAAAAATAACTCCAATGTTAATGTCTCAGGATAATTTAGCAGCCTTTATGCCTTATAAGACAAAAGGTTTAATTGGAGATAGAGGCATTTTAATTGGAATGGATTGGCAAGTAAAGTTACCATTCTGGCTTGATTTCTTTGGAAGCGGTTCAGCACAGGTTATCATGGCATTGGCTAAATCCGGTTGGGGTAAAACTCAGTTAATGTTTTTTATCGCGATGATGATGATTGGTGCTGATGTGCATTGCTCTGTGACAGATATAAAGGGAGGCGAATGGAACAAGTTACTCCAGTTCGTTAAAGGCACTGTTATTTCCATGGATGGAGCTAATGCAAGATTTGTAAACACTTTAAGGTTAGATGATTTGGAGTGTACATTGGATGATTGTGAAGAGGCCTTTAATATGGCAGTGAGGGATACAATAACGCTATACAGCATTATGGTAAATCTTCAGCCTAATGAGGGCAACGAAGCAGATCTTGATATGATCCTAGAGCAGGCAGTTATGAAGATGTACAATCACCTGGATGTTGTAAAGAATAACCCTTCTACTTTTAAACGGACAGAGAGTATGAAGTTAGGGGACGTTCTAGAAGTTGTGGAAGGTCTATCATCTACGAATTCATATACAGAGGAACAGGTGAAATTATGTACTCTAATCAGAACCAGATTAGCAGCTTTCTTTAGAAGTGAGGGTAGATACAAGGAGGCTTTCACAAATGAGATTACTACAGGTGAGGTGATAAAGACCACTTTGATCATATACTCTTTTAATAAAAACTCTGGAACTATGTTAGATAATCTTGACACTATTAGAGTTTTTATGGCTCAGGCATTAGACAATCGTAAGACTGTGCGACGTAAACGGGAACATCTACATACAGCGGCTTTTTATGAAGAGTTACAGAGAAGTGCGCAGTTTGGTCGATTAGTTGAAACGATTAGTCATAGAGTAACTGGAAGCAGGTCGGATAACGTTACAGTATTTTTATTATTAAATGCAATATCTACATTTGATAATAGAGAGTTTGCTGCTATAAAAAGTAATATTACTACAGTTATGGCTGGTAAACTTATTGACGATGATATAGACGTTTTAGTTAATGATTTTGGATGTAAGCCAATAGAAGGTTATTTACGACATATAAATGATGCTAAAAATGAAAAGTATCGAAATTGTTTTGCCGTAAATTATGATACTGGTTATACATCAAATAAGGCTATTATTAAAGCTGTATTTCCACAGGAGATAATAGATAAGTTAAAAACAAGAGATGAGGTAAAAGATGAGCTTTAAGAAATTTGTAATGCTTGTGTTTGGCGGATTCTTTTTAATATTTATGATTTTAATGATAAGCACTTTCTCAGATGAAGGTGCTTATCTTTTAATATTGCAACGTAATTCAGATGTCGCAAAAAAGAGAGCAGCCATAACACAAGAAATGGAAGATATGGAGAAAGTAAAACTTTCAGACATAAACGGTGATACTACGAAAAAGAAAAGTAGTAATTCAGTTACTAATGGAACTGGAGTAAATCTGCTTCTTATTGACTCTTTGACTGAGGGGTATGCAAAAGAGATGTTGACCCTGTTTAAGAAAAGTGCTAATGGTGAATTAAGTAATTATCAAGCACATGTTGGGGTTACTGCTTTGTGCGGTATACAATCTTGTGAGACTGGCTGGTATTCTGGTTCGCATTTATTAAAATCATACTTACCGTACAGTAATGGTAAGGTAATTTGGAATGAAGCCTATAACGGTGCTAGTGCTGGTGATATGACTTTATCGAAATTTGATAATACAGTTGTATCTAAGATAGGTGTAAATAGTATTACAGACGGAATTGATTCTAACTACTCTCAAACTGTATTTCAGCATGATAATTGGTCTTCATCTGGTGAAAAATCAAGTATGAATGGTGCCGGAAATTCTGGAAGGACGGAAGGCGACCATTATTATCTGCCAGATGTTTTAGCAGCAAATGATAAGTTGCTTAAAAGCGCTTTAGATACAACAGGATTAGGATCAGTCGATTCATCAAAATTGAATGATTCTTTTATGGCATCTTTTTATGCTCTTTCCCATGGAAGAGGTTCAGACGGTGTAATTAGATTTACATTTGGGTTAGGTTATAATCAGCTATCATCAGATTATGTTGATACTAGTGCATTATCAGAAGCTAAGTTGATTGAGGCTTATTCATATTTTTCTGAATTTGGAAATGACTTCAAAAATACTATGAAAGCGAGTACATTCTATAATGCATTAGGTGGTACAAATAACTTGAGGTATGTTGTTTGTTGTGTTGCTGCTAACACAGATGGTTGGTTTATTTCCAATAAGGCATACAATTATTGTATGAATAACAGTGACACTGTGATTAATATTTGGAATGGTTGTTACCCGAACGATCAGATTTCAGACAGCGACCAGTTAAGTAAAAAATTACAGAGTAGCTGCATGAATTTAAAAGATGCTATAAAAAGTGTCAATGGAGTTACTGTAACAGACTCCGATACGAGTAGTGTGTACAATACTACAAATGCTTGGGATGACAGTATTAGTTATGATTGGGGTGCAGTTTATCATGTAAGTAAAGATAGATGTGAGGCTTATAAAAATAAATACTCTGATGGTAGTACTCCATTTCTCGTGCAGTGTTACGATATAGTTATGTGTGGGGAGGCTTTCGGAGCAAATGTTACAGGTAGTTATGTGTATGCTTACATGCTGTACGAAGGAGGTTTAGCTGATGTAGATCCAACAAATCCTGATACATATTGTGGAAAGCTGGATAAGGAAAATACTTTTGTTCCCAGTAAGTCAGAAACTTCATGGATGGATGCATGGGGGATTGATACATCTGAGCTCACAGAGGATAGACTCAATTTAATTAATACTGGGTATAATATGACTCAGAGTGGTGCTACATATGCTATGGATGCTGCTACAATGAATGCTGAGTTTGAAAGTAATATTACGCCTACTAAGATTGATTGCAGTGGATTTGTTAGTAAGGCTACTAATAATTGTGGTTTTACATTTTTTAAAAGGCAGACTGTGCATTATTGGTTTTATGATAATAGATACTCATGTATAGACCCTAAGGATGTGAAACCGGGAGATGTCATGGCTACATTAAGTTTTGCGGATAGTAACGCGGATACAACTGCTACAGAAGAAAATTATAATAAACAAAGTAGTTCTGGAGTTTCAGGTCATGTTATGTTTTGGTTAGCAGGGTCTAAAGATGGTAGTGGATCATATGTTGTTATGGATAGTAATGATACAAGTAATCAAAATGGACCTAAAGTTAGGGTGATTAATTATAAGTATAAAGAGTTCGGTCAAGCCGCTGATAAGGCGTATGATGGAAAGTATTATTTCTTTAGGTTAAATGAGATGGATGCCGGAAATTATAAAACACATACACAGAAATATAAGTAAATCGCAGAAATGTAAAACCTAAATCTACTTTTAGGTATTTTATTATTAAATAGAGAATTATGAAACGGAGGGTAGTTAGTTGAACCGAAAAGTGTTGGAAAAGATAGGCACAGAGTTTGAACGTGTTGTTGCAGGTTATCTGAAAGCGAATTTCAGTGAATGTAAAGTTATTCATAATCTCGAGGTATACTCAGCTTATCTTAAAAAGAACACTCAAATAGATATTATTTTTATACATCCTAAATTGGTATGCGTAATTGAGTTGAAAAATTGGACAAAATATGTTAGTGGGTCCTATGATGATGTGAATTGGAAGGGAAAATCCCGGAGTACAAATACGTTGTATCACCCAAATATTTATTATCAAAATCTAATTCATATAAGGGCTTTACGAAATGCCATGCGAAGAAGAGGAGTTGTACCTGTTCCATGTGCAAATCTAATTTGTTTTCCGGATGGAACAGATCTGTTAACGGAATGCGCAGAGTGTTGTACATTATCACAATTGTGCCATAAACTGCGAACTTTAATAGATAATTCGCAGACCACAATTGATGTAGATTCTACTTATAGTGTTATAGAGAGCTTAGATACAAGGAGTTAAAATTCCTTGTATTTTTTTATGGAGGTATTTATGGGAAAATATTGTTTTACTTGTGGTGGTTTTGGCTTTGAAGATAAAGTGTGTCCTGAATGTGGACATGAACCATTAAACAAAACGCTTGATTTAGACAAAGTAAAAAATGTCAGTGAATTTGTAAAGAAGATTGACAATACTGAGATACCAGCTAAGTATCATGGAATCTTTTGGAGCAGAGAAATCCTGGAGCGGGATAATCAAGATAAGTTGAGCCATGATGCAAATGGTGCTAGCGATAAATTGTTTACATGGTATTGTGATCAGTTACAGATAATAAATGATGTTTTTGCTAGTAATAGAATTCCGCATAAATCAGCAATTATTATAGCACCAGCAGGGTATTCAAAGATTACATTTGCTTATTCATGTATGCAGCGTGCATTGAATGCAGGATTTACTGTGGCACCTTTGTTGGATACTTGTGAAGTGAAAAGGGCTTTAATTCTTGCTTGTGAGAACCCAAGGTATCAGATAAATAAGTATTTGTCATACGAGGATTATATTTACTCTGATGTAATGTTTATAACTGTTACAAAATTATATGTTAAGAACGAGGCTTATCAGGTGATTGAAGAGATATTAGATCGCCGTAGTCGCAAGGGACTTTCCACTTTTATCTTGTCACGAGCAAGTCTGGAGGATATTTCTGCAAGAGATATTAAAGGTGATTTTAAAGCTATAAAAAGAGACGGTTTGGATGATTGTAAATATCCAGCAATCATTAGGTATACAGATCAGTTTAGTAGGAGGAGCATGTAGTTATGGAATTAACTAAAAGAGAGTACGATGAAAAACAAGAAGAACTATCCAAGGTTCTTGAGGACTTAGACAAAGCACTTATTCTCCAGAGAGAAGCCAAGAGTTTTATGGATTTCTCAGAGAACTCTGAGTTGGATGCAGCTAATCATCAGGTAATGCTTTTACAGAAAAGGCGTTCTGAGTTACAGGAGCAGCTTAATAATTGCGAAATTATTACACCTACCAGAGGCCCTAGAATAGCATTGGGTAATATCATTAGGGTCACTG